>Ga0335080_10004724_pt1 | contig 13888 bp, 14 predicted proteins | sample Lox_Sample_34_FD_206720 | JGI IMG/M metagenome (GOLD analysis project Ga0335080, IMG submission 206720) | Soil microbial communities from Loxahatchee National Wildlife Refuge, Florida, United States - Lox_Sample_3.4 | ecosystem: Environmental > Terrestrial > Soil > Wetlands | place: USA... | reverse complement strand
GCCGAGCCGGCGGGCCTGGTAGTCGGTGGTGTTCGAGGTCGAGGTGAGCTCGCGATAGCGCCCCTGGCCGGGCAGCCAGGCCTCGCAGTCGAACTTCTTGGCCGCCGAGGCCCCGAGGTCGTCGACCGCGATCGCCACCACGCGGAAGGGGATCTCGAGCTGGGTGAGGATCGACTCCTCGATCGCCAGCAGCCGCTCGTGCTCGGCCGGCCCCTCGGAGGGCTCGACGAAGCTGAACATCTCGACCTTGTCGAACTGATGCACGCGGAAGATCCCCCGCGTGTCCTTGCCGGCGGCTCCGGCCTCGCGCCGGAAGCAGGTCGAGAAGCCGGCGTACCGGGCCGGCAGGTCACCTTCGGCAAGGATCTCGTCGTCGTGCAGCGAGGCCAGCGCCACCTCGGAGGTGCCGACCAGGTAGAGGTCGTCCTCTCCCAGACGGTAGATCTGCTGCTCGGTATCGGGCAGGAACCCTGTCCCGAACAACGCCCGCTCGCGCACGAGCACCGGCGGGATCACGGGCACGAACCCCTCGCTCCGTAGCTTCTCGAGCGCGAACCGCACGAGCGCGAACTCGACCATCACGAGATCCCCGAGCAGGTAGGCAAACCGCGAGCCCGACAGCCGCGCTCCGCGCTCCATGTCGATCCGGTTGCCGGCAAGCTCGAGGTGGTCCTTGCCGGTGGCCCCGGCGGTCCCGACCTCGTAGAGCACCGTGTCCTCGTCGGGGGCATCGTCGGCCGGCAAGTTGGGGAGTCCGGCGAGCACGACGTCGCGCTCGGTCCGGACGGCGGCCTCCTCGTCGCTCAGCTCGCGCCCGCGCGCGGCGAGCGCGGCGAGCTGTTCGCGCTCCTCCGGGGTCGGCGGTCCCTTGCGGCCCTTGCTGGCGCGGTTCTGTTCGGCGCGCAGCTCCTCGAGCTCGGTCGTGGCCGCACGCCAGCGCTGGTCGAGCTCGAGCAGGCGGTCGACGCCGGCCGCCGCCTCCGGGCCGCGACGGCGTAGCGCCGCGCGGACGGCGTCGGGATCGCGGCGGATCAGCTGAATGTCAAGCACGCGTACCTCGTGGCGGCACTGGTTCGTGGACGCCGCGCGATCAGGGCTTCTTCTTGATCACCGTCCCGGAGGTGGTGATCACCCACCAGAAGCCCCCAGTGAGGTTGACGTCCTGCCCGGCCGCACTACCGGGCGCCGTGTCGGCGACGTAGGTGTAAAGCGGCCAGCCGTGGTAGGTGACGACGTTGCCACCCGCGGGGTCAGGAGCCGAACCCAGCAGCGAGGTCATCACGCCGTTGGTGCCCACGGCGTGCGCGCCGGCGGGCAGATACTCGGGTGGCCAGACCGCCGCGCAGGCGGCCGTGCAGGTCACCTTCGTGGCCTTGTCGGGCGCGAACACATAGAGCGTGTGCCCCGCGTTGTTGACGAGGACGTCACCGAGCCCGGGGATCGTCCTGGACGAGATTGTCACGGCCTTGCCGCTTGGCGCGGCGGCCGACGGCGAGGTCGTCGTGTGGGTCTTCCCGGCGGGCGAGCTGGCCGGGGTCTGGGCCTGCGGCGGCACTGTGGTCGTCTTTGTCGGCGTGAGCGCCACCTCGATCGACCCGACGGGGACCTCGTGGCACGGTACGGCCCCGGGGACCTTGGGCGCCTTGGTGCCCGAGTAGGTCGCGACGAACTGCGCCACCGCCTGGGCCTGCGCGCCCACGACGATGTTCTGAGGCATGATCGCCCCCGAGAAGCCGCCGTTCTGAATCGCGTACAGCACCCGCGCCACCGGCCGCTCGCAGCGGATGTCGAAGTTCGGGCCGTTGTTCTCCTGCGCGGTCCGCACGTTCGCGGCGGATCCGTGGGTGGCCGCGTAGGACAGCGTGTGGCATCCCGAACAGCGCTGGTTGAACAGCGTGGCGCCCTCGAACAGCACCGGCTTCGACTTCGGAACGGAGATCGTCTCCGTCCCGCACGCGCTCGTCAGCACGGCTACCGCTAGCAGCGCGCCCGTCAGAAGGAGCTTGGCGGGTCGGCTCATTCGGGGCGGGATCATACGGAACCGGGCAGGAGCCGCGGCCCCTACGACGAAGCTCTGCTCAATCCCGGCGCCGGCCGGCAGACGTTCGCCTCGCCAACCCCCAAGGCGCGATCGTCCCCAACGGCGGCAACCACAGGGGCCGGCGCCGGGGCCCATGCCATCGAGCCGCTATAACGGGCGGAGATGACGGCGGTTCCCGACCCGGAGCTGTTTCGCGAGGCCTTCGGACGGTTCGCCACCGGTGTGGCGGTGATCACGAGCGCGGCCTCGGAGGCGTCGGGGGGCATGACCGCGAACGCGCTGTGCTCGCTGTCGCTCGACCCGCTGCTGGCGCTGGTGTGCTTCGAGAACAACGCGCGCACGCTCTCGATCGTCCGCGAGGCCGGCCGCTTCGGCGTCAATGTGCTGAGCGCCGACCAGGAGGAGGTGGCCGAGGTGTTCGCCTCGAAGCTCCCCGAGTCCGAGAAGCTCGAGGGCGTCGCGCACCGCTTCCGGGACGGGGTCCCGATCATCGAGGGCGCACTGTCGTGGGTCGTGTGCACGCTCAGCGAGCTGATCGCCGGCGGCGACCACACGATCGCGATCGGCGAGGTCATGTCGATGGGCCTCGGCGACGGCGACCCGCTGCTCTGGTACGCCGGGCGCTACCACGGCGTTGGGCTCGTCGCCGAACGCTGATTACGGGTCTCGCGCCGGAATCCGGCCTCGAGTGCGGTCGTCGACCGAGCGCTTTGGAGGCCGGATTTCGCACGCTCGACGTCCCTGGGACCACGTACCCCGTCCGGACGGGGGTCGCCCGGCCCCACGGACGCCGAGCGGAGCGAGGCCCAAAATCAGTGCGTCATCGCGGCCCGGGCGAGCAACACCGTGTTCACCAGCGCGGCCAGCGCCATCACCCCGAGCTCGCGGCGCATGATCATGACCACGATCTGCTGCTGCTCGGCGTCGGGCAGCTTGCCGACGTCCTGCGCGGACTCGAATCCGCCCTTGTCGAGGACCATCTGCGCGGTTGAGACCCGCAGCTGCTCCGCGATGAACGACACGAACAGCGGCAGCACGCCGTACAGGGTGTGCAGCCCGGGGGATTTGTGGCCGAGGAGGATCAGGATCCCGCCGAGGGCCGCCTCGACGACGATCGCGGCCTGGGAGGCCCGGAGCACCCGCCAGAACCAGACGCTGTTCCGGACGCGGAACCAGCACCACGCGCCGTAGACGCCCGCGACCCCCGAGAGGGTAATCGTGATGACACCGAAGACGAGGTGAACAGCCTTCATGCGCTGATAGTGGGTCTCACCTCAACGGCCCCCCGTAATGCCGGCCCGGATGACCGCCAGGCATTGTCCTCGGATCCTCGCGTAGCTCCGCTACGCGTCGGATCCTGCGTCCTCGCCTGACGGCCCCCGGCCTCGGCCTTCCGGGCGCACCGTTTCGCTTCAACCCACTTGCCGCAATCATCACTAAGTAACACAGTGTTACAAGGTACGCGGTGGCGGTGATATAACGGTTTGCCGTGCTTCGCGATTATCTGCCGGCGATCGTGTTCCTGATCCTCGGGTCGGCTGTTGGGCTGCTGTTCGCCTCGCTCAACCTGATCGTCGCCCGACGGGCGCCCAACCGCTCGAAGGTCGAGCCCTACGAGTGCGGGCTTCCCTCCGACGTCCAGCGCGGGTTCCGGTTCGGGATCAGCTTCTACCTCGTGGCGATGCTGTTCATTCTGTTCGACATCGAGGTCATCTTCCTATATCCGATCGCGGTCCAGCTGCGGTCATTCGGGGACTTCGCGCTGTTCGAGACCGGGACGTTCGTGGTCCTGCTGATGATCGCCTTCGTGTACGTGTGGCGGCGAGGGGCGCTCGAATGGAAATAAAGCGCGAGCCGGTGAGCGATCTCCGTGTCCGGCAGCTCAAGGCGCGGGACATGCTGCGCGGCGACATGGACGACGAGGAGCTCGAGCGCTACGTCGAGGAGCGCGTCCTGACCACGACCGTCGACAAGGCCGTTGCCTGGGCCCAGGGGAATTCGCTCTACCCCCTCACCTTCGGACTGGCGTGCTGCGCGATCGAGCAGATCCACATCGTCGCCGCGAGGGTCGACATCGGGCGCTTCGGCTTCGAGGCTTTCCGCGCTTCGCCGCGCCAGGCCGACCTGATCATCCTGTCCGGCCGGGTCTCGATCAAGATGGCCCCGGTGATCCGGCGGATCTGGGACCAGATGCTCGAGCCCAAGTGGGCGATCTCGATGGGCGCGTGCTGCTCGTCGATGGGCGTGTTCAACAACTACGCGCTCGTGCCGTCGGACAAGTTCATGCCGATCGACGTGCATGTCCCGGGCTGCCCGCCTCGCCCCGAGGCGCTCATGCACGGGATCCTGAGGCTCCGCGACAAGATCCACGGACACAGCCCCGACGGGTGGCGCGTGCGCTACGACGCCACCGGCACCGAAGAGCTGCTCCCGGGCTCGGACGCCCCCTCGAGCGCCGACATCAGCGTGTTCAAGCCCGGGGACACCGCAGGTGCCTGACGCTACGGAGCTCGAGCTGACGGCCCAGGAGCTCCGCGACGCGCACAGCGACTCGATCCTCGACACCGAGTTCCACCGTGGCCGGGCGGTGTTGATCGCCAATCCGGCTCAGATCAAGGGCGTGCTCGAGCACCTGCGGGGTAAGGGCTACACGATGCTCGCGAGCCTCCACGGCGTCGACTACTACCCACACGAGCCGCGCCTGGGCGTGCTGTACGAGATGCTGGACCGCCGGCGCGTCGACCGGATCTCGGTCAAAGCCAGGGTCTCGACCGAGGATCCGCGGATCGACTCGGTCGTCGGGCTGTTCCCGGGCGCCGAGTTCCCCGAGCGCGAGGTGTACGACATGTTCGGCGTGGTGTTCAACGGTCACCCCGACATGCGCCGCATCCTGATGCCCGAGGACTACGAGGGCCACCCGCAGCGCCGTGACTTTCCCGTCGGTGGCGAGCCGGTCCTTTTCACCTATAACGAAGAGCAGAACTACGGGAAGTACGTATGACACTCACCGGCTCAGGCAGCGGCGAGGTCCACACCGCGCTCACCGAGGACTACCGCAAGCGCGAGGAGTCGATCACGCTGTCGACCTCGCCGGCGGGGATGGGCGAGACCCACGAGCTGCTGACGCTCAACATCGGGCCGCACCACCCGTCGACCCACGGCGTGCTCCGGCTGCTCACGACGCTCGAGGGCGAGGTCGTCCGGGACATCGTTCCGATCATCGGCTACGTCCACACCGGGATCGAGAAGACCGCCGAGGACAAGGCGTACTGGAAGGTCATCCCGGTGGTCGAGCGGATGGACTACCTGAGCTACTACTTCAACGCGATGGCGTATTGCGGGGCGGTCGAGACGCTGCTCGACATCGAGGTCCCGCCGCGGGCACAGTACCTACGGGTGATCCACCTCGAGCTCAACCGGATCGCGTCGCATCTGGTCTGGCTGGGCACGAGCGCGCTCGACCTCGGCGCGATCTCGATGTTCTGGTACTGCTTCCGCGAGCGCGAGTTGGCGCTCGACCTGTTCGAGATGTCGTCCGGTCAGCGCATGCACACCCGATACATCCAGGTCGGCGGCGTGATGGAGGACATCCCGGTGGGGTTCGAGCAGAAGCTCCGCCAGTTCCTGAAGATCATGCCGACCCGCGCGGACCAGTACGCCGACATGCTCGAGAAGAACCAGATCGTCGTCGAGCGGCTTCGCGGCACGTGTCCGCTCGATCGCGAGACGTTGCTGTCGCTGGGAGTTACAGGCCCGCTGCTCCGCGCCGCCGGCGAGCCGTGGGACCTGCGCAAGGCCCACCCGTACTCGAGCTACGACCACTTCGACTTCAAGATCCCGGTCGGGACCGTCGGCGACAACTACGACCGCTACCGCGTCCGGCAGGCCGAGTTCTACGAGTCGGTCAAGATCATCGAGCAGGCGCTCGACGGGCTGCCCGAGGGGCCGCACATAACTCCCGACCGCAAGGTCGCGCTGCCGCCGCGCCACGAGCTGGCGACCTCGATGGAGGCGCTGATCCATCACTTCAAGCTGGTCACCGAGGGCTTCCGCGTGCCGCCGGGCGAGGCCTACTACCCGATCGAGTCGCCGCGCGGAGAGCTCGGCTGCTTCGTGCGGTCGGACGGATCGGCCAAGCCGGCGCGCGTGCACATGCGCGACCCGAGCTTCGTGAACCTCCAGGCGCTGGCGCCGATGGTCAAGGACAGCTACATCGCGGACCTGATCGCGACGCTGGCGATGCTCGACCCGATCCTCGGAGGCATTGACAGATGAGCGCTACTGGAAGGCGTCCTCCGGTCATACGGTTCGGTCACGGGTCGCGCGTCCCCGGGTGGGACGACGCCGTCGACCTCACCAAGGCGCCGGCGACCATCCCGGACCCGGCTCTCACCCCGGTGCCGCCGGGCCTGAAGGAGCAGATCGAGGCGTCGATGGCCAAGTACCCCGACCGGCGCTCCGCGGCGATCCCGGCCCTGCACGCCGCCCAGGAGGTGTACGGCTGGTGCTCGCCCGAGGCGATCGACCAGGTGGCGTCGGTCATGCAGCTCACGCCGGCATACCTCACCTCGGTGGCGACGTTCTACGACATGTTCTCGACCGTCCCCAAGCCGCGAAACGATGTGTACGTGTGCACGAACATCTCGTGCTCGCTGCTCGGCGCCGACGAGTTCTTCGAGGCGATGCTCGCCGCGGCCGAAGGCGACCTCGACGTCAACGTCCAACAGTTCGAGTGCCTGGGGGCGTGCGACATCGCGCCGATGGCTTCGGTGAACGGCGAGTACGTGGGGCCGCTCGAGGAGGCCGACGCCGAGCGGATCCTCGAGGACCTGCGCACCGGCGGGCCCGTGCTCGAGCACAAGCAGCTCCGCTACCGGCGCTCCGCGGATCCGGGCGTGGCCGAGGAGGAGACTGACTTCGGGCCTCCCGATCGCGAGACAACCGACATGGCCGATACTGCCGGCCTCGGGCCCGAGGGCGAGTCCGTAGACCGCCCCGGTCCGACCGCCGCGATCGAAATGACCACCGCACAGCTCGAGGAGCACCCGGAGCCCGAGAAGGCCACCGACGAGGACACGCACGCGGCCGGCGAGACGCACGGCGAGGTCGAGGACGAGGGTCCGGGAGAAAAGGAGGACGGCGAGTGAAGCTCCTGCTCGACCGCATCGACGAGCCGGGCCTCAACACGCTCGCGGTGTACGAGCGCCGCGGCGGCTACCAGTCGCTGCGCAAGGCGCTCGACATGACGCCCGAGGAGGTCCTCAGCAACATCATGGACGCGGGCATCCGCGGGCGCGGCGGCGCGGGATTCCCGATGGGCCGCAAGATCTCGTTCCTGCCCCATGGCGACATGGACAAGTACCTGGTGTGCAATGCCGACGAGTCCGAGCCGGGGACGTTCAAGGACCGCGAGATCATGCAGAAGAACCCGCACATGCTGATCGAGGGAATCGTGATCGCGTCCTACGCCGCGGGGATCAGCCGGACGTTCCTTTACATCCGTGGCGAGTACGCGATGCAGGCCGACATCCTCGAAGCGGCGATCGCCGAAGCCGTCGAGGCCGGCTACATCGGCGAGCGGATCCTCGGTTCCGACCACTCGATGTCGCTCGTGCTCCACCGGGGCGCCGGCGCCTACATCTGCGGCGAGGAGACCGGTCTGCTCGACTCGCTCGAGGGCAAGCGGGGCAACCCACGACTGAAGCCGCCGTTCCCGGCGATCGAGGGTCTCTACCACGGGCCGACGCTTATCAACAATGTCGAGACGCTCGCGACGGTGCCGGCGATCGTCCGGTTGGGCGGCAAGGAGTACGCCGAGCTCGGGACCGAGACATCGACCGGCACGAAGGTGGTGTCGGTGTCGGGAGACGTCCAGCGGCCCGGCAACTACGAGATCGACCTCGGGATCCCCTCGCGCGAGCTCATCTACGACCTCGCGGGCGGTCCGTTTCCGGGGCGCGAGATCAAGTTCTGGTTCCCCGGCGGCTCGAGCTCGCCGGTCCTGACCAAGGACGACCTCGACGTCCCGTACGACTTCGACTCGATGGCCAAGGCCGGATCGATGCTCGGCTCGGGCGCGGTCATCGTCGTCGACGACTCGCACACGGTGCTCGAAGTCGCGCTGAAGGTGGCCAAGTTCTACGCCCATGAGTCGTGCGGGAAGTGCGTTCCGTGCCGCGAGGGCACGAACTGGACGCTCAAGATGCTCCAGCGAATCGAGTCGGGAGAGGCAACCCCGATGGATCTCGACATCATGGCGTCCGTGCAAGAGCAGATCATCGGCAACTGCCTGTGCGTTTTGGGCGACGCGATGGCGATGCCGATCGGCTCGATGGTCGCGAAGTTTCGCGATGAACTCGAGGCCGAAATCGAAGCGGCGCGCGAACGCGCCGAGGGGGCGGAGTTGGAAGACGTGATCCCGATCGGAGTCGCCGACGAGCACGCCGGACCGTACCCGGTCCACTGACCCCGCTTAATGCCCCGTCCCGAGCAGAACATCATCCAGCTGACGATCGATGGCCGCGAGGTCCGCGCAGTCGAGGGGTCGATGTTGGTCGACGCCGCCAAGCAGGGCAACATCGAGATCCCGTACTTCTGTTACGAGCCGAAGCTCGGAGCTCCGGTCGGGGCGTGCCGGATGTGCCTGGTCGAGATCGAGGGCATCCCCAAGCTCCAGACCTCGTGCTCGACCCCGGTCAAGGACGGGATGGTCGTCCACACCCAGACCGATCGCGTGCACCACGCCCAGAACGCGATCGTCGAGTTCCTGCTCGTCAACCATCCGCTCGACTGCCCCGTGTGCGACAAGGGCGGCGAGTGCCCGCTCCAGGACATCACGTTCGGATGGGGGCTCGGGCGGTCGCGGTTCATCGAGCCCAAGCGCCACTTCGAGAAGCCGCTGGCGCTGTCGCCGCTCATCGCGATCGACCGCGAGCGCTGCATCCTCTGCTACCGCTGCGTGCGCTTCTCGCAGGAGATCGCGGAGGACTATCAACTGGTGTTCGAGTCACGCGGGGCGCACACGTTCGTCGGCACCCACAACGGCCACCCGTACGTGGCGCCGTTCAGCGGCAACATCGTCGAGCTTTGCCCGGTCGGCGCGCTGACGTCGCAGCCGTATCGCTTCCGCGCGCGCCCCTGGGATATCGAGGGCGCCGGCGGGATCTGCACGCTGTGCCCGTCGCAGTGCAACGTCGAGTTCACGGTGCGCGACGAGAAGGTCGTGCGGGTTCGGTCCCGCGACGCCACCGGCGCGGCCACGGGCGGCGGTCCCGGCGGCAACCCGGATGTGGACGACGGCTGGCTCTGCGACAAGGGCCGGTTCGCCTATCAGGCCATCCACGTCGACGAGCGCATCACCCAGCCGCTCGTGCGCGACGGCGGGTCGCTGCGCCCGGTGTCGTGGGATCGCGCGTTTGATGCGGCTGCTGGGCTCGCGCGTCACCGCGGTGCCGTCGGCGCGCTCGTTGGCGGACAGGCCACGAATGAGGAAGGCTTCCTGATTGGGCGTCTGATGCGGGAGGCTCTGTCATCGTCGGATCTGGACTCCCGGTCCGGGGAGCAGCTTCCTGTTGGTTTGACGCGCGCGCTGGCCGCGCCGGGGTTGCAGGCCACGGTCGTCGATTTGGAGTTCGCGCACACCGTGCTCGTGCTCGGGTGCGAGCCGCTCGACGACGCCCCGATCTTCGATCTGCGGATCCGCAAGGGTGTGCGGCGCCACGGCGTCCGGCTCGCGATCGCGACGTCCCGCCCGAGTGCGCTAGATCCGAACGCTGGGCTGTCGCTGCGGGTGGCGCCCGGTGGCGAGGCCGAGTTCCTGGCGGCGCTCGATGTAGCGCTCGCCTCTGAGGGCTCCGGCTCGGGTTACGAGTCAGCGGCCGAATCGGATGCGGCGCGGCTCGCCGAGTTCCTGCGCGCGAGCGGCGAGGACATCGTGATTCTGTGGGGCGAGCGTTCGTTGGGCGCGGCTGCGCTCGGCACGCTCCTCAGCATCGCCGAGCGTCTCGGCCTGGCTGATCGTCCCGGCGCCGGACTGCTCGAGATCCCGGCCGGCGCGAACGGACGCGGGCTGCGGGAAGCCGGCGTCTTGCCCGGGACGGGCCCGGGATATTCGGATTTGGGCGACGGTGTCGGTCCGGGGCGCGGCGCGTCGCAGATCGCCCACGCCGCCGTCGACGGCCAGATCACCGCTCTGTATCTGTTCCAGACCGACCCCGTGCGCGACCTGCCGAACCGGGCGCTGTGGGAGGACGCTCTTCACCGGGCGGGACTCGTGGTGGCGCACGCCTCGGTGCTCACCGAGGGGATCGCCGAGCACGCCAACGTGATCTTCCCGGCTGACTCTTATGCCGAGAAGGACGGCACGGTCGTGCATCCTGACGGACGGTTGCAGCGTCTGCGGACGGCGATTGCCCATCCGGGTTTGGTTCGATCGGGGTGGTCTGTGGTGGCCGAGCTCGCGCGCCGCGCCGGGCTCGACACCGGCGCGTTGACCTCCCCGATGGCGTTCGCGCAGCTGGTCGAGGCGGTGCCGTTCTATCGCGGGCTGACGCTCGAGGAGGTCGGTGGGCGCGGGGTGCGCTGGCCCGAGCGCGAGGCCGCGTCGGAGATGCCGGCGGCCGACGACGAGGCGCGCCCGACCGAGGCCGCTGCGGCCGCGTTTGGGGTTTCGGGCGACGGTGGCGGCGCTGTGACTTCGAATGGGGGTTTGCGGGTCGGGACCTATCGATCGATCTGGGCGGCGCCCGAGGTCGAGATCTCCCCCGCGCTCAAATACACCATCCCCCGCCAGCTGGTCGAGCTCTCGCCCGAGGACGCTAAGCGGCTCGGGATCGCTAACGGGGACCCGATCGGCCTGTCGCAGAACGGGACCCGGTTGCGGGGATGGGCCCACGTCCGCTCGGGCGTGCCCGCCGGCACGGCGTTCCTCGCCGACGGAATCTCGGAGGAGTCCGCCAACGCCTTCACCGAACCGGTCGTGGAGGTGCAGAAGTCGTGACGATCCCGAACGTCGTGGCCGTCCCGAACCTCCTGGCGATCCCGAACGTCCTGGCGATCCCACACGCGGTGATCCCGTTCGCCGCGGTCAACTACTTCGAGCCCTGGTGGGTGCAGATCGTCAAGGCGCTCGTGATCTTCGCCGTGATCTTCGCGATCCTGCCGATCCTCACGGTGTACGAGCGCAAGCTGCTCGGCCGCTTCCAGGCGCGCTACGGACCCAACCGAGTCGGGCCGTTCGGCCTCCTGCAGCCCATGGCCGAAATCGTGAAGTTCGCGATGAAGGAGCCCTCGCGCCCGACGACGTCGGTCGGCTACCTGTTCCGGATCGCACCGATGATCGCGATCATCACCGCGGTCACCGCGCTCGCGATCATCCCGTGGGGCGACGTCCAGCACATCTTCGGCCAGCCGGTCGGCCTTTATGGGATCGACGTGTCGATCGGCCCGCTGTTCGTGTTCGCGCTCGGGGGGATCTCGTTCTACGGGATCATGCTCGGCGGCTGGGCATCGGGCTCGAAGTACTCGTTCCTCGGCGCGATGCGCGGCGCCGCCCAGCTGATCTCCTACGAGGTCTCGCAGGGACTGTCGCTGCTGGGCGTCGTGATCACCGCCCAGACACTGTCGCTGACCGGCATCGTCCACGCCCAGGAGGGCATGTGGTACATCGTCCCGCAGATCGTCGGCTTCCTGATCTTCATGACGGCGTCGTTCGCCGAGACCAACCGCGCCCCCTTCGACCTCGTCGAGGCCGACGCCGAGCTCGTCGCCGGGTACTTCACCGAGTACGGCGGCACGCCGTTCGTGGCCTACCTGTTCGCCGAGTACGCGAACATGATCGTGGTCTCGGGGATCGCGGCCACGGTGTTCCTGGGCGGCTGGCTGCTCCCGGGCAACCCGCACATTCCCGGCTGGATCGACCCGTTCATCGTGGGCGCGAAGATGATGATCTTCATCACGCTGTTCATCTGGATCCGGGCAACGTTGCCTCGCCTCCGGTACGACCAGCTGATGTCGTTCGGCTGGAAGATCCTGCTCCCGCTGGCAACCCTGAACCTGCTGGTGACCGCGATTGTGGTGGTGTCATGAGTCCATATGACGTAAGCGGCGATGTGATCGAGGTGGTCCGCTCGCCCGCGCCGGGGCCGGTGGCGGGCGCGTACCGCGTATTCGGCGAGACGCTCCGCGGAATGAAGACGACGTTCGCGCGAGTCGTCGAAGGCCCGGTCACGATCCAGTATCCCGAGGAGAAGACGCCGGTCTACCCCCGTTTTCGGGGGCGTCACCGGCTCCACCGGTTTGAGGACTCCGGCCTCGAGAAGTGCGTCGGCTGCTCGCTGTGCGCGGCGGCCTGCCCGGCCGACTGCATCCGCGTGGTCGCGGCCGAGAACACCCCCGAGAACCGGGTCTCCGCCGGCGAGCGCTACGCCGCGGTGTACGAAATCAACCTCAGCCGCTGCATCTTCTGCGGATACTGCGAGGTGGCGTGCCCGTTCGACGCGATCACGATGGGGCACGACTACGAAATGTCGGACTACACCCGCTCCGACCTGATCTTCACCAAGGAGATGCTGCTAGCCGAGGCGATCGAGCGCACACCGCTGCGCCGCGAGGGCGAGTAGTTGGTCTTCACCGCGATCCTGTTCTTCATCGCCGCGATCGGGGCGATCACGGGCGCGATCGGGGTCGTGATGCTGCGCAACCCGTTCTACAGCGTGCTTGCGCTCGCCTTCCACCTGGTGTCGCTCGCCGCGCTGTTCCTACTGCTCCGCGCCGAGTTCGTCGCCGCCGCCCAGGTGATCGTCTACGCCGGCGCGGTGATGGTCCTCTACGTGTTCGTGGTGGCCTACGTCGGGGGCGGCGAGCAGCTGACCTCGGGCGGCGTGCTACGCGTACTGGGGCCGCTGTTCGCGCTGGCGCTCGCGATCGAGTTGTGCATCGCGATGCTCGGCGCCGGACTGAAGGGCGTGTCTTCAAAGGGCGCGGCGTTCGTTCCGGGCTTCGGCAGCCCCGCCCACATCGGCCGCCTGTTCCTGACGACGTACCTGTACCCGTTCGAGATCGCGTCGATCCTGCTGCTCGCCGCGGCCGTCGGCGCGGTCGTGCTCGCCCGTCGCCGGCGCGGGCTCGAGCCCGACGAGGAGGCCGGCCTGCGCGTGAGCGTGGCGCGTCCGGCATACACGGGGACGATGGCCGAGGCCGCCGGCATTCGGCCCCGCGGCGACGAGTCGTTCACGGCGGAGGGCGAGCCGGTGACTGAGCGCACCGGGTCCGGGCACGAGGGGGGCTGGTAGTGGCGATCGGGTGGTATCTCGCCGTGTCGGCGATCGTCTTCTGCATCGGCGCCGGCGGCGTCCTCGTCCGCCGCAACCCGCTCGTTGTCCTGCTCTGCCTGGAGCTGATGCTGAACGGCGCGAACCTCTCGCTGGTGGCGTTCGCGCGCATGTGGGGAAACGAGTCGGGACAGATCTTTGCCCTGATCGTGATGGTGGTGGCGGCCTGCGAGGTCACGGTCGGGCTCGGGCTGGTGGTCGCGATCTATCGCCGCCGTCTGCCGATCGACGTCGATGAGCTGAACGAGCTCCAGGGATGAGCGCCACCACTTACGGCTGGCTGGTCCTCGCGTGCCCGCTCGTCGGGACGATCGTGCTCGGTCTCGGCTATCGCATCTGGCCGGGCCGCGCCGCCGGCTGGATCGCCACGTCCGCGATCGCCCTCTCATTTGTGTTCTCGGTGCTGGCCTTCATCAAGCTGCTCGGGTTCAGCCCGGACCATCGCCAGCTGGTCTCGACGCTGTGGAACTACGACGTGTCGGCCGGCGTCGACGCCAAGCTCCAGATCCTGGTCGAC
>Ga0335080_10004723_pt1 | contig 13890 bp, 9 predicted proteins | sample Lox_Sample_34_FD_206720 | JGI IMG/M metagenome (GOLD analysis project Ga0335080, IMG submission 206720) | Soil microbial communities from Loxahatchee National Wildlife Refuge, Florida, United States - Lox_Sample_3.4 | ecosystem: Environmental > Terrestrial > Soil > Wetlands | place: USA: Florida... | reverse complement strand
CGCGATTCAGGCGGACATGGGCGCCGTGGGTGACGCGCCTCGTCTGGTGCGCGAAACGGTCGAGCGGTTCGGCCATGTGGATATTCTGGTGAACAACGCGGCCGTGGGTGGCCTGAAGCCGTTCGCCGAAGTGACGGAGCAGGAGTTCGATCACAATTTCGCGGTGAACGTGCGCGGACCATTCTTCCTGGTGCAGGCTGCCGTGCCGCACATGCGTGACGGCGGACGCATTATCAATGTTTCTTCCTGCGGCACGCAAATCGCGCAGGCTTCCGCTCACCTGGCCGTCTACCTGATGACCAAGGGCGCCCTCGAACAGATCGCGCACACCTTCCGGATGGAGCTGGGCCCGCGCGGCATCACCGTCAATTCAGTACTGCCGGGCCTGGTGGAAACGGATCTCGCCTCTGTGATTCCGGAAGAACGCCGCAAAGCCACCGTCGCGCGCACGGCCATGGGCCGTGTCGGGATGCCCGGCGACATTTCGGACGCCGTCGTCTTCCTGGCGGGCGACGGTGGCCGGTGGATCACCGGCCAGACGCTGGTGGTGACGGGCGGCCTCGAATAGCCGCGCGCTGCGGCCTGGCGACGCTGCTTTACGGCTTGCCTCTCTTGTGCCACGCTAGCCCTCCCATTCGGTCGGAGGGATCATCATGCGAAAGATTCTGGGAAGCCTGGCTGGTTCGATCTTTGCGGCCGGTGCGCTTGCAGCAGCGGCCACGGACGCGAGCCTGCTGGTGCGCGCCGGGGGCGGCGCGCCGCAAGGCCCCTCCGGGTACCACCTGAAGAAGAAAATCAAAGTTGGCGGCGAAGGCGGCTGGGACTACATCACCTTCGATTCCGACGCGCGCCGACTATTCATTTCGCGGGGCACGCGCGTGATGGTGGTCGATGTCGACGCGGACAAGGTCGTGGGCGAAGTGCCGGATACGCCGGGCGTGCACGGCATCGCGCTCGCTCCGTCCCTCGCACGCGGCTTCGTCTCCAACGGGCGCGGCAACAACCTGACTGTCTTTGAACTCAAAGGCCTGACCAGCCTGGGAACGATTCCCGCCGGGCAAAATCCCGACGCCATCGTCTACGATTCTCCGGTGAAGCGCGTGTTCGCGATGAACGGCCGCAGCGGCGACGTGACCGTGATTGACGCAGCCACAACGAAGCTCGCCGGCACCGTGCCCGTCGGCGGCAAGCTGGAGTCCGGAGCGGCGGATTCCCGCGGCTGGGTCTACGTGAACGTGGAAGACAAGAGCGAGATCGCCGCGATCAATCTGGAGCTGCAGGTGGCCGCGCGCTGGCCGCTGGCTCCCTGCGAGCAACCCACGGGCCTGGCGATTGACACCGAGCATCACCGCCTGTTCGCAGGCTGCGGCAATAGAATGATGGCCGTGGTCAATACCGACAACGGGAAAGTGGTCGCCACGCCGGCCATCTGCGACGGCGTGGACGCGAACGCATTCGATCCCGGCACGGGTTACGCGTTCGCCTCCTGCGGAGACGGCACATTGACGGTCGTGCACGAGGACTCGCCCGACAAGTTCAGCGTGGTGGAGAACGTGCCCACGCGGCCCCGCGCCCGCACCATGGCCCTCGATCCCAAGACGCACGACGTGTACCTGGTGACCGCGGACTTCGGCCCTGCGCCGCCGCCCACGCAGGACGCTGCGCATCCGCGTCCGCCGATGTTGCCGGACTCGTTCGTCGTCCTGGTGTTCGCGCGCTGACGGCAGGCGCTGGAGACCCACAACGAGTGACAGAGGCAAGCCAACCCCGCAGCAGTCTCGCCGCCAAGCTCCTGCGCGTACTGGGCTGGGTGGTCGTGTTTCCGCTCGCGGTCTGGAGCGCCGCCGCGCTCTTCATCGACGTACGCGCAGGCTGGCTGCGCTACCCGGCGGCAGCAATCTTCCTGGTGACGTTTGTGCTGGTCCTGTTCCGCGTGAAACAGGCGTGGCTGCGGCTGGCCGGCTGCGCGATCTGCTGCGCGGTGGTGCTCGCTTGGTGGCTGTCGCTCAGGCCCTCCAACAACCGCGACTGGCAGCCGGACGTCGCGCAGACGGCCTGGGCGGATGTGCACGCCAACGACGTGACCATTCATAACGTCCGAAACTGCCAGTACCGCACCGAGACGGATTTCACCTGCCGCTGGGAAACCCGTACGTACGAGCTCTCCAGGCTGCGCGGTGCGGACATCTTTATCGTGTACTGGGGCTCGCCGTTCATCGCGCACACCATCGTCAGCTACCAGTTCGGCGAGAACGACCATATCGCCTTTTCCGTGGAGACTCGGAAAGTCGCCGGCCAGACCTATTCCGCGCTGCTCGGCTTCTTTCGCCAGTACGAGCTGATTTACATTCCCTCCGACGAGCGCGACGTGGTCAGGCTCCGGACCAACTACCGGCAGGGAGAGAAGGGGCTGGGAGAGGACGTTTACATCTACCACCTGAAGCAGGATCCGGTGCGGGCGCGCGCCCGCTTCCTGGAGTACATCGACCGCATCAACGAGCTGCACGCGCAGCCCGAGTGGTACAACGCCATCACCCAGAACTGCACCACCAGCCTGTTCGAGCAGCGGAAAGCGACGGCGGGGGCCGTCCCGGCGCTCAGTATGTGGAACTGGCAGGTGCTGGCCAATGGCAAGCTGGACGAACTTGGCTACAAGATGGGCGCGATGGTCACCGAAGGCCTGCCGCTGGAAGAACTGAAGAAGCGCGCCTTCATCAACCCCGCCGCACGTACCATAACCACGCTCGACGACCCGGATTTCTCGCAGCGCATTCGCGCCGGCAGGCCGGGTTTCGACGCACAGGGAAGCGGCGTCCCCCTGCCGTAAACCAGGCCGGCCCGCCCACCCCCTTTGGTTGAGAGCAGGCCTGCAGTGGCTTATAATGAATGTTTTGCCGGAGAGGGGAGTAACCGTCCGTAATGATCGAGTTTTTCCAGAAAAAGGACCTGCTGGTGCGCATCCTCATGGGAGGCGTGATCGGCGTGATCGGCATCATGATGCTGGTGACGCTCATTCCCGGCCCTGTGGGCTCCACGGGTGGCTCGCCGGACGCCGTGGCCACCGTGGTCGGCAAAGACATCACCTCGAACGAAGTCAACCGGCAGCTCGCCGCCATGGAGCGCAACGGCCAGCACATCTCCAAGGACATGCGCGGCCTGTTCGTCCACGACACGCTGGACCACTTGATCAACCAGCGCCTGCTGGAATATGAAGCCCAGCAGTTGGGCCTGCAGGTGACCGACCAGGAAGCCGCCGAACAGATCAAGCAGATGCTGCCCGGCGCTTTCGCGGGCGGCGGCGTCTCGAGCATGGAGAACTATGCGGCCGAAGTCCGGCAGCGCACCGGCATGGACGTCCCCGAATTCGAAGAGATGCTGCATTCCGCCCTGCTGCAGCAGAAGGTGCGGCGCCTCGTGACCGACGGGATCAGCGCCAGCCGCGCCGAGATCGAAGATGAATTCAAGCGGCGCAACGAGAAGGCCAAGCTCGAGTACGTGCTGATCAAGCCGTCCGAGCTGGAATCCCGGGTGAAGGTGACCGACGCGGACCTGTCGTCGTATTTCGAGAAGAACAAGATGCGGTACCAGGTTCCCGAGAAGCGCGGCTTTAAATATGCGCTGCTCGACCTGGCGGCCCTGCGGGCGACCATGCATCCGAGCGACGCCGCCATCCTCGACTACTACAAGGCAAACATTGACCAGTACCGCGTGCAGAACCGCGTGCACGTCGAGCACATCCTCCTGAAGACCACGGGCAAAACCGACGCCGAGATTGACGAGATCCGCAAGAAGGCGGAAGAAGTGCTCTCCAAGGCTCAAAAGGGCGCCAATTTCGAGGACCTGGCGAAGCAATATTCTGAGGACACCCTCTCGAAGGTGAAGGGTGGAGACCTGGGCTGGGTGCTGCGCGGGCAGACCGTGCCGGAATTCGAGCAAGCTGCCTTTTCGCTCAAGAAGGGCGAAATCTCAGCCCTGATCAAGACGATGTTCGGGTTTCACATCATCAAGCTGATCGAACGCGAAGACGCCCGTACGCAGACCGTCGACGAGGTCCGCGCCAGCATCATCCCCATCCTGGCCAACCAGATGGCCGACCAGAGGGCCGCCGAGATCACCGACCGCATGGCGGCGGCTGTCCGCCAGTCGAGCAAGACCCCCATTGAGGACATCGCCAAGCAGTTCAACCTGCAGGCCGCAACCGTACAGCCCGTCGCCGCTACCGATCCCCTGGGCCCGCTGGGTATGTCCAACGAGATTCGCGACTACGTCTTTGGCGCCCGCCAGGGAGAGGACTCCTCGCCCCTGCGCATCGAGCGCGGCACGGTCGTCGTGAGCGTAACCGAGATCCAGCCCGCCCACGCCGCATCCCTGGCCGACGTGCGGGCCAGAGTGGAAGCCGACTACCGCAGCGAGCAGTCCACCAGCCTGGCCAAGCAGGAGGCGGACGACCTGTACAAGCGCGTGCAGGGCGGAGAGACGCTGACGGCGGCGGCCAAAGCCCTGAGTTTTGACGTGCAAACCAGCGAGTTTCTCTCTCAGACGGGCACCCTGGCCGGGCTGACCCCCATGACCAAGCTGCCGCAGGCGTTTACCCTCCCCGTCGGCCAGACTGCACCCCCCACCATACAGGCCCTGAACTGGCTGGTCTTCCGGGTGGTGGAGCGCCAGGAGCCCAACCCGAATGACCTGCCGAAGCAAATGGCCGACATCGAGCGGCAGATCATCTACACCAAGCAGCAAATGGCCTTCGATGCCTTCACGGAAGCTCTAAGGCAGCGCGTGCAGCGCGAAGGGAAACTGCAGGTAAACGAGCAGGCGCTGCGGCGGCTTTCCGGCTAGAAAATCACGTATCCTTAAGTCAATACAGGATTTAGCGTAGGTAACGGTACTTGTTCTTTCCGGTTGCCACACCCTGCGCATTCGGCTAGCCTTCTTACGCTGGGTTTTGAGCCTTGGCTCCCTGCCCCCGGCACCCCAAAGCGAAACATCTATGACGGCCAGAACCATTCCGAGCGGCTCCCGCAACGCCTACGCCTGCGCCATTGAGCTCAATCAGAACGGGAAGTACTGCGTGCGCCTGCGAGCAACCTTTGGCCGGACCGGGTGGGGCCTGCCCCTCTATTTCCTGGCCTCCTCCTTTGACGCGGCTATGAAGAAGCTCGAGCAGACCTTGCAGTACCTGCAAAAGAAGGAAGAGGCCCTCTGGTTCTGGGGCGTCCAGCGCAGCGACGACCCGAATCTGGCCACCGAGCTTCTGGCCGACCTGGGCTTGAAGCTGGACCGGCGGGACGAGTTCCCGCGGAAGCGCGGGGAGATTTCGGCCGTGGCCGACCGGCCGGTCGCTGCCGTGCAGATTGCTCCGTTGCGGCGGGCGCTCGCGGAGTCGCTGGCTCCGGCGAGGGCCGCCAGCGACTAGACCGAAGAAGGCTGTTGCCGCCGTTCCATCCCGGCACGTTCCTGTTCTTCGTTTCAGCCTAGGGCCCCAGGTGTGTGACCTGCCATGCGGGACCCGAGGCAGGTCAGGATTCGCGAAGCAGGACTTCGCCGCTGCCGATCACGATGTCGTTCAACGACACGCGATACTTGTAGGAGCCCGGCTTGGCGCCGGCGACGGGCGGGCCGCTCAGCAGGCGCATGCCGGCGGGCGCCTGGAGCACGTTGGAAGAAAACGGGCAGCGCTTCGGGTCGAACTCAACGCGCAGCGTCGCGGAGGGAGCGATCCACTCGGCCTGGTCATTCGCCGTCAGCACGATGGCCTCCGGGAAGACGCCGACGATGACACGTTTGTCCATGAAGCGGGCCCAGTGAAGATAGCACAGCGCCGCGTTCGCGAAAGGGATTGTGTGCGGCCAGCAGCGCAACGCAAGCCGTCCAAATACGCTCTACACGCGTAGGAGAAAGAGTGCCGCAACAGTATCAAACGAATCTATTTCCACGTCGTTTCGCTTGACGCTGGAGTTCACTGCACATATATTTGTATGGCGCCTTCAGAATAAAACCACCAGGATGGATCAGGTCCGATGATTTTCAAGGGTGAACGGTTCTCTCTGCTTCATTGCGGGCCCTTCGTGGCCGTGCATCTGGCCGTTCTCGGCATTTTCTTCGTTCCCTTCCACTGGTGGTACCCCGTGCTCGCCCTCGGCCTGTACGCCGCGCGCATGTTCTTCGTCACCGCCGGCTATCACCGTTATTTTTCGCACCGGACCTTCAAGACCACGCGGTTCTTCCAGGGCGTGCTGGCCGTTACCGCCATGACCTCGCTGCAGAAGGGCGTGCTGTGGTGGGCGGCGCATCACCGGCACCACCACCGCTTCTCCGACCTGGATGAAGACGTGCACTCGCCGACGCTGCGCGGCTTCTGGTGGTCCCACGTGGGCTGGATCCTGAGCAAGCGCTACAACACCACGCGCTCGGAGCTGGTGCCCGACCTGGCGCGCTATCCCGAGCTGCGCTGGCTGAACAAGAATCACGTCGTGCCCGGCGCGGTGCTCGGCACGCTGCTGTTCCTGGTCGGCGGGCTGGGCGTGTTCTTCTGGGGCTTCTGCGTGAGCACGGTGCTGCTGTGGCACGGCACCTTCACCATCAACTCCCTGTGCCACGTGTTCGGCCGCCGCCGCTACCAGACCACGGACACCAGCCGGAACAGCTTGATTCTCTCGCTCATCACCATGGGCGAGGGCTGGCACAACAACCATCATCATTATATGAGCTCGGTGCGGCAGGGCTTTTTCTGGTGGGAGATCGACCTCACGTACTACATCCTGAAGATGCTCTCCTGGGCCCACATCGTGTGGGATTTGAAGATGCCTCCACGCGCGCTGCTGGAACCGCTGCCCATCGCCGCGGATTGATCGCGTAACCCGGCAACTATTGGCCGTAATGCAGCGCAGGGCGCCTGCCCGGCGCGGAATTCCCCGTTACAAACCCTTCACCGCCGTGGCGATGTGCGACGCGGAAATGCCGAACGCGTCGAGCAGTTCGTCGGCTTTGCCCGAATGCGCTACGCGAGAGACGGCCAGGTGTTTCGCTCCCGCGAGCTGCGCCCCCGCGGTGGCCAGCGCGCTGAACACGGCCTCGCCCAGGCCTCCCTCCGGGAAATGATCTTCCACGACGACGACGCGTCCGCCCGTCTCGCGCACGTGCGCGGCCAGGCCCGCCGCATCAATCGGCTTCACCGAGTAGAGATCGATCACGCGAACGGCCACGCCCTGCTTCCCAAGTTCGGCATGTGCCTTGAGCGCTTCGTGCAGCGTAATCCCCGCCGCCACCACCGCGGCGCGGTCCTGCGGCGACTGCTTCAGCACTTTGAAGCCGGGGATGGGAAACTTCTCATCGGCGGCATACAGCACAGGCGTCTTCGGCCGCGTGGTGCGGATGTAGCCGATCCCCGGCATTCGGGCGAGGGCCTCGGTCAGCCGGTCAGCGGAAACCGCGTCCGACGGGTACAGCACCGTGGCGGAAGCGATCGCGCGAAACATGGCCAGGTCTTCCAGTCCCATCTGGGAAGGACCGTCTTCTCCGATGGAAATGCCGCAGTGCGATCCGCACAGCTTGATGTTGCTGCGGCTGATGGCCGCCATGCGCACCTGGTCGTAAGCCCGCGAAAGGAAGCAGGCAAAGCTCGCGACAAACGGCGTGTAGCCTCGCGCGCCCAAACCGACTCCCACGCTCACCATGTTCTGTTCGGCGATGTAACCCTGGAAGAAGCGCTCGGCATGCTCCTTCTGCAGAAACTCCGCGAAGGTCGAGTTTTTCACGTCCGCATCAATGGCCACGATCTTTGGATTCACGGCGCCCACGCGGGCCAGCGCGTGCCCATAGGCCTCGCGCGTCGCCACCTGCTGCCCGGGCGTGTAGCTCGGCGGTGGAAGCGCCGGAAAGTCGGCGGGAGGCGCGCCCGCCGGCCGGGCGTAGGACTTGGGATCCGGATCTTCCGTCGGCGGCAGCGGATGCAGCTCGCCGAGGGCCCGAGCCAGTTCATCCTTGGAAAGCGGCTTGCCGTGCCAGCCATCCTTGTCCGCCAGGAAGCTGACGCCATGGCCCTTTTCCGTACGCGCCAGGATGGCCCGCGGCCGGCCCGCCGCGTATCCTCCGTCCGCGGTGCGCATGCGGTCCACGGCAGCCACCACGGCATTCAGATCGTGGCCGTCGACTACGGCCGTGTCCCAGCCATTGGCCTGGAACCGCTGGCGAAAGACGTCCGCATCGTGGCCGTACATCGTGCGCTGGCTTTGTCCCAGTCCGTTCACGTCCACGATGGCGATCAGGTTGTCCAGTTCGTAGTGCGACGCAAACGCGGCCGCCTCCCACACGTTTCCTTCCGCCATTTCGCCGTCGCCCAGCAGCACGTACACTTTCACGCCGTTCTTTTCCAGCCGCTTCGCCGAAAGCGCCATTCCCGCGCCGACGGAAAGGCCCTGGCCGAGCGAACCCGTCGCCGCATCCACGCCGGGAATTCGCGGCGTCGGATGGCCCTCGAGTTCGCTGGAGAACTCGCGAAGCGTCGACAACCGTCCCACCGGGTAAACTCCCGCCTCTGCCTGCGCGGCGTACAGCAGCGGTGCCCCGTGCCCCTTGGAAAGCACAAAGCGGTCGGCGTCCGGCGCGTCCGGGTTCCTGGGGTCGAAGCGCATGGCGTGGAAGAAAAGCACGGCGACGATCTCCGCCGCGGAAAGGCACGTCGTGGGATGTCCTGAGCCGGCTCGCGTGGTCATGCGCAACGAATGAATGCGCAGCAGGCGCGCCTTTTCCCGAAGCGCTTCGAGATCGGCAGATGTGGAGTTCATTGGTTCCCCTTGGCTGCCTGCTCACCGCGGCGGGCCGTGGGTCAGCGGGTCAGTTCACTACGGATTCGGCATTCTACTCATGCGCTCGGGTGAAGCCAAATCGAAAACGTCCGAAGGCTTCCACTGAGTCGGCAACGGACCCGGCCCCGTTTTCTTCAGTTCGCGCTGGCTCGCCAGGGCGCCATGCCGGTTATTGCGCGCCGGTTCGCCTTGGGAGTAGGCTCATTCCGTCGGTACGAGTACGGCCCTCTTGGCTGATTTTCATTCGGTGCTGTGGATACCTCGGGAATGTAAGGGGAGGGCCGCGGAGGTGCTTCTTGGGCCGCCGCTCTCGGAACGTCTTGCTGCCGGCGCTCTTGTTCGCCGCGGCGCACTTGGGCCTTGCCCCTGCCTCGCGCGCGCAGGCCGGTGTGCCTCCCACATTCGTCTCCACCACGCTGCCTGACGGCGCTGTGGGCGTCCTCTATGGCGCGGACATCGATGTCGTCGGTGGCTTCCAACCCTACACGTTCACGATTACGAGCGGCGCGCTGCCGCCGGGATTCCAACTGACTACTGCTCAGTCTGGGAACGTGAATGGCGGGCACGTGTTTGGCGGCCCCCCGGCCGCGGCGGGAACGTTCATGTTTGGCGTAACGGTGAGCGACGCGCAGGGTCAGATGGCCTCCGCCACGATTTCGCTCACCATCGGACCGGCGCCGCCCAACACGCATCCCTCGCTGCTGAACGGAAAGTACGCGTTCCTGTTTGACACGTACAGCGATTCCTCCGGCGACGAAGAAGGCGACGCCGGCAGTCTCACCTTCGACGGCCAGGGGAACGTCACTGGTATCGCGGACATCAACAACCTGAGCGGCGTCTTTCCCGCCACGGCCGTCACCGGCACCTACACCGTCGGACCGGACAATCGAGGCTTTCTGACGCTCAACGCCGCCGGCATGCCGGGCAGCTTCAACGCAGCGCTGGCCATCGGCGAGGTGTACCGCGGCCAGGCCATGGCTGTTCGCCTCACCACATTCAATGACAACGACGGCAACGACAGTGTCGGCGCCGGCTTCTTGCGCCTGCAGGACCCGGCCGCCTTCACCCAGAACTCATTCGCAGGCACCTACGTCTTCGGCCTCGCGGGACAGGATACCGGCCTCGCTCGCGCCGGTGAAGTCGGCGTGATCTCCTTCGACAACGCTCTGAACGTCACCTCGGGCATGGCGGACTTCAACGACGATGGCGCCGTCGGCACCATCACCAGCTTCGGGGGAACGTACACGGCGCCCGATTCCAACGGACGTGTCGTGCTCAACCTCAATCTCACCCCCGGCGGTCCGACCACCTCCGTTACCTACATCATCTCCGCCAATGCCGGCGTCGTGCTCTCGCTCACCAGCCGCGACACCAGCGGCAACATCCTGCTCGGTACCGCGACGCGCCAGCTCAATCCCGGCGCCTTCACCAGCAATTCTGTGGCTGGACCGGCCGTCGCGCGTTTCTCCAGCCCCGGCCAGGGCAGCTCGAACGCCACGATCGCCCTCTACACGGTTTCGGCGGCCGCAGGCCCTCCCACGATCTCCATCACTGCCGATAGCAACAACGGCGGAACCATCGCGCTCGGCCAGGCTTTCGCCGCACCCTATAGCGTTGCCGCCAACGGCCGTGGAGTCTTCACCATTGGAGCTGCCGCTGCAGACACGTTCTACCTCTACCTTGCTGCTCCGGACCGTGGCTACATCATGGACAGCGACAGCGACGTGAACGCGGGGGACTTTCTGCCGCAGACCGGGACGTTCCCTCCCGGCAGCAACGTATTCTTCGGTCAGTTCGCAGCCCAACTCCACGAAGACGTCTCCGGGATCGGCGCCTTGCTGTCTCCTGCGACCTTCAACATCGTTGGCGACGACAGCCACGTCGGCGGCAGGCTCACCTATGGCGGCACCCTCGGTGCCGTCACCTTCGCAGCGAATGCCGCGGGCCACGTCACGCTCTCAGGGACCGGCGCCGGAACCCTCTACGGCTACGTCGTGTCTCCGTACGAAACGGATTTCTTTGACGCAGTCGATACGACGGGAATGAATTCCACCCATCCCGAACTGTTCGTGGCGCAGACCATTGCGGCGCCGCCCGGCACGCCTTCGCCGGGCGCTGTCGCCGTCGGTTTCGCGACGCCCGTCCCTGCAGGGACGACCGCGCAGTCTTCGCCGGTAACGATCACCAACGGCGGCCAGGGGCCGATTGCGTTTCCGGCTGTCGACACCTCCAATTCCCCTGACTTCAGCGTAGCCGGCACGTGCCTGCCCGTCAGTTCTCTGCCCATCGTGCAGCCCGGCGGCACCTGCACCCTCGTCGTCACGTTCATGCCGACGGGCAGCACGCCCGTCGGCACGCCTTTGAATGAATCCCTCATCGTTCAGTCCGACGGCACTTCGAACGTCACGCTCATGCTTACGGGGACAGCCAGCTCGGGAGGCGCGGCGCAGCTTGCGCCGAACCCGTTCATGTTTGCGAGTCCTGTGCGCACCGGCCAGTCGCTCACGGTGACGGCCGCCGTGACGCTCTCAAACACCGGCACCGGCCCCTTCGATGTGACTGGAGTCACCAACGCGGCTGACTTCTCCGCGTCCGGCCAGTGCCTTGCCGGCCTGCCCGTCACCGTTCAGGCGGATTCGAGCTGCACGATCGACCTGACCTTTGCGCCGCTCGCCGGCGCCGCGCCCGGCGCGCTCGCGGAAACAATCACGATCGCGACGAGCAACGGCACACTCATGCTTACCGTCAAAGGCACGGCCACCGCGCCGGCCGTGACGCTCGCGCCCGCGTCCGTGGCGTTCGGCGCCGTGAACGTCGGAACGCCGGCCACGTCGTCCGTCATGGTCTCAAATTCCGGCACGGCGGCACTGAATGTGTCTGGCATCAGTATCACGGGGGCCAATGCCGCGGACTTCATGCAGACCAACAACTGCACACTCGTGGCCGCAGGCGCGTTCTGCACCGTCAATCTGACGTTCACGCCCTCCGCGGCAGGCACTGAGTCCGCCACGTTGCAAATCGCCGACGACGCAACCGGCAGCCCGCAAACTATTCCGCTCAACGGAACCGGTGCGTCCACCTCTGCCGGATTCACCCTCACTGTTCCGGCTGCGCCTGGCGGCGGCAACGGCACGACCGTCTCCGTTCTTCCGGGCGACACGGCGGTCTTCACGCTCACGCTGCAACCGAATCCCGGTTTTGTCGGGCAGATATCACTGGCCTGCATGTCGGGAATTCCCGCGACGATCGCCACCGCGGCCCCAACAATGATCGACGTCACCATGAGCCCCAGCCCGGCCGTCACAGTCACCTGCACGCTCCAGACAAACTGTGTGACCAGCCTCGTCGGTCCATCGGCCCCCGGCACGCCGCCTTCGGCTCCTCTGACAGCGCCCTTTGCGGCTGCGGCAAGCGGGCTGGCCCTGCTGCTGGCTTTCGCGTCGCGAAAACTCGCCACGGCTGCGGAAACGCAGCGGCGTTTTGCCGGCCCGGCTTGGCTCGCGCGCCTGGCGCCCATCTGCGCTTCGCTCGCGCTCTTCCTGTTCGTGGTCACCTGGACTGCCTGCGTCCACAATGATCCTCCCGCCATCCCGAACGCGCCGACCACGCCGGCCGGCGTGTACCAGATACAAGTCGTCGCCACGACGCAGCACGGAGGGAAACAGACGGTTTCCCTGACGGTTCACGTCATCTAGGGACATCACGCTCTCCGTGGGCGCGTAGTGTACGCGCGGCCCGGCGCCGGCCTTCTCTCGCCGCATTCCTGTTGCCTCGTTCCAGCGCTCGGTAGTAGTCTCCCAGTCATCATTCCCGCATGTTTCCGCTCCGCAGCCTCCCACTGCGGATCATCTTGCGGTCGGGGTTTGTAGCGGCCGTTTCGCGCGTTTGGGCGGCCGCAGAACAACACAGGTCGGCCAGTTCACCCGCGCCTTGCAGATCAGGTGATGGCCCGGAGGCTCAGGATGTCCCCTTCCCTTCCCCTGGGGCGCCGCGCCGTTTTTCCGCGCCCGATCAGCCGCAGTCCGCTCACGCTCTTCTCTCCCAGGTCGGAGGCGCCCTCTATGAAGCCCTTTACGAAAAACGATTCGCGCTTCACGCTGCCGCGCCCGGCGGCTGCCTTCGCGCTGCTGCTCGCGCTCTCGCCGCTGTCCCTCTTGCCGGCGTCGGCTGCTCCGCGCCCGGCCGGAAGACCCGCGCCGGACAAGTCCGCGGCCAACGAACTGCGCGGGAGCTACCAGGTCGTCAGCGTCACGGACCTGGGCGCCGAGGTCCACGTCACCCTGCACATCCGCTTGACCAACGCTACCGCATCCACCCTTTCCATCACGAAAGTCGGCCTCCGCTTGGCTCCCGCGGCGCGCGGCCAGGCGGACGCCGCCGCTTCGCTCCCGCTCGGCCCGCGCAAAACCGGTTCGATCGACCAGGACTTCACGATTTCGCCTCAAGCCTACCGCGCTTGGCGCAAGGGTGTGCCGATTCCGCTCGCCTTGACCTACGACTCCGGTAGCGGGCGCACTGTGGTCCGCACGATTGCGCTGGTGCGCCAGGAGGTTGCGGAATGAATCGCCTCCTCCGATTCGTCGCACCCATCGCATTGCTGCTCGTCGCGGCCACGGCGGTACGCGCGCAGGTGCAGGGCACCATCAGCACCGTCGCCGGCGGCGGCCCCAACAATTTGCCCGCGTTGGGCGCGAACCTCAACGGCCCCACCAGCATTACGCGCGACAACACCGGCAACTTCTATGTGGCTGTTCCCAGCGACTCGCGCGTCTACAAGATCGATTCCGCGGGCACGCTCACCATCTTTGCCGGCGTCGGCACGTTCGGCTACAGCGGAGACGGCGGCCAGGCCACCGCGGCCGAGCTGAATTTCCCCTCTGGCGTCTCCTCCGACGGCGCCGGCAACGTCTATATCGCGGACACCGGGAACAACGTGGTTCGCAAGGTTTCCGGTGGGACGATTTCCACCGTCGCGGGAAACTTTGCGCTGGGCGCGGGCTATTCCGGCGACAACGGAGCAGCTACTTCTGCGCAGCTTTCCAACCCTCTCGGCGTTTTCATCGATACGGGCGGCAACTTGTTC
>Ga0335080_10004722_pt1 | contig 13891 bp, 18 predicted proteins | sample Lox_Sample_34_FD_206720 | JGI IMG/M metagenome (GOLD analysis project Ga0335080, IMG submission 206720) | Soil microbial communities from Loxahatchee National Wildlife Refuge, Florida, United States - Lox_Sample_3.4 | ecosystem: Environmental > Terrestrial > Soil > Wetlands | place: USA... | reverse complement strand
CGCGAGCTGGTTGTTCGCGGGACCGGCGATCGCCGCGCATCTGAGCGTGGCCACGGAGGCGGCGGTCAGGACCCCGCCGAGCGCCGCCGGCACCAGCAGATCGACCTCGGCGCGCAGCGCGCTCTCGGGATCGATCCATGTCGCGCCCAGCTCGTCGGCCAGCCGGCGCTTGGAGAGGTCGATGTCGGCGACCAGCAGCTCGGCGCCGTCGGCGGCGAGCCGGCGGGCTACGCGAGAGCCGACCTGCCCGAGCCCGATGATGGTGATCCTGCGGCTGGCGACCGCCGCGGTCCCGAACACCTGCTCAAGCGTCACCCCGATCGCGGCCCGTACGCCCTCGGCGGTCGGCTCGGACGGCTCGCCGGCGCCTCCCTGCGACTCCGGGAGGCAGTACGCGTACCGGGTCCGCTCGCGGGCGATCAGCATGTCCTCGGCGGTCGTGCCGACATCCTCCCCGACACCGTAGCTTCCGCCGAACGCGTCGACCGCGTCGCCGAGATCGAGCATCGCCGCCCGCCGCCGCTCGACGGTGAGCTCGCAGTCCGGCGCCAGCGCGATCACGCTCTTGCCGCCGCCCAGGGGAAGCCCAGCCAGCGCGCACTTCAGCGTCATCGCCTCGGACAGCCGGAGCGCATCCTCGAGCGCCTCGCGCCAATCCCGGTAGCGCCAAAGGCGGCAGCCCCCGACCGCCTGGCCGAGAACCGTCGAGTGCACGGCGACGATCACGAGCAGCGCCGAGCGCTCGCCGAGCGCGATCGCGACTCGTTCGTGCTCGAGCATCTCAACATCCTATGGATCGGGCTCACGCTAGGTTTGCGCTACCGGGATGAGCGATCCCTATGAACTGGAGCGGTTCGTGTCCGCCCAGAATCGGGCGGACACGTTTGCGACCGCGGTTGGCGAGCTTCGCAACGGCCGCAAGCACAGCCATTGGATGTGGTTCGTGTTCCCGCAGATCGCCGGCCTGGGACACAGCCCGATATCGCAGAGGTACGCGATCTCGTCGCTCGAGGAAGCGCGGGCTTATCTCGCCCACGACGTGCTGGGCCCACGGCTGATCGAGTGTGCCCGCATCGTGTGCGATCTCGAGGGGCGGACCGCGCAGGACATTTTCGGCGGGATCGACGCGATCAAGCTGCGTTCGTCGATGACGCTGTTCGCCTACGCGGACTCGACCAACCCGATCTTCGGGCAGGTGCTCGAAGCGTATTTCGGCGGCGTCCCCGACGAAGCCACCGAGCGGCTGCTGGGGATCGGGCGCTGAGTCGCGGAGCCGTCGAGGCGCCGGCGCAGCAACGCATAGCCGCCGAGGCCCGCGAGGCTGGGGATCCAAAACGCGATCGCGTGGTAGACGATGACCGCGGCCGTGGCCTGCGTGGCCGGGGCGCCGTACGCGATCAGCGTGCCCGCGAGGCCGCCCTCGAGCACGCCGAAGCCGCCGGGGACGGGAATCAGATTGGCGAGATAGCCGATCAGGTAGCCGAGCACGAGCGGGGCGAGTGGAACCGAATGGCCGGTGGCGGCGAACGTCGCGCCGAGCGCGGCGATGTCGAAGCCGAGGTAGCCGGCGGCGCCCAGCAGCCGCCAGCTCGGTGCCAGCAACGAGCGCCGCGCGCGGGTGATCCCGGCTGCGAGATCGACGAGCCAGCTCGGCCAGCGCCGATTCGGTGAGCGTCGAATCACGATCGGGATCGCGAGGACGGCGGCCGCCGCGGCGAGCCCGCCGGTGATCGGGACGCCGGCACGCACCAGGTCGTAGGGACTAGCGGGCTCGCCCGCGATCAGCAGCGCGCCCCCGCCGACGAGCGCAGCGACGTTGACCGCGCTGGTCAGGAAGAACAGCGCGCTCGAGCGATCGATGATGCTGCTCGTAGACATCCCGGCGCGTCGCAGCAGCCAGCCGCCGATCGCCAGTGCGCTCACGCCGCCGCCGGGGAGCAGCGCTCCGGATCCCTGCTCGGTGAACGCCAGCTCGCGCGCCGCCCCGGCGGGGACGGCGTCGAAGAACAACCGGAAGATCACGACGAATCCCAGGCACGAGCCCGCTTCGAGCGCGATCGCCGCCAGCACCCACGCGGACTTGAGATGCACGATGTCCCGCGCCACGGCCCGCAGCGGCGGTACCGCGAGCACCAGTGACCCGATGGCGGCGCTGAGGATCACGGGCGCAAGGAGGCGACGGGCGATCCGCGCGCTGGTCGCCGGCACTCGATCGGGGTTGGTGTCGATGGTCATCGGATGTGCGGTGTCGCCGGTTGGGGGTTCGGTGCTAAGACACCCGCTCGGGCGGGAATTCATCGCCGGCATGTCTGTATGACGCCGCACGGGGGGTCGTTTGTGACACCGCGTGGGTATGACTGATCGGCTAGCTTCCGGCGGCAGCGGCCGGCAGGATCACCGAGATCCCGCCGACGGGCTCGCCGGTGGTGAACACGTTCTGTCCGAGAATCGTGTTCAGGGTCGACGCGCCCTGGCTCGACAGGGTCGCGAGCAGCCCGTTCAGGTCGAGCGTGCCGCCCGGCGTGGCGGCCTCCTCGCGCTGGGACGTATCGACGTCGAACAGCTTGACCTCGGGTCCGCTGTTCAGCTCGAAGCTGAGCCCCGAGCCTTCGCTGCCGGTGCCGAGCGTGAGCTGCGGGTTGCTCAGGGACACCGCCAATTTGCCGTCGTCCAGCTGCACTCCACCGCTCAGCGGGATCGTGCCGGTCAACGTGCCCTGGTCGAAGCTGCCACCAGCCGTCGACCCGTTTAGGGGAAGGGTGACACCGCTGCCGTCAGCGCCCGGGATGGTGGTCGTGCCGAGCGGCGCCGGAAGGCCGCCGGAGGCCGGAACCAGCGGCACCGTGGACGGCCCGAGGGAGGCCAGGAGCGACGCGAACGCTGGAGACAGTGACAGTCCGACGCCTGAGGTGGAGGTAGGGGTGACTCCTGCGGCACCGGGGCCACCACCCGCCGTCCCGGCGCCTGGACCGGCGATCGGCGCGTGGCTGACCCTGACAGTGAACGAGCCGATCGCCTGGCGCGCGCGCAACGCTTTCTGGTGAAGCGCCCCGTCGAGCTTGCTCGCGCCCGCCTTGCTCAGCTTCGCGGTCATCCCCGTGAGCGTCTCGGTGGTGCCGCTGTGCTTGACGCGAACCCGGCCGGTCGCAGTGAACAGCTCGAGCTTGTGGCCGGCGAGCTTCACCATAACCTGGCCGTTGCCCTTGGCGGGGCGGGTGAACGTGACCGACTTCAACGCCGCCGAGTGCTTCCCGAGCACGACGTGCGGTACGCCCTCGAGGTTGATGGTTCCGGTCGCATTCGCGAAGTTCCACTTCCCGGAGCGGTCGGGAAGCGCGTATGTCGACCCGCGTCGCGTCGCAGGTCGCTGGACGCGGAGCGTCAGGTGCTGGCCGGCGAGTGCACGCCGTGCCTTCGCCGAAAGCGTGAGCGCGGCGCCGTCGCCGCTGTGAGAGGTCAGCGCGACGGTGTTCGCGCTGGCTGCCGCGCCTTGATCCGAGCGCCAGCATGGTCGCAAGGACCGTCGCGAGGAGGAACGACCGAGAACGGCGGTGGGGCATTGTCGGGGCCTTTCTTAGCTTGCAGCAACGCGAGACGCGAGCGTCGGTGCTCGGCGCGCGGGCCCGCAAAAGCCCACCGCCCATCCGGGATGTGATTACAGCGCTACCACCCGTGCGGCCCTGCCTCCGCACCGGCCTTCTGTCTCGGACTATCCATGCCCACGGAGGGGAAACTAAACAGCGCGGCGTTGAGTGCGCACATTTGGCGTCGTGCGTTGTGCACTTGCGCGGGGCGCCCGCTACGCCGCCTGGCTGCGCCAGCGAGTCGATCGGCGGTTGCCGGTTCGGCTGATCCGACCGGCCTCCTCAAGCTGCTGGAGGCGGTTGCGCACGACGGCGGGCGAAACGCCGAACTGCCTTGCGATCTCGGATGCCTGATCCTGTCCGTCCTTGAGCGCGTCGAACACCGCCTCGGCTGACGCCGTCCGGCTGCGTCGAGGACGCCGAGGCGCCCCGCTCCGGTTGCCGCGGCGGCTAGCGGCGCGGCGGCCGTCCGAGGCGTTGGCGTTGCCTGCGGACGCGGTTCCGTTGCCCGCGCGAGCGTTATCGCGACCGCGCAGCGCCGCGAGCGCGCGCTCGTGGGCGGCGATCTCACTCTTCAGCTCCGTGATCCGAGCTTGGATCTTCTCTGCCAGGGCTTCGGTGTATTCCATGGGTCTCCTTGACGTTGAACTGGACAGCCGAGAGTACCTATTCGTCCAAGCTGGCAGAGGCAGGCTCACCGAGGCCAACGCTCAGCGGGACCGAAGGATCGCGTCCGTCGCGGGCAAGCCACGGGTAGCGGTCCGTGTCGAGTCCGGCGTAGTCGGGATCGAGGTAGATGAAGCAGCGCTGGATCAGGAAGTCACGGACCTCGAACACGTCGCACCACCGTCCGGCATGCGTGACCCCCGCGCGCCACTCACCGTCCTGGTGCTCTCCGAAGCTCGTTCCCTCGCACGCGAACATGTCGGTCCCGGTCATGATCCAGTTGAAGTTCGCGTAGTCGTGGACGATCCGCTCGAGCGTGGCGCCGACGTCGCCGAACATGCGGCCGATCGCGACCTTGCCGGTGGCGAGCCCCCATTTCGGGAAGTGGACCTGCGCGTCCTCGGCGAACAGATCGAGAATGCTGCCTCCGGTCGATGTCGTTCCCCCGTTGTCGAACGCCTTCAGGTACTCGAGCGCGACCGACTTACGCTGCTCGTCGGTCATCGGCTGCTGGGAAATCGCCATCTCGTCCTCCTCCACTCGGCTGACCGCGTCGCCGCCCGCCGACGAAGTCTCGCAAACCGCCCGCTGCCGGGCGTAGAATCGTCGTGCGGTTGATCCGGGTGACCGTGCAGTTGGCGGGTGGGACAGACATTGGGACTGTCGAGTCATCTGATGCTGGAGACACGAAGAGGTCGCGACGACGCGGTCGTTTCGGTCCAGGGCGACATCGACCTGACCACGTTCGGCGCGGTGCAGTCGGCGCTTGACGCCGCGCGCGTGGGAGTTACCGTGCTGGTCCTGGACTTGCGCGCGGTTGAGTTCATGGACACGTCCGGATTGCGTCTCGTCATCACAGAGCAACAACGGGCCGCGGCGAACGGATACCGTTTCGTGGTGGTTCGCGGATCGGGCAAGGTCCAGCGACTGTTCGAGATCGCCGGGTTCCCGGGCGGGGACCCGCTGTTCGGCGACGTCTCCACCGGAACCGCCGGCGGGTGAGGGGATGAGCACGAGGCCTGCGGCGGATCGATTTGCGCTGCTCGCCGCCGCCGGCGAGGTCGCGGACGGCACGCTGCTGCTCGAGACCACCGTCGCGAGGCTGCTGGGGCTGGTCGTGCCGGCGTTCGCCGACGTGGCGACGCTCGACAGCATCTCTCCCGACGGCGAGCTGCGGCGGCTCGGGTCGCGAGTCGACGCCCCGCGGCGACGCGAGGAGCTCGAGGCCGCCTTGCTTCGCCGGCGCCCGCTCCCCGATGCGCCGGTCGGGCTGCCGCGGGCGATCGTGAGCGCCCAGAGCCAGCTTCTCCCGAACGTGTCCGACGAGGAGCTGCGGATGATCGCCTCGAGCCAGGAGGACTTCGAACTCCTGCGCGCGCTCGAGCTCCGCTCGGCGCTGTTCGTGCCGCTGCGCGCGCGGGGACGGACGGTCGGCGCGTTGGCCCTCGGCGTGGGCACCTCCGGCAGGAGCTACGACGAGGATGATCTGCGGTACGCCGAGATCCTGTCCGGACATCTGGCGCTGGCGCTCGACAACGCCACGCTTGCCCAAACCGTCACGGGGCTCGAGCGGCGACTCGAGGCGACGCTCACCAATCTCGCCGAAGCGGTGATCGTCAGGGAGGCCGACGGGGAGATCGTGTTCGCCAACTCGGCGGCGGCGAGGCTGCTGAACCTGGGGTCGGTGCGGGACGTGACCGCCGCCACACCGCAGGAGCTGATGGATCTCTATCACGTGTTCGACGAAGCCGGGGGCAGCCTGACGCTCGCCGACCTTCCGTCCTCGCGCGCCGCTCTCGGCGAGGATCCCGAGCCGTTGCTCGTGCGCAACGTGGACCGCGCCACCGGTGCGGAGCGCTGGCTGCTGCACAAGGCGACCCCGCTGTTCGACGCCGACGGTTCGCTGTCGCTGATCGTCAGCGTGGTCGAGGACCTCACCGAGGTCAAGCGCGCCGAGCTGGCGCAGCGCCTGCTGGCGGAGGCCGGGCAGGAGCTGTCGTCCTCGCTCGAGTACGGGCAGACGCTGCAGCGGGTCGCGCAGCTGACGGTTCCGAGACTGGCCGACTGGTGCGGCGTCGTGATGCGGGAGGGCGACGGGCTGCGGCAGATCGCGATGGCGCACGCCGGCCCAGACCGCGAGTTCGAAACGGCCGCCGCCGAGGTGATCCGGACCGGGCGGGCGCAGCTGACGGCGGAGGTCATCGTGGTTCCCCTGGCGATCGCCGATCAGCCGCCGATCGGCGCGCTGTCGCTGGCCATGGCGGAGTCCGGCCGGACCTTCGCCGACGGCGACCTGGCGCTGGCCGCCGAGCTCGGACGGCGCGCCGCGATCGCGGTCGAGAACGCCCGGCTATACACCGAGCGCTCGGAGATCGCGATGACGCTCCAGCAGAGCCTGCTGCCGCCCGATCTTCCCGAGATCCCCGGCTTCCGGCTGGCGGGCATGTACCGGGCCGCCGGCGAACACAACGACGTGGGTGGCGACTTCTACGACGCGTTCGAGGTACCCGGGGGTTGGATGGTCATCGTCGGCGACGTCGCGGGCCGCGGCGCCGAGGCCGCCGCGCTCACCTCGCTGTCGCGGTACACGTTCCGCACCGCGGGCAAGCTCGTGGGCGACCCGATCGCGGCGCTCGAGCAGCTCAACGGCGCGCTGCGCGAACTCCCGCGACTGTCGTTGGTCAGCGTCTGCTGTGTGATGCTGCGCGTCGCCGGCGGCGACGCGTCCGCCGATCTCGTGCTCGCCGGACATCCCCCGGCGTATCACGTGTGCCGCGGGTCCTCACATGCGGTCGGCGTGTTCGCCCCGTTCCTCGGGGCGTACGAACGCGCCGGATGGGAGGCGACCACGATCAAGCTCGAGCCCGGCGACCAGCTCGTCCTCTACACCGACGGCGTCATCGACACCGTCGGACAGGCCGAGCGGTTCGGCGAGGAGCGCCTCGCGCAGACCTTGCGCGATGCCAGCGGGGCCACCGATGCCGTGCGGCGAATCGAGCACGCCCTGGTTTCATTCGCCCACGGGTCGCAGGTCGACGACACCGCGGTGATCGCCGTCGAACGATGGCCGGGCGGCCCCGCGGCGGGCGGTAGCCCCGCTCGTGGCGCGCCCGCGCGCTCGACGACAACATGTACGTGATCGGGATGAACCTCGGCACTTACTACCTCGACAAGGACTCGGCGACGCCGATCGACACGTTCTCTGGCGGGTCGCAGATCGTCGACTACAGCGGCCAGGTGGTGACCGAGGTCCCCTGCGGTGCCGGCTCGACCTGGATCGCGGGCGCGATCGACATCGAGGCGCTGCGGAACTTCCGACGGACCGTTCAGTGGGACGACTGGATGAAGGTCCTCACCACCGAGGTCGAGCTGCTGCCGGAACGGGGGGTGTCGGCCCGTCCCGGGCGACCGGCGCCGACCGTCGGGTGAGCGCGTGGCCGGCTGGGACGATGTGCGGCGGATCGCGCTCGCGCTTCCCGAGACGAGCGAGCGGACCTCGCACGGAAACGCATCGTGGCGCGTGCGCGACAAGCTGTTCGTGTGGGAGCGGCCGCTGCGCCGCGCCGACCTGGCCGCGCTCGGCGACGCCGCGCCGTCCGGCCCGATCCTCGGGGCCAGAGTCGAACACGCCGGCGCGAAGGAGGCGCTGCTCGCCGACGACTCCGGCGTCTACTTCACAACCCCGCACTTCGACGGGTACCCCGCGATCCTCGTCCGTCTCGAGGAGATCGGCCTCGAAGAGCTCGAGGAGGTGATCGTCGAGGCGTGGCTGGTGCAGGCGCCGAAGAAGCTGGCGCGCGAGTATGTTGACGCGCATCTTGGGGGTGGGTGACCTTCGTGAGGGGTGGGCGCCAGCCGGTGCTGGGTCGCCCCCGCGCCGGCGCGCGATCCCAGCTACGGCGCCGCGCAGCTCTGCGCGTACGCACAATCGTCGACCGACTGACCGTCGGAGGCCAGGGCGGAGGGCGTGGCCTCGTTCACCACCCCCGGTGAGAGGAAGATCTGCGTCGGGTCTCCCTCGGCGATCGTGTGGGTGACGCCGCCGGCGGTGTAGGTCGAGGTGGGGCCGAAGTGGACGGTGCCGACGTTCGCCAGCGCGGTCTGGGCGACGAGCGTCGGGGCCTCGAGGATCCACTCGCCCGAGGAATCCGAAGAGGCGTAGCTGACGTTCTTGCTCCAGCTCCACTTGCCGGCGTCGCTGATCGAGATGCTCCAGGTGTTACCTGACACCTGGCTGATGTTGACCGTGATGTTGTCGCCCGGGGTGACCGTGCAGTTCGCGTCCCCGGTGCAGGCGGTCAGCTGGGTCTCGCTCGCGGGCAGCAGCTCATACCACGCGTACTACTGGTCGCCCAGGAGCGGATTGCTCGGCGCCGACAAGGACCGCGCGCACCGTGGTTCCGGCGTGCTGATTCCGAAGAGCAAGGGCGAGAGGCTCCCGCTCCACGGAGGGACCGCCGACAGCCTCAACTGGTCCGGCTACGCCGTGACGCCGACGAGTGGCGGAGTGACCGCGGTATCGTCGACGTTCACCGTTCCGTCGGCCGGACTCGCGCCCCCGGGCTTCGCCGCGACCTGGACCGGGATCGGCGGCTACGACACCAGCGACCTGATCCAGGCCGGTACCGCCGTCGGAATGTTGAAAACTCCGGCTCAGGCGGTTGCGAGCCCGGCCGAGCGGTTGTTATCATGATTGAGACCATTCCTGATTCTGGGAGGATTTGCCGTGTCAGCTACATCCACGTCCGAGGCTCAGAGCAGCGAGTCGGGAGGGTCAGGCGGGCGACGCCGTCGCAAGCGGCTCGCGATTCTCGCCGGCGCCGTGATCGCCGAAACGATCCCGATCTGGCGGCACGGCTACGGGATCGGGGGCAACGTGATCGTCCGCTGCGGCAAGGGCCATCTGTTCACCACGATCTGGCTTCCGGCCGCGTCGTTGAAGTCGCTGCGGTTCGGGGCGCGCAGATTCCAGTATTGCCCGGTCGGGCACCACTGGTCGCTCGTGAAGCTGGTCAGGGAATCCGAGCTGTCCTCACGCCAGCGGCGCGCTGCGCGCGGGCGCAAGGACATCCGGATTCCGTGAGCCGTCGCTAGACCTGCGCGACGGGGCCGGCCGGCTCGCGCGCGGCCACCGGTGGGGTGGCGTAGTCGACCGCGTCGGGCGCGCCGGCGATCCGCGCCGGCTCGGCGTGCGCCACGGGGGTCTCGCCGCTGATCGACTCCTTGAAGCCACGCAGCCCGGCGCCCAGCGAGCGGCCCATCTCCGGCAGGCGCTTGGCTCCGAATACCAGCAGCAGGAGCACGAGCAGGAACGCGATGTGGATTGGATTGTCGAGGCCCATCATGGCTTGCTCCGATCGGTTGGTTGCATTGGCTCTCTACGCGCGTCACGGCGATTTGGATCAATCACGCTCGCGCCACGATCACCGCCCGGGTCGTCGGCGCCCGGGTGCCGCCGGAGGGCTCGACGGTCACGAGCACGCCGGCGATCTCGGTCATGTCACCGGGGACTCCGAGCACGGCGGTCCCGCGCGAGGTGACCGCGAACAGCGTGCTCGGCGCCGGCCTGCGCCCGCGACGCTGGAGCCACAGCTCGTAGACGCGACCCGGTGGCGCGGGCGGCAGGTGCTCGACGATCAGCTCGCCGTGGCCGCCGGCGATGTGCAGCTGCGCGCGGCCGACGCTGGCCGGGATCACACGTGCCGGTGAGCCGCCCGATCCGCCTGCGACCACGACCCCGACGGTGACCGCGACCAGGAGGGTGACCGCAAGCGCGACGGCGACCACAGGCCGCCACGGCATCCACGGCGGGAGCCGGGGGCGACGACGCCCCACGCTCGAGGCCTTCGGCTCGGACCTGACCGCGCGGATCACCCGCCGGCGCAGCGCCGGGCTGACGTCGCGGCGCGGCGCGCATGACGGCAGGACATCGAGCACCGGCGCGAGCGCCGCGACCTCGTCGCGGCACACCGCGCAGCTCTGCATGTGGCCGGCGAACGCCCGTGCCTCGGCGGGCTCGAGCGCCCCGAGCACATACGGCGCCGAGTCGTTGCCGCAGTCGCGCGGCCTCGCCGTCGGATCGGGGCCGCTCACGGGACCACTCCAACGGGCTCGCCGAGCGCGATCCTCAGCTTGCCGAGCGCGAGCCGCATCCGGCCCTTGACGGTGCCGGCGGGCAGTCCGAGCGCGTCGGCGATCTGCGCGTGCGAGAAGCCGCCGAAGTACGCGAGCTCGATCACCTGACGCTGATCCGGGGGCAGGCCGTCGAGTGCGGTTCGCACCAGCCGGGCGTCGCTGCGGCGCTCGACCTCGTCCTCGGTCCGCTCGCGCGCGGGAAGCACCTCGCTGATCCAGTCGTCGGCGACATCGTTTCTCGCGGTAGACAGCTCGCGCCGGAAGGCGTCGATCGCGCGGTTGTGCACCACACGGAGCACCCACGAGCGGACGCTGCCGCGGTTGCGGTCGTAGCGGGAGGCGCTCCGCCAGAGCGACATGAACGCCTCCTGGACGATCTCCTCGGCGAGCGCGCGGCGCCCGCACATCCGGTAGGCGAGCGAGAACGCCGGTCCGGCGTGCCGGTCGAAGATCACCTCGAACGCGCGGGCGTCGCCGTCGTGGACGAGCGCCATCAGCTCTTCGTCGGCCAATGCTCGCAGATCAGGTGAGAAGAAACGGCGAGGTTGGCGCAGCACGCCAACGCTTACGGAGCGGGCGGCAATCCGGATCACCGCCGCGAGCGACGAGAAATGATCCGACCCGGGGGCCGGCGCGTACAAGCAGCTGACAACCGACGATGGGAGTGGCCATGAGCCTCGACAACCCGCTGCACCTCGCGTTCGTTCTGCTGCTCGTGTTGCTCGTCTTCGGAGCCAGGCGGCTCCCGGAGCTGGGCCGCTCGCTCGGTTCGGGCATGCGCGGGTTCCGCGACGCGCTGACCGGCACGGACGGCGGCGACACCCACGCCGCCGAGCTGCCCGCGTCGCGGCCGGGCGAGTAGCGGACGCCGGGCGAGCTGGGGGCCGAGCCGATGCTGAGCGCGATCCGCACCGCGGTCCGACCGGTCGACCGCGAAGACGAGCTGAGCCTCGTCGGCCATCTCGACGAGCTGCGCACGCGGCTGATCGTGTCGCTCGTGGTGATCGGGGTCGCGTTCGGCTTCTGCTTCTGGCAGAACAACCGGCTGCTGCACATCATCGACCGGCCGCTCGCCCATCAGACCCAGACCCAGGTCCGCGCCGGCCACGGCCCGCTGGGCGCCACATACACGGTCGCCCAGAGCGCCCGTGACGTCGCGGTCCAGCTGCGCACCGTGGTCGGCGTGCTCGACGGTCCGGGCCGGCACCAGCCGCCCGCAGCGCAGGCCACGCTTCGCCGCGTCGCCGGGAGCCTCGAGCGCGACGTCGGGCGGCTGTCGGTGCCACCCCAGGGGGACAAGCCGGTGACGCTCGGGATCGGCGAGCCGTTCACGACCACGGTGACGATCTCGCTCGTGTTCGCGCTGATTCTGGCCTTGCCGTTCGTGCTCTACCAGGCGTACGCGTTCCTGATGCCGGCGCTGCACCCCCACGAGCGCCGGCACATCCGGCCGCTGGTGATGTCGATTCCGTTCCTGTTCGTCGCCGGCGTGACCTTCGGGTACTTCGTCGTGCTGCCGGCCGCAGTCCACTTCTTCCAGAACTTCAACAGCGACCAGTTCAACGTGCTCGTGCAGGCGAACCAGTACTACAAGTTCGCGGCGACCACGCTGCTGGCGATGGGGCTCCTGTTCCAGGTGCCGGTTGGGATCGTGGCGATCACGCGCGCCGGGTTCGTCACCCCTCAGCGGCTGCGCAAGCACCGTCGCTACGCGGTCGTGGCCTGCGGCCTGGTCGCGGCGGTGCTCCCGGGCGACGTGGTCACACTCCAGCTCGAGACCGTTCCGCTGTATCTCCTGTTCGAGCTAGGCGTGCTCCTCGCCGGCGTGGCCGATCGCCGCGCCCGCGCCCGCGCTCGGGCGGGCGAGCCGAGCCTCGGCGGCGAATCGGCCGGCTGACGCGACTCGAGCGCGTCGGTCACAGCAATTTCACACGGCGGGAGTGATCCATTCTCCGCCGCTTTGCGAATCACTGGTGACTGACGGTGAGGGCGCGGGACAAGACCGGTTTGCGACCGGCGGGAGCGCAGATCGGCCTCGCCTTTGCGTACCGCGCCGCTCGGTCCAACCCACCCACGACGGAGGAACAACCATGAGTGACAGCACCAGGCGTGGATTCGTCAAGAACTCGGCCGCCGCAGCCGCGGGCATGACGGTGGTCGGCGCGCTTGTCGCCGAGCAGGCCGACGCGAAGGCGGCGGCCAGTTCGGGTCCGGTCATCGCGTATATCCGCAACCCGCGGACGGGCGAGATCTCGGTGATGGCCGGCGAGCGCGAGGTCAAGGTCCACGATCGGAAGATCGCATCCCGCCTCGCCCGCGCGGCCCGCTGACCAGCGCCACCTTACGCACGACAGACGCACCACCCTCGTTCTCTGGGACCAATTCGGAGGTAACCCGTGTCATCCCACCGCGAAGCGCCGGCGATCAGCCGTGATCCCGTCGCCGACAACACCGACCTGTACGCGTTCGTCTCACCCGACGACCCCGGCACGGTCACGATCATCTCCAACTACCTGCCGCTCGAGGCGCCGTACGGAGGCCCGAACTTCTTCGAGTTCGGCCCCGACGTCCGTTACCGCATCAACATCGATAACGACGGCAACGGCGATGCGGACATCATCTACGAGTTCGCGTTCGAGACCCAGGTCGCGAACCCGAACTCGTTCCTCTACAACAGCGGCCCGATCCTCTCGATCGACAGCGCCAACTGGAACCGCAAGCAGTTCTACTCGGTCACCCGCATCAGCCACGGACGGCGACAGGTGCTCGGCACCGGCCTGGCGTGCCCTCCGTGCAACATCGGTCCGCTCTCGACCCCGGACTACGACATGCTCGCCTCGCAGGCGATCCACACCCTCCCCGGTGGCCGAACCGTGTTCGCGGGACAGCGGGCCGAGGGGTTCTACGTCGACCTCGGGTCGATCTTCGACCTGGGGACCCTGCGGCCGTTCGAGAACCTGCACGCGACGTTCGGCCTTCCGTCGCTGGCGGCCGCCGCCGGCGTCAACGGGACCGACAACTTCAGCGTGCACTCGATCGCGCTGAAGGTCCCGCTGTCGGACCTGACCCGTCACGGCACCGCGCCGACCAACGCCTCCTCGCACGACTCGGTCGTCGGGGTGTGGGCGTCCGCGAGCCGGCAGGCGGCGACCGTTCGCGAGCCGTGGTCGGGGTACGTGCACGAGGCCGGCGAATGGACCCAGGTGTCCCGCCTGGGCAACCCGCTGTTCAACGAGGTGCTCGTCGGGATGGGGTTCAAGGACCTGTGGAACTCGCTCCCGCCGTCGGCCGACAAGGGGTTCGTCGGCGGCGTTCAGCACCCGGAGCTCGCCAACCTGCTGCCGGTCCTCTACCCGGGCGTATTCCCGAACCTGGCCAACCTCACCGCCCCGCGTGCCGACCTCGTCGCGATCCTGCTGACCGGGCTGCCGGCGGGAATCGTGCCGGGCTTCCAGAACTTCACCGGAAGCACCCTGGCCGACATGCTGCGCCTCAACCTGGCGATC
>Ga0335080_10004721_pt1 | contig 13892 bp, 13 predicted proteins | sample Lox_Sample_34_FD_206720 | JGI IMG/M metagenome (GOLD analysis project Ga0335080, IMG submission 206720) | Soil microbial communities from Loxahatchee National Wildlife Refuge, Florida, United States - Lox_Sample_3.4 | ecosystem: Environmental > Terrestrial > Soil > Wetlands | place: USA... | reverse complement strand
GATTTCGCGGGGGAATAAGGGGGCTGGCTGGATGCCAGCCCGTGGACTGAGCTGAGCGCGCGGAGCGGTCTCCCCTCGAACTCAGAAGCGGAGCGCACGAAGCCCGGAGCCGGATGCGGTTACTGGGCGCGCGGCATCCGTCGGATGTCGCGCGGCAGGCCCGAATGGCGAGTCACGGACGGCGAGCGGGCCGTCGCCGCGTCCGCCGGGCGACCCCGTCCGGACGGGTTCAGCGGGCCGGCGAGGACGCCGGCGTCGGTGCCGCCTCGACGATCCGCCCGATCAGCTCGTCGAACGTGATCCCGGCCGCGTCCGCGGCCTGGGGCAGGAGGCTCGTCTCGGTCAGCCCGGGGATCGAGTCGGCCTCGAGCACGTGCAGCTCGTCGGTGCCCGACTCGAGCATCATGTCGACGCGCGCGAACCCCGACAGTCCGAGGAGGCCGTAGACCTCTAGCGCGATCGCTGCGGCGCGTTCGGCGACGGGGGCGTCGAGCTCGGCCGGGCACACAAACCGCGTGCGCCCGATCTCGTAGCGGGACTCGAAGTCGTAGAAGTCCTCCTGCTCGGGTACGGCCTCGACGATCGGGAGCGCCCGCGGCGCGCCGCCCTCGTCGATGATCGACACCGCCAGGTCGCGGCCGGCGACGTAGCGCTCGAGCAGCACCTTGCGGTCATAGGAGAAGGCGGCGATCAGCGCCCCGGGGACATCGGACGGCGTCCGGGCGAACTTGATCCCGAGCGCCGACCCCTGGCCGGCCGGCTTGACCACGATCGGGAACTGCAGGCGCTCCTCGATCGTGGGAAGCGCCTGGGCCGCCCCCAGCTCGCGGAACGCGGTCTCGCTGAAGGCGTAGAAGTCCGGGGTGGGGATGCCGGCGTCGCGCATCGCGTGCTTGGCGAGCACCTTGTCGGCCGCGCGGATGCACGCCGAGACGCCTGAGCCGGTGTGCGGGATGCCCATCACCTCGAGCAGCTCCTGCACCGTCCCGTCCTCGCCGTCGCGGCCGTGGAGCGCGACGAACGCCAGGTCGGGGCGGTCGGCGGTCAGGCGGTCGACGAGGTCGGCGCCGACGTCGACTCGGACGATCGTGTGGCCGAGGCGCTCGAGCGCGTCCTCGACTCTCGCGCCCGACTTCAGCGATACCTGGCGCTCGAGCGAGCGACCGCCCTTGAGCACGGCGATGCGACTCACCTACGCTCGCTTACGGCGTAATTGCAGGACGTTTGCCGACTCGTCCGCTCCTCGCGGAGGGTCGGCGCGCACCGGATCGCGCCTCGGCGCAGGCTTCGATGCAGTGCCCGTGAGCGTGCCGTACAGCTCGACCTGCTCGCGTACGACCTCCCCGAGCCGCTTCAACCCCTCGCGGATGTCGTCCACGCCCACGCCCGAGAAGTTCAGCCGCATCGCCGATCCGCCGCGCCCGTCTACGTACGCAGCCCGGCCGGGGACGAACGCGACGTGCTCCTGGAGCGCCCGCGCCAGCAGGTCGGTGGTGTCGATGTAGTCGGGCAGCGTCGCCCAGATGAACAGGCCGCCCTCGGGATGGGTCCACTCGGCCTCGCGCGGGAAGTGCTCGGCCAGCGCGTCGAGCAGCACGTCGCGCCGGCGGCGGTAGATGTCGATCAGCGAGCGCACGTAGTCCTCCCACGGACCGGAGTCGAAGTACGCCGAGACGAAGTATTGGGAGATCGACGACGAACACAGGTCCGACGCCTGCTTGCCGAGGTTCATCTTCGCCAGCACGGGACCCGGCGCCGCCGTCCACCCGAGCCGTACGCCCGGAGAGAGGATCTTCGAGAACGTGCTCGCGTAGATGATGAATTCCTCGTCGAGCGAGCGCAGCGTCGGCAGCGGTGTGCCCTCGTACCGCAACAGGCCGTAGGGGTTGTCCTCGAGCACCAGCAGCTCGCGCTCGGACGCGATCCGGACGAGCTCGTGTCGCCGCTCGAGCGACAGCGTCACGCCCGCCGGATTGTGAAAGTTCGGGACGGTGTAGATGAACTTCGGGCGGTGACCGGCGCGCTCGAGGTCGTCGAGCGTGGACTCGAGCTCATCGGTGCGCATCCCGTCGCGATCCATCGTGATCTGGACCACGTTGGCCTGATACGAGGAGAAGGTCGGTACGGCACCCGGATACGTCGGCGCCTCGCACACGACCACGTCGCCCGGATCGACCAGCGTCTTGCACACCAGGTCGATCACCTGCTGGCCGCCGGTGGTGACGAGCAGCTCGTCCTCGTCGACCTCCATGCCCTCGGCGCCCATCACCTCGGCTATGCAGCGCTTGACCAGCGACAGCCCCTCGGTGGGCCCATACTGGAGCGCTCGTGCGCACGAACCGGCCGCGACCGTGCTCATCAGCGACGCGTACGAGTCGGCGGGGAAGGTCGAGGTGTCGGGCAGCCCGCCCGCGAGCGAGATCACGTCGTCGCGCTCGGTGAGCGCCATCAGATCGCGCATGGCCGAGGACTTCATGACCTTGGTCCGCTCGGCGAACAGCGCTCCATAGCGCTCGATATCCCGGGCGGTTGAGCGCGGGCGGCGTGATGTCGGGCCCGCCCGCCCGCTCACCTCGCCCTGTCCTCTATCGTCACGGTCGGTCACGGTACACCAACGTGCATCTCTTCTTCGACATCTGCACCGGGATGGGCGTCGCGTCCGCCGTCGGCGTTCGCCCGTTCCTGCCGGCGCTCGTGGCCGGTGGCCTCGCGGCCGGCGACGTCGAGATCCACTTCAACGGCACGGCCTTCTTTTTCCTGCAGAGCGCCTTGTTCCTGCTCGGCATGGCCGTCGGCGCGATCATTTTGGCGGTGATCGAGCGCCGGCGGATCGAGTCCGAGGTGCTCACGGTGGTGCTCGCGGCGATCAGCGCTGCGCTCGGGGCGCTGTGGTTCGCAGGGGCGCTCGACCACAACCACTACACCGACTGGCCCGGGCTGATCGCAGGCGTGCTGTGCGCGCTCGTCGGGATCCTCGCCACCCGGCCGTTGCTGCTCAGGGTCCGGGCGAGGCTCGACGCCCAGGCCGCCTCGGCCGTGCCGCTGTACGCCGAGGGATTCGGAGTCCTGCTCGCCGGGCTGTCGGTGGTGGCGCCCCCGGTCGGCCTTGTGGGCCTCGTGTTCCTGCTGTGGCTGCTGATCGCGGGGCGGCGGCGCTCGGACCAGAAGTACGCGGGCTTGCGGATCCTGCGTTGAGCCGGGCATCGTGACTGGAGCCAAGAAGCTCGTCTTGGTGGTGATCGACGCGCTCAAGCCGTCGATGCTCGACCGCGCGCTCGCCAACGGCCGCGCGCCGGCGCTGGCCCGGATCCGTCGCGACGGCTGCTACGTCGACGACTGCGTGGCTGCGTTCCCCTCGGTGACGCCCGTGTGCGCGGCCACGATCACGACCGGCGCCGGACCCGATGGCCACTGGATTCCGAGCATGAACTGGTACCACCGCGAGGAGGGCCGGTATATCGAGTACGGCTCGAGCTTCAGCGCTTCCCGCCAGTTCGGCGTCCTGCGGTCGCTAACCGACACCGTCTACCGCATGAACGCCGAGCACCTTTCGCCCGAGATAGAGACCGTGTACGAGTCGCTCGATGATGCCGACGTCCGCACCGCGGGCACGACGTACCTGATCTACCGGGGGCGCTACGAGCATGAGGTCTCCAACGAGACCGCGCTCGCCCGCATCGTCACCTCGACGCTGTTTCGGCGGACGATTCTCGGACCGCGCGAGCTGTTCTACGCCGACCTCTACGCGAGTCGGAAGACGGGATGCCGCGGCCAGCTCGGGATGCCGGGGATCCGCGACCAGCACACCGGCTGTGTGGGCGCGTACCTGGTCGAGCACGACCTGTTCGACTTCATGCTGTTCTCGCTTCCCGACAACGACGCCTGGTCGCACAAGAACGGGCCTCACGCCCAGGTGACGTCGATCGCCGCGGCCGACCGGCAGATCGAGCGCCTGATGCACGCTGCCGGCGGCCCCGACGCGTTCCTCGACGAGCACGCTGTGATCGTTACCTCCGACCACTCGCAGGCCGCGGTCGAGGAGCGCATCCGGCTGGATCAGGCGTTCGCGGAGTTCGACGTCGCCACGCGAAGCGCGGCCCGGTCGGCAGGTGCCGAGGTCGCTCTGAGCCCGGCCCAGCGCGCGGCGATGATCTACGCGCTCGACCTCGACCGACGCGACGAGCTGGTCGAGCGGTCGGTCGAGGCCGTTCGCGAGCTCGACGGGGTCGACCTCGTGATGTGGCTCCCCGGACCGTTGTGCGAGGAGGCGGTGGTGCGCAGCCGCCGGGGCGAGCTCCGATTCGCTCCCGGCGATCAGGTGGTCGACGATCGCGGCGGCCGCTGGAACGTCGAGGGCGATCTGTCCGCGCTCCTCGGCGAGGTCCAGGACGGGCGCTTTCTGTGCAGCGAGTATCCCGACGCGCTGGCCCGCATCTGGTCGGCGCTCAAGTGCCCGACCGCCGGCGACGTCCTGCTGTCGGCGTCCCCCGGGTATGAGTTCGTCGACTGGGGCGGAGCGGACCATGTCGGCGGCGGCAGCCACGGCTCGCTGCACCGCTCCGATTCGCTCGGGGCGCTGCTGTGGTGCGGCACCGGGCCGGGGTCGGCGTCAGCGCGCCCTCGCTGGTCTCTGCGCGACATTGCCCCGATGGTGCGCGAGCACTTTGGGATTAGCGACGGCGACTCGCGGTTAGGAGGAGCGGACAAATCCCGGTTAGGAGCCGATTAGTCCGTGTCGAACTCTTACGCTCTGCCGACGCCACGCCGATACATTTCCGCGAATGCCAGACGAGCTCATAACGACGGTTGAACTGCCTGCGCGCGTCCCGGTACGCGATCGCGCAGGTGGGCCGCTCCTCCGCGTGCGCCATGGGATGCGCCGTACCCATAACTGGCTTCAGCTGGTCCGGTTCGGCGCGGTGGGCGCGAGCGGGTACGTCGTTAACCTGGCCGTATTCGCCGCGTGCGTCCATCTGTTGGGGATCGACTACCACCTGTCGGCGGTGATCGCGTGGGCCGTGTCGGTGATGAACAACTTCTGGCTGAATCGGCACTGGACGTTCGGCGCCAAGCAGGACCACCCGGTCCAGCAGGCAATCCGTTTCTTCGCCGTCTCACTGGTCGCGTTCGGCTTCACCTACGTGGTGCTGGTCCTGTTGGTCGACGCAGGCCTGATGAAGGTGGCCGCGCAGGCGATCGCGATCGCCGCGGGCACGCCGCTCTCGTTCATCGGGCAGAAGCTTTGGAGCTTCAAGGCCTAGATGGCCCGGCCGCCAGGCTCGCGGCGCTCGGCCTAGCGCTACTCATTTCGGGGCTCGTCGCGGCCCTGGCCATGGCCGTGGTGCCGGCGAGCGCGCGCGCCGCGGGTTCCGTCGTCACGAAGACGGTCACTTCGACGACCACGACGACGGCGACGGATCCGAACACTCCGGTCCTCGTGACCGAGCAGAACGTCCCGCCGAAGGGCTACCGGCTGACTGCGGCCCAAGTCGAGAAGATCGCCGCCGCCACCCTGACGATCAAGGCCGAGCTGCGCAGGCACCCGAACGCGACCCCGTACGAGTACACGAAGGGTCCGGGGCAGTGGCAGGTCAGCTGGTTCTCGTCGGGGCCAAAGCAGGTCGAGCTCGCCCAGGTGTACATCGATGACGCCACCGGGAGCGTCACCCAGGTCTGGACGGGCTTCCAGGTGGCGTGGTCGATGGCGCGGGGCTACCCGGGCGCCTTTGGTCGCCGGGTCAACGCCTGGTACGTGTGGATCCCGCTGTGCGTGCTGTTCATCGCGCCGTTCCTGCCGTGGCGGCGGCCGCGTCTCGCCGGCGGAGGCCGCGGGCGGCGGGAGTGGTCGCTGTTGCACCTCGACCTCCTGGCGCTGCTCGGGCTGTCGATCTCGCTGGCGTTCTTCAACCACGCGAAGATCGGGATCTCGACCCCGGCGATCTACCCGTTCATGGTGTATCTGCTCGTCCGGATGCTGTTGCTCGGGTTTGGCCGCGGTCGCCCGCGCCGGCCCCTGCGCCTCCAGGTGCCGCTCTCGTGGCTCGCGATCGGCGTGATCTTCCTAGTCGGGTTCCGGATCGGCCTGAACGTGGTCAACTCGAACGTGATCGACGTCGGCTACGCCGGGGTGATCGGGGCCGACAAGCTGATCCACGGCCAATCGCTGTACGGCAACTGGCCAAAGGACAACGCCAGCGGCGACACCTATGGGCCGGTCGCCTACTACGCCTACGTGCCGTTCCGGATGATCTTCGGCTGGAGCAGAACGTGGGACGACCTCCCGGCGGCGCACGCCGCGGCGATCGTGTTCGACCTGCTGACGCTGTTCGGCCTGTACTGGCTCGGTCGCCGCGTCCGGGGGCCGACGTTGGGCGTGGTGCTCGCGTACGCGTGGGCGGCGTATCCGTTCACGCTGTGGACGCTGGCGTCGAACACCAACGACTCGCTGGTGGCGCTGCTGCTGGTGGTCGCGCTGCTTGTCATAACGTCCGCGCCGGGGCGCGGGGTTGTGGGCGCGCTCGCCGGTCTGACCAAGTTCGCGCCGTTCGCGCTGGCGCCGCTGCTGCTGCGCGGCGTCGATCCGCCCCCGCGCCGGCGTCAGGTTGTTCAGTACGCGCTCGCCTTTGCGACCACTGTTGTCTTGGCCATGCTGCCGGTGATCCTCGACAACAACTGGCACGCGTTCTGGCACGACACGATCGCCTACCAGGCGGGCCGAACTTCGCCGTTCTCGATCTGGGGCCTGTGGGGCGGGCTCGGAGTCGAGCAGCACCTGCTCCAAGGCGCCACCGTGGCGTTGGCGCTCGCGGTCATGTTCGTACCGCGCCGGCGGGGTCTGGTCGAGGTGGCCGCGCTCGGCGCCGCGATCCTGATCGCCCTCCAGCTCGGCGCCGGCTACTGGCTGTACTCCTACATCGTGTGGTTCTTCCCGTTCGTGGCCGTGGCGCTGTTCGGCAGCTTCCCGACGGAGATGGAGCACGCGCTGGCGGCCTCGGAGCTCGACCGCGGCGCCACGCCGGTGCCGCTCGCGGTTGCCGGCGCCTGATCGTCGGCCTCGGCCCCCTGGCCCCGCGCCCCCATCCGAGGGTGCAAAACGCGCCAAAGCGCGGCCCGGCCCGCGGCATTGGCTGGATAAGCGCCTCAGAGGCGCTTATCTGCACTTCGGGGACGCGCCGGCGCGGGCAGTGTCGAGTTGTGCACCCGGGCCCTGCGCCGGCCCCCGCGCTGATCCGGTCTCAGACCACCCGGGGCAGGTCTCCTCAGACCACCCCGGACGGTCCTCTCAGACCACCCCCGGCGCCGGCAACAGCACCTGCTCGATCGACTCCGCCCGCATCGGCTGATCATCAGCGGTCCGGATGACGACGCCGTTCAGCCACGGATCATCAGATGAGGTCTCGAACCGGGTCGGCATCTGCGTGACCATCGCGGTCAGGGCCTGTTCGCGGTTGACGCCGATCACGCCACCGCGCGGCCCGGTCATGCCCACGTCGGTGATGTAGGCGGTTCCACCCGGGAGGATGCGGGCATCGGCGGTCGGGACGTGGGTGTGCGTGCCGACCACGGCGGTCACGCGACCGTCGAGATGCCACCCCATCGCCACCTTCTCGCTCGTCGCTTCCGCGTGCATGTCGACGAGCACGTGGTCGACCTTGTCCACGATCGCCCGCAGCGCCGCGTCGGCCTCGGGGAACACCGCCCGTCCGGCCTTCATGAACAGGTTTCCCGATAGCGAGATCACGCCGAGCCGCGCGCCCGTGTCGCCGGAGACCACGCACCATCCGTGCCCCGGCTGGCTCGCGAGGAAGTTGGCCGGCCGCAGGATCCGCTCCTCCTCGTCGAGGTAGGCGTAGACCTCGCGGTGGCGGTAGGTGTGGTTGCCGAGCGTGATCACGTCGACGCCGCCGGTCAGCAACTCGCGCGCGATCTTCGGCGTGATCCCGACCCCGCCCGCCGCGTTCTCGCCATTGACCACAACGAAGTCTGGGGAGTACCGGTCGCGCAGCGACGGCAGCAGCCCCAACAGGGTGCGCTTGCCGATGCCGCCGACGACGTCGCCGACGAACAGGATGGTCACGGGTTCACTCACGTCTTGTCGGCGCTCATACTTCCAGTTGCATGCGTTGGAGGTTCCCCAGGCGACCGGGCGGCGCACCGCCCAACGCCGGCGAGGGCGGCGAGCGTACCGATGCCGACGGGCGGGGCGAGGCGTCGGACCGGGCCGGCCGCGCGTCCGCGACCAACCCGTCCGCGGGCAACCCATCCGCGACCCACCCGCCTGCGACCAACCCGGGCGTCACCGAGCCCCTGGTCCCGCCGCCTCCGGTCGTCGTACCGCGCTGGGTCCAGCTGGTCGTGCTCCCCCTCGCGGTCCTCGGCCTGTGGGCGCTCGCGCGAGCGACCGGAACGGTCCTCCTGATCCTGTTGGGCGCGAGCACGATCGCGCTGATCCTGAACCCGATCGTCAGGCTGCTCACCCGGCACCGGATTCCGCGTGGGCTCGCGATCTTGCTGGTCTACCTCGGGGGAATTGCGGTCATTGGCGGGATCGGGGTTCTGCTGTCCGACCCGGTGAGCACGCAGGTCAGCCATCTGGAGCGCGACGTGCCGCACTACATCGATCAGGCGAACCGCGACCTCGCGAACCTCCAGAGGTGGCTCGATCGCCGGGGCATCAAAGTGCAGATCCAGCGGCAGGGGCAGACGGCGCTGCAGACCCTCGGAACTCAGATCCAGAAGCGCTCGAGCGACATCGTGTCGTTCTCCCGCGACCTGCTGACGCAGATCATCACGACGTCGTTCGACTTCGTGCTGACGTTCGTGCTGTCGATCTACCTGCTGGTGTACGGGGAGCAGATCGGCGAGCTTGTGCGGCGGATCATGCCGCCGGGCGACGGGACGCCCGAGGACGACTATCCGCTGCTCGTCCAGCGCGCCGTGTACGGGTACGTGCGCGGACAGCTTCTGTTCAGCCTGATCATGGGCGCGAGCGCGGCGCTCTGCCTGTGGATCTTCGGGCAGATCGGGATCTTCCCCGACGGCGCGCGGTACGCCGTTTTCTTCGGGGGCTTCTACGGGCTGATGGAGTTCATCCCATACATCGGGCCGATCATCGGCCCACTGCCGGCGGTACTCGTGGCCCTGTTCGTCAACCCGATCAGTGCCGTGTGGGTGGTCCTGCTGTTCATTGCCCTCCAGCAGCTCGAGGGGCATTTCGTCGCGCCGCAGGTGTTCCGGATCTCGCTGCGGATCAACCCGATCCTGATCATCCTCGGGTTGCTGATCGGATTCACGATCTACGGAGTTGTCGGCGCCCTGCTGGCGCTCCCGATCGCCACCGTGATCCGGGTGACCGTGCTCTACCTGCGCAAGCATCTGGTGCTCGAGCCGTGGGGCCCGATGGGAACGGGCGTTATGGCAACCGGACCGACCGGGCTCGAACGATGTCCGGACTGCGGGACTCCCGCGAGCTCCAACGATGCCTACTGTCGGTCGTGCGGCGCGTCGCTCGAGCCGCGGGTGAAGCTGCCGGGTTAGTCGGGCCCCGTCACGGAGTTTTCAAGGTCGCGTTGTAGCCTGGGGCGGCGTTGTCCATCGAGATCAACACGCGCGAGCGCACGGCCACGGTGGCGGCCCGAGCCCTGACCAAACGCTTCGGCGCCAGAACCGCCCTCGATCGGATCAGCTTCGAGCTCTACCCGGGAGAGGTGGTGGCGATCATCGGGCCCAACGGCGCCGGCAAGACCACGCTGCTGTCGATCCTCGCCGGCACGCTCGAGCCGACCGAAGGCGAGGTCGTGCGGGCCGGTGACAAGCGGTTCGGCTGGGTGCCGCAGGAGCCGGCGGTGTACTCGAAGCTATCGGTCGCCGACAACCTGCGGCTGTTCGCCCGGCTCGAGCACGTGCCCGACCCGGCCGGCGCGGTAGGCGCGATGCTCGCCCAGACCGGCTTGACCGACCGCGCCGACGAGGAGGTCGGCCGGCTCTCGGGCGGGAACCAGCAGCGCGTGAACATAGCTCTCGGCCTGCTGTCAGATCCGACGGCGCTGCTCCTCGACGAGCCTTCGGCCTCGCTCGACCCACGCCAGCGCGAGCGCCTGTGGGAGTTCATCTCGGGACTCGCCGGCCACGGCACGACCGTGGTGTTCTCGACCCACAACGTCGCCGAGGCCGAGCACTACGCGACCCGTGTGCTCGTCCTCGGAGACGGCGAGCTCTTGTTCACGGGCACGCCGGCCGAGCTCGAGCGCGCGGTCAGCGAGCCGGTCGAGGCGGTCGAGCGCGACGCGCTCCTAGGCGACCTCGAGACCGCGTTCGTTCGCTTTCTGCGCGAGCACGGCCACTGAGAAGACGTGCGCTGGCTGTTCGTCAAGGACCTGCAGATCCTCAGGCGCTCGCCCCTGCTCGTGGGGCTGCTCGTCGTCTATCCGATCGTGATCGCGCTGATGGTCGGGTTCGCGCTGTCGAGCCCGCCCGGGAAGCCGAAGGTCGCGCTGCTCAACGAGGTTCCGACAGGGCACGGCGAGCTGAGCTTCGGCAACCAGAGGATCAACGTCTCCAAGTACGCCAGTCAGCTGTACCAGTCGATCGACCCGATCAAGGTCAACTCGCGTGCCGAGGCGATCGCCAAGGTTCAGAGCGGGCAGGCCGCGGCGGCGCTGATCGTGCCCGCGAACATCGTCTCCCAGATCAACAGCCTGATCACCCAGGGGGCGGGGAATCCGACGGTTGATCTGATCCTGAACACGAAGGATCCGCTCGAGCGGCAGTTCGCTGAGCAGGCGATCGGCTCACGCGTGGCGCAGGTCGAACAGGCGGTGTCGAAGCAGGTCCTGCGGGTGGCGGTGACCGACCTGCAGGAGACCCTCAACGGCGGGACGCTCACGTTCCTCGGGCAGAAGGTGCCGCTGCTAGGGCTCAAGAACTCCCGCACGATCGTCCAGGGAACGATCGCCTCGCTGCCGAAGAACTCGCCGCTGTTGCCGGCGCTCCGGCAGGTGGTCAACTTCGCCGGCTTGGCGATCGACGGGCTCGGGTTCGCCACCCCGGTGCTCAACTCGATCGGCTCGCCGCTGACCGTGCACACGGTCAACCTCGCCGGGAAGACGACGCCGACCGACTCCTACGCCGCCGCGATCGCCGTGATCGTGTCCCTGATGTTCGTCGGCGTGCTCCTCGCGGCGGGGCTGCTCGCGCTCGAGCGCTCCGAGCACACCTATTCGCGGCTGGTACGCGGGCTGGTCACGCCCGAAGGCCTGCTGTCCGAGAAGGTGGTCGTGTCCGCCGCCGGTGCGGCCGCCGTCACGCTCGTGATGTCGGCGCTCGTGTCGCTGTTCGTCCATCTCGACTGGGCCCGGTTCCCGCTCTGGCTCGCGGCGCTCGCGCTCGGAGCACTCGCGTTCGCCGCCCTCGGCGTCGCCATCGGGGGCCTCGCCCGCGAGGTCAGCGTCGCCTCGCTGATGGCGTTTCTGGTGACGTTGCCGATCGCGTTCGTGGCCCTCGTTCCCGGCGACGCGGTGTCGGGCACGCTAAAGACGATCCTCGACGCGGTCGCGTTCGTGTTCCCGTTCAAGGCCGCGCTGCAGGCGGTGTCCAATGCGTTCAGCGGCGCGGCGCCCGGGATCGGATGGCCGCTCGTGCACCTGGCCGTGTTGACGCTCGTGTTCGGCGCCCTCGCCCGACTCGCGATGCGGCGGTTCGCGGCTAGTTCCTGACGGCTGCGTCAGCGCGGCTACTGGGGGCCGACCATCCGGCGGAACATCACCGCGCAGAGCACTGCCACGATGATCGAGACCACCGGGAGCGTGTAGCCGATGACGCCGACCAGGGCCAGCACTAGCGACACCACGCCGACCCCGCCGGCGATGCCGCCGGTCACCACCAGCTGATAGGCCCGCCGCTCGCGCTCGCGACGCGGCGTGTAGTTGCCACGCTTCTGGATATCGGCCACGGTGGCAGCGTAGCGCGGCGGTGCCTTACTGTGTTAGCGAAATGCCAGATACCCACTACATCCTGTTCTACGACTACGTCGAGGACATCCTCGAGCGGCGCACTCCTTACCGCGAGGCCCACCTCGCGGGGATCCGCGCCGGCAAGGACGACGGGCGGATCGTGATGGCCGGTCCGCTCGGCGCCGACCCACCGCACGGCGCGGCGATTGTGTTCAAGGACGAGGCCGCGGCCGAGGCGTTCGCGCAAGCGGACCCGTATGTCGCGAACGGGCTGGTCACCAACTGGCGCGTCGACGCCTGGGCGGTCGTGACCTAGACCGCCGTCTCTGTGCGGTCGCGACCTGGGATCCGGGATCGCCGCGCCACCCGGCACGCCACCGCCACCTGGTCGTCCACCCAGGTAGGACCCGGCCTTGCCCTGAGCCGGGGGTATTCTCAAACCACATGCCGTTCCCGCAGACCCGCCTTCGCAGGCTGCGCGCCACCGGGGCCCTGCGCGGCCTCGTGCGCGAGACCACCCTCAGCCCGTCGGACTTCGTCTACCCGATGTTCGTCGCCCACGGGCTCGACCGGCGCGAGCCGATCGACGCCATGCCGGGCGTCGACCGGTTGTCGATCGCGCACGCCGTAACCGAAGCCGGCGAGGCGCAAGCGCTCGGCATCCCCGCGGTCCTGTTGTTCGGGCTCCCCGCGGCCAAGGACGAGGAGGGCTCGGGTGCCTGGGACGACGAGGGGATCGTGCAGCTCGCCACGCGCGCGATCAAGGACGCGCATCCCGATCTGATCGTGATCACCGACCTGTGCCTGTGCGAGTACACGAGCCACGGCCACTGCGGGGTCATACGCGAGGGCGGAGCCGGCTTAGGGGTTGACAACGACGCCACGCTCGAGCTGCTCGCCCGCACGGCCTCGTCCCAGGCTCGCGCCGGCGCCGACATCGTCGCCCCCAGCGACATGATGGACGGGCGCGTGGGTGCCGTCCGCCAGGCGCTCGACGACGACGGCCACACCGACACCCCGATCCTCGCTTACAGCGCCAAGTTCGCCTCGGCCTTCTACGGCCCGTTCCGCGAGGCCGCGGACTCAGCCCCGGCGTTCGGCGACCGCCGCGGATACCAGATGGATCCCGGCAACGGTGACGAGGCTGTCCGCGAGACGAGGCTCGACATCGACGAGGGCGCCGACATCGTGATGGTCAAGCCGGCGCTCCCCTACCTGGATCTGATCCACCGCATCAAGACCGAGACGAGAATGCCGCTGGCCGCCTACAACGTCAGCGGTGAGTACGCGATGGTCAAGGCGGCGGCGGCCGCCGGCTATCTCGACGAGCGTGCGACCGTGCTCGAGACCTTGACCTGCATCCGTCGTGCCGGGGCCGACATCGTCATCACCTACCACGCCAAGGAGGCCGCCCGATGGCTTCAGTAAGCCCACGACAGGGCACCAGCGGCTTCGGCCCCAAGCTCCGCTCCCGCAAGCACGGCGCTGCGACCCCGCTCGACGATCTCGACAAGCGGCTGCTGAACCTCATGCAGGGCAAGTTCCCAATCGCGCAACGCCCCTACCAGCATGTGGCGGCAGAGGCCGGTATTACCGAAGAAGAGGCGATCGACCGGGTCGAAAAGCTCCTAGACGAGCGCATCATCCGCCAGGTCACTCCGATCTTCGACACCCGCGCGCTCGGCTACTCCTCGATGCTGGTGGCGGCCAAGGTCGATCCCGAGAACCCGTGGCGCGCGGCCAACGTGATCAACGAGCACCCGGGCGTCTCCCACAACTACCTGCGCAACCACGAGTTCAACATCTGGTTCACGATCGCCACCGAGCCCGAGTCGCCGCTCGGCCTCGACGGAACCCTGCAAGCGCTCGCGAAAGAAGCCGGCGCCGAGTCGATAAGACAGCTGCCGACGCTCAAGCTGTTCAAGATCCGCATGGACCTCG
>Ga0335080_10004720_pt1 | contig 13893 bp, 11 predicted proteins | sample Lox_Sample_34_FD_206720 | JGI IMG/M metagenome (GOLD analysis project Ga0335080, IMG submission 206720) | Soil microbial communities from Loxahatchee National Wildlife Refuge, Florida, United States - Lox_Sample_3.4 | ecosystem: Environmental > Terrestrial > Soil > Wetlands | place: USA... | reverse complement strand
CCTGGCAAACATCCCGGTGTTAGGCCAACTGTTCAGACAGTTCAACAAGGACGAAAGCACGAGCGAAGTTCTGATCATCATCAAACCGACGTTGCTCAACCCTCCGCCAAGCCAGATCGCCACACCGCCGATCTGGACCGGAACGGAAACGCGGCCCCTCACTCCGCTGTAGGTGTGAAATCGTCAACTCGCCCGGCAGACGCGCACATGGAACTCGCCGGAGACAGGCAGGCGAGCTAATGCGCCTTGCACTTCATCCAACATTGATCTCACGTCACCTGCGTCTGGTGCAGCGATTTCCGGAGGAGCCAGCCGGGATTCAGCTCGATCGCATGCACGCTGAGCTTTGGAGCGGGCATCGGTTGCATGCTGCAACCTGCCCTTTAAATATGCCGAGGATGAAAGATTCGCGAATAAGAGTGCCACCTTCAACTCGCTCGCCGCTAGTTCGAGCCGTTCCTCATAGACCAATTCGTCCACTTCTCTCGGGGGAAGTTGTTGTGTCATAAAAGTTGGAGAGATCTCTTACATTCTAGCAACTCACTGTTGCTCCGCAATCATCTCTTCACGCTAGTCGGATATCTCCTTAAGAATCCGCCGGTTAGGCTATTCATGATGCAGCGCGATTACGGGGTCCACTCGCGTGGCGCGGCGGGCCGGGACATAACCCGCGAAAAGCGCGGCGGCCGCCAGCGCGAGGGTGAATGCGACGAAGGTGAGAACGTCGACCGAGACAACGCCATAAAGCGCGCTCGCCATGATGCGACTCAGAATGAACGCGACTGGAACTCCGATGCCTAGGCCAAGCGCAGCCAGGCGGAAGGCTTGACCGACCACCATCCTCACGATATCGGCATGTCCCGCACCCAACGCTAATCGGAGACCGATTTCGTGCGTGCGTTGCACGACGGAATATGCGATCACCGCGTAGATTCCGGTAACGGCCAACAGCAGGGCGATAGCGGCATAGGTACTCATGGTTACCGCAGCCGACCGCACGCCCGATGTTTCCTCCGAGATGGACTCCTCCATGCTTTTGAGGTCGTAGACCGGCTGGTTCCGGTCCACGCCGTGGACCTCGGCGCGTGCGGCGTTGGCGATTTGCATGGGGTCGCCAGCAGTTCTCATCAGCAGCATCATCGAGAGTTGGGGCGCCTGCAAATAGGAAACGTAAGAGGCGGGCTGCGGCTCACCGGTAAACCAGTCCTTGGTGTCGCCGCAAACGCCCACGACAGTCAGCCACGCGGAGTGGGAATTGCCGAGCTTGATGCGGCGGCCGACGGGGTCAGAATTGGGCCAGTAGTGGCGCGCCACCGATTCGCTGACGAGAGCTACGCGCGGGGAGTCGGCTCCATCCTGGCGGGAGATGGAACGACCTTCCACAACGGGAATTCCCATGGCCTGGAAGTAATGCTCGCTGACCGCGCGGATGGCGGGCCGCGGCTCACCGGGCCGGGGCTCGGGCCGCCCTTCGATGTAGAGTCCTTCCGCTGTCCCGATGAAGCCGGAAGCGCTGGCGGCCTGGACTTCCGGAATGCTCTCGAGGCCACGCAGGGTGCGATCGTAGAATGCGGCGATCTGCGCGCTGCCGCGGTACTGCGAGGCCGGCAAAGCAACGCTCATGGTGAGCAGATTTTTCGGGTTGAATCCAGCGTTGAGCGCCAACATGCCTTGGAAGGTCTTGACCATCAGGCCGGCCCCCACCAGCAGCACCAGGGCCAACGCCACCTCGGCAACCACGAGCGCACTGCGCAGCCGGCTGCGGCCAGGGCCATCGCTCGACGTACGTCCGCCTTCCTTGAGAGCTTCGGCCAGACCGGCCGTGGTTCTGCCGAACAAGAGATTGCCGATGGAGGGCAGACTGCACAGAATGCCCGCCACGAGTGAAGCGGCAAGGGTGAACGCGATGGCACTCGAGTCCATGTGCAGGTTCCGCATGCCCGCCACCCACTTGAGCACTTGTGGGGGAATGCTCGATCTTTGGAAATCGACATTCCAGAGTGCCAGCCACAATCCCAGCCCGCCGCCCAGCGAGGCGATCACGATACTCTCGACGATCAGTTGGCGCGCAATCTGGAAGCGGCTGGCGCCCAGTGCGGCGCGGACCGCCATCTCCTGCTGCCGAGCCGTGGCACGCGCTAGTTGCAGGTTGGCCACGTTGGCGCAGGCGAGGAGCAGCACGAAAGCCGCGGCGCCCAAGAGCGTCATGACGAAATGGTCGGTCACGTTATTGGTGAGCTCGCGCACGGGCACGATTTTGACGCTGCGCGCCTCATTCGTTTGCGGGTATTGCTGCTCCAGGCGGCGGGCGATGGTTTCCATTTCCGCGCGGGCCTGTGCGACGGGCGTCCCGGACTTCAGGCGGCCCAGAACTAGCAGATGGTGGACGGCCCGCTGGCTTTTGTCTTCGTTGCCGAAAGTCAAAGGCGCCCAGATTTCCGTGGCCAGAGGGAAATCGAAATCGGCCGGCATGACGCCGACGACCGTGTAACTGCGGCCGCCCAGCAAAAGCTGTTTGCCGACGGCATCGGGAGCGGAGGCCAAGCGGCGCTGCCAGAAACCGTGGCTCAGGACAACCACTCCGTCGCGCGCGGGATCGGCCTCGTCGTTCAAGAAGGTCCGTCCGAGTGCGGGCTTCATTCCGAGCAACGCGAAGAAACGGGGAGAGGCGAGGCAGGCCTGAATGCGCTCGGGCTCTCCGGCGCCAGTGAGATTGACATCCCAGGGCTGGTAGGCCGCGACCTCGTCAAACGAGCGGCTCTGTTCTCTCCAGTCGAGGAAGTTTGCCGGAGCCACAGCATCCCGTTCGGCGCGAAGCTTCGGAATGGTTTCCCAAAGCGTCATAACGCGCTCGATGTTGGGATACGGCAGCGGATGGAGAACCAGGGCGTCGAGCCATACGAAGCAGGAGGCGTTGACCCCGATGCCCACAGCCAGCGCCAGCACGGCGACGACGGTCGCGCCAGGGCTCTTGGCCAACATACGGCCGGCAAAACGCAAGTCTCGCCAGAGGTTCTTCACAAGGATCACCCATCGGGATTCGGTGCAATTCTAATACCGTGGTGTTGGGGGGCCTAGACAGAAGAAGGGAAACGGCTTCCGCCCTCGAGTCAACCATGTGGTGTGTCCGGAAATGGGAGCGGGCTGTCTGAGATTGCCACGCTTTGGGTGTCGTTTCTGGAGAGGCCGGGAGACGTTCGTCGACGGTAGGTTCAAAGCGTCCGCCGGCGCCGCACAACCGAATCAAGCCGTACTGTTTCCGGGTGTCCCCGGGATCAGGATTCCCCGGCAGAGTGAATTCGCCGATACGGGTACCCGGCTCATGATGCGCCTGCCGCTCTAGCCGCGCTGTTCCGGACTTCAATGGCCTTGACAGAGTTTTCAAACGCCTTTTCCAAAACGCTCCTGCCGATGGTCCCGAGCACGAAGCCGAGCACACGCCCCTTGAGGTTCTTGCCCTCGCGTACGACGACCACGTCAATGTCGGTCGTGCCGTTGGGCTGACGCGTGAAGGTGTAGGTGTGGCCGGACGCCCCTCCCCACGTGTTGGAGTCGGTCGTCGTGAGGACGACGCGGTTGGGATCGGACCAGTCGTAGTGCAGGCGTTCCCAGATGCCGCCCGAACCTTCCGTAACGTCCGCCTCCGAGCGGCCCCGGTGATGCACCTTGAGGTACTCGTCAGCGCTGTTGCCAAAGAGCTTCGAGCGGCCAGGCCCGAAGTCGGTGAGCCCGGCGACGTACTGCTCGGGCGTCGAGGTGGTCGTCTGGTGGAGATGGATCGTGGACATGCGCGCTCCTCACTTGGGCGGTATCGCACCGCTCATTGCCTCAAATTTTAAAACAACTATGAACGATGCGGATCTGGAATTCATCGCGAAATGGACCGATTTTTGACTACCGCTGAAATGGCATGCGGAAATCACTCGAACGTGGTATGGGCCGCTTGAGGTTCCTGCTGACAACCTGGTGTCACCAGGTTCTCCGGCGGCATTTCTCAAGGGTCGGGGCGAGGTTATGCCGCCAGCTGGAACCGAAGAAGGAAAATCGCCGACAGAAGGTGCAGCCCTCGGCAGAAACTGTCGATAGGTATTTTGATGCCGCTCATTGACACGCAACCAAAAATCATGAATGTGCTGGTCATCGATGATCAGCACGAGGTCTTCTTCGACTGCCTGCGACGCCTAGAAGACGCCATGGCAGCAGGCAAGGGCGCTTCGATGGTCCCCTTGCTGCTATCCGAACTGACGGAGTTTGTGGAAATGCATTTTGGATCGGAAGAGAGACTGATGCAGTCCTATGAATATCCTCTCCGCGATATGCATGCGCTCGAGCACCAGAAGGCCCGGTGCCGGCTGAAAGAACTAGCGGGGCAGAATTACGAGACTGCTGCCATTGGCATTCACGATGAACTTCACGATTGGCTGGAAGCGCATATCAGGAACTGGGATGCCAATCTGGGGGCTTATCTGAATGCGAAAGGTGTCAGCTAGACCCGAGATTCCTGCATCGGAAATCTGTTAACTTTTGCGCTCCTGGGTGCCTTTAGGGCGACAACCAGCTGCTGACCGACGGAACGGTCACTCCAATCGCCACGCTCGAAGGAGATTAGGTTCCGTCTGTCACCAGGTTTTGCGTCCGTCGCCGTCGGCGCCGCAGACCCGAGAAAGGGAATGAGGGACGGAGCTCAGATCCCGATTCCGTACGTTGCGGCCGATATCGGGGGTTGAGGTTCGGTCCCCACTTTCGACCAGAAACGCTGGCGCGAAGTGCGGTCCGCAATTCTTGGCGGCAGACGGTTACTTGTGTTCTCGGAAGCGGCAGGCGCTGGCGACGAGTTTGACACCGTCGAAGGTGCCCTCGCAGTTGATGTACCAGTTCTCCTTCAGATCATCGAGCGAGCTGGGCTTGTTGCTTGCCTGGGTGCCGCGCAACCATTTGGTGTCGCTGTTGTAGACCACCTGTCGTGACGTGGTGCCCTTCATGACCGTGAGGGTGGACTTGTCTTTGTCGATCATGTGTACCGTCCCCGTGATTTGGCCATGCTTGGGTTTTTTGTCTGCGGCCCAAGCCGGACCCATAGTAAGGCCGACTACAACTCCTACGCACAGCACGAAGCTCGTCAGTTTACTGCGTGTCATCATACATTTCTCCCTTTAAATTTTCAATCAAGCCCAAAACGATGCAGGCCTGGCATCCTGCCGGCATCCAATATACAACCAATCAGCCTGTTTTGTTCAATGGGTTCCAACCCTGGCCGTCGCGTTGGCTTGACAAATGCCGCCAAATAGCCGACCATCTAGACGAGCCGAGCCTTTTACTCCCTCTTCAGATGGCCTGAGCTAAGTCAGGCCAATTGAAACCACTCCCTTAGCCACCCAGCTACTCCCCGGGGAGTGAGGCTCTCCAAGTCATGGCAACGAATGCAACCGTTACAAAGGAACCGCAACTGGTTGGAGAACGGCGGGGCGGAGGAGCCATGTCCAGCCTACGGTATTCCGGGTTCGACCAGCGGGAGAATACTCGATACTACGTTTTTCAATACTGTGTACCAGGTGAGAAAGCACGGCCGGTGGTGATTAGTGCAGAGATACCTCTGTTGGTCGAGCATCACGTGCGCATACAGGACGGCCCAGCTTTGTGTTTGCATACACTCATGCTGGAAAATCTGGGCTTCGACTTGTCGCAAACCGGCGCACCGAAACGGGCGCTGACGGCCCAGGATCTGCTTGCATATCTGGCCAGTCTGCCGGTGCCTGTAATAAAAGGCAGACGAGCCAAGGAAACGGACGCCGAAACGCATGGACCGGCACAATAAAATTCTGATGGTTTCCTTAGTGGTCGTCCTGGCCTGCCTGCTGTTGTCTTACTTCAAATAGCAGCCGTTACGAAACGTTCCAGTAGACCGAGTACCGCTGCTCAAATATCCGATTGAAGGGCGTCAGGGTCACGTCCTGTGTCTGTTCAGCGGTGCGGAATGTCAGCGGTCTGTCGTCGGCTGGTTTGATCCATGCATCCAGGCTCTTTTGCGCGGTGCGGAACCCGGGCACGTCGATCGGATGTTCCTTGAGCTGGGGGCCCATGGGTCCGACGATCATTTGCCCGGTGAGCCCGCGGGCTCCCAGGTTTCCGGCCAGCACCACCGGTCCGTAAAGGATCGCTTGCAGCGACGGATCATCCGGCATGGGTTCGACGTGCAACTGCATGGGCAGCAGCATCTCCACGCGGTCGCCATCCGACCACACGCGGGAAATCGTGAGGTAACTGCCGGGATCTGGAAAGGCCTCGATGGTTTTCCCATTGACCTTCACCGAGCCACCGGAAATCAGCCAGTGCGGCACGCGAAGATGCATCTTGAGGCGAAGCGGTTCGGGCGTGCTGACGAGAATCGTCGTAATCTGTTCGTCCGGGAAACGAGTTCGTTGACGAATTTTGAGGCGCTTTTCGGCCCAATCCAGATCCGACGGGATGAACAGATTCACGTAGAGCCCGTCGCTGTCATGGAAGTAGATGCTATCGTTCAGTTTTGAAAATTCCTCGACACCCGTGCCGGTGCAGCACCAGAAGGAATCGTAATCGGTGTTGAAGGTCTTCCACGCGCCTGGAGCGAGCGAGAGATAGTAAATGGTCGCTCCCGACTCGGGGTGAATAGCCCCTAGGCGGTGATTCAGCAGCGTGCGTTCGTAATAGTCGAAATACCGAGGATCGGCGGTCCAGCCGTAGAGATGGCGCGTGAGTTTCAACATGTTGTAGGCGCAGCAGCATTCCGCCGTGTTGACATGGCGCTTCCACTCCGCAGCCAGGCGCCGCGGTTCCATGAGCCAGGCCTCATTGTTGCTGGTGCCGCCGGTGACATAGGCCCGCGCCGTGGTGACGTCGTACCAGAAATAGTCCGCCACATCGTGGAAACGCATGTCGCTGGAGAGCTCGTAACGGCGGGCCGCCCCGATGACTTGCGGGATGTGTGTGTTGACGTGGAGGCCGCGCAATTCATCCCGCCGAAGGGCCAGTGGATTGAAAAACCAGTTCTTGGTAAAGCGGTCGCCGGTTCTGGCGTATTGCTCCTCGCCGGTCGCGGCTGTGAGATTGTAGAGCACCTCGTTCATGCCGCCGTATTCTGTGTTGAGGACGTTCTGCATGTGGCCGGCGGAAATCGGCGCGCTCCATTTGCCAGTCCAGTTGGCCATGCCCTGTAGCACTTCGAGCGCCTGGCGGTTGCCGCAGTGCTGGTACATGTCGAGCATTCCGGCCATGATCTTGTGGATGGTGTAGAAAGGCGCCCACACCTGCTTGCGGGCGTACAGGCGGTCGAAGAATTCAAGCGGGAAAGCGCTGAGATAGCCTCCGGCCAGCCGGGCCTGGCATTTGGCCAGTTCCGCCACGATGGCATCGCCCTTCGCTTTGATGTTCTGATCGCCGGTGCTGGCATACATCAAGGCGCAGGCGGACAGAAAATGGCCGGTGAAGTGCCCGCGCAACTCGCAGTCCGGCTTTTCCCAGCCGCCTAGCGGGTCCGCCGAGGACGCGAGACCAGCGTTCGCGCGGAAATTGTGCACCAGGCGATCGACCGGCAGACGGTGAAGCACGCCGCGGTTCCACTGCTGTGCGTCTTGAAAGGGTCCGGGCGCGAGACGCACCGCCGTCATGGGAAACGGCTGCACTTTCGTGGGACTTTCCTTTCGAATGAAGGCCGGTGTCTGTTGAAATGGAAGGATCTCTGGAGGTTCTCGCGGCGGTGCGCCTTCGTCCTGCGCCAGCAGCCTCGTCGACGGGCCGGTCAGCGCCAGAGCGGCGGCAAAGGCGCGCCGGGTCAAGCCTTGCGATTTTGAGGTTTGCATCATGACGACCTCCGCGGAGTCACCCTTGGCCGTAGTACTTCTTGGGCCCGTGTTTGCGCAGGAAATGTTTGTCGCGCAGGGAATCGGATAAAGGAGCTGCCGCCGGGTTGATGGCCAGCGCGTGATACGCCAGGCAGGCGATCTCTTCGAGGACCACGGCATTGTGCGCGGCCTCGGCGGGCGTTCGACCCCACGCGAAGGGAGCATGGCCGGCGACGAGCACGCCGGGTTTGGACATCGGGTCCATGCCGGCAAAGCGGCGCACGATCACGTGCCCGGTATTCCACTCATAGTCCGATTCGATTTCGTGGGGCTGCATCCTCTCCGTGACCGGCACGGGACCGTGAAAGTAGTCGGCGTGCGTGGTGCCCAGGCAGGGAATCTCGCGGCCGGCTTGCGCCCAGGAAGTAGCGTAGCGGGAGTGCGTGTGCACCACGCCGCCGATCGCCGTGAAGGCCCGGTAAAGCGCGAGGTGCGTGGGGAGATCGGACGACGGTTTCAGATCGCCTTCGACGATGCGGCCATCGAGATCCGTAATGACCAGATGTTCGGGACGCAGAGTCTCGTAGGGGACGCCGCTGGGCTTGATCGCCACCAGATTCTCGGCGCGCGAGATGCCGCTGGCGTTGCCGAACGTGTAGAGCACCAGGCCGCGGCGCACTACCTCGATGTTGGCTTCGTAGACTTCGGCGCGCAGGGCTTCGAGCATCAAGAGGTTTCCCGCGCCTGTGCCGCGATCCGGCGCAGCGCCGGCAGCACGCCACCGATCTCGACCGCTTCGGCATCCTTGCGGCCCATAGCGAAATAGAGCCGCCGGTAGATGGGGAACAGCTCTTCGTAGAGGGCGGCGCTTCGCGCATCGGGTGCGATGGTTTTATAGCTGGGACACAGCGCGTCCTGCGCTTCCTCGACGGTCTTGAACGTCCCCGCCGCCAGAAACGCGAAGATGGCGGAACCGAGGCTGGTGACATCGCTCTGCGGAACCAGAATGGGCTTGTTCATCGCGTCGGCATAAATTCGATTGAGCGTCGCGTTCTTCTGCGGGATGCCGCCGGCGTTGATGATGCGGCGGACGGCCACCCCGTGTTCCTCCATGCGTTCGAGAATCACGCGCGTGTGGAACGCCGTGCCTTCGATGGCGGCGAACAACTCGTCCTGCGCCGTTGACGTGAGACGCCAACCGATGGTGACGCCGCCGAGTTCAGGATTCACCAGCACCGTGCGATCGCCGTTATCCCAGGTGAGCCGCAGGAGACCGGTCTCGCCAGCCTTATAACGCTCGAGACCTTGGGAAAGCGCGGCCACGGTGGAGTTCGCGCGCTTCGCGATTGCATCGAAGATATCGCCAGTGGCCGAGAGGCCCGCTTCGATGCCCGTATAGCGTGGATGGATCGAGCCCGGAACCACGCCGCACACACCCGGGACCAGAGTCGCCTGCTCGCTGATGGCCATGATGCAGGTGGAGGTGCCGATGACGTTGACGACGTCGCCCAATCGCACGCCGGCGCCGATGGCATCCCAATGGGCATCGAAGGCGCCCACGGGGATGGGGATTCCCGGCGCAAGGCCGAGCCGTTCGGCCCAGGCCGCGCTGAGCCGGCCGGCAATCTGATCGGACGTCGCATAGCGTCCGCCTAGCCGCGAGCCGACGCCTGTGAGCAGCGGGTCCACGGTTTGCAGAAACTCATCCGGCGGAAACCCGCCGAGCGCGCGGTTCCACATCCACTTGTGGCCCATGGCGCAAATGCTTCGCGGAATTGCCGCCGGGTCGGTCGTACCGCACAGTGTCGCGGCCACCATATCGCAATGCTCCAGCGCAGTGACCATGCGGCCGCGCTTGTCAGGATTGTGGCGGAGCCAGTGCAGCAGTTTCGCAAAGCCCCACTCGGAGGAGTAGACGCCGCCACACCAGCGGATCGATTCCAGCTTGGTTTCGCGCGCCGCCGAAGTAATCTGCGCGGCTTCCTGCCACGCGCGATGGTCGCACCATAGATAGTAATCATCCAACGAAACGAGTCCTTCACCCACTGGCACGACGCTCGATCCGGTGGTGTCGAGCGCGATAGCGGCGATCTGGCGGCCGTCCACGCCCGCAGCCTCCCGCGCCCGCTGCATGGCGAGCGTCAGCGCCTCCATATGGTCGGCGTGCTTCTGGGTGGCGTGATCCGGATCTTCCTTTTTGCGCAGCAGAGGATATTCCGCGACGCCCGAACCCAGCCGGCCTTTCTGGTGGTCGAAGATGGAGACGCGGACGCTCAGCGTGCCGAAGTCTACTCCTGCAACGATACTCACTTCAGCAACCCGGCTCCCAGTGTTGGCAGACGTGGATTCGGAGCATGCAAGCCGGAATTATCGCATGTTCGAGGTGTGCAGTGCGGGTCAACATCGGCAATTGATTTTCCCTTCTGCCGGCAGTTCCTCTACAATGCCTTTTCGGACGGAAACATGAAATCGCTCTCCTTGATTCTGCTGTGGGTGTGTGCTGCGGCCATGCCCCAGCAGCGCTCGACTTCCACGCCAGCGGCAGCAACGCGTCTGGAGGCTCAACCCGATTCCTATCCGCAGAGCGAACTCAGGGACATGATCGAGGAGTATCGGGCCGATCGTGGCAATGTCTCGCGGTTTTACGACATCGCCTTCTCGGCCGTGCGACGCAGCCGAATGCAGGACTTTTACGCCGGTTGGCTGTCTCGGATCGAGCGTCTGAACTTCGACTCCTTGAGCCAGGATGGCCGGGTCGACTACTTGCTGTTCCGCAATCATCTGCAGCACGCGCTCCGACAACTCGACATCGAGGCGAAGCAGCTCTCCGAAACGGAAACGCTCGAGCCGTTCGCGCCCACGATCATCGAACTGGAAGAAGCGCGCCAGCATATGCAGCCAATGGATGCGGCCAAAGCCGCAGCCGCGGTGAATGGCCTGCTGAAGCAAATCGCGGCAACGCGGAAATCTGTGGAGTCCACGCTGAAGGCGGAGCCGCCGGCCACGATGATCAAGAAAACCGTTGCGAACCGCGCGGCTGGGAACATCGACAGCCTGCGGAAGATCCTCAAAACCTGGTTTGGTTTTTACGACGGGTATGACCCGGCGTTCACCTGGTGGGTGGCGGAACCATACAAACAGTCGGATCATGCTTTGGAGACTTACGCGGCCTTCTTGAGGGAAAAGGTGGTGGGCGTCAAGCCGGACGACAAAGAAACCATCGTCGGGGATCCAATCGGCCGTGAGGCTCTGCTGAGCGAACTGGCGAGCGAGATGATTCCCTACACGCCTGAAGAACTCGTCGAGATCGCCAACCGCGAGATGGCCTGGTGTGAAGAGGAGATGAAGCGCGCGTCGCGGGAACTGGGTTACGGGGACGATTGGCACAAAGCGCTCGAATACGTAAAGACGCGCTACGTGGAGCCCGGAAAGCAGCCGGGGCTGATTCGAGACCTGGCGCGAGAGGCCGTGCAGTTCCTCGACCAGCACGACCTGGTGACGATTCCGCCGATCGCCAGAGAGACCTGGCGCATGGACATGATGTCGCCGGAACGGCAACTGATCAACCCGTTCTTTACCGGAGGCGAGTCTATCAGCGTTTCCTATCCGACCAACACCATGAGTGAAGAACAGAAGCTCATGACGATGCGCGGCAACAATATTCACTTCTCGCGCGCGACCGTCTTCCATGAGCTGATTCCCGGTCACGAGTTGCAGGGTTTCATGTCGTCGCGCTACCGGCCGTGGCGCCAGGTGTTCGAGACGCCGTTCTACGTGGAAGGATGGGCCCTCTATTGGGAGTTGCTGTTTTGGGACATGAAATTCCAGAAAACGCCCGAAGACCGCATTGGCGCGCTGTTCTGGCGCATGCACCGCTGCGCGCGGATCATCTTCTCGCTCGGTTTCCACCTGGAAAAGATGTCACCGCAGCAAGCCATCGATTTCCTGGTCGAACGCGTGGGTCACGAACGCGACAACGCCGCCGGAGAAGTTCGCCGCTCCTTCGAGAGCGACTATAGCCCGCTCTACCAATCCGCCTATCTGCTGGGCGGACTGCAGCTCCGCGGGCTGCGACGCGAACTGGTGGAATCAGGCAAAATGACCAACCGCGCCTTTCATGACGCCGTGCTTGAGGAGAACGCGATTCCTATCGAACTGGTGCGCGCCAGCTTAACGCGATTGAAGCTTTCGCGCGACTTCGCTGCAAGTTGGAAGTTCTATGGGGAAAAACAGCATGCCGGAATGTAAGCTAGGTGCATGAGCGAAAAAATTGGCTTGTTGGTCGAAGCGGATCCGGGGCCGGGGATTCTCCACAAGTTGACCGGGGTGATCGCCCAACATGGCGCCAACATCACATCTGTCGACATCGTCGAGGAACAGCAGACTTACTTCGAGATCGAAGTGACCGATGAGGCGCCGGTCATCGAGGATCTATCGAAGCTTTCCATCGTTCATCGCGTGACCCAGGTGAAAACGTTTCAGACGGTTTTTGGGAAGCGAGTCATCATCATGGGCGGCGGCGCGCAGGTGGGACAGGTCGCCATCGGCGCGATTTCGGAAGCGGACCGGCACAATATCCGCGGCGAACACATCTCGGTGGACACCATCCCGCTGGTGGGCGAACAGGCGTTGGCAGATGCGGTGCGGGCCTGCGCCAGGCTGCCCAGGATGAAGGCTCTGGTGCTAGCCGGTTCGCTCATGGGCGGCGACATCGAGCGGGCCGTTCGGGAAGTACGGGCGCAGGGCTTGCTGGTGGTGAGTCTGAACATGGCGGGAAGCGTGCCGGAAGCCGCGGATCTGGTCGTTACCGATCCTCTGCAAGCAGGCGTCATGACAGTGATGGCCGTGGCGGAGACTGCAAAATTCAGTTTGGCGCGGTTGAAACGCAGGGCCTTCTAACATCATTCCACCTCCCCGGCGGCACTTCGTGGAAGCAGCAGGCTTCCGCATTCAGCGAATTTTCAAGACTCAGCGCGGGCGCTTTTCCCTCCAATGGTCGCGTTGCGAATGAGCGGACGGGCCCAGAAACCTGTGCTGAGTACAAACCCGAACGTCACGTAGAGCACGAGCATGCCGCTGCGCAGTCCCGTCCAGTCGCCGACACGGCCGATGAGGAGCGGCACCACGGCCCCGCCCATGATAGCGGTGCATAGGATTCCCGCGAACGACCCCTGATACTCGGCGACCGAATTCAGAGCCAGAGAGATTAAGATCGGCCACATCACGGAAGCGAACAGGCCCACGAGCGGAAACGCGATCAGCGCGACTTCTCGCGGCGCGAACAGGGCCGCGCTCAACGCCGTAAGGGCCCCGATGGATGCGTATACCAGCAATCGGGCGCTGTCAAAAATCTTCAACAACAGCATGCCGATGAAACATCCCACCGTCAGCAGTCCCCAAAACCAGGAAACCGCGTTGGCGCCGGTGGTGTGGGGATCGTAGCCATGGTATTCGGATAAAAATTTTGACATCCAGTCCGCCGTGCCCTGTTCGGAGCCCACGTAAGCAAAGACGCTCAGGAAGTAAAGAGGGACTACCGGATTGCGAAGCAGGATCCGGTACATGCCCAAAGTGCCGGTCTGCTCGTCTTCTTTGCGGTTCACCGCGGGGAATCGTGAGATGCCCACGATCGCGATCATCACTGCGCTCACCAGCGCGAAAATCCAGTAGAGCGACACCCAGGGCAACTCATGCGGGGTGAGACGCGCCAGCGTGCCAAGGACCACCCCCGGCTCGGAGGGCATCGCGCGCAGATCGCGATCCAGGAAAGAGTAGACGCGCGGGCTCAAGAACGACGCCAGGCCAAAAACAAACTGGACCAGGGCGGAGTTGAAAGCAAAATGCTCCTCACCGCCCGCCACGCGCAGCAACGGATTGAGCGCCACTTGCAGCACGGCCATGCCGGAGCCGATGAGGAACAGCGAGCCGATGGCCACACCGTAAACCGGCGCCAGCGCGAAGCTCAGCGCTCCGGCCTCGGCCAACAGAAACGCGCCCAACAGCACCTTCTTTTCGCGGTAGCGTTCCACCAGAAACCCTGCCGGTATGGACATCACTCCGTAGGCGATGAAAAACG
>Ga0335080_10004719_pt1 | contig 13897 bp, 9 predicted proteins | sample Lox_Sample_34_FD_206720 | JGI IMG/M metagenome (GOLD analysis project Ga0335080, IMG submission 206720) | Soil microbial communities from Loxahatchee National Wildlife Refuge, Florida, United States - Lox_Sample_3.4 | ecosystem: Environmental > Terrestrial > Soil > Wetlands | place: USA: Florida... | reverse complement strand
AATCTCAATCAGTTCGGCGGCGCCATCGGCGGGCCGATCCGCAAGAACAAAACGTTCTTCTTCGTAGATGCCGAGCAGAAATACCAGCGGCATGGCGTCGTGTTCAACGGCCTTGTTCCCACGGATGTCATGCGGGCTGGAGATTTCTCCAAGGATCCCTTCGGCAACACCTTGGCGGCGGGTTCTATTGTGAACCGCTACGCCGACGGCGCCGGCGTCGACTTCCAGTGCGACGGGACCGGCAACCCGCTGCCTCTCAACGGGGCCACGCCCGCCAATCCCGCGGGCAACGGCACGCAGAACGCCGGCACACCCTGCAATAAAATTCCGGCCGGTTTAATGAACAACATCGGCAAACAGCTCATCGCTCTTTACCCCGAACCCAACGCCAACAATCAAGGCAGCAACTTCAACTTCGTCAACGAGCCCGTGCGTTCCCTCGACGAAACCAAGTTCGACATCCGGCTCGACAATACGTTTTCCGCCAAGGATTCAGCATTCGCTCGCTTCAGTTACGACCAAGCCAGTTCGTACATTCCGGGTGGCGGCGGTATCGGCAATTTCACGGAAGCCGGCTTCTTCGCCAGCAACCAAGGCATCGTCAATCACGGCCGCAACATCGCCATTGGCGAGACGCATATTTTTTCGTCGACCACCATCAACCAGGTCAGCGCCGGCTACAATCGCATCTTCAACTACATCACCTCGCAAGGCACGAGTTCCTGCGAAGCTTCCATCCTGGGCATTCCCGGAGCGAATCTGGATTGCAACTCCAGCAACAAATGCGCGCCTTCCGGCGTCAGTTGCGGCCTCACCATTTCTCAGGTACTCGGTAACTATTTCTCGGTCGGCGACCGCGGCTTCTCTCCTTTCCAAGGCGGTACCAACGTCTATTCCATCGCCGATTCCCTCGACCTGATTCGCGGCAAGCACGAGTTCAAAGTTGGCATGGGCATCCGCGCCATGCAGATGAATACAAAAACCGAAGGCTTCCAGGATGGTTTCTGGGAAATGACTGGTGCGTGGGCGGGCAATCCCGAAGCCGATCTGCTGATGGGGTTGAGCAGCCTCGCCATTCACGATCAAACTTTCCTCGGACCCACCACCGGCCGCCGCTGGAAGATCTTCCGTCCCTATGCGCAGGACGATTGGCGCGTCACCAAGAACATCACGCTCAATCTCGGGCTCGCTTGGGACTTCACCACGCCAATCTCCGAAGTGGACAATCGCCAGGCCGATTTCAATCCTGCCACCGGAACGTTCCTCATCGCCGGCCAGGGCGCCAACAAATATGCGGGCATTCAGTGGGACAAGACCGATCTCGAACCGCGCATCGGCGTCGCGTGGAAACCCCGCGGTAGCGATAAGACCGCTGTTCGCGGCGGCTACGCCATCTATCACGACTCTTCCTGGAACCAGGGTGCGCAGGGCCTCTGGCAGAATCCGCCGTACTACGCCGAGTCTGACCTTTTCTCTTTCACGCCCGGCTGCACCTTTGCTTTCGCCGCGTGCGCCACAATCCTCGACCAAACTCCATCGGCCATCGGAATCTCCGACGGCTTCCAGATTTTCAACGCGCCGCCGACTGCTGCTACGTTCACCGGCACGATTCAGGCGCAAAACACTGATTTCAAGTTGGGCCGCGTCCAGCAATTCAACATCAATGTCGAGCATCAACTGCCCGGCGACATCGTCTTGACTGTCGGCTACGCCGGCTCGCGCGGCGCTCACATTCTGGTCTTCGGGAACAACATTAACGTCGGCTCCCCCGGCGCTTGTGGAAACGTTTCCGGCTACACGCGCGGTTGCGGTCCCGGTGGTGCTGCGTTCACGTCGCCCTATGCGGCGAACTTCCCGTTCTCCACGATCCTCGAGACCACGGACCAGGGCCGCGCTCATTACAACGGATTGCAAATCAAGGCCGAAACCAAGAATGCTCGTCACGGCCTCTACGCGCTGATTTCCTACACGTACTCCCGCACTTACGACACTGGCTTTGCCGATGGCCTCGGTTCGAATTACGGCGCCTCGTACTTCCCGTTGCCCAACTGGCAACACCTCGATTGGGCGCTCTCCGGCCTGAACCTCGACAACAACTTCACCGCCAGCGTCATCTACGATCTGCCCTTCGGCCACGGCAAAAAGTGGGGTTCCGACTGGAACGGTCCTGCGAACGCCATCCTTGGCGATTGGCAAGTCACCGTCATCGAGAAAATCACTTCCGGTTTCCCGGTCTTTATCGTCACCACGGACAACAATTCCGGCGTCGGCTTCTTCAATAACAACGCCACCAGCCTCACTCGCCCCGATCTGATTTCCGGGTGCAATCCCAATGCTGGTCCGCACACCATCAACGAGTGGTTTAACACGTCCTGCTTCGCTCAGCCTGCGGCTGGCGAGCTCGGCAACGCCACCCGCGCTCCGGCCATCGGCGCGGACTTCGTGAACACGGACTTCTCGCTCATCAAACAATTCAAGCTGCCTTGGGAGAATATGGGCTTGAACTTCCGCGCGGAATTCTTCAATCTCTGGAATCACGCGCAATTCGCGACGCCTAACAGCACTGGCAGCCTCGGCATCCCCGATTTCGCTGCCCCCGGCTTCGGCTCCATCGCCGCCACCGTCAACAACCCGCGCCTCGTGCAGTTTGGGCTGAAACTCACGTTCTAATCGCGGGCGGGCTTCCGCTCATTCCGCAGGGGAGGGCTTGCCCCTCCCTCTTCGTTTGGGACGGAAGGTCAGCGCCTCTCCACTGCACGCCGGCCGCTGCCTTTCTTTACCTGTCGACTTCCTTGCCGGGTTGCTTCGCGGCCGTGCTACCTTCATCCCCAACTACATGAAGCTTTTCCTCGGCACCGTCACCACCGGCTACGGAATGGCCACGCCGAACCTGCATCCAGTCATGTCTCTCATCGAAGAACGCATCGGCCTGTCTCGCCTCATCCGCGGCACGCTCAACGTAATCATTCCCGAAGAATACATCGTCGCCGCCGACGCTCTGATTCTTCCCGACGAATATCCCTACAACAAGAAATCCGGCCTCCGCGAAACCATTAAACTGCAGCGCTGTCTCATCGCCGGACATCCCGGTATCATCGTCCGCCCCGACTCCCACGAATTTGGCTCGGGCCAGTTCCATGGCAAGGCTTACCTCGAACTCATGGGTCAAATCCACTTTCGCTCCGTCCTCCATCTCACCGACGGCAGCACCCTCGAAATTCAAATCGCAGATCGGCACCCCGGAGGCTAACGAACGTCGTCCAAACGCCCTTTCATCGGATAGGCAGGGCATCCTATACTCCGCACGCACGATCGGCGAACGCACGGCGCATTAACAGAAATGAACCGCCCACCGCATCCCCAACTGCTCCATTTTCTTACGGCCTATGATCCTGGCGTCGCCGATCTGGCCTTAGCTTTGCGCGAAATCGTTCTTCAAGAGGCGCCCGACGCGTCCGAATCGATCTATCAGACCTACACCGTCGCCATCTGGTTCGGCTACAGCGGCAAGATGAAGGACATGTTTTGCTACATCGCCACCAATGCGCGTCACGTGAACCTCGGCTTTCCGCGCGGCGCGGAATTGCCCGACCCGCATCGCGTCCTCGAAGGCGAAGGCAAGACCATGCGGCACATTAAGTTCGCCAGCGAGCGCGACCTCGCGCGTCCCTTCCTCTCGCGCTACATCCGCGCCGCCATGGATCAGGTGGCCGATTCCGCCCCCGGCACCGGCCAAACCGTCGTCAAGAGTTTCCCGAAAGCCCCATCCCGCAAAAAATCAAAACCGCGCCCCCGGAAGCGCCTCACCGCTCGCTAGTTTGAAATTACCTCACCTGTCCATCGTTTGCTAAAGCTCCAGAAACACCGCCATCTGCTGCAATGCTCCTTCCAGCGCACGCTGAAACGCTCTGCCGCGTGGTCGCGCGTCAGCAAATCCCGCTTGATGCTGCAGCCGGCCGTCGACGACTTTCAGATTCGCCCAGCCCACCATTTCCTCGCCCCATAACATCGGCATTGCGTAGTGACCCATGCGCCGTTTGTGCGCCGGCACATAGGCCTCGAACTTGTACTCCCAGCCCCAAAACAACTTAAACCGTCGCCGGTCCCAGACCACCGGATCGAACGGCGCGAGGAAGCGCAACCGGTCATCATCGACCGCATGGCGCGCGGCGCTCGGGTTCTCGCCTCGTGGCCAAAGCCAGAGCCGGCCATCGACCTCAGCGTGGGCATAGTGCGATTTGCACTGCTGCTGGAGCTGGCGCACCTCCGCGGCCAGATGCGACACTCCATAACGCAGTAGTGTGCAGAGATAGCCCAGGCTTGCCGCAGGCAGCGGCGCGTAGAGCTCTACCAATATGTCCAGAAGTCGGCCGGCGCGCGCCAGTCGCCCATCGGCGCTCTCGTCCTGTGGCGGGTGCTCGACCGCCTGATACACCCGCGTGCCGGCCTCGCGTCGCGCCACGCGTAACAGTCCGCGATAGTGCAAGCCCTCAAGCAGATGGTTGCTGACACTCAGCTCAGCGCCCCAGCGCTTGATGCGGCCGTGATCGAAGTGCGCCTGCACGTCCTTCGGATAAGTAGGACCATGCTGGCGCACAAAAGCCAGCACCGCTTCGGCGCGCGCGTGCATCTTTGCGTCCCAAGTGTCCCAGGAGCGCGGCGTCCCGCGCGGATGCAGCCGGGCCAGCGTCTCGCGCGGCAGGAAACAATAGTTGATGAAGAAAGTTTCTTCGATTGCCAGGCGCGGATAGCGGCGCTCCAACTCCCCTGCGCGGTAATCCTTTACGCGATGCATGAGGATCAAGTCTTGCGCGCGAGCGGGCGCGCGCATCGGATCGGCCTGGACGAAGCCCAGGCGCTCTATGGCCCGCACCAGGCTGGTTGGCTTGAACAGGCTGCGCGTGATCGCATAGCGCCGCAGCTGCTGCAGATCCGGGGTTTTCAGAGAGTTCATCCTTCGCGTCCGACAAAGGTTTCCGCTCAATATTACAAGCAGGAGCAAGCCCTGACGCACTTCTCCCCTCAAGCGGGAAAGCCGCTGACATCAGGCTCTGGTCTTGGGCGAGTCCGCAACGTGGGAAAGTTCAACATGGTACGAATGGACGGTCAGCGGCTTACCAGGCAGGTCGCTAAAGTGGTTCGAGGACTTAGCCCATGGTCCGAGTTTGTGCCGTCACTTCAGCTTGACGCGCTCGTATTGGTCGGGCATGCCGCCCTTCCCCTCACTGGCGTTCAAAGACGTAGATGTCAGGTTCATCTCTGCCTGCCGAATGCACGCTCATCGTCAGGCTCTTGAGATCGGGAGAAAGTGTGATCTGCCGGGTCTCTGTAATCTTGCCTTTAGACTTGCGAATTATTTCCGGGGCGCGTGCGTTCACGCGGCGAGATGAGGATGTAGAAGTCCCGGCCGCGTTCGGATACTCTCTGCCATCGAGTTTCGCGTTCATCGTGCTTCCTTCAGAGGGAATGATGAAGGAAGGGCCGTCGCTCTCGTAGGGACGGACCTGGAGCATTGTCATTGAACTTCCCACCGCAGTCGTGCTGACCCACGTTCCGGCAAACCCAGATCCTCCTCCCCTTCGCTTGCAGCACCATCACAGTGTGCCAAACTGGGGCGATCAGCTTGCGCGGCTGCAAAGATTCAATTCCTATAGCTGTTACCATGACTCTCCTTTGTGCCGAAGCCGTTCTTGATTCGAGGACTCTCGGCCATGAGGGATAAGACCAACCTCGCGCGCGTCACTCGATTTGCCGCACGGGCTTCTGAAAAGCAGCCCCAGCGGCAGCGATTACCATTAGTGCGCCGGCGAACAGGAACATGAGTTTCAGGTTCCACGCCACTAGGAACCCGGCGAGTCCCAAGGAGATGGGAGCCACGCCGAAGGCGGCCAGCATGAGCACGCTCGAGACTCGTCCCCGCACGGCGATATCAATGCGCTGCATGGCCCAGGCGCCGATATGAACATTCAACATACCCGCCGCCGCACCCATCACGACGAGAATGGCTGCGACGCTCCAGGTTCGTTCTGCCAGCGCGATCGAGCCCAAGCAGAGGCCCAACACCACCGCCACCAGAAGAATCAAGACGCCGCGCTTGCGGATCTTCCACAGTCCGGCGAGCACCGCGCCGATTAGGCTTCCTGCGGCCAGCGACGAAATCAGCGTGCCATAGGCCGCCGGCGAGCCGGATCTCGTTTTCGTGAAATACGCCAGACCGACGGCGACCGGCCCGGAAACGCAGAAGTTCATAATCGTCGCCAGCAACATCAAGGAGCGTAGCGGCACGTCCTTTGCGACATAAGAGATGCCTTCGGCGATGGAGTGCCACATCGCTTTTCGAGCGGGCGGTTTGGGCGGATCGGGCAGTTTCCAGAGCGCGCCGATAATGAAAAGAAAACTGATGGCGTCCAAGAAGAAGGCCCAGGCGACGCCCAGAGCCTGGATCACGAAACCGGCGGGGACTGGACCGACAATCGTGGTCAGTTGCGCCGTACTTTGGCTGACCGAGGACGCCGCAACGAGTTGCTCGCGCTTGACAAGCGAGGGCATGTAGGCCGATTGCGCCGGAGCAGCGAACGCGTCGGCCACGCCGAAGGCAACGGCCAGAGCGTACAGCTCCCAGGTTTGCAAAACGCGCAACCAGACCAGCAGACCGATCACGGCAACGCAGACCGTCCTTGCCGTGGCCGTGGCCATCATGATCTTGCGCGCGGACATCCGGTCGCTGACGGCGCCGCCCATGAGCATCAGAACGGCGCGCGGAACTGCTCCGGACATCATGATTGCGCCCATGGCCACAGCAGAACCCGTCTGCTGCAACACCAGCCACGGCAAAGCCACCAGATAGAATTGATCTCCCAGGAAGGAGATCGTTCCGCCGATGAGCCACAGGCAGTAGTTTGAGTTTTTGAGCGGATGCTCGACGGCCGGTACAGGAACCGATGGGGCGGAAACAACAGTCGCTGAAGCCATTGAAACCTCTCCTGCAGCGGAGCGGAGGAAAAGTCGCAAACCGGCTTGCCGTCCACACCGCCGTGCTAAACGTAAATGCAAATTTACATTTACATTTGCCTCCCTGTCAAGCAAAATTTCTCCGACCTGCTATAAAGGAGGGTCATGGCCCACGATTCACTCGCTCCGCAGCAAGCCCGCAGCCGCGAATCCTTGCGCAAGCTCCTGAAAGCCGCCGCGGAAGTCCTCGGGCAACACGGAGTCGAGGGCACCACGATTCCTCGCATCGCGCACCACGCCGGACTCACACCGGGAGCGGTCTATCGCCGCTTCCCGGACAAGGATGCCTTGCTCGAGACCGTGATCCTCGGCATCCTCGAGCGCCAGGACGAGCGGCTGCGCGTGGCCCTGACTCTCGATATGGCGCGTCAGATTCCGCTGACCGTTTTTGCGGAGCAAATGATCACCAACATGCTGATCAGCTATCGGGCTAGCGCGGGATTGTTGCGCGCGGTGCGGCAATTCCTACAGGCGCGCGACGGGACGGCCTTCCATAAGAAAGCCGCTAAGCTCGAAATGCGAACTTTCCAATACCTCATGGAGTTGTTTCTGGCGCACCGGAAAGAGATTCGCCACCGCGATCCGCAGGTGGCGGTGGCTTTTGCACTGGTGATGCTAAGCAGCACCCTCATCGAACTGATTCTGGTAGACCACGATTTGCAATGCTGGCAGGTGGTGATCCCCAAAGACGACCAGACGCTGAAGCGTGAACTTCTTCGCAATTTTCTCAGCTACTTGGGTGTCGAATCGAAGAGCGGCTAGACGGCGAGTCGGGATGGCTGCATTTTCTTCCACCTTAACGTCCGACAATCCAAGCACTTGCGTTTTAGCTTGACAACGTTTACTACTGCTATGCTATGTGTTTGCTCCGCCCACGGGAGCACGGAAAGGGATCTCGTTCGCCTTGCCTCCCAGCTTCGCTCTCTCACCCGCCGTTCCCTCCCATCCCCGGCGTCTCGCATCTGCGGATTCCAAAAGGCTTGCCGCTTCTCACCAAACTCTCTGTAGTCAACACTTCCGCAAACCTCTCGGATCTGCGGATTCTAAAGAACTTACAGTCGCCTCTACGTCTCGTGTAAGTCCTTTGACTCCAAGACTTACGAGCCTTTCCCGCACGTGCGGAAAACAAAAGACTTATGGCCCTCTTAGATTGCGCACTCACGAGAACTCCGGTGTTAAGCCCTTTAGAATCTTTGCTTCCAAAGACGCCGGGAGGTGGACCCTCCGGACGCTCTCCGCGCTGTCCCTCCTGGCACTGACTCTGGTCTCGCCGTTCGTACTTTCCGCTCAGGTTAAATACAAAGTGATCATCGATCAGGACGCTGCCGGACCGGGCGGCACCGACATGCAAGCCATACTCGCCCTGGTCAATTCGCCGAAGACCGACGTTCTCGGCATCACGGTTCTCACCGGCGATGCCTGGCGCGATGAAGAAGTCCAGCATACCCTTCGCCTCATGGAAATTATCGGCCGCAGCGACATTCCCGTCGTTCCCGGCGCTGCTTTTCCTCTGGTCAACTCCAAGGAATACATCGCCAAGTGGGAAACGCTTTACGGAAAAATCGTTTATCAGGGTGCCTGGAACTTCGCTCATGCCGGCCAGTCCGTCCACGGTCCGTATGAAATTCCGCCCATGCCGGAAGGCGCGCCAACCACCCAGCCAGCCAAGGAAGACGCTGCGCATTTCATGGTGCGCATGGTCCACCAATATCCGCACGACGTGACCATTTACGCTGCTGGGCCGATGACGGACCTCGCGCTGGCCATCGCGCTCGATCCGCATTTTCCCGAACTGACGAAAGAACTCATCGTCATGGGCGGCAGCATCAATCCTGTCACCGACGATCCCGAATTCGCTCTTTCGCCTACGCACGAATTTAATTTCTGGATGGATCCCGAAGCATCGCACGCCGTGCTGCACGCGAAATGGCCACGCTTGGTGCTTACTACCGTCGACATCTCCGTAAAGACGCGCATGGAAAAATCGCTGATCGACGAGATTGCCAAGAGCCAGACGCCCTGCGCGCAGTACGTCGCCAAATACGCCGAACCCAACATTTTGTGGGACGAACTCGCCGCCGTCGCTTGGCTCGATCCCAGCATCATCACCAAGTCGCAGAAGCTCTACATCGACGTCGAAGTCGACCACGGCGCTTCCTACGGCAATACGCACGCCTGGAAACCGGGCAATCAACCCGGTCTTGGCGAAGTCCTGGCCGACGTCCAGGTCGATCTCGACAAGCAGAAATTTTATAAGGAGTACGTCGATCTGCTCTCGCGCCCGACTCCGCCGCCCACGCACGCCGCAACGGAACCCAACCAGCTTCAGGGAGCGCAAGCAGGCGATTCGCAACAACGCGCTGCTAAATCGAACTAGCCGCGCCTCCCACGAATGTACCCTGCACAACACAACTCGGCAAGTTGCTTGCTTTGCACGCCGCGTTTCTCCCACAATGGATGACTCTCAGATGCCTGTGAATACCGCCGGGGCCGCGTCGCGACGGCCGGCGAAGAAGCGAGAACGATGCCCAACTCGGTAAAGCGCTTTGTTGCTTACTTCTCGATGGAAATTGCGCTGGAAAACGCCATGCCCAGCTACAGCGGCGGCCTCGGCGTTCTCGCCGGCGACACGATTCGCGCCGCCGCGGACTTACGTTTACCGATGGTGGCGGTTTCACTTCTGTACCGGCGCGGCTACTTCAATCAGTACCTTGCGGAAGATGGTTCGCAGCGCGAAGAACCGGTGGAGTGGAAGGTCGAAGATTTTCTGAAAGAAGAAGCGCCGCGCATCACCGTGCCGCTGGAAAATCGGCGCGTGGAATTGCGCGCCTGGCGCTACGACGCCAAAGGCGTCCACGATTTCATCGTGCCCATCTATTTTCTGGACGCGAACCTGGAATCCAACACGGAGTGGGATCGCAACCTCACCGGCGGACTGTACGCCGGCGATTCCTACTATCGGCTGTGCCAGGAAGTTTTGCTGGGCATCGGCGGCGCGCGCATGTTGCGCGCGCTCGGCTTCGAAGGTCTCACGCGCTACCACATGAATGAAGGCCACGCTGCGCTGCTCACGCTGGAACTGCTCGGCCAGGAAGCTTTGAAAGCGGGGCGTACCGCCGTGAGTGGCGAGGATATCGAAAAGGTCCGCGAAAAATGCATCTTCACCACGCATACGCCGGTGCCCGCAGGTCATGACCGCTTTCCCGTAGAGTTTTTGACGCGCGTCTTTCCGCAACAATCGAAGTTTTTCGATCTGAAAGACGCGGGAGTCGCGGACCTGGTCAAACGTTCCCTGCAATCGCAGCAGGCGTATGGCGATTTGCAGCAGGCCGCGGCCAGCGGCGCGTCGCTCAATATGACGCACCTGGCGTTCAGCCTGAGCATGTATGTGAATGGCGTGGCCAAACAGCATGGTGTGACTTCGCGGCAGATGTTTCCGGAAGTTTCGATCGAAGCTATCACCAACGGCGTACACGCGGCGACGTGGACTTCGTCGCCTTTTCAGCAGCTATTTGATCGGCAGATTCCGCAGTGGCGGGAGGACAATTACAGTCTGCGCAGCGCGCTAGGTTTGCCGCCGGAAGAAGTGTGGACCGCGCACTTAATTGCTAAGCACGAATTGCTGGAGCGCGTGCGCGAAAAAACGGGTCTCAGCCTGGATGAGGATGTGTTTACGATCGGGTTTGCGCGGCGGGCGACCGGCTACAAGCGCGCCGACCTGATTCTTTCCGATCTGGATCGCTTGCGGCAGATTGCGAAGAATGCCGGGCAATTTCAGATTATTTACGGTGGCAAAGCGCACCCGAATGACGGCGGCGGCAAGGACATCATCCGCAGGATTTTCCATGCCAAAAAAGCGTTGCGCAAAATGGTGCCGATCGTTTTTCTGGACGAATACAATCTCGAGCTCGGCGGCAAAATGACTTCCGGCGTGGATCTATGGTTGAACACACCGCAATTTCCGCTGGAAGCCAGCGGCACGAGCGGCATGAAAGCCGCGGTGAACGGCGTGCCTAGTTTAAGCATTCTCGATGGCTGGTGGGTGGAAGGGCACCTCGAAGGCGTGACCGGTTGGTCGATCGGCGACAAGCGCAGCTCGAGCGGCACGGAAACACCATCGGACAACGCGAAGGATGCCGAGTCGCTTTACTGGAAGCTGGAAAACGTGATCATTCCGCTGTTCTACAAAGAGCCGCGCGCGTACATCCAGATCATGCAACACGCCATCGCCATCAACGGCTCGTTCTTCAACACGCAACGCATGGTCCAGCAATACGTCACCGACGCCTACCTGCGTTGATTGCCGTACGCCCAGATAATCCAATAGCGTTCAAACGCTGCTTTCGACAGAGAAGGAAAAAAAAGCGCGGCGAGGGGAGAAAGAGCGGCAGCAAGACCCGGGTTCAAAGACCGAACCCGGGGCACCCGCGCATCCAACAGAAGAGAAGCAGGATTCTCACTCCGCTTTAGTTTGCTGCCTCATACCCAACGAGTACAATTGGGCTATGAAATTTGAAGGCGCTCTCGGGAGACTCAACGAGTCGTACTTCTTTCGTGAATTCACATTTTCATCTAATACGTTTAGGCCCGACCGAAGAACCGAGCTAGAGCTTGCTGACGCAGTAGTATGGCTCGATGATTTGCTCGTCGTAGTGCAAGTCAAGGAAAGGTATGCCGCCTTCGGCGCGACGCCAGCTGATGAGGAGAACTGGTTCCGCAACGAAGTCTTGGGAAAAGCGGTAACGCAAATCGGGAACACGGTTAGGTATCTTCACCAATACGATTCTATCGAGCTTCAGAACAATCAGGGCCATTCGTTCAATCTTGCGGATGCAAAGGGCAAACGTACCCATAAGTTGGTCATCTATCACACGAAGGAGCAGCTCCCGAAAAGTTGCGCCGCTCAAAAGTTCCACGAAGCAGATGGAACCATCGTTCATATTTTGCGGTCTGGTGATTATCTCGAAATCTTGGAAGCACTGGTCACGCCCGCCGAAGTAGATGAGTACCTTGGCTTTCGAGAGGAATTGATAAGACGATGGCCGACCGCTGTCGCTGAAGTGTGTGAACACGCCTTGCTTGGCCAGTTCTTGAACAATCGCCTCGATGTCCAGCCCACACAAGAATATGTCGTATCGTTAGCTGCATTGCGGCAGAAAGCAGGGGATTCCCTGGAATGGGATATCTCGACCATCATTCATCGCTTTGCTGAGCGCCGAAATACGCCTCAAAAAGTTCCGACCGACTACTACGGAATTCTCAAAGAGATGGCCAAATTAAATAGAACGGACATGGGTATGTTCAAGAAGAGGTTTTTTTACTCAATGCAAATGGCGAACGCCGATAGAGTCGTGTTGGCCACACGGTTCGAGGCGTCGACCAAGGGCGGTTTTGTTTTCATCCCTCTTGAACGGTCGCAGAGTAAGGATAGGTATGATGCACTGATAGCTTTTACGCAGCTCAATAAATACGACCAGCGGCTTGAGCGCTGTGTGGGGCTTACGTTTGTTTCGGAGGGGAACGAAACGTGGTGCGACGTCCAGTGGTATCGCGCCGATTTTCCTTGGAAGGAAAATGCCGAGTGGACCGAGCAGTTGAAAAAGAACTATCCGTTCCGACCTATGAAGACTGAGACCGTTGACCGCTATAAGTTGGTGGAAGGCTAGGAAGTGCTGGACTTAGCTGCCGCTGCCGATGTCGATGAAGGCCAGCCGCGTTATTTTGTGGCGCAGCGAGCTGCACTACTAGAACGTTTGCGGATCGTGCATGTCGTTTTGATTGTGGTGGCGTGTACACCGTGGGACGGGCTGAAGCCCGCCCCTACATTTTGACTACTGGGCTAGGCGCGGCCGCCAAGATGGCGGCGGTACGAAATCGCTAGTTCGTGGCGGGCTGGGGGATTTTTTTGGTGTGGGTTAGTTCTTTTTCGGTGTCGGCGATGTTGCGTTTGAGAAAGTAGTCGTACGCGTCCCATTTGCCGTACTTGGGTTGGATTTGAGCGGTGACGGCGGCGACCAAGGCATCGCCGGATTGGTTGTTCTTGATGCCTGCGGCTACGGCGGCGCGCAGGTCGTTGAGGTAGCCTTCGAAGTCCTTCACGTCTTCTGCGGTGCCGACATCGCCGTGCCCAGAAACAAATTTGGCGTTGGGGAAATCGGCGGCGAGTTTGGCGTCAGTTTCGGCCCATTTGTCGGTGGTGCCGTCGATCAGATTCGGAAGAGTTTTACACCAGAAGAGATCGCCGGTGAAGACGACTTGCGCGTCGGGAGAAAAGACGACGGAATCGCCGCCGGTGTGTCCGGGATAGTAGCGGACAACGACGGGCTTGGGGCCAACGAAAAGTTCGAGGGCGGAGTCGTAGGTGAGATCCGGCGCGTGGAGACCTTCGACCATGGATTTTTGTTCAGGCTTGGGAGTGGGGCCGAAGAATTTGAGGTTTTCGGTGTGAATCCAGCCGCGCAGATTTTTTTGGCCGATGACGACAGCGCCGGTTTGCGCATAGACGCCGTTGCCGGCGACGTGATCGAGGTGGTAGTGCGTGTTGACGACGAATTTGATGGGGAGCTTGGTGAGTTTCTGGATTTCGGCGAGGAGGGCTTTGGCGGCGTCGGCGGTGACGAAGGAATCGACGACGATGACGCCGTCGTCGCCGATGATAAAGCCGGAGTTGGAGCCGGCGTTGGATTTGGGATTGGCGATGGCGGCGTAGACGTTGTTGCCGAGGGGCTTGAGGGTGAAGGGCAAGGACGCGGCGTCTTGGCCACGAGTGACGCACCCAGCCAGCAGGAGCAGCAGGAAAGACAAAATAGTTTTGCGCATGGGCCGGTATGGTACCGCAAATGGCAGGTGCAGCGAGAACGGAATGGTTTGGGGGCGGGTCAAGAAA
>Ga0335080_10004718_pt1 | contig 13900 bp, 7 predicted proteins | sample Lox_Sample_34_FD_206720 | JGI IMG/M metagenome (GOLD analysis project Ga0335080, IMG submission 206720) | Soil microbial communities from Loxahatchee National Wildlife Refuge, Florida, United States - Lox_Sample_3.4 | ecosystem: Environmental > Terrestrial > Soil > Wetlands | place: USA: Florida... | reverse complement strand
ATGGGCAAGCCATTGCTATTGGGCCCGATTTTCCGCGCGGGACCGAGGCCCCGGACCAAATTGGCGTAGCACAACTGTTGCGCCTATGACTGTCGCTCGCCGTCGTCGAATTTGAGTTCCTGGGTCGCGAAGAATCAGGTGCCACGAAGAAATGCCTTGAAACTGGAAATGTACCCGGTTACATTTCCAGCAGGTAGCGCTGGAGATCGATCTCTCGCCGCCGGGCGAAGTGAGGAGAATGCAGGAGAATGTGTTGTCTTCGCGATTCCGTAGCAACCGTAACCTTGAAGGACGTCGCCAAAGAGGCCGAAGTGTCGGTCGCGACAGTTTCGCGCGTCATCAATGGCTCTGAAAACGTCTCGATGACCACTAAATCCCGCGTCCTCTCGGCAATTGAGACTCTGAACTATGCTCCCAATGCCCATGCAATCCGGTTGCGTGGAATGCGGCACGCATCTCCTCTCTATGCGAAGAAAGGCGGTATAGAGGGACACGAGAATCAAGGCCAAAACGATCTGGAGGTCCTCAGAATCCAGAACAAGCGCTTGAAGCGAGTGGTGCGAACGTTAATCCGCGACCTGGCGCGCTGGCGATCTCTCGCAGAAGACAGCATGGAAAGCGCTTAGAGCCTCATTAACCCACTCCAGCTTCGGAAGATGTAATCACCGATCTTGCGATTTCCTGACTGCCATTCTAAAGAACAGGTTGCACGAACGAATGTACGCGGCTACATCGCCCCATGGTGAATCATATGCAGGTCTCTTCAATAAGTTCCTCCTGAGAGCCTTATCAACCTGATTTTTCTCTGATGTTTGTCCCAGCGGTGCGGGACCCTCCCCCCCGGGTGGGTGGAAGAAACTGCAATGTTTTCAGCCGTTTACCGTGGGACCGAAGCTGCAAATATCTGCAAACAAAAGACATAGCTTTCAAATATTTGCAACAAAAAGACTTATGAGCCGATATTTAGGGGGAAGCGCGCGGGGCATCTGCGGGGCGGTTTTGAATCATGGGTCGATTATCCGTCACGAGGCGAAAATTGCCTGCAAACCCGGTGGAGGCTCCATCTCATTGTGGAATCAGGTTCTTGGCGTCGCGAGACCGGCTGACCGACTTGACATCGTGGAAATCGTTGGAGGAGCGCGCGTTCGGATCGACTCGGGGCCATATAAGAACGTCGGGACAATCCCTCGAAGACCGCTCGCATACAATCATCCTTGCTCTACCTTTTCAGGCCTGGCGCTCAAGCGACATGCGCGGCCCCGAGGATAGTCGGCGCCATGAACTGGACTCCATTCGATTACGTCCTTGGCGGAGTCTATCTCGCCTCGCTTCTTATCCTCGGAGTTCTGGCCAGTCGCAGGAAAGAAACTTCCAACGAATTTCTGAACGCCACCGGGGCGCTTCCTTTGTGGATGTGCATTGTCGCCTGCATCGCCGCCAACTGTGGCTCGCTCGACGTCATTGCGATGACGGCGTTAGGTGCGCAATACGGCATAGTGGCCTGTCACTTCTATTGGATCGGCGCCATCCCGGCTCTAATCGTCGTCGCTTTCTGGCTCCTGCCTGCGTACGCGGGCGGACGCTATCCCACGGTTCTTGATTTCATTGGCAAGTACTACGGACAAGGCACCAGGTCCGCCGTCGCCCTGTGCATGTTAGCCATGATGCTTCTTCTGGCGGGAGTATGCCTCTGTGCCGTGGCACAAACAATGACTGCTTTTCTCGGATGGAGGTTTGGCACCGGCGTTCTCCTCACCACGACCGTGGTCCTGTTCTACACCTGGATGGGCGGCCTGCGTGCGACCGTGTACACCGAGTTACTCCACTTCGCGGTCGTCCTGTTGACGATTGTGCCCCTTTTCTTTTTTGTTCTCCGCGATTTCGGCGGTCTTTCATCTCTCGCTGCACGACTTCCGCCGGCACACCACCACGCGTGGAAAGACCTGCCCTTCGTCTCTCCCCATTCCTCCATGGATCTGCTCGGCGTCGTATTTGGCCTGGGTATCGTCCTGAGTTTTGGATATTGGGGAACAGATTTCGTGCAGATGCAGCGCGCTCTCGCCGTGCGTCGAACGGCCGATGTGCCATACGTTCCGCTGTCTATCGCGGCGGCAAAAATCATCTTCGCATTCCTGATCGTACTTCCGGGCACTGCAGCGCCAGTGATTCTAGGCAAGAGTCTGTCAGGCAATTGGAACACCACGCTTCCATCACTCATGCTCCACTACTTCAATTCATCATGGGTGGCAATCGGCATCATGGGACTGACAGCCAGCCTGGTATCCACGTTCGCAAACAACGTGTCCGGCTTCAGCTCAGCATTTGTGCAGGGGGTCTACCAGGCCTGGATCCGTCCGGGCGAATCTGACACCCATTATTTCTGGACGGGCCGCGTCACGAACCTCGTGACTGTCGCGCTCTCTATCGGAGCGGCTTACTCCGCCCTCAGATTTCAGAGCCTGATGGAGTACATCCAGATGATCCTCTCCACCTTCAATGCGCCCATCTTCGCGCTCGTGGCGCTTGCTGCGCTTGTGCCCAAACGCGCGGTTGCCGGCGGGGTCTACGGGCTTTTTGCCGGGCTGACTTCCGCCATCGGCCATCAGATTCTCGTCTTCAGCGGGATTCTTCAATATGGCAGCCGCATGAGCGCAAACTTCTATGCCGCGATGCTCAGCTTCACCACCTGCGCGATCGTTACGGTTGTCGCGAACGGGATGTTCACAGGCAACGATGCAGTGACGGTGGCTGAACATTCACACGTACCCATCCCGTTCCGGTATTCGATTCCAACCGTCGTGTGGGCCGGAATCGTCCTTGCCGCCTGTGTTGGCGTAAATATCTGGTTGCGCTAGTGCCCGTTGCGGCGCCGCGGCCTCTCGGCCCTGGGTGCAGGCCCAGTTGACTTCCGCACAACAATACTTGTGGACAGGATGTATTGCATTCCCTTGCGATTCAGATCTTCGCTTCCCGCTCGCAGCGCCTCGAAGAGCAACTGTGCATATTCCTTGCGCGAGATTCGTAGTGTCGTCAGAGGTGGGTGCACGATATCGCTCATGGCGATGTCATCGCAACCTGTAATCGAGATGTCTTCAGGTATGCGCATTCCCTTCTCGTGAATTGTCCGGAGCGCGCCGATCGCAGTCAGATCGTTCGCCGTCACAATTGCGGTGGGCAGTTCGTCCTGCGCGAGTACGCGTGCCATTGCCGCGGATCCGCCCTCGATCTTGAAATCTCCAGGTACAATCCAGCCCTCGCGCGACGACAAGCCCTGCTTGACCACTGCATCCAGAAAGGATTCGCGCCGCACCCGCGAGGTCGCCAGCCCCTCTGTGCCACCGATAAAGCCCACCTTGCGGTGGCCGAGGCTTTTGAGATGAGCAATCAGTTGCGCCATCCCACCGGCAAAATCCACTACGATGTCACTCATCCCCGGCGCTGTTCGATAGTGATCTGTCGTAACCACTGGAATCCTGTTCTGCACCAGCGACTCAAGAGGCGCGGCTTCCAGCTCAGAGGTCAGCAAGGCCACCCCATCCACACGCCGCAGCAGCATTCTCCTCACCGACCTCTGCATACGAGTCAGATGGAAATCGGTGTTCGCGACAAGTAGTTCCTTCTCGTTTTCAACCAGCAACTCCTCAAAAATCTTCACCGTCTCTGTGAAGAACGGATTCGTGAGGTCAGGGATGATGATCCCGTAGATCTGGCTTTTGCCGTGCTTCAGATGAATGGCACTCCTGTTTGGAACAAAGTTGAGATCCTGAATGATCTTCTTAATTCGTTCCGTCGTTTCTCCAGTAACGAGGTTGGATCCATTGATTACACGCGAGACGGTCGCGCTCGAAACACCCGCGATCTTCGCAATCTCGCGCATGCTGATGGACATGTCTTCCCCTTTAGTACTTCGACGAAGCGGCCTTTCCTCTGGTTTTTACATCCGAGCGAAGCAAAATTGCCTCACCTGGATGAAACGGGGCCCGATACGGTCATTTCCATCCTCGGAGGCGATCCATTCTCTCGGGCCAGAGTGATCCCAATCTGCACTCGGGGCTCGCCGGACAACACAATTGACTCGAAAACCGGCTCCAAATGTAACCGTGTGCACTAAATCGATTCAGCCGAATCCGGTGTTTGCTGACTGGAAATATAGCTTGACAACTGGCCAAACGCAAGTGTACTTTCCATTGCTGAGTTGATTATGCCTTGAAATGTAATCGTATACATCGAGACGGGCGACTAGTCGCCTATCCCATGGAGACGGTTACATTTCGAGACTTGAATCCGATCGAACGCAGTCATTTTGGAGGCAATATGATGTGGAAGCGCCCATGGTCAATCGTGTTCCTCGCGATATTCACGATTGTGGCCTCTGTCCCGGTTCTGTTCGGGCAGACAGACCAAGGCACCATCACTGGGGTCGTTCAGGATCCCACCGGGGCCGTAATCGGTAATGCAAGCGTGGCTCTTACAAGCCCCGACACGGGGCTCACTTTGAGAACGAAATCCGATACCGCGGGCGTATATGTCTTTTCGCCCATCAAGATCGGCAACTACTCAGTTACCGTATCCGCTTCGGGCTTTGAGACGACTACTCAGACCAATCTTCACCTCAGCATTCAGCAGCGCCTCAATGTGGTCATCACGCTGAAGCCGGGCGCTACGTCTGAGACGGTGATGGTCACAACCGAAGCTCCGCTCCTGCAAACGCAAGAGAGTTCCGTTGGCCAGACCATGAGCACAGAGACGATCGACAGCGTGCCGCTCAATGGCCGCAACTGGGTTTACATCGCGCAGCTGGCTCCTGGGGCCGCGCCGCCGACCGGATCGCGCGGAGCCGGGAAGGGCGATTTTCAGGCCAATGGTCAGCGCGCCGAACAGAACAATTTCATTCTCGACGGTGTGGATAACAACGTAAACGTCGTGGACTTTTACAACGGCGCAAGTTTCGTGGCTCAGCCGCCGCCAGATGCTCTGCAGGAATTCAAGGTGCAGACCAGCAACTACTCGGCTGAATTCGGCCACTCCGCGGGTGCTGTTCTCAATGCGAGCTTGAAATCGGGAACAAATGCGATTCACGGAAACCTCTGGGAGTACGTTCGCAACACCATATTCGATACGCACGACTGGACTGCTGCTCCCGGCAGCCCGGTTCCGAACTACCACGAGAATCAATTCGGCGCCACGCTCGGCTTCCCAGTGATCAAGAACAAGCTGTTCCTCTTTGGTGATGCGCAGGCCAACCGCATCAGCTTCCAGGAATCCGGATACTACACAGTTCCGACTGACAAAATGCGAGTCGGAGACTTCTCTGAATTGCTCAACCCGGCGCTGACCGGCAATCCTGCTCAGCAGCTCTACTATCAGAGCGGTGCAGCTGCTCCAGTGGCCTTCACGAATAACTGCGTGATCACAAGCTCGAGCTGCACCAGCAGCGTGCCGAATGTCCCGTACAGCGACGCTGCTCTGAATCTGCTCACTGCATTTCCGAAGCCTAATGCGGGCGGAGGCGTGATCTACAACAACTTCTATTCGCTGCGTCCCATCGTTGATAACACTTTCCAGTGGGATGCCCGGGCAGATTGGAACGTTGGCAGCAAGGATAATACCTACTCACGCTACAGCTACTGGAACGAAGTCGGAAGCAATGCTCCGCCACTCGGCTACACCGTTGACGGCGGCGGATTTGGTGACGACGGAAAACAGAAGATCTACGGCGCCAACTTCATGTGGTCTGAAACGCACGTTTTCAACCCGACGCTGACCAATGAAGTGCGCTTTGCGTTCAATTACCTGCACACCGGCTTCCAGCACCCCAACGCCGACAATGCGGACTTCGCCGAATCGATCGGATTCGGGGGTATTCCCAAGGACAAGCTGAACGGTGGTCTTCCTCGAATCATATTCGACAACAACAACAGCCTTGCCCAGGCGGGTAGCCCTGAGTGGTCGACCACAGACGAGCACCAGAATGTGTATCAGATTCTGGACAATGTGACGAAAATCGCGGGGAACCACGCACTCAAGGCTGGAGTCAGCTTCCAGAACATTCGATTCTCGACCCTTCAGCCGCAGTTCTCACGCGGCGAGTACCACTACAACGGAAACGCAACCGCGAACCTGACGGCGGCCGGTGGAGTGATTGCGAACACGGGTAACTCCGGAGCAGACTTTCTGCTCGATCGGCAAAACAATGGCGGCCTTTCCAACGAGGTGACGAACGGCGACCAACGCATGGATAACGCAGTCTACTTCCAGGACGATTGGCGTCTGAAACCGAGCCTTACCCTGAATCTCGGTCTGCGCTGGGAGTACTTCCAGCCCTACCAAGATGTGGGTGGTTACCAGGCATCCTTCAATATGACGGGGCCGATGAAGTTCGACCCGACAACCGGAACCGGCAGTGGCTCGGCGCAATACCTCATCCCGAAAGAAACCTTCGACTATGCCATGAACATCATCAACAGCCCGTCCTACAGCCCCAATTACGGTGACGTTCTGGCAGCAGATAACGTGAAGATTGTTTCCGTAGATGACCCACACCTGCTCAAGGCACAGAAGACTAACTTCGCACCTCGCGTTGGTGTTGCCTGGTCGGTAAATGGCAAGACCGTTGTTCGAGCCGGGTACGGCATCTTCTACGGAGGCTTGGAGAGCCTGGGATATTGGCCCAACCTTGGTGAGAACTATCCATTCCAGTTCACGGGAACGTTTCCGGCAGCCAGTTGCACGGCGTTCACCTGTCCGGGGAATGGCATCACCATACCGAACGGCTATTCGTCGATCATTGCCGCTGGTTTCGCCTCCAACGTAACCGGAACCACGATGCGCGGCTCCGATCCTGAACCCAAGACTCCCTATACCGAGAGCTACAACCTGGCCATCGAGCGCAGTATCAGCAACGATATCGTTGCGACGGTCGCGTATGTAGGCAACAATTCGAAACACCTGCAAGTCAACGTCGATGCCAACGCGCCACTGGCCCTCGCTGCTCCGGGGGTCAGTACGCAACCCTTCCGTCCACTGCCGCATGCCGGCGGATCAGCCTACGTCTCCTACTCGGCAGACAGCTCCTACAACGCGCTGCAGGCCAAAATCGAAAAGCGCATGTCGAGAGGCTGGAACCTGCTGGCGAGTTACACCTGGGCGCATGCGCTCGATGATGGAAATACGCCACTGGGCTCCAGCGGTGATGCCGGACAGCAGAACTACAACCTGATTCCAATCAAGAACGACTGGTCTCAGTCAGCGTTCGACACGCGTCAACGCTTCACCTTCAACGCCTTGTATGAACTTCCGTTCGGCAAGGGGAAGCCATATCTGAACAACAGCACGGCGGCTGACCTCCTTCTCGGTGGATGGTCCACAAATGCCACGTTTGTCGCCCAGACTGGCAACTACTTCACGGTCTACCCGAGCGACATCAGTACAGCCTCTGGCGGCAGTGCCCGCGCAGTCACGATTGCGGATCAGTACAAGACGGGCGGCACTTCGTCTGTTGGCGGCTCCTGCGCGGCCTCGGTTCGGAACAAGAACAACTGGTACAACCCGTGCTCGTTTACGAATCCATGGGATCCTGCGGGCCCGGATCATTTCCTGGCAGTTGGTGACTATGTCACCGACACGGCGAATGCTCTCGGGTACCTTGGCGGCCGTCGCGATGCCGTTTCGGGTCCTGGATACGAGCGCATCAACATGTCGATCTTCAAGCAGTTTAAGACGTTCCGCGAACAGAACCTCGAGTTCCGTACGGATATCTTCAACCTGTTCAATACACCGTCTCTGGGCAATCCGAGCAACACAGGTATCGGCACCAATGGCGGTCAGATTACCAGTACCCGCGGTCTGCAGAAGTACGCTCCGGATTCACGTTTCTTCCAGTTGTCGCTGAGGTACAACTACTAAGCGACTGTTCGTCTAACTGAGACTTCCTTGAGGAGATCCGGGACCCCGGATCTCCTCTCCTTTTCAGTTGTCACGGGAGTAAACTTGCTGATTGAGTAATGGAGAACGTCGGTTGTTTGAAGCGTCATCACAGCGGGGAATGATCGGCTCTCTCGCACTTCTTCTCTCTTCTCTGCCATTCATTCTTTCCTTCCAGTCACCTGCGCAGCAGTCCCCTGAAAGAACATTTCAGGCCGCAATGGATGCCCAAGATCGTGGCGATCTCGCCACTGCGGAATCTCTGCTGCGTGGATTACAGGCCAAACAGCCAGGCATCTTCGCTATCGACGAATCTCTCGGTCTGCTGTACGTGAAGCAGGAGAACTTCGAGCAGGCGCTGCCCCTTTTGAAAGCGGCAGCCGCCGAACAGCCCAACTCTGACACGGCACACGCCAACCTCGGAGCTGCTCTTTACCGCATTCACCGTGACAAGGAGGCGCTTGTCGAATTCCAGACAGCCGCGCGCCTCAATCCCAACAACGCGGACACAGAGGAAAGCCTGGGCCGCCTCCTGATAGAGCAGCACCTTCCCGCCCAAGCCGCCGCCGCCTTTGCTGTGGTCCTCAAGCTGAACCCTGACAACACCGACCTCGTTCTCGATCGCGCACAGGCTCTCATTGAAGCCGGCCAGCCGGCACAGGCCTCTTCGGAACTGAAGGCGCTGCCCGGGGTCGAGCAGTCCGCAGCCGCCCAGCTTCTACTCGGCGATGCCGAGGAGAAACTCGGCTCCTATCAACTCGCTGCACAGCACTATGCCCGCGCCGTCGAACTCGATCCCAGCGAGCCAAACGTCTGGGCCCTTGGGGTAGAGTTCCTGCGTCACTGGACTTTCGATCCGGCAATCAGGGAGTTTGAAGCTGCAGCCGTAAAGTTCCCAAGCAGCACTCGCATCAAGCTGGGACTGGGAGCAGCATACTTCGGAGGTGCGAAATACTCCGAGTCCATTCCCGTCTTCGCTGACCTCCTTGCTACAGATCCCAACAACGCTCTCTACGCTGAGCTGCTGGGAATGGCCTGCACCGCCGTCGCCGAATCGAACAAGGAGCGCTGCTCCGCCCTGGTCGAGTACGCCCAGGCGCATCCGGGCGACGCCAAAATCAGCACCTACGCGGCTTCAATGCTTATCACCGACAGCTCAGGCAGCGATCGGACGGAACTAGCGCACAAATTGCTAACCAGTGCGCTCGCCGTCGATCCCGGATCCGCTGATGCCCACTACCAGATGGGGCTTCTCATGCAGAATCAGGGCGATTGGGCCGGTAGCGTGCCCAGTCTCGAAAAGGCCATAGCTCTCAAGCCGGATCTCGCGACCGCCCACTATCGTCTCGCCCTTGCCTACTGGCGCACGGGGCGCAAGCAGGAAGGCCAGTCGGAGATGGAGTTGCAGAAGAAGTATTCGAAGCAGGAAAAGGAGGACATGGATAGACAACTGCGCCAGATCACAACCTTTATCGTCGATGTTCGGCAATAATGACCGTTGGAAGTTAGCACGAAATGACGGACCTGACGCGACGCGATTTGATGAAAGCCGCCGCAGCTGTTGTGGTTGAGCAATGGGCCTCAGCGCGTCATTTCGCCTTCGGTGAAGACCACGGTGTTAATCGAAAGGTGATCCTTGTAACCTGCGGGGGGATGCGGCGCGAAGACACATTCGCCGAAAGCGGCCTAACCAACATTCCCCATCTGAGCTCAGAACTCGTTCCCCGCGGCGCCTTCTATCCGCTCGTACACAATGACGGCGTCACCTCGCACTACAACACCATTTCAAGCATTCTGAGCGGCAACTGGCAGCGGCTCGACGACTGGGGAAAGTCGCGTCCGGCATCTCCAACGTTGTTCGAATATTTGCGAAAGCAGATGCGCTTGAAACCGGATCAGACCTGGCTCGTCTCGAGCAATAAGGCGCTGACAAATCTGATCGGCGCCAGTTCGGTTCGCGATTTCGGCCCGTCCTACGGCGCAAACGTCATCTTTCCCAAGCAATTGCTGATCAATGCAGTCGTTCATGCAGCAGCGGAAGGTCGCGCTGTACACGGAGCAGATCGTTCGGCCGTCGCGCCTGAATTACAGGCCATGCTGAACAGTGATAACTACGACGGCCTCGGCTGGTCCATCTCCGGAGAAGCTTCTTCGCTGGATACTCCGACGCTCGGAGTCTTGCAACATGCCATTGACGATCTGATTCGCACCAATGCCTCGGTAACAGGAGACGAGTTTACCTTCCTGGTCAGCAATGAAGTCATGCGGCGGTTTGCGCCGTGTTTCCTGGTCATCACCTTCTCTGACATGGAGGTCGCGCACTTCGGTTCGTACTCGCTTCACCTGGGAGGTATTCGGACCACTGATCGGCTGGTGTCTGAGCTGTGGAGTCTCGCGCAGGAACTTCCTGCTTACAAAGACAAAACAACGCTCTTTGTCATGCCGGAGTTTGGACGCGACCTCGATGGATCAACAACAAACGGCTTCTTCAATCATCGCCAGAACAGCGAATCCACGCGTGTTACCTGGATGCTCTGCATGGGCGAGGCTGTGCGCAATGTGCAGGAAGTCGAAAACCCCGTCCGCCAGACGGACATCTTTCCGACCATCTCCCGGCTATTCGAATTGAAGAACATTGACGTGCCGGGACAGCCGCTTCCAGGATTGTGGTTATGACCGCGCCGTTACTCATCGAGTCCGCACAATACCCAGCGACGCTTGAGATGTATCGTCGCGAAATCGCTCGCCTTCCGCTCACGATGCAGCCCGCTCTCAATCAGCAGTTGCGCGGATGGGATGATCTTTTTCCCTTCGAGCAAAGGAGGACAGCTGAATTCCTGAGATCGGTTTCGCTCTTCCAAACGGCCGAGTTGGACGCGCTGACCAAGCCATTACGCGATCTCGAAGTGCAGATGGGGGTAGCCCGCTGGAACTTCTCTCGAGAAGCCGACACGATGGAAAACGCATCCCACCTGGCGCGTTCTCCACTCTATGCGACTTGGCGCGAAGAAGTTCAGAGAGTATTTTCGGTTATCGAGATGAAGGCTACCGACACCGCCAACCCGGGCTTCGCTCGCGGCCGCGTCGTGTTATTGATCTTGCCGGACTCGCTTCCGATCTCGTCCATCGCGGCGCAGAAGCCCTGGGATGCCCGCGGCATGGAGTTCCCCATCCATGGCAATTCTCGCCGGCTGACCGAGTTGGCACTCAGCGGTCCCGCCGCCCTGCCATCACTACTGGCTTCTCAGGCCGGTACAGCATCCGAGGCCGCTAGCGCCGATTGCTGGCTTATCGATGCAGACGCAACGCTTGGACGTTTTCTCGATCCGGCGAATCTCATTCCCGCCTGTGTTCTCCAGTACCGAGTGCTCAAGAATTTTCGCGACCAGTTCCTCGCCCAGGTCAACACCGTGCCCAAAGATATCCAGGCAACCGATCAGGTTCTCTCAGCAATGCGGCGTCAGAATTGGGAGAAGTGGTGGCCAGCTTCCATGACGGGCCAAGCCCGGCTGCGCAACTTTGTTGTCGACCTCTTCCTCAGCGGCAACGGCGCCCTGATCTTTTCCAATGCCTTCGTGCAATGGGCCGCATCTGAGGCGCTGCGTCGCGCCCGTCCGCGGCTCATGATTGCTCGCTTCGGCCTGCGCAACAAGCCGAAGCCCTTTACCAGTATTGCCATTTTCGAAAACCAGCAGAAGATCAGTGCAATGCCCGACGTAAGCGATCCCCAGGGGAGCGCAGTTGACGCCCTCACTCTCGCTCGCTATGTGTGGCTCTCTGTGCTGCGCTATCCCGAGAGAGAACAAACAAGCTGCCTATGTGTGAGCGAGTCGAGCAACTCCGGATACGTGATCCCGTCAGACGCCGCACGCCTCGAGTGGGCAGCAGGGCAACCGATCGCACCCGAACAGATCTGCGACTGGATGCAACGAAGCCTGACATGATCACGATCGGATGGGCTACCCCTTCTTCACACAAGCCTATTCGCACCGTAATGATGCACCGGGATCAATGCGAGAAGCGCGGCGCGCCGGGACGTAAGTGGCGAGAAAAGCAGTGCAAACAAGAAGAGTAGGGACGGCGAGAAAAGTTGCCGTGTCGGTGATTCCTACGCCGAAGATCAGAGACCGCATTAAACGACTGACGACCAGCGCGCCCCCTATCCCAATGCCGATTCCCCACAGGGACATAGCCATTCCCCCACGAACAACGAGTGCGACGACATTTGTCGGCGTTGCGCCGAGTGCCAGCCGAATACCCACTTCGCGGCTGCCCTGGCCAGTGAGATAGGCCATCAGCCCATAGATCCCGGTCACCGCGAGTCCTAGTGAGATCAGCGCGAATGTCCCGAGTAACAGCATGGTGAAACGCCGCCGGGCTAACGAGAGGTTGAAGCGCTCCTGCATCGTGCTCACGTTGTAGAGTGGGAGATCGGGATCGAGTTCGCGAATCTGTTGTTTCACGGTGCCAGCCAGGTTAGCGGGATCACTGCTTCCCCGCATAACAACGTTCATGGCACGCGTCACATATTGCGTTTGAGGAAGGTAGAAGGCCATACGCGAGTTGGAGTCCAGCGTATACTGCTTCACTCGGCCGACTACCCCCACAACGCTGATCCAGGGAGAGTCAGTTTCGCTGACGCTTCCGATGTGAAAGCGCTTGCCTATCGCGTCCTGGTTGGGCCAGAGCTGTTGCGCCATGTAATCGTCGACTAACGCCACGCGGGGTTTGCCGGCGGCATCATCTTCAGTAAACAGTCGGCCCTCAAGCAAAGGTATCTTCATCGCCTGGAAATAATGTCCATTGACCATGCGGACATCGGTATTGATGAACTTCTCGCCTGGCAGGGGCACCCGCCCTTCAACGGTGATCGGACCCCATGCGAACATCTGGCTCAACGGCAAGGATGTAACCGCCCCTGCCGAACTGACTCCGGGCAAGTTTTCCAGCCGCCGCCAAAGCTGCTGGTAAGCAGCGAGGACCGCCTCCTTGCCCTTGTATCGCTCGCCCGTCATGGTCAGCTCCAGGGTGAGGACGTTGTGAGGATCGAAACCTGGATTCACTTCGCGTACACGAACAAAGCTACGAATGAGCAGGCCGGCACCTGTCAAAAGCATCGCGCAGAGCGCAATCTCGCCGATCACCAGGGAGCGGCGAAGTTTGTTGCCGCGTCCCCAAACAGCACTCACGCCGGCGGAAGTGCGACTGGTGCTCTGTAGAGCGGTCTGCACGTCGACCCGTGAAACCCGCAGCGCCGGCGCCAGTCCAAAGAGAATCGATGACAATACGCAAACCACGAAAGTGAAGACGAGGGCGGCGAGACCGATGCTGATATCGTTCAGTCGCGGCACACTCTGTGGACCAAGAAGCCGCACGATGCGCAAAGCAAAGAACGCCAGAGCAATGCCCAACGTACCACCGCCGAGTCCAAGCAGGACGCTGTCGGTCAGCAATTGTCCAACGATGCGTATACGGCTTGCGCCCAGCGCGGTGCACACCGCAATTTCTTTCTGCCGCGCGATGGCACGCGACAATTGCAGGTTGGCCACGTTTACGCACGCGATCAGCAGAACGAAGCCAACCGCTCCGAGCAGCAAGTAGAGCGTGCGCCGAACGTTACCCACCACTTGCTCAAGGAGCGGCACAATACCGAACGTCAAGCCGCCATTTGGGGGATACATTTCGGGGAAATCATGGCGCAGGCGTGCCGTAATGGTGTCCATTTCGGCTTGTGCCCGTTGCACGGAAACTCCTGGCCTCAGCTTCCCAAGAATGTTGTAGTCCTCGTGGTCGCGATTCTGGGCAGCGTTGGCCGGGAGAGGGAGAGGCAGCAGTATCTCGGCCTGTTCCGCGCCGTCCAACGTCGGCATTACCTCGCGCGGCAATGAAAACGAGCGAGGCATGACACCGACAATTTCATAGGGCAAACCATTCAGAATGATCTTTTTCCCGATAACGCCAGGATCGGAACCAAAGC
>Ga0335080_10004717_pt1 | contig 13902 bp, 14 predicted proteins | sample Lox_Sample_34_FD_206720 | JGI IMG/M metagenome (GOLD analysis project Ga0335080, IMG submission 206720) | Soil microbial communities from Loxahatchee National Wildlife Refuge, Florida, United States - Lox_Sample_3.4 | ecosystem: Environmental > Terrestrial > Soil > Wetlands | place: USA... | reverse complement strand
GCCGAGGAGGAGCAACCGGCGTCCGCGGGAAGCAGGAGCCGGCGGGCACGCAGCGCGACCACCAACGACCGAATCGACTCCTGGGTCTCGGCCGGGAAGCTCCCGACGAGCTCGTCCTCGGTCATGCCGCCGCCCTCGGCCAGGTCGAGGACGGCGCCGACGATCTCGTGAGCGTTCTCGCCGTCGATGCGGACGGTCGTGCAGCCGCGCCTCAGCGTGAGCCCGTCGGCGTCGGCTATCAGCTCGACCGGCAGGGCTCGCAGCGGCACGCGGGAGCCTCGTTCCTTCCGCGCAGCCACGATCGTCGCCGGTCCTGCGTCCCGCTACGCCGCGGCCACGGAACAGCAACAGCAGCATGGAGTGCTGCAGCAGCAGCAACACCCGGGCCCGGGTGGCCGGGCAGCGGCCGTCAGCGCCTTCGAGTAGACCGCGCTGATCGAGGTCAGGTCGCGCACGGTCAGGGCGTGCACGCTCTTCGGAGCCTGGCCCTGCATGAGCGCGATCAGGTCGCCCCTCGTGAGCTTCTGCGCTGCCGGAGTGAGCCCCCGCGCCTCCGCCGCTGTGAGGCCGAGCTTGGTGATCGGGGTATTTGCCGGGAGAACCTTCTGAGGCGTGACCGGCGCGGCCGCTCGGCGAGCTGGAGCCATGAACCTGTCCTTTCCGGCCGTCGCCGCAGATCGACCAGTCGTTGCTTCTCGTCGCCCGCGCGCGAGCCTTACCATGGAAGCCGGGCCGATGTCAAGACGAGGGGTCAGTGCTCTGCGTCAGCGGATCGACGCGTTGCTACGAGCGAACGGGCTCGCGTGAGCCTTCGCTCGTGATCGCGGTCTGGCCGGTCCGGAAGATCGACCAGATCAGGACGGACACTACGACCCCGGTCGTCACGATCAGGGTGGCCCAGACGGCGGCGGCGGGCCAGGTGAGCTCGGCGATGGTCATCGGAGGTTTCTCCTTTTCTCGGTCTAGATCGACCGCTGGTAGGCGTTGAAGGCGCGGGTCGCGAACACGGCGCTCGCGAGCAGGAGCAGCAGGAGGAAGCCGGTGCGGGTCGCGACGAGGCCCCAGTCCGCGTGAGTCGCGGAGGCCGACCGGCCCGCCTCGGCGGCCCAGTTGACCGGGTTGAACCTGGCGACCCAGCGGATCCACCCCGGCAGCAGGTTCTGCTCCATCAGCGCCGACGAGAGGAACACGAGCGGGAGCGTGACCATGGTGACGATCCCGATCAGCGTCTCGCGCTTCCGTGTCAGGACGGCCACCCCGTTCGAGAGCGAGGCGAACACCGCTCCGAGCAGGCTCGCAGTCAGGACGAGGACGGCCACCCCCGCGACGCCGTCGTGGAAGCGGGCGCCGACCGCCAGCGAGAGCGCGATCACGATCACGCTCTGGATCGCGATCGTGAGCACGGACTGGGCGACGCTGCCCAGGTTCAGCGCTCCTCGCCAGATCGGCGAGACGAGCAGCCGGTCCATCGTGCCGCGGTTGATGTCGTCGATGAACGCCATCCCCACCCAGCCCGCAGAGGAGACGGCGAGCATCACGACGACTCCCGGGGTCAGGAACTCGATGTACGAGCCGCCGGTGAAGCCGGGGATGTCGGCGGTGCGCTTGAACAGCGCCCCGAACAGCAGCAGCCAGATCACCGGCTGCACGATCGAGATCCCGATCCAGGCCGGCTGGCGCAGGAGCGCCCTGATGTAACGGAGGGCGACCTGGTTGGTGTGGCGCAGCGCGGTCATGCGGCCACCTCCGCCGTGCCGGCGTCCGCCTGCCCGAACGAGCGGCCGGCATGGCGGAGGTACACGTCGTCGAGCGAGGGCCGGGCGATCGTCGCCGAGGCGACCCGCAGGCCGTCCCGCTCGAGCGCGGTGATCAGCGACGGGATCGCGGCGGCGCCGTTGTCGACCCGGGCGCGCAGCACCCGTCCGTCGAGGGTGAGCTCGCTGAGCCCGGGGAGGTGCCTCACGGCCGCCTCCGCGTCGCCGTTCCTCGTCTCCACGAGCTCGACCTGGACGGTGTCGCCGCGCAGCTCGCTCTTCAGCGCGTCGGGGCTGCCCTCGGCGACGACGCGGCCGCGGTCGACGATCACGAGCCGGGACGCGAGCCTGTCGGCCTCCTCGAGGTAGTGCGTCGTGAGCAGGATCGTCATCTCCTCGTCGCGGGCGAGGCGCTCGATCTCGTGCCAGAGCTCCGCCCTCGCCTCCGGGTCGAGGCCGGTGGTCGGCTCGTCCAGGAAGAGCACCTTCGGCCGGTTCACGAGGCCGAGAGCCACGTCGAGCCGCCGCTGCATCCCGCCGGAGTACGTCCTCGCGATCCGCCCGGCCGCGTCGGCGAGACCGAACCGGTCGAGGAGCTCGTCGACGCGCTCGCGCCGGGCGGCGCCGGCGATGCCGTAGAGCTCGGCCTGCATCTCGAGGTTCTCGCGGCCGGTCCCCTCCGGGTCGAGGCCGGGCTTCTGTCCGACGACGCCGATCGAGCGGCGGACGCGGTCCGCGTCGCGGACGACGTCGAGGCCGGCCACGCGCGCCTCGCCGCCGTCCGCCCGCGACAGCGTGGTCAGGATCTTGACCGTGGTCGACTTGCCGGCGCCGTTCGGGCCGAGCAGGGCGAAGATCGTGCCGTGCTCGACCGCGAAGCTCAGCCCGTCCAGCGCCCGGACCCCGTTCCTGTACGTCTTCCTCAGATCGGATACTTCGATCACCGCGCCTCCCGGTTCGGACTATAATTCGATAGTCGAAACGTTCTAGCACAGCGATAGTTCTAATGTCAAAAAATTCGAGAGCCGAACTGATTCTGGAGTTCATCGCCGCGATTCGCGCGTCGCAGACGGCGGTCGAGACCCTCGACCACGCGGTTGCAGAGCATCTCGGACTTCACCCCACTGCGTTCCGCTGCCTCGACATCCTCGACCAGGAGGGCCCGATGACGGTCGGCCGGCTCGCCGAGCGGGCACGGCTCAGCCCGGGCGCGACGACGACCGTGGTCGACGCTCTCGAGCGGAAGGGCCTCGCCACCCGCACCCGCGACACGGTCGACCGCCGGCGGGTCCTCGTCGAGGTGACACCGGAGCTGGGCCGGATGGGCGAGAAGCTACACGGGCCGTACGAGGAGGGGGTCAGGGCGCTCGACGTCTACACCGACGAGCAGCTCGTGTTCCTGACGGAGTTCCTCCACGGGAACGTCGCCTACCAGGAGGAGCGCCTGCGCCGGCTGGCGGCGCTCGAGGCCGAGACCGATAGCTAGACGGGCTTCGGGCCCTTGCCGTCCCAGGGGACTGCGTGGCCCGCGGCCATCATCGCCGTCGCGAAGTCCTGCGGATCGGCGGCGAGGTTGTACTGGATCGAGGCGTCGACCCGGCCTCCGTACTTGTCCCAGCCGTAGCTGAGGACCTTCACTGCCATCCCGGGGGTCAGCAGCGTCTGGGCATAGTCGCGCGCCGCCTTGCCCGCCGCTGTCGAGAGCTCCGGAGCGTTGATCCCCATCACCCTGACCCGCGCGTAGATCGTGAGGTCGAAGCCCGCATCGAGCTTCACGTACACCGTGTCGCCGTCGTGCACGGCGTCGATCGAGCCGGCGTATGGTCCGAACGGTTCGTCGCTCATCGGCGGATGGTAACTCCCTCTGCGCCTCTGCGGGAGAACCGGCCGACCTGCGCTTCGGCCCGGGGCATGCAATCATCCGGTGGGAGCCGATCGGGGGGAACCGATGAAAGCCGTGCTGATCACGGCAGCGACCGGGATAGGTGCTGCGCAGGCGAGCCGTTGTCGGGCGATGAGCCGGCACTCACGCAACGGCGGCAAGACAAGGCTGCTTGCGCCCCGTCAGTCCGCGACGGCGAGAGGGATGAAGGGCGCTTTCAGGATCACGTAGGGGGACGATCAGCGACACCTTCCCCGAACCGACACAAAGGAGACAGACGGATGCACCGCATACCCAGGTTCGCACCGGGGCTGATCGGCCTCGCAACCCTCGTGGCGTTGTTCGCGGCGACGAGCGCGACTGGCCGGAGCGAGACGGCGCCGACGAATTCTCTGGAGCCGAGCATCACCTACGTCAACCCGATCAAGATCAACACGATCCTGACCGGGAACAGGGGCTCGTGGAGCGGGACCGCGCCGCTCAGCTACGCCTACCAGTGGCTTCGCTGCGACAGCGACGGTCTCAACTGCAAGAAGATCACCAATGCGACCGGCACCACCTACACGGTCGTCTCGGCGGACGAGAGCCGCACGATCCGCCTCGACGTCACCGCCTCGAACTCGGACGGCAAGGCGACCGCGCGCGCGAACGCGACCAGCGAGATCCCCGGCAACCCACAGGCGCCGGTCGAGACCGGCCCGCCGACCGTCTCGGGCAGTGCCGTCGTCGGCGAGCAGTTGTCGGCGACACGCGGAACCTGGCAGGGTACCCAGCCGATCAGCTACACGATCCACTGGCAGGCCTGCAACGCCGAGATCACCTCCTGCGCCGGCAACGGAGCGACGGGTACGACCTACACGGTCGCGAAGTCGGACGTCGGCAAGCGGCTCCGCGTGAAGGTCGTCGCAAAGAACAGCGCCGGCCAGACGTACGGCCTCTCCGACACCACCGCGGTCGTCAAGGACACGAGCTCCGGTGGCGGCGGCGGTAGCGGGAACGCCGTCCCGGTCAGCGACGTCGGGCCGGCCGGCGAGCGGCTCATCGTCGACAAGGTCGTCTTCAACCCGAACCCGGTCACGTCCCGAAGCGTGCCGATCCGGGTGACGATCACCGTCAAGGACACGAAGGGCCGGCTCGTCAAGGGCGCGCTGGTCTTCTTCCGCTCGACCCCGATCGTGACCTCGACCCCGACAGACGCCCCGACGGACGGCAACGGAACCGTGACGTACAGCATCCAGCCGCAGTCGAGCTTCCCGATCAAGAACGGCTACAGCGTGCAGTTCTTCGTCAAGGCATACAAGTCGGGCGACCCGACCCTGGCCGGGATCTCCGGCACCAGGCTCGTCCAGGTCGCAACCCACACGCCGTAACCCGCCACTCCGTGCCTGGCCCGGCCGGGAAACCGGCCGGGCCGGCGCGCGAGGGACTACCGGGTGCCGACCCGAAGCCCGAGCAGCCGCGGCAGCGCGGCGCCGAGCTGCGCGGGAAGCGACGCCCGCCGCGCGTCCTCGTCGGCCCGCTCGACGGCGATCACCGACGCGCGCACGATCCCGCCGCCGATCCGCCGGAACGGCTCGGGCGGGAGGCCCGGCACCGCGCGGCGGACGAGCGGCAGCGCTGTCCAGCGATCGTCCAGCCCGAGGGCGAGCGAGGCCAGGATCTGGCCGCCGAGCCAGCTCGGCCCGGCGCCGTTGCCCGTGTAGCCAGCGCCGTAGTGGACGCGCGCTTCCGGCACCGTCCCGAAGAACGGCAGGTGGTCGGAGGAGACGTCGATCGGCCCGCCCCAGGCGCGCTCGATCCGCGCGTCCGCGAGAGCGGGGAGCAGCCGGCGGAGGCCGGCGGCGGCGGTCTCGGCGCTCGCTCGGTCACGGTCGAAGCGCCCGTCGACCCCGCGGAAGCCGATCGGCCCCGTGGCACTTCCCATCGCCACCCGCCCGTCGGGGGTCGTCCGGAAGTAGTGGATGAACATCCGCGCGTCGACGATCGCCTCGCCGCCCGTCCAGCCGAGCTCCGCGACCAGCTCCGGCACGGGCTCCGTGAGGACGATCGTGCTGCCGAACGGGGTGAGGTAGGGCCGTAGCGGGCGCCACGACGCGCCCCAGGCGCCGGTCGCGACGACCACCTCCGCGGCGGCGACCGAGCCGGCGGCGGTCTCGAGCCGCCCGTCGGCCGCGAGCGTCACCGGCGAGCGCTCGTGCACGCGGACTCCCGCGTCGAGCGCCGCCTGCCGCAACGCGAGGGCGAGCCGGGCCGGCTGGACGGTCGCGCACTCGCGGCAGAGCGCGGCACGACGGAAGACCGGGGAGGCGACGCGCGCGGCGAGAGCCTCGCGGTCGAGCGCCACGCACTCCTCGGGCGCCCCGAGGGAGCGCGCGAGCTCGACCTCGCGCTCGACTGCCGCCTCCTGCCGCTCCGTCGTTGCGACGGTCAGCATCCCGCCCTCGCGCAGCCAGACGTCTGCCCCGCGTGCGTCGCAGAAGGCGCGCACGGCCGGGACGATCTCCTCGCCGGCCCGGCACAGCTCGAGCGCCGCTTCGCGCCCGAAGGCGCGCGCGACCCGGGGCAGCCCTCCCCAGAACCCGTGGAGGAAGCCGCCGTTGCGGCCGCTCGGCCCGTGACCGCAGGTCCCGGCCTCGAGCAGGACGACGTCGAGCGAGGGCTCGCGCTCCTTCAGCGCCAGCGCGGTCCAGAGGCCGGTGTAGCCGCCGCCCGCGATCGCGACGTCGGCCCGGGCCGTGCCCTCGAGCGGGGGCGCCGGCGCCGGCTCGCCGCCGAGTGCCGCGGCGGCCTCGTCGAGCCACCAGGCGCGGCCGAGCTCCACGCCGTGAACCTACTACGTCCCCGCGCGCGCAGGCCGGATCGGCCCGCAGAGTAGGATTCTGCCCGGGCGCTCGAAATCGACGGTGGCCGCCCCGTCAACGGCTTTCGCCTCTCTTCCCCAGAGTCGAGCGCCCGGGCTGTCGAGCCGTCGAGTCTGCTCTCCGGCTGCCGCCAGTTCAAGCGCTCTTAATCCCGGCACAACCGTTCTTAACTGAATCGCCGTATCTCGGGTAGGAGGAAACCTCTCCGCACGCCTACCATGACCGAGGTGCCGCGGGGCGTACGGTTGGCCGCGGCCCTCTGCGCCCCCGGCTCCACCCCGTGGCCAGGCCCCGAGTCCTGGAGGCTCACGCGCGGAGCAGGACCTCGACCGCGGTGCCGCGCCCCATCTCGGAGCGCACCTCGACCCCGCCGTCGATCGCCGCGGCGCGGGCGCGGATGTTCTTCAGCCCCTGGCCGGCAGCGGTCCCCTTGCCGTCGAAGCCCTGGCCGTCGTCCGTGACGACGACGAGGCGCTGGCCGTTTCGCTCTCCGATCCGCACCTCCGCGCGCGTCGCGTTCGCGTGCTTGCGGACGTTGCCGAGACCCTCCTGCACGATCCGGAAGACCTCGATCTGCTCGTCGGGGGCGAGACGGATGCCCGGGTCGATCTCGACGTCCACGGCAAGGTTCCCGTCCGCGGTGAGGAACTCCACGTAGCGGCGGATCGCGGCGTCGAAAGGAGCGGTGCCGCCGGCGGACGAGAGCGCGAGCACCGCGAAACGCGCCTCGCGCTGGGCGGCAAGCGTCGCCTCCTTGAGCTTCGGGATCAGCGTCTCCGGCGGGGCGCCGCCCTCGAGCATGCTCGCGTGCGTCGAGATCGCGAACAGATACTGGGCGAGCCCGTCGTGGATCTCGCGCGCGAGGCGGGCGCGCTCGTCGGCGACGGCGCGCCCGAACTCGGCCGAGCGGATCGCGCGCCACACGCCGATCAGCAGCACCCCGTACGAGAGGAGGATCAGGAAGTCGCCCTCCGAGACGTAGTCGCTCGAGACGAGCGGCGTGAAGACGTAGTGCAGCTCCGCGAAGAGCGCGAGCGTCGAGGCCAGCGCGAGCCAGCGGTCGAGGTCCTCGCCGTGCTGCCAGAAGCGGTAGGCGAAGCCGACCATCGCGAGCAGGCTCAGCATCGCCTGGATCGCGAGGACGCTCATCAGCCAGGGCGGCGCGTCCGAGGCCGTGAAGGAGAGGAGCGGCGGCAGGGTCGGCCCCATCCAGCGGCAGAAGAGCCAGATCGCGAGCACGAGCAGCGCGAAGCCGGCGAGCGCGTTCACCATCGCCCGCTCGCGCGCGTTGACGCGGCCGCGGGCCCAGGGCGCGTAGGCGATCAGCGTCCAGCCGACGAGCCGGCACCCGAGCCGCGCCCATGCCTCGGTCGGCCGGACGTCGTCGCCGCCGAGCACCGGCAGGATCGAGAAGCACGCGGTTCCGAGCGCGAGCACGGTGAAGCCGGAGCAGAGAGCCAGATCGAGCTTGCGGCCCTCGACCGAGAAGCGGACTCCCGCGAGGGCGGCGACGAGCGTCGCGGCGAGCGCGACGAGCGTGTCCAGCACGAGCCGCGCTTCCGGCAGCTCCCAGGTCGTGCGCAGCACCGGGTTGCTCACGAACAGGGCGAGCCCGGCCCCGAGCAGCCCGACGAGCAGCGTCTGGCTGATCGCCCAGGCGCGGAAGGTGTCTTCGTTCGTACGTCGCACTAGTTCACTTGTCGGCAGAACCGCTCGTGCCGATAAGGGGAAGACGCCATGGCCAACCGGATCCTGATAGTCGACGACCACCCGCTGACGCGCGACGCGCTCGCATCGCTGCTCGAGCAGCACGGCTTCTCCGTGGTCGGCCAGGCGCCCGACGGCGAGTCGGCGATCGAGCAGGCGCAGACGCTCGCGCCCGACATCGTCCTCCTCGACCTCTCGATGCCCGGCCTCGACGGGCTGTCGGCGCTGCCGCGTCTGCGTGCAGCCGCGCCCAACTGCGAGGTCGTCGTCCTCACCGCCTCGGGCACCGAGGACAACCTGCTCTCCGCGATCCGCGGCGGCGCCGCCGGCTACCTGCTGAAGAGCGAGCCGCCGGAGCGGATCGTCGAGTACCTGCACGGCGTGGAGCACGGCGAGGCGGCGCTCTCCGGCGCGGTCGCGCGCCGCCTCCTCGAGCAGGTGAGAGAAGGAGGCGGGCGTCAGACCGGCGTGCCGGACTCGATCGCGGAGGCGCTGTCCGCACGCGAGCTCGAGGTGCTGCTCCTGCTCGACGAGCACCTCGGCACCGACGAGATCGCGAAGCGGCTGTTCATCTCCGAGCACACGGTTCGCTCCCACGTGAAGAGCCTGCTGCACAAGCTCGGCGTCTCGTCCCGCCGTGAGGCGCTCGAGGCGCTCGCGCAGGCCCGCGCGTGACTCACCCATCTTGGGTGAGAGCGGTTCACCATCCGAGGGTCATGAGGAATCTGCGGGGTGCTCCGATACCTTGACCATCAAGCTCCTCGGTTCTCCTCCTGTGGAGGGGCCGGAGCGGTGGCGAAAGTGGCGATCTACCAAGTACGGGCGGCCCTCAGGGGCCGCCCGTCGAGGTTCTAGGGCGAGCTGAAACCGTCGAGGGCGGCGGCGACGAGGTCGGGCAGCGTGTCGAGGTTGTAGCCGCCCTCCAGCACTGCGGCTAGGCGGGGTGCGAGCCCTCTCGCCTGCCGGGCGAGCTCGCGGAACCCCGCCTCGGTCACCTGCATCCCGGACAGGGGGTCGTCGACGTGCGCGTCGAACCCGGCCGAGACGAGCAGGAGCTCCGGGTCGAAGCGCTCGATCGCGGGCGCGACGGTGTGCTCGAACGCGTGGAGGTACTCGTCGTCGCCCGACCCGGCCGACATCGGGATGTTCAGCGTGGTCTCGTTCTGCTCCTCGGGGCCGCCCGAGCCGGGGTAGAACGGCCACTCGTGGAGCGAGACGAAGAGCACCGTAGGGTCGTCCCAGAACATCGCCTGGGTGCCGTTGCCGTGATGGACGTCCCAGTCGAGGATCGCGATGCGGCCGAGGCCGAGCTCCGCCCGGGCGAAGCGGGCGGCGATCGCCACGTTGTTGAAGAAGCAGAAGCCCATCGCACGCCCCGGCAGCGCGTGGTGCCCCGGCGGACGCACGAGCGCGAAGCCGCCGCGCGAGGCCGCGTCGATCGCCGTCCCGGCCGCCAGGAGAGCGGCCTCGTAGGTCGTGTCGGTGGCGATCGTGTCCCCGTCGACCCAGGTGGGCTCGCGGAGCGCGCGGATGCTCGCGACGTAGCCGGGGTCGTGGCAGCGCTCGAGATCCACGGTGCTCGCCGCGTGCCCCTCGCTCCAGATCGGGATCGACGCGAAGAGCTCCTCGAACCGGCGCGGCGACTCGGGGTGGTGGCCCGTCGGGTGCAGGCGTGCGAACGCGCTGTGGCTCAGGACGTCGACAACGCCTCGATCCGCTCGGCCAGCCGCGTGAGCCCCAGCCCGCGGGCGAACGCGGCTCCCTCGGCGAAACGTGGTGCCTGGCCCTCCAGCGGCGGCAGCGGCGCGGTCGCGTCGAGCGTCGCGAGCCGCCGGTAGAGGCGGAGCGCGTCGGCCTCGGCCGCGAACCGGCCGGCCGCGAGCGCCGCTTCGAGCGAGCCGTACTGGCCGAGGACGTCGGCCGCCCGCTTCGCGCCGACACCCCGCGCGCCCGGGAGCTTGTCGGACGGGTCGCCGCGGAGGGCGATGAAGTCGGGTACCTGCGTCGGCTCGACGCCGTAGCGCTCGCGCACCCCGGCGGGGCCGATGCGCGCCGGCGGCTCGCCGCCCTTCACCGGCTGCAGGATCGTCACGCGGTCGCTCGCCAGCTGGTAGGCGTCCCGGTCGGAGGTGGCGACGAGCACGGGGCCGTCGGTCGACGCGACCGCCGCCGCGAGGAAGTCGTCGGCCTCGTAGCCCGCGGCCTTCGCCGAGGCGAACCCGAGCGCCCGCGGCAGCTCGGGCAGGAGGTCGAGCTGCTCGAGGAGGTCGGCGTCGAACTCGCGCCCGCTCTGGTAGGAGGGAAACTCCTCGTTGCGGTAGGTCGGCGAGCCGAGCGAGTCCCAGCCGACGACGACCGCGGCCGGCCGCTCGGCCTCCCAGAGCCGCAGCAGCATCATCCCGAACCCGCTGAGGGCACCGTCGGGGCGGCCGCCGGTGCGGCGGTTCGTCTTCGGCATCCCGTGGTAGGCGCGGTGTGCGAACGAGTCGCCGTCGACCGCGAGGAGCGTCCCGGTCACAGCTCCGCTTCCATGCCGTGGATCGCCTCCATCAGCCGCTCGGTGGCGACCCGGGCCGCCTCGTGCTCGTCGAGCCCCGTCAGGTCGTCCAGCCGGATCGGCGGGCCGTAACGGACACGCAGCTTCCCGAGCCGGGCCAGCCGGTCGGTGCCCGCGATCGCCGCCGGCACGAGCGGCACCCCGGCCTCGAGTGCGATCCGCGCCGCCCCCGAATGGGCGCGGGCCTCCCACTTCTTCCGCATCCCCTTCTTGCGCCGCGTGCCCTCCGGGAACATCACGACGGCATCGCCCTTCCTCGCGAGCTCGACCGCCGTCTCCATCGCCTCGGTGTCGCGCTCGCCGCGCTTCACCGGGAAGCCGCCGCCCGCGTCCACGAGGTACTTCATCGGCCACCAGTACAGCTCCGACTTGGCCATGTGCCGCAGGTAGTGCCTGGCTCCGAGCGGGACGCCGAGCGGCCACGGGTCGAAGTTCGAGACGTGGTTCGCCGAGAGAACGAAGCCGCCGGTCGCCGGGATGTTCTCGAGCCCGTCCACCTCGAGCCGGTACAGCCCGTACATCACCGGCTTGGCCGTGAGCACGACGAGGCGGTAGAAGAGCGACGGCCGCTCGCGCTTTGGCATACGCCGAAGTATCAAGGGAGAGACGGCTTCGTGCCGAACGTAGTGGCCCGACACCCCTTCGCTATGGTGTTTACACGTGACTAAGACACTCGTAATCGCAGAGAAGCCCTCCGTCGGGCGCGATCTCGCCTCGGCCCTGCCGGGCAAGTTCGCCAAGCACGAGGGCTACCTGGAGTCGGACGACTCCGTGATCACCTGGGCCGTCGGCCACCTCGTCGAGCTCGTCGATCCCGACGAGTACGACCCCAAGTTCAAGAAATGGCGGATGGCGGACCTGCCGATCGTCCCGGAGCGCTTCAGGCTCCGCCCGCGCGACGCGAAGGCGAAGAAGCAGCTGTCGGTGATCCACAAGCTGATCAAGCGCGACGACGTCGGCGCGATCGTCAACGCCTGCGACGCCGGCCGCGAGGGCGAGCTGATCTTCGCCTACACCGTCGAGACCGCGGAGACCGACAAGCACGTCGACCGCCTCTGGCTCAACTCGATGACGAAGAAGGCGATCGTGGACGCCTTCACGAGGCTCCGCGACGGCGACGAGATGCGCCTGCTCGAGGAGGCTGCGCGCTCGCGCTCCGAGGCCGACTGGCTCGTGGGCATGAACGCGACGCGCGCGGCCTCGATCCGCCTGCGCGCCGCCTTCGACGGCGCCGTCTCGCTCGGCCGGGTGCAGACGCCGACCCTCGCGCTCGTCGCCCGCCGCGAGGAGGAGATCAGGGCGTTCAAGCCCGAGCCCTACTGGCTCGTCGAGGCGAAGTTCGAGGCCGAGGGCGAGCGCCGCTACACCGGGCGCTACCTCGGCGGCAAGCGGCTGCCGAAGGCGGAGGACGCGGCGAAGATCGTCGAGGCGGTCACCGGCCGGCCCGGCGAGATCACGCAGGTCGAGCGGAAGGAGGAGCGGCAGGCACCCGAGCTCCTCTACGACCTCACCGCGCTCCAGCGGCACGCGAACACGCTCCACGGCTTCTCGGCCCGGCGCACGCTCGCCGCGGCACAGAAGCTGTACGAGGACAAGAAGGCGATCACCTACCCGCGCACCAGCTCGCGCTACCTCTCGGGCGACCTCGTCGAGGAGATCAAGCCCACGGCCGAGCTCGTCGGCAGGAACCCGTACTACAGGAAGGCGGCCGAGTACGTCACCTCGCTCCAGCAGCTCCCGCTGGCGCGGATCGTGAACGACGCGAAGGTCACCGACCACCACGCGATCATCCCCACGCGCGCCGAGCACGACGTCGACAAGTTCAGCGACGACGAGAAGCGGATCTACGACCTCGTCGTCAAGCGGTTCCTCTCGGCGTTCTTCCCCGAGGCGGTCTTCGAGCGCACGCGCGTCGAGACCACGGTCGCCGAGCACGTCTTCCGCACGAGCGGCCGCGTCCTCGTCGAGGCCGGCTGGCGCTCCGTCTACGGCGAGGTCGCCGAGGGCGAGAAGCCCGACGAGGACGACACCGGCGGCGACCAGCTCTTGCCGCGCCTCGACACGGGCGAGGCGGTGCAGACGCTCTCGGTCGAGTCGCTCGCCAAGGAGACGCAGCCGCCGCGCCGCTTCACCGAGGCTTCGCTCCTGGCCGCGATGGAGACCGCCGGCAAGGACATCGAGGACGCCGACCTGCGCGAGGCGATGAAGGAGTCGGGAATCGGCACCCCCGCGACGCGCGCCGCGATCATCGAGCGCCTGCTGTCGGTGGGCTACATCGAGCGCGAGGGCCGCGCGCTCCACGCGACCGAGAAGGGCGTCCAGGTGATCCGGCTGCTCGGCGAGCACCCGCTCACCTCGCCCGAGCTGACGGGCAGCTGGGAGCACCGGCTCGGCCTGATCGAGCAGGGCCAGGACTCGCGGCCGGCGTTCATGGCCGACATCGTCAAGTTCACGACCGAGACCGTCGCCGAGCTGGACAAGCTCAAGGAGGTCAAGATCGAGCGGGCCAACCTCGGCCCGTGCCCGGTCTGCGGCCGCGACGTGATCGAGAACCGCAAGGGCTATTCGTGCTGGTCGAAGGACGATCCCGGCTGCGGCTTCGTGATCTGGAAGCTGAAGGCCGGCAAGACGCTCCCGGTCCAGGTCGTGAAGCAGCTGATGGCGAACGGCCGCAGCGACGGGCCGGTGACGGGCTTCCGCGGCCGCTCGGGCCGCAGCTTCAACGCGAAGCTGAAGCTCGTCCAGAACGAGGAAGGCAAGTGGCGGGTCGAGTTCGACGAGGAGTGGGCGCGCCAGCCGCGGCCGACCCCTCCCGACGACGAGACGGCCGAACCGGTCGCCGTCGCCGCCGCCGAGGAATAACGCAGCCATAACGTTAAGAACACGCGCGCCAAACCTTTTCGAGGGAAGATCGTCTTGTAGATGCAAGGGCAGGATCCGTTTTTCCCTCGCCGGGCTCGCAATCCGTCCGATGCGATCTGGCGGAATACGCAGTAGGCACGTGTCGTTCGAGGGTTTGGCGGCGCCGGGAAGCCGTGATGGTTCACCCTGGCGCCACAAGGATTCCTCGCCTAGAGTCCGAAGGTTTGTGATCACCCCCGAAGAACCATTCGAAAGAGAGACTGAACTCACTTGACGCAG
>Ga0335080_10004716_pt1 | contig 13903 bp, 13 predicted proteins | sample Lox_Sample_34_FD_206720 | JGI IMG/M metagenome (GOLD analysis project Ga0335080, IMG submission 206720) | Soil microbial communities from Loxahatchee National Wildlife Refuge, Florida, United States - Lox_Sample_3.4 | ecosystem: Environmental > Terrestrial > Soil > Wetlands | place: USA... | reverse complement strand
GGGCATAGACCTTTCCGAGAAGATTGGTCTGTTGCACTTATCATTCCGTATATTGAGTTTCCGGTCCGTACGGGTTGCTTCAACCAATTATTTAGCCGAAGCAACAATAAGTAAGTAGCACGCGCCCTCTCCTCACATTCAGTTCCATGGGGGCCAAAGTTTAATTGACCTCACGCATGTGATCTTTTCTTTACGAGTGCGGAATACGTTCCTAGCCTCGTCCCCAGTCGTCATTTAAGTAGAATGTCATAAGTAGTAATTTCGACTGATTTTAAGAGCTTCATCAGGCTGAACTTGGGATCGGTCAAGTTCAACTAGCTATGATATGCTGAAGGATGAGCTGTTGATTCTAATGTATAGGCTACGTCCAATTCAGCTGCCATTCAATTGCTGCTACAAGTATGTACCTAAATATTCCATATCACTGAGAATCAGGCTGAAAAAGAAGTACAAAAGATAGTCCAACAAGCCCGTCAATGTAGCCCATCCCCATCCCGAATAGCATACTTACAATAGATCGCGACAAAAGGTCAAAAGATGCCCGTACAGAAGCAGCAAAAAGAAATAGAAGCCTATAAATCCCAAAAAGCTAAAGACTTTGAGAAATTCGAAGCCAAAGTACTCCCTCTCTTTGTATAAGGCTAACGATAGCCCGCCGGATCGAATACAGCTGCGGAACAAGCCGGGAAGAAGGAAGTTGAGAGCAAATTAAAGGAGATCAAGGAACAGGCTGAGAAAGCTAAGGAGAAAGCTGTTGAGGATTTGTTGGTTGTGTTGGCGACTGTGGAGCTCAAGTTGCATGCCACGGATGATAGAGTGACTGTGATTCGGTTTGGAATATAAATACCGGTAATTCTATTCGTGGCAACTCAGTCGATGACAACTATAACTCGTGTATTCGCCAAACCCATTGCTCGGACACGTAAAGAGTCGGGAATAACTGCTCTTGGAATCGTCAAGAAAAAGGTCAAGTTAATATAATTCGCATGTATGAAGACAGTCTTCGTATAGATGGCGTGCTGGTTCATAAAGCTAGTTGGACTGGATATTTGACAGTGAGAAGAAGCAGAAATAATAAGCTCCGCGGAAAAACCGGTTTTGTCAGAGATATCCTTCTAAATTCCAATGTATAGCTATCGTAACGCCATGTATCACCAAAAAGTTGCACTCCGTACTTATCTACCAAACTGATTAAAGGCAGGCGGCGGTGGCATCCCCGGTGGAGGCCCAAATCCAGGCGGAGGACCTTGACCTGGAGCGCCCCCAGCCGCAGCAAACCCAGGCCCAGCCCCTGGAGGCGCTCCATACTGCGCAACCGGAGGAGCAGCAGGCGGGGCCCCACTCGGCGCACCCGCCCCAGCAGCTTGCGAGAAGCCCTGTGGAAGCGGTAGTGGGGGCATATTAGCCAACGCTGCGAGTCCCTGCGGTGGTAAAAATCCAGTGACGAGGACATTATTCTTCTTTCCCATTTCAGCGAGACGACGTTCTGCAATGGAGCCGTGGCGGCCGCCTTTCGGGCCTTCTTTTTTGAAGGAGTAGGAGAGTGTTATGGGACGACCGCCGAGGTATTGGCCGTTCATGGATTCAATGGCTGCGTCCGAGGCGGCGAAGTCGGTGAAGGAGAGAGTTGCGTAGCCTTTACTTACGCCTTTCTCATCTCGAGCAATCTACAATTAGCATATGTTCTTTATGTACAAGGGCGATAAGCGGGGAATATACCCGTGGAGGGGCCATTAAAGGTCCGAAAGTAGAGAAGATATTCAATAATTGACGTTCGTCAATCGAGGCATCTAAGCCGGTAACATGTAAGTCCGCACCAATGTTGATGTTAGCTCGTTTGTCCGCGCTCGCTTTGTTGACACGTATGGGTCGACCGAACAACTTTATTTGATTCATTATTTTGACAGCGTAGTCGGCATCTTCTTCCGTTTGAAACTCGCAAAATCCGTATCCTTGATGAGTTTGCGACACTCGATCTTTTGGAAGATGAACACTAACAACAGGACCTACTTGGAGCATGAGTTCCCATATTAATGAATCTGTTGTCTTTTCGTCGATACCACCGATGTATATTGTTGCATCTTGGTTACGTTCATCATGGCGTAGACTAGCTGCCATATTGTCGACAACCGATTTGAGGCAAAATGTCGGAGTTCACTAGCCTCGACGCCAGTCCCAATTACAATTGTAATTGGGCCTGGTATCTCGGAGGGAATACCGGAATTGCCAAAGCCACAACGAGACAATACAGCCAATTTGACATGCTAGAAAGATGTCGGGGACTTAGTAGAAGCCAACTCTCCGCACCGGTGTCAATTCATTAAGAAATGGTTAAGATTTCAGTCGACTTGTGTTTTCGCATACTAAATTTGACTGAATTCGGCTGAACCCTAACCCAGGGGGCTCCCCGTGTGGCACTTTTTAAGTTTTATTCAGCCAAATGATGCCCGATTGACACCGCAGAAGAGCGATCTGAAATAGTTCTTTAATATCTTCATAATAATACCCTTCCTGTTGGAATTGGAATTCATTAAGTTGCCTTGATTTCGTTTTTTTGAGATTTCTCGACGAATATATGTGTGATCACGGAAATTTTGAATTGGACTAACACGCTTCAGCATCACCAACCTTCAAGGAACCTGAAGGGCGCAAAAAAAGAGAACCTTTTCAGCAACGGACAAAGAATGCCCTTTAAAAAAATCATGTATGGATCCGGTTCCTTTGGTTTACTTGTAATCCTTCATAGTCGACTTCCTAGTTGGGCCGGAGGAAGTCGGTCCAGAAACTCCACTGGAAATGCCGTCAGATCGACAGGTTCCATGAGGAGGTCAAACTCCAGGAACTGAAGACCATCTCCAGGAACCGAGCCAGGAGAGATTCCATCAGTTCTACTACTATGACATTGCTCATGGAGCTTCACCGACGTCTCCGGAGTCTTTACAGCGGTGTCCATCTAGCGCCCGATAATAGTGGAGGGGCAAAGCTCGCTCATGATAGTAAACGATGTATGAGAAAATTTCAGTGCCACGTCACCACTGCGCCTAGTCACCAGCTTCATTAACCCTCTCAACCCTCTTCCTTAATCTATTAATCAAATCTACAAATGGGCAACTTCATCCTTCACGTATGCATTACCGTCGTCAACTTTGTCCTCGTTAACCAGGAATTCACTCTCCATAGTCCCCAGATTCTCACCGTCGACATTCCCATTCCAATTCTCATCGCTGTTGAGCAGTAATTGGTATCTTCGAGGGCTACAAAAGTTAACCGCAGGGTCGCCGTCGCCTCTGTTTGACTACAAGAGATTTATGCTTATGATTTAACAGTTGCCGGCCGGTTTCCAGCGTTGGAAGTAAGGTCTCCAGTAGGCGGGGTAGAAGGAATGAAAACGGCGGAAACAAGAAAGTTGAATTGGGAATTGGAGTGGCTTCTTCGAGTTGACAAATGTATCATTAACTACTTCTTCATCCAACAGTATCTTAATCTTCATCGTCAATGAAAACTATTTGCAACTTATCATCACCCAGGACTAATAGTTAATGAACACGGTATGGTGCATCCTCCGGTCACTGATATCTCTTGAGGAGACGTTCCGGGGTGCCTCGGAGACCTCATTGGAGAGGGATTCTTTGGAGCGAAGCCGGCTGGCGTTGTACTGGATAGAGCAATACCTCCCCGCACTGTTGCGCGCCATTATCGATGACTCCGAGGTCCGTCAAATCGTATCCACTATACAAGATTTAGCCAGGCCAGAGGCTGATTTCACCACTCCGCCGTTGATGCATCCAGCGCGGAGATGGTCGCCGGCTCGCTGGCAGATCTGTATAATCTGCTACCGCCGCCCAGTTTGCCTGGGTTCGCGGCCCGGGGCCGAGGTCCGTGTTCACCAGGCGCGCGTCGTTTCGCATCATCATCATCATCCCGCACCTTTGAGATTTTCTCGGTCAAATGGAATCCCTGCTTTCGAAATGGTTCCATTCGGATCGGTCCCTCCGTAATTGAGACGCACCCCGCTGCGTTCTAATCGTCTCCGGGGACATCTCGGGGACATCTCGGAGGCATGAGTCTTAGGGAGACATGATGAGAATCATGCCGCTGGCTGATAAGTTGTCCTCCAGAGATGTCACTGGAGGTGATCGTAAGGATTGGGATTAAGGAAAGAGGAGGGTAATTCCTCCCGCTGCCTTTCAATCGTCTCCGGAGACATCAATGGGGGGTCGCGGCTCGTGATTGGGAATAATTACGCAAAATTTTGGCATGCTCTCGCCGTCTGACTGCGCCTATGCTGGTCAGATGACTGCCCCTTGCTGCATCTGACCAACAGAGGCGCTTAAGAAAATGGGCATGTATCAATCAACCGGATCTCACAGAGATCTCGCTTCGCCTTTGTCTTCAGTACACCTCTTGAAGACCGGCGGATGGCCAGCGGAGTGAACGCCCCAAAGACTTGCTTGCAACTGCATGGCAGCACACCCTGTGACAGTAAATTGTTGCAAGCAACAATTGTTCCAGGCTCTGACCAAGTTGGCTGCTGTCTACGTGCCAGCCAATTTGACCTGGGAACTGCGGTAACAAGTGTTCCATTTTCTATCTGACGGGTTACGTTACATTATTTTTCCCCCTTCTTTTGCCTCTCGGTTTCCTTCAGAAACTTTGCACAGCCTTCTTTCAGTCTCATAATGGTCTCCCGTGTTCCGCGTCCCATTTCTTTGGTAAGCCATTGAATCACGCACTCGTGAGTAAACGCCATCAAAGAATGACGAATTCCATGTACCTCTGTATTCGAATGGGTCAACAAATGGTCTGCAAAGAGCAACATATCTCCGGGTTTCAATTCTAGAATCGCCTTCAACTCCCACAAGACCAGATATCCACCGGTGAATTTGCCAAAGCACCAAAGACATGACCGTCCTTCCATGGCGCATCCGATGTCCTTGTGGGGGGGTAGTTTCTCCAGGATCGTCAGGGACGCCAATATTGAGCGAGACACCCATCCACGGTTTGGCCAACCTGTATGCGCCCTTAGGCAATCGTCCCCTCAACAGCGTTTGAGATTTTCCGGGGAGAACGGCGTGCAGGATTTCACCAGCCTTATTCCACAAAAGCTTATTTGCATGAAGAAATTTTTGCCGGTGCCATCCCAATTTCTGAGCCGCGAGAGACCTCCGACCAAGGCCCTCTCCGGAGGTGAATCAAAAGCCAAACGAGGCAGGGGAGCCCCTCTGGCTTGCTCGTTTGAGATTACGGAGGCCCATGGTACATGATCCTCTCATGGGCAGTCTCCGTCCCCGAGCAACCAAATGGCTTCGAAAGTTGGATTCTGAATTGAGATAGTATATCTTTTAAGATTGCTATTAGGCTATTGGTCACTATGACTCCCTCCGAAATACCAGTTGCTCCACTTCATTAAACAAATCTACTCATAATAAGATACTGTCCGGCCCCTGGTGAACCGTATATGATGGCTCCGGCAGGCCTCATATAGCTCCGCATTGATTCGTCCGTCACCAACACAAGTCCAACGCCTCAATTATATCTGTCCCGTCTTCATCAACCTCCACTTCTATGTCATCGACGAGATCGTCTGGGCTCGCCGGTGCACCGAAGGCCAGTGAGTCTCTCAGATTTGAGATCCGGCGAGTGAGGTCCTTGGCCTTCTGCCCCTCAACAAACAGGTCACGGACTTCACGTTGCTTTGGTTGCTTTGGTTGCTCTCCGGAACCATCTCGGTTAGGTTGCGGCCTGCAGATGCCGTCGTTCAAAAGGGTTGCGGCGATTGCTCTGATATCCCTCGAGGACTCAACCGGCGTAGAATGGTAATCTGAAATGAAGGCTTGACATTCATATGCCATCCTTTCTTTCGCCTCCGGAAACAGAAGGGTCTGCAATGTAAGGGTATGCCGCCAGTGGTGATCAGCTGCTGGGCTGCTACTATTGTTTCGTTTCATGGTCTTTACTTCTTTCACGATGCGTTCGTTCAATTCATCATCCGGTACCCACCCGGACCTCTTCCCGGACAGATTAATCAAACAGTTCTCCTTGAAGAACGCAACTAGCTCCGGCGACCAAACTTTCCTCAAACAGGCTGTGATACGCAGCAATTCCTCGCTATACTGCCACTGGCTTGAACCCTGAAACCAGAAGGTGAAGAAGCCCATGGATGCAAAGGCTCTCTCCGGGTCCCCCGATTTCATTGCTTGACTGAAGTTACGAAGGATGAGGCCATGGGTTAAAAATAAAATCAGATTGTCGTGGGCCGTATCTCTCCGATCACTCTCCCGATTGACATCGACTAGTTCAAATTTCGTAAGTGTGCCAGCGATCTTATCAAGCATCTCCTTCGTACACTCTCCGAACCTTCCGATGAAAGCGTCGAGTGTTTTGCAACCGTACGCAGTGCTCAGAACCGCTAAAAGGTAGCCGTCGAGCACGGTTTCGAAAAAGTCCAAGCACGAATTGAACTCCTTGATATGACCTTTGCCTTGAGCATTCCACAGTTTCTTGGTGTTCCGGTCCAGTAGCGCAACCCACCGGGACAAAGAAGTCAGTTGGGTTTTGTCTCCGAAGTGGGTCCGATATAACAGCCTCAAAACCTGCATTTGGAGATGTAAAAACCCGAACGCGGACTCAACAAAACTCAATCGCTCCTCGGGACTAGAGTGGATTTGGTGAAGCTGCGCTTTCCTGCAACGTGATAAGCATGAAACAGCTAAATAGGGAGAGCATACCTGGTATATCTGACGGTCATCAAATCTCCTTTAAATAGAATTTTATTTTCTGAGGCCTGACTATCGGACATCCCAACGTAGCTGCGCATGCGGCGTATTGCTTCTGCCATGTCACCCGAGTTAGTTTCGTTAAGATCCAAGAGGGGCATGCAGTGGATTGTTGGCTTGTGGCTTGGATCTAATTTCTCGACTTCGGGCTCATTGATTTTGAAAGACAATGGCGGAAGGTCGTTCGCTTCACCGAATGCTTTCAGAACCGAAAATAACGAGTGGCGGAATGATGCAAATAGTGTGGTAACGTGCTCTTTCAATGGAAGAAAGTCCAAAAGCGTGAGGGTTAGCGCTTCCACCGTTCTGATATCCGCGTGGGTGAACATTGGCCGAGGGATCGAGGGAATGACAACAAATGCGGCGATCGCAGAAGCAAAGCCGACTTGGTTGTGGAGTCGTTCGTACCTGACATCCATGCACCAATTTACGTTGTCGAATACTATTTGAAAAGCATTGCCCCGGCTGCAGAGCTTTTTCAAGATCTCAATCACTTCCTCGGCCTGAGAATTGAGAAACCGGAGGATCGTGCTGAAACTTACTGATAGTCCGATATGGTTCATAATGACGATTACCCGCTTGGGTACTCTGCTTGAATACAGCCAATACCCGAAGAACGATTGAACGATGTTGCATGGCCCATTCGAAAGGAGAATTGCAATCGAACAAACGATGTGACGATGTCGACCGTTGGATTCTGGCTCCGGAAATTCCTGCAGTTCATCTTTATCAACTATTTCCGGTGAGGGCTGTGACCCCATGAGACTGTCGAACAAGGAAATCAATACCGGAGCTTTCTTCTGAATTGTGGTGTATACTTCACTGACACTGAATGACGATAGAAGTTCAGGCTTAAAGTCTTTGACTCCCTTTCGGAGTTCTTTGCAAGACTTGAGGTTCTCCACTTCGTGGCTCAATATTTTGGCGACACTCTCGGTGACTAACTGCTGATGGTGCTCTTGCTGTTCTGAGGGCGTGCCATTGGCATGATAAATCGATCGAGAGAATCGGTACAGTTCCGCCATTCCACCGGAGTCGGCGAACTCTCGTAAGTCGTTTCGTTGTTGGGATTTCCGATTACTTTTCGCTGCCTGCTTAGCTGCTGCAAGTGCTGCATCGTATATTGACGCGAAACCGCATTTTTTGACGTTCTCAGACACGCTATCAAGGAGTAGTTGCACCGATGGCTCGTGGGTTTTACCTAGGTCGTCTTTGGCAAGCTTCAAAAACATGTTCTCCGAATTGACTTCTCGATCAAACTGGTTGACGTTCAGATGATGTAAAACGGAGGGTGGATTTTTGGAATGCGGCATGTCGAGCTTGTATTCCAGGGACGGGGCCGTCTCTCTTGACAATGAAGAGATGCAGGAGGGTTAGACGAGTGGTTCGGACATGCAACAGTTGTTTTTCGGCGCCGAGGGCCTTCCTCGATGGAAAAACGTCGGTCCGATAACGCGTCCACTTGATCTTACGAGTCAGGATCGCTAGGACGCGCGTAATCAACGCACAGACACACAACCACATAGTCCAAAGCCTTTCCGAAACATCGATGGGGGTTTCTTTCCAACACCCAGATTGGCGAGAGCAGTTCTGCGATGAAGTGCGTCGACTTATTCCGCTTGTTCGGGAACTATTCGGTCTTGAGCCCCGACCATGGCAAATCCGAGCTTGGCAGCAATTGTTCAAAGGGAGCGACATTCTGGTACGGGCAGGAACCGGTAGCGGGAAAAGTCTAGTATTTCAAGCCATGGTTCGGTCAAGAGATAAAGCCATCGTCCTAGTGATAGGTCCGCTGATTAGTTTGATGGAGGACCAAGTAAGTCGGTAACTTTCGATGGCTGATTGTACAGGTCGACGAATGGAGAAAGATCTCGGATAGACAGACCGATGAATCCAAAAAGATCTCAGCTATCGCACTCACCGCCGAAAACCTTCACGCGGATCCTACTTTATGGGACAAAGTCAAAAACGGAGAGTTTCAAATAGTCTACGCGTCCCCGGAAGTCCTTCTTGAGCCCGGCGGCAGGTTCCAGACCGACATTTTTAGGACGAAGAACGAATTCATGCAAAACCTTGTCCTTACCGCTGTTGACGAATGCCATTGCATCTACAGCTGGGAAGACTTTCGGCCATTCTACGGTCATGTTGGGAAGTTACGCCTTATCTTGTCGAACGTACCGTGGGCTTTGTTTTCGGCAACCCTGATGCCGCATGTAGCAGCATATGTGGCAAGCGTTTGCAATCTGCTCGAGCCTCCAATTTTATTTTCACTTAGCATCAAAAGGGATAACATCAAACTCGCGGTTATCCCAATCGACGATATCAACGATATCAACGATACGAAGATATTGTTTAGGCTGCTCAACCGCAATGCCAAGAACATACAGAAGACAATCATATTCACCGACTCCATTGATCGTGCTTCGCAGTTGACCTTGCAAATGAAAGCCAGATTGGAAATGGGTCGAGGACCGCCAGAGGATTTGATGAAAAGGGTATTCCGCAATAGAACCATAGGTGCCTACTGGTCCACTATCGACGATCGGCGTAAGAAAAAGGTGATGAAGAATTTCAAAGAAGGATTGACCAAGATTCTTATCGGCACAGATGCTTGTAGCCTGGGGGTCAACGTCGACGATGTTGATCTGACGATTCAATGGGGTGTAACCGAGAAGCTTACACTTGATATTCTGTGGCAGAGAATGGGACGAGGAGGCAGAGGAGAAGGTCGGACATCTTACGGACTGGTCTTTGCCGAAAGAAAGCTATTGAAAGCTGCTCAAGGCGCATGGGAAGCCGCATTAAAACCGAAAGATCCGCAACTGCCACCGACATGGGAAGACTTAGATCAACTGCCACTCAAACCGCTACCAGTTTGCAAAGGACGCGATCTTGACAGATTTACACTTCCTGTGGCTCCGGACACCATGGATCTGGTATATACTCATGTGTCAGGACTCTACCGGGAGGTTGCCGAGATCAAAGAGACTTTTCAAAAAGCCAAGGAAGAGAGGCAGGGTACCCATAAGCAACCTGTGAGTGCGGCGCAGAAAACGGACCCTTTCGGTTGTTGGTTTCTCAACTCAGATGGATGCCTACATCAGATAATAAAAGTTGCGTTTCGCCAGCCAGGGAATATCTTTGCGCACAGGTGTCACTGTGACGATGGATGGGACTGCGACAGATGTGCACGCCGGAAGGGTTTGGACCCCCAAACACCCTTGCCTTGTGGCCTCACCCTCGGAGACACCATGGCCTATGTTCTGAAAGATCCAGTCCCACGACCGCCATCGGAGTTATCAAAAGTTGTCCAGGAGGAGCCCATCAGACCAGACAAAATGAATGCAAGCAGAAACAAGAAGCTGGCCGAATTTTTGATGAAGTGGAGGAAGGATAAGTGTAGCCAGTGTCACTTTCCTTCGATGATCCGCCCTTGCATGACCCTTCCGGATTTCGCCGTCTCGCATATTGTCAAGAACATTACGCGGATTGTAACACCCAAGCAATTACGACGGAGTCTGAAGGCGGCCAAATTTGACTTAACCTCGAGCCTGCTTTCAGCTACTGACCTGGCTGAGCTTCTTCACGAGATCGAAATGCACCTGCATTCGACGGACAAGCCAAACATTCAAACAGGTATTGCATCTTCTTCATTTCTCTAATTCTTCAGTTTCTCTCTCCGCCACAGGGCAAAAACGTTCCACAGATGAGAGTACATCATCTTCGCAGGGTCCCAATAAAACTCGGAAACTAAATACAAAAGTCTTGGCATCCGCCCCCACGCCGACCTTAGTCCCGGATGCTCCCGCTCATCCAGTTCTTCCTCATACACCCTCCCTATCATTTCCTGCAACAGTATCCTCACGCAAACACTCCGAAATTGAAGATGCCTCCCTTCCGGAGCCTCTGCACAAGAAACGAGCGCCCCCGAAGCAAAAGTTATTGAATTTGGCGAAGGTCCCTATGTTGTCTAGTCTTGATGTACCATCAATTGTTGCGTCTCCGGTCTCTCAGAACCCAGGTGGAATTAGTTCAATTCCCTGTCCGTCTCCTCCAACTGCAAGCCAGGTCAACGCAACCCCTCCCCTGCAAAAAGGGAGACCCAAGCGGCAACGAAGTCGACAACCTTTGCAAATAATAGACAACCTCCACAACTCACGGAAAGGCATGAAGGACAAAAGACCCCTAACGAAGCCGGCTCGGTTAGAGGAGTGAGGTTGGGATATTTGGAGTTTGGATGAGCTTGTTTTCTTTTCATCATTTAATTAACGGAGCGAAGTTGGAGGTATTTGGACGTTCGATGAGATTCTTTTCTTTTAATATTTCGTTGCCGGACTGAGGTTGGAGACATTCGGACGCCTGATACTTCTTTTCTTTTCATCATTTAATTAGCGGAGCCAGGTTGGAGATATATTTGTTCGGAGATACATGAGTTTAATGAGGCTGCCTTCTTTGACTAACTATCTCGTAGTTTATGAAGTAATTTAATCAATAAATATGCCAGCTGATAAATCTCTCGTTCCTCCATTTCGTTGCCAGCATGAAATAATATTTCCCTCTTATTGAGTTACTCACTTTTTTCTTCGTCGGAGTCCTCCGAAACGCCGGCGACATCGTAGTCCGAGTCCAATCCGTTGGGCAATCCACCTGCCATCTCTTCTTGCCTTTTGTTATTCGCCGCAGTGACAATCGGAGCAATCGAAGGAGACGCGGCGGACGCAACGGGGCCATGGCTACCGGATTAGCGTGTGTTAAATGAAAGGAAAGGGTTGTTACCTCAAGTCGCTCTTCGGAGTGGGTGCGGAAGATGTTGAAGGTATGGTGAACAATCGCCCACGCTTTCTATTAAAATCAACATATCTGCCAATCTCGGGATTCCGAAGACCGCGCTGGACAGTAGAATTCAATTTCAAAACCTCACCTGAGAGGGCTTGTGTCTCTTCAAATTTCTCTCCAAGTTCTTCCTCTGCTTCTGCGATCTGCTTGGCTGTCTCCTGAAGGTCCTTCATTGTCGCCTTGAGATCTTCAATGTGCTTTTGGCAAGATTTCACGACAAGTCTCATTCCCCTTTTCATTCTTGTAACTTCGCCCTTCATTAATTCAATTTTGCCGTAGATGTTGGTGCCCGCCATATTCTCAAGGAAAGCTGTCCACCGGGGTGGCTGCATAGGCTCCGGAGCATATAAAACAGTCTCTGCAAAATCCCGTTGAAGAAACTCCATGACATCCTCTCCCATTAACTCGAAATCCTGTTCGAGAGTGGCAGCCTCTTGAACGGTTTTCATCTCACCATGTGCCTTCAACGTATCCATAACCTCTTCTGACATCGTCTCCGTCTCGTTCTTCTCGATCATTCGTCGAATGTCTTGTAACTGTTCATCGCGCCCCACGTCCATAACCTGCGGCATAGGGGAAAGCTTGGACTCTTCATCGGAGAAGCGTTGAAATCGCTCAGTCCATTCCGAAAGTGAAAGGTTGAGGGTCGGAAACTCAATAACGATCTTCTCCTTGTCAGAACCCATAGTAGGGATACGCGTAATCATTTGGCGGAGAGTCTCTGAGTTGTAAGGTGTTTTGATACCACCCCTGTTCTGCACTCCGAAGTGCAATAGCACACTCTGCAGCATGACACCGTTTGCAACCTTCGAAAATAATTCATGCCAGTGCATGCCAACACGGACACCATCTGCATTCGCCAAGTCGGCTTTGAACCATTTATATTGGTCCTCATCACCATAGATGGAGTCCTCTGCCCCGTCATCTTCTTTTATGTCGTCCATAGATGAATTCGGCTGACCGTTAGTAATCGGAGGGGAACAGGGCCGATACCTTTACAGAAACAACCTCTGCGATGGAACTCAAAGGAGAAAAAATATCAAATATCTCCTTGACACCCCACTCGATTCCACGATATGTTTCTCCATCCGGATCCTTGTATTCCTTCAAGCTTTTTGTATCGAATTTCTGAAGTGCGGCTTTCTTTTTCCTACAAGTAAGACCATCAAAGGAATGGGAAATCAAAGTACCTGCGGGCTTCTAGTTCATTGGTATAAGCAGTTCCAGCTGGAGACTTGAGCCAGCTTTGAAAATACTTGTCAAACTTTGTGACAAACTCGGACATGATTGAATCATGTACTTGGTCCCAAATCTTGCGGAATTCGGGATTTTTGGAGAGAACAGGTTTGTCTTTGCTGATGGTTCTAAACAATTCGTCCCTATTCTCTTGAGACTCGCCGCGTTGATGGGCAAAGTAGGACAGCCAAAAGACTTTTGTGACGACACGAAATTGTTCGGTGTTCTACACAATCAGTCAAAGAACCCACAAAAAGATACCTTTACTTCACCAAAAAGCTTCAACACGTGCGGATGAGCGAATTGAATACATTTTGCTATTGGACGACTGGGAGGGTCGGCTGAGAGCCAGAGGACCTGGTCCCGGGCTGTTGCAGCACAGGGCTTGGCTCGCTTCGAGGATTGCGGAGTGACCAATGAGCTATCAGCGACGCGTTTTCCTCCGACCATTGATGAAATTTAGTCTTCAAGCAAGTGACACAGGTGTTTTGGTGCTACACTGAGGATTTGTTCGAACGATAGGCAATGTGGCAAGTAGAAAGGGGTTAAGTTCGATGGTGGCTGCAATCACAATTTTAATCTGGCAATCGGTGTCTCCGTCGAACGGCGATCACCGCACCGACAGATTTAACGTGCAAAAACGGAGACGTAAATAACTCAATGAAGATTCATCGCACAAAGACCGGAGCGGTGCTAAAATGTAGAGGAAAGTAAGCGGAAGAAGTTTATAAACAGGGATTTTTAATGCAATGGGCTTTTGATATCACGATTTCCGGTAGGGCCTCCGAGATACCAGGCCGAATCTAAAATTCAGATTCGGACTGGCGTCGAGGCTAAGGACAACTGTATTGATGAGGCGCATAGATTTTTTTAGCTTAATGCCCTTAGACTTTCGTGAGGGACGAACTGAGGGATTATATGTTGTCTGGCGCATACTCGTTCATTCCCAAACAGAGGGAGTAATAACTTTCAGATGACGTATAGATTGTCATCTTGTGCTACTTGTCCCTATAATAACTTCATAATATGCTGTTTAAGATTGTCATTATTGGCAG
>Ga0335080_10004714_pt1 | contig 13906 bp, 12 predicted proteins | sample Lox_Sample_34_FD_206720 | JGI IMG/M metagenome (GOLD analysis project Ga0335080, IMG submission 206720) | Soil microbial communities from Loxahatchee National Wildlife Refuge, Florida, United States - Lox_Sample_3.4 | ecosystem: Environmental > Terrestrial > Soil > Wetlands | place: USA... | reverse complement strand
ACGTCAAGGTCTATTTGTTAACTCCGAAGCTGGAAGCAGGTAGCTGTGCTCTCCAACCTGTGCGGATTCCTCCCGGTCGCCGCGTTCGCAAATAGCACACGAGTTCTGGATTGCGTCAATATTCGCCGGAGTTATGCCGGTGGGAGCTGTTTTCCGGCGAGGGAGGATCTGGCGGGCACCTCTCAGGAACCAGAGACTTCCTCGTGGTGTCTGTTCTATGTTGGTATCCGCGAGCGGAACAGCATGTCCTATTTCGAGCCCGGAGCCTGCCTGAGCCTCTGGCCAACCGAAGACTGCGAGTGGAGCACCTGGGATATCTGGCGTTCGACCGACATAGTCGGGCACGCCATCTACTTCGGCCTCGCCCTGATGCTGAGCTACACGGTCTTTGTGCTCATCCGCTTCCTGCTCCGTTACCAGCGGGCGAGCCTCGAATTGACTGATTCCAACTCGGAGTCCGGAGCCTCGTCTCTCCGAAACCGAAGACACTTCATCGTGGATCTGAGTCAGGGATTGGGAATACTGAAGGCAATCGCCTCCACTTCACCATTCCTCGGGTTGGCAGGAACGGCTTACAGGACTCTGCGCAGCTTATTTTTTGGTGACTGTGTGGGGGTGCACAACTGCTTTCTCACTCAATTCTCCGCACAGATCGCCTTCGCACTCATCTCAGCGGCAGCGGGGATTGTCGTCGCGGTCCCTGCCGCACTCATCAGCAAGCTGCTCTGCAACCGCGTGGAACTGTTGCATTCTCGTCTGGGTAACTCCGATAACCGGGCTGATCGCGATGAGCGATCGTTTCAACGCGCCCAATCGCTTCCCCTCCGGAAACGATTTTCAGGTCTGCCTCCCTTTGCCTTGCTTGCAGCGTCGGCTCTCGCTCTTGTCGTTTGTCTGTTTCTAACCTTTGAGCCCTACGTTACACCCACGGGCTTAGATCTCGCGCTGCCATCAAATGACTGTGGCGGCAGACCGGACCGATTCATGTTGTTGCGCATCGCCAACGATGGCAAGCTCTCGATGAACATGGAGCCGGTACGATGGATCGAACTCTCAGATCGGCTTGCGGAGATATATCGCGAACCGGCCATTCGCGAACTCTACCTACACGCCGAGGATGACGTACCCTTTCAGACCGTAGCCGACGCAATCGACATCGTGAGAAACAGTCCGGCCCCAGGACCGGACTCGCTGGGCATTAAAGTCATCTTGGTAACTCCGGGCGCAGCCAGAGCGTGCGCCTTACTACCCATTCGAACGACCCTCATCAAGGCGCCTCCCAGATGACGAGTCTAAGATCCCCGTTGCGCTCCCTTCCTCTCCTGCGCTAGGCTATTTCTGCTCTCGCGATTCTCCCGCCTCGTCTTTCCTCTCCACTCCCAGAATGCGCGGTTGCTGCAATGTCTGTGCAATACAAGGCGGTCCGCTCTATCCCCCCACTACATATAGTGTTATATTGCTTGACGCCGCCTGAATTTCGTCGGTACAGTAGCTTAACTTTGTGCCCGCCCTATCCAGCCTGGGGTGAGACGAGCGACCGCGTGGACGATGGAAGCAACAGGTCCGCCGGTAGAGGAATCCGACTGGTAAACAGTCGCACGAACGTGCGATTATCCCCACCTCCCGCGAAAACAGGCGCGGGTGGCTGGGTTCACCCGGTTAGCAGGCAACTGGCCACCAACCAAGGGCCAATGGAGTGGATGCATTGCTCAAACTGAAGAGGCTTCAGATTCTCGGGTTCAAGTCGTTCTGTGACCGCACGGAGCTCACGTTCCACGGCGACGGCATCGCCGCCATCATCGGGCCCAACGGTTGCGGCAAATCGAATATCTCTGACGCCATCTCATGGGTGCTCGGTGAGCAGTCGGCCAAGACGTTGCGCGGATCGCGCATGGAAGACGTGATTTTCGCCGGAACCCGCGACCGTAAGCCTACGGGGATGGCCGAAGTGTCACTCACGCTGATCGACCCCGAAGCCTACAAGGGCGCGGACGCCAACGCCGCCACAGAAATCGACATCCAGGACGACCTGCCCGAATCCGCCGAAGCCCACGTCGCCGAAGACTGGGACGAAACCGCCGTCCGCACCCGCACTGCCGCCGAGACCGAGCAAGCCGTAGAAGACGCCCAGCCCGGGAAGACGGAAGAGGTCGTAGTTCCGCGGTCGAAAGTCACCATCAACTACATTGCGTTCCCGGACGACGAGCCGATGTTCGCGTTGCCTGCGCACAACGTGATGGCGCCACAGGCGAACGCATCGATCGGAACTCCCGCGCCGCATGTTGTCCTGAAGATTCGCCGCCGCAAGTTCAATCAGCAGCAGTTCCGTCACGGCGAGATCGTCGTCACGCGCCGTCTGTTCCGCTCGGGCGACAGCGAATACCTGCTCAACGGCAAGCTCTGCCGCCTGCGAGATATTCAGGAACTGTTCATGGGCACCGGCCTTGGGCCGGAGTCCTACGCCCTCATCGAGCAGGGACGTATCGGCCAGATTCTGAGCAGCCGTCCGACGGATCGCCGCGCGATTCTCGAAGAAGCCGCCGGTATCACCAAGTACAAGACCAAGAAGCGGCTGGCCGAAGCTCGCTTAGAGGAATCCAAGCTCAATCTGGCGCGCGTGAACGACATCTTCGAGGAAGTCACGCGCCAGATGAACTCGCTGAAGCGCCAGGCGTCCAAGGCCGAGCGCTACGCTCGTCTGCGAGAAGAAATGCGTGCCAAGCTGCGCGTGGTGCTGGCCAGCAAGTTTGCAGCGCTCGAGCAGGAGAGCCACGAGATCGACGCCCAGCTCAACGCGCTGGCGGAAGAGATGAAAACACGGACCGAGGAGGTCCAGCAACTCGAAGGCGAGCACAACGAGCGCACCCAGCGCGGGTATTCGATCGAAACCGAACTGCGCGAGAACCGCGAGCGCATCAGCCAGATCGCGCTTGAGATCGACCGCGCCCAGGCTCGCCGTCGTCATAACGAAGAGCGCTGCGCCGAGTTGGTGGTGCGTTCGGCCTCGGCCGATGCCGAGTTGCTGCAGGCGCGCCATCGCCTGACGGCGTTGGAATCCGAGCGAGAGACGAATCGCCAGATTCTCGAATCCGCTGCCGCTGACTTGGCGGCCGCCCAGAACGATCTAACCCTGTGCCAGCAAGACGCCGTTGCGGCCGCGGCCAGCCTCTCGGAAATCGAGCGCCAGCAGGAAGAAATTCGTGTCTCGATTTTTGACACGGTCTCATCCGCCTCCCGCCTGCGCAATCAACTCGCGCAAGCTGAAGAGCGCCTTGCCGGCGCCGATCGCGACGCACGCCGCCTTGAAGGCGAAATCGCCACCGCCAGCTCGCAGGTCGAGGCCTTCGGCGGTCAACGCGGCCAGCTCGCTCTCGAATTCGATTCGATCACGCAACGTGCCGCTGGAATCAGTGAAGAAATCACGCAAGTCCGTGGGCAGATCGAAACGAAGAAAGCTCAGGAGATCGAAGGCAAAACCAACCTCGACACCCTCCGCGCCGAGTACGCCACCGCATTGGGCAAGAAGGGATCGCTCGAAGCCGTGATCGCCGAGCACGGATACTCCACCGAATCGGTCCGCCGCCTGTTTCAGTCCGGCGTCATGCAGAGTGGACTCGCCCCGGTCGGCGTGCTGGCTGATTTCCTGGAAGTCGAGCCGCGTTACGAGCGGGTCGTCGAAGATTTCCTGCGTGACGAACTCAACTACATTGTTGTGAAGTCCTGGGACGCCGCCGACGAAGGACTCCGCATGTTGCGCACCGACGTCGATGGACGCGCCACCTTTCTAGTTCATCCGGAGGATGCACAGGCAAAATTCTCCTTCGTTCTCAATGAAGCTGCGCATCATGCGCCACCGGTCGAGCAGATCGTTCCGCTCAAGAGCTCCATCCGTGTGTTGAATGGCTTTGGGCGCTCGTTGGAAGTCATTCTCCCCAAACTGCGGGACGGCTACATTGTGCCTGAGTCGGATGTCGCACGCGGTCTGGCGCTCGAGAATCCCGACGCATTCTTCCTCTCGCAATCCGGCGAATGCTTCCACAACGTCACCGTGACGGGCGGTAAGCAGCGCGCCGAAGGTCCGCTTTCGATGAAGCGTGAGCTGCGCGAGGTCCTGCGTCAACTGGAAGAACTCGAACGCGCCCTGCGGGAAGAAGAGACCCGCGTCATGACGCTGGGCCGCGAGATCGCCGAGCTCACTTCCCTGCTCGATCGCCGGGAGGGCGAGAAGCGTGAAGCTGAGCACCAGGCGATGACGTCGCGGCACATGCTGCAGCAGCTGGACTCCGAAATGACTCGCGTTAGCGAGCGGCTCAATGTCGCAAAGCTCGAGATGACCCGACTGGCGGCCGAACGCGCCGAACAGGAAGGCATTCTGTGCGCCCGGCAGTCAGAGATTGAAGTGCAGGAACTCCGCCGGGGCGAACTAGAACAACAGTTGGCTTCGGGGCAGGAAACGCTCGCTGCTCTCCGCGTGCGCCGTGAAGAGTCCGCGCAGACAAGCTCACAACATGCCGCACGTGTCGCCACTCTGGAAGAGCGTCATCGCTCTGCTGCCGCAGTATTGCAGCGGATCGAGTCCCTGTTCACGGATATGGAGCAGCGCGTCCAGGCGCTTGAATCGCAGATCGAGGGCGCCGCCGCCGAAAAACTCCAGCGCGAAACGGAGAACGAGCACTTGGCTCAGCAGGCACTCGACCTCGAAGCGGAGCGCAACGCTGCTCAGACTCGCGAAGGGCTGCTGCAATTCGAGACCGAGCAACTCCGCGCACGTCTGGCGGAGATCGACGAACTGCTGCACAACAGTCGCCAGTTGCTCGACCAGGCCCGGGACCGTCGCGGAGAGCTGTCGGCCACAGCCGCCAAACTGCAATCCGACGAGCAGTACATGTCCGAGACGTGCCTGAATGAGTTGGGCGTCGAGCGTCCCGCGCTGATGGCCGACACCACGCTGGCCATCGTCACCGGCGACGAACTCGCCAGCGAAGATCAACTCTACCGCGACATGCGCGCCAAGCTCGAGGCTATGGGCCCGGTCAATATGATGGCTCTCGAAGAGTACAAAGAGACCGCTGAACGCCACGAATTCCTCGACACGCAGCGCAAGGACCTCATCGCGTCGATCGAAAACACGACCGCAACGATCAAAGAGATCGACCAGATCTCCCGGCAGAAGTTCGAAGAGGCTTTCCACAAGATCAACGAGAACTTCCAGACGACGTTCAAGAAGCTCTTCGGTGGCGGGCACGCCTTCATGAAACTCACCGACGAAGAGAACAGTGCGGAAAGCGGCATTGACGTCGTCGCCTCGCCTCCGGGCAAACGGCTGCAGAGCGTGCTCTTGCTCTCTGGCGGCGAAAAGGCGCTGACCGCGCTCGCTCTACTGGTCGGAATCTTCCAGTACACGCCCAGCCCGTTCTGCATCCTAGACGAGGTCGATGCGCCGCTCGACGAGTCCAACGTCGGCCGCTTCACCGAACTCGTCAAGGAAATGAGCGTGCAGACGCAGTTCGTGCTCATCACTCACAGCAAGAAAACAATGAGCATCGCCCCGGTACTCTATGGGGTGACCATGCAGGAGCCGGGCGTGTCGAAGCTGGTGTCGGTACGCTTCGGAGCGCAATAACCGTTGTCATTCAGGATGCTGGCGAGAGCCAGCATGAGGGCCCCTACGACTGTAGAAGTTGAGATGTAGTCGACAGGACGCACCAAGCTGCGTGCATTGATGGGTTCCTTTCCGATGCGCCGCCTTCACAAAATATCGTACGGTCCCTCACCGCGGCTCCGCCTCGGTTCAGGATGACATTTAGCGATATACCGACAGATGCAATCCTCCCACGTTATCCACTCACTTCCTCAGCTTTTCCACAGTCGCAAACCGGCAAATCCCGCGCCCCGCGCCCGTTCTTGCCCATCTCCTTCTCTGTCAATCCTTTTCCCTTGAGCGGTATTCCCACGGGCTCTGGCAGTGTGACGAGAATCGTTGACAATTTTTTTTGACCAGCTAGAATACGCCTCGCCCTTACCCGGTAGAATTTCAATCATGAGCCCCGAACTCCTCGATTCCGTCCTGTTGCGCACCGATTTCCCCGATCTCAAACTTAAGGCCAGCGGCAAAGTCCGCGACGTGTACGACGTCGACGAGGCTCAGTTGCTGTTCGTGGCCAGCGACCGCATTTCTGCCTTCGACTACATTCTGGCGACCGGCATCCCGAACAAAGGGCGCATTCTCAACCAGATCTCCCTCTTCTGGTTCGACTATCTGGCGGACGTCGTCCAGAATCATTTGATTACCGCCGACGTGGAGCAGTACCCGCCAATGCTACGCAAGTACGCCGACCAGCTCCGCGGACGCTCCATGCTTGTACGTCGCGCGGAAATCTTTCCGGTGGAGTGCATCGCGCGCGGCTATATCTCTGGATCTGGCTGGAAGGAATACAAGGCGACCGGCAAGATTTCGGGTATTGAGCTCCCGGCAGGCCTGAAGGAATCCGAGCAACTTCCCGAACCGATTTTCACGCCGTCGACCAAGGCGACCAGCGGTCACGATGAGAACATTTCCTTCGACCGGATGTGCGAGATCGTCGGCGTAGAGACCGCCAGCCATCTGCGAGATCTGACGCTGCGCGTATACAAGAAGGCGGCGACTTATGCCCGCCAGCGGGGCATCATCATTGCCGACACCAAGTTCGAGTTCGGACGCACCGCCCACGGCATCACGTTGGCGGACGAGGTCCTCACTCCTGATTCTTCGCGTTTCTGGCCGGCCGACAAGTATGCTCCCGGCCGGGCGCAGGATTCGTACGACAAGCAGTATGTCCGCGATTACCTCGAGCAAATTCACTGGAACAAGCAGCCGCCCGCTCCCGCTCTTCCGCCCGACGTGGCGCGCCGCACCAGCGAAAAGTATCTTGAGGCGTATCAACAGCTCACGGGGCGCAAGCTGGATGTCTAGCTCTGAACCCCATTTGGATCGGCGCGAGCACAGCTTATGAACTTGGGTGTCATCGACTGGGTCATTTGTGCACTCGTGTTGTTCAGCGTGATTACGGCCGCGATGCAGGGATTCTTTTCCGAAGCCCTGACGACGGCCGGGTTAATCGTCGGCTACATCGTGGCTGCGTGGCAGTACCGCAGCCTCGCAGGGTGGTTCGACAGTTTTTTGAAGAACCCGTGGTTGGCTGAGATTCTCGGTTTCCTGGTGATCTTCTTCGCCATCGTGCTCCTGTTCGGCATCGCCGCCAGGTTCGCCCGCTGGATCATGAAGGAAGCCGGACTCACAGGTCTGGACCGTTTTCTTGGCGCAGTCCTTGGGCTGGTCAGGGGTGGGCTGATGGTGGCAGTGATCCTGATGGGAATGACGGCATTTCAGCCGGCGTCCAAGCTGCTGCAAAACTCGCAGCTGGCGCCGTATTTCCTGGTCGTTGGACGTGCGGCGATCTGGCTGGCTCCGTCGGAATTGAGAATGCGGTTCTATCAGGGACTCGGAATGCTCCATCAGGCGCCGCAGAAGTTGAGCGGCTCGCCCGCATCCCCGCCGAAATAGGCTGCGGTGTCAGTACAACAAATTTCTCGTAGAGAGAGCAAATCGTGAAAGATCAACTGGAAGCACTTGTCCTGCAAATGTACCGCAGCAACATTCTGTACTCTGAAGGCGTACGGGAATTCAAGAAACGATTCATCCTGACCGTCCTGCAGGAAAACCGCGGCAACCAGTGCCGCGCCGCCCGCGAACTGGGCATGCACCGCAACACATTGAGCCGCACCATCACCGAGTTGAAGATTGATGTCCGCCAGCTGCGTGAAGGCGTGAAGCGTCCGCCTCGCAGCGCCCGCCCGGTTTCCCTCGAAAAGAAGATCGTCCGCTGACTCTCCGCTCCAAAAATTAAGGCAGCCCTTGCGGGCTGCCTCTGCAGTTCTATGCCTAAGCGCTTACTGCGCCGCGGGCTTCTTGTGGACCGGTGGCTTGTGCGCTGGGGTGGTAGCCGCCGGCTTGGGAGCGCGCAGCAGTTGACCCTTCTCCATCACCATCATGAACGGGCTTGAAGTGTACGAGGCCGGTTCGCCCTGGAACTGGAAGTTGTCGGTTCCATCCTTCGGAGTCATCTTCGCAGGAACCTTATCTTCAAACTTCAAGGTGATGTCGGCGGTATTGGTGTCGATGTCATCCGAGCTGCCGGCAATCATGAATGTGTCGCCTTGTGTGCTGATGACCTTGCCTACCATCTGGACGGCTTTGCCCTTGATCGCGTTCCACACGGTGTCCTGGTCCGCCTGGCTGCCGTTGGTCAGAATGAACTCCCACTGCGCGAAGTCCATCTTGTCGGGAGGCGTCTTTGCAACCATGTCGTGTGCCTGATCTGCCGGAGTCGGTGCGGGAGGAATCAGCGTCTCCAGATCCGCCGGCGGAGCTGCGCCCGCTTTGGCCTTCGCCAGGAACTCGGGCCAGCCTTCTTCACCACCATGGAAACGTCTGTAAAGGGACTTCGCGTACCGCTCGATCCCAGCCTGGGCTTGGGCGGGCGCGACGGCAGCCGACCGAGCCGCATACCAGATCGCGAATCGACTGTTTTCAGGAGTGACCTGCGTTTTTGGGTCGGGCCAGTAAGCCCGGGCGAGCGGATAAACCAGACTGAAGTCTTGCGGATTCGAATCCACGACCGGCTTCAGCTCGGAGATGCATCCGGCGTAATCTTTATTTTGACAGTCTGCGATTCCGATGGCCGAGTGGAAGATGATGTTCATCTGATCCTTCATCTTCACGATTTCCGCATCCGTCACCTTCGCCCAGCACCCAATTCCCTGCTCACCGTACTTCTTGGCGTCGGCGAGCCGCTGCAGCGCAGCCGGATCGTCGGCCGCCGCATTCTGCGCCATCACGCGGTCGAAATACGCGAGCAACGCCAGGGCCCTCATGCTGCAAGGATCCGCCGTCACCAGCTTGGTTGCCGTATCAATCGTCTTCTGCACGTTCCCCGCTTGCTGATACGTTCCCATCAGCAGTTCGAGGGCCTGATTCTTCATCACACTGTTGGGATACTGCGTGAGGAACGCCTCCAGCCCGCTGATCTTGGCGTTCGCATCCTTCTGCTGCACCGCGGCAACGTATGCGTTGTACTCGGCGGGGTCTTTAATGACCGGCGCCTGGGCCTGACCAGCCGCTTGGCCTCCCGATTGTCCCTGAGCTGGCTGAGCAGTGTCCTGCGCTGCTGCAACCGCCGCTACCCCAAGCACAACCGAAAGCAGAATCGTCTTCATCAGTATGGCTCCTTGAAATCTCGGGAAATGGCTGTTACGGGAATCGTGTTGTTCAATCTGGTTCGAACTGCATTCCGACTGGACCACTTTTGCGTTCGGATCCTGCTTTGGAATGCCCGGGCTTCCTGGCAGGTGCCCCCGGGAGAAGGGGCTGACCCGGTTGGAGCGATGAAGCGGTTGACCCTTTTTCCCGGCTGGCGGGATTATAAGTACCTCTCCTGCCGAAGGCAAGCTACTTCCCATTCACCCACCTCGTTATTGTTAAGATGCGCGTGGCGGACTGTGTGGATGGATGTCACGTCCTCCTCCGCCTCCCCCAAACGTGCTATAGGAGAGATTACAGCTATGGACACCAGACAACCCCTGGAAGGCCAAGTGGCAGTCGTTACTGGAGCCGGACGCGGCATTGGCTCATCTATTGCCCGCAAATTCGCCGCTCTTGGCGCCACTTCCGTGCTCCTCGGACGCACCAAGTCCGCGCTCGACGAAACCTCTCATGCCATTCTCCAGGCTGGCGGCAAATCGGAAGTAATCCCTTGCGACGTTACGATTTTGCACCAACTCGAATACGCCTGTGCCCGCGTCGACAGCACCTTCGGACGCCTCGACATTCTCGTCAACAATGCCGGTGTCGGCGGATTCAACGAGCCTCTGCATAACATGCTGCCGGAAGACTGGGACCGCATCCTCAACACCAACCTGCGCGGCGTCTACTATGCGATTCGCGTGTTCGCTCCGCTCATGATCCGCTCCTATTCCGGACACATCATCAACATCTCCTCGCTCGCGGGAAAGAACGCGCTGCCCAACGGAGCCGCCTACGCCGCATCGAAGTGGGGTTTAAATGGATTGACCTATTCCGTCGCGGAAGAGCTCCGCGGGCACAATATACGCGTGTCGGTCGTCTGCCCGGGCTCGGTCGACACTGAACTCAGCCCGCACGCCGGAAAGAATCGCGACAAGATGCTGCAGCCGGATGACGTCGCTCACACCGTGGCTATGCTGGTGACGCAGGCGCCACAGTCGTTTATGAGCGAGATCTTGCTGAGACCCACGCAGAAACCCTAAAAGCAGGCGGCGGGCGTCAGGCATCAGGCGGCAGGCCGTCTTCCTGAAGAGTAGCAACGACCGGTAAGAGTATTGGAAGGATCCACGAGACAGCAGCATGAACCGTAACCTCAGGCGTCGGGCGGCCGGCGTCAGGCACTTGCCGTTTGATGAGGAATCGGAACGAAGCAAAGAATCGAAGAGAGGCGGAACGGTAAAAGCGTCAACCACACATCCTAGCTACCCTAGAAGGGAGCTCTGTCTATTCTCTTTCCGTCCAGCTATTCTGCCGGCTGCTGAGTTCTTGCTAACGCCTGACGCCTGTTTCTTGAGGCTTTTGCTGACGCCTGCCGCAAGAAGCCTGACGCCTATTTCTTGAACAGATTCTCGAACGCCGCCCGGGCATCGTTTGGCTTCAAGCTCGCAGGTGTAGAGGTTTCTTTCTCGCGCGTCACGCGAATCTCGTAGAGTGAGCACTCATTGCGCTCATCCTTCTTCGCGATGCGCTCCTTTACCGGCTGCATGCACTCGAAGCGGCTGCCGGGGTCGAAATACGTGCACTGCTTGCACGAGTGCAAGGGGAAACCGCACTTCGGACACTCCCCTTCCCCCGAGCTTGCCATACCTTGCAGCACGGTTCCGCACTGTGAACAACGCGACACGGCGCGGGTGCCCGGCAGATTCACCGGGCGCGGCCCGAGCGCGTGATCCCATCGCGGTGGGCCGCTCTTGCGCTCCGGTGGCCCTTTCTTCGGCGCATCCGGCTTGCGCGGCTCTCGATCGCTGTCCTGATATCCGGGTTGACGATATTTCGCCAATCGAAACCTCCCCAAGCTGTGCCGTATTGTGAACCCGATGCCGCCCGCCCGGCAAGTAGCACAACCGTGGGGGCCAGCAACAGGGCAGCTAATGATCACCGGGGTTCGCCCTAAGGGTCCCGCTCGTCACGTACTGTGGACCGAGTACTGGCTACAATGTTGGGATGATCCACGAAATCCTTCCCGTCGGCCCACTGCAGTGCAACTGCTCGATCATTGGCGACGAAACCACGCGCGAAGCCATGGTGATCGATCCGGGCGACGAGATCGACGACATCCTCGCACTCGTGCGGAAGCACAGTCTGCAGGTGAAGCAGATCGTCATCACGCATGCCCACATCGATCACGTTGGCGGTGCGATGAAGCTACGAGCCGCGACGGGCGCGCCCATTGTGCTGAACCAGAACGACTATGCCTTATTAAAGATGCTCGACCTGCAGGCGGCGTGGATCGGCGTGCCGGCACCCGGCAAGGTCGAAATCGATCGCAGCGTGACCACCGGAGAAACCGTCTCCGCCGGATCGCACACCGCCCAGATCTTGCATACGCCCGGCCACACCGAGGGCAGCATCTGCCTCTACTTTGCGCCCGAGAAGAAACTGATCGCAGGCGACACCCTCTTCGCCGGATCGATCGGCCGCACCGACCTGCCCGGTGGCTCGATGCAGAAGATCATGCGTTCGCTGCATGACACGCTGCTGGTGCTCCCGGATGACACGGTAGTAGTCCCCGGTCACGGCGACCTGACGACGATCGGAGAGGAGCGCGAGAGCAATCCGTTCCTAATCAAACGCTAAAACTCTTGTCATCCTGAGCCGCGTCTCTTGCGGCGAACAACCGATGCAATTTGTCTGGGGCGCTATAGAATCCTTCAGGCTCAGAAAGGATCAGGCTGAAGGGATTAACAATCCGCAGTGTCGCCCCGCTAAAGTGACGCCACTACTCTGCGCCCGGCAAGCTCCGCGAGTATACAACTCCCCGATCCGGTTTGAAGGCAGCCTTGTTGTCCGCATACTTCCGAACGAAGTCTTTCAGTTCCTTGGTCGGTGCCGTCAGAACCACGTCATTGCCGGGTATGGCCGACAGTGTCACGGTCTTGTCCTCGAGGGCCCCTCGGAGCCACTCGTCGTCGATTGGCGTGAGCCGAAGAGAGGTCTTGTTGGCTTCGACCTGAAAGAATGAATGCATGGGCATGCACAGATCGCAGACATCTTCTCGCCGCGGAGATACGTCTAGATAGAGATGAGTGTCGAGCTTAACCAGATGCCCTTCAAACCGTCCGACTTTTTCGTTGCTATCGCATTTCGACGAAGGCATCTGCGTCAATTGATACATTCCATCCTTCGAGGTGACAGTCAAGGTCACCAGACAACCGCTGTCGAGAAGTGTCCATGAACCGAGCAGCGCAGCATCAGAAGTCAGGTCGCTGTCTTTTGAGCCGGTGTCGTCGTAAAGCGGATTGACTGAGTAGACCCAACATCCCTGTAAGAGCAATAAGCCCGCAAGCGCCACTGTGAGACTCAGAGCTCGCAACGCCTGACGTTTGAGCGAACAACGGAACTTGCGCATTGGCATCTCCAACAACTGCAAGCCGATTCTCGGAGATTCTTGCCCAAAATGATACTCTCATCGCTTCGAGTCACGCTTCGACGGCTCTCCACCGCCCTCCTTCTGCTATAGTCAACAACTGCAAAGGAGCCCGTCATGGCTGGAAAGAGTCTGAATCGCGTTCAACTGATCGGCAATCTGGGCAAGGATCCCGAAGTCAAATACACGCCGCAGGGTACGCCCGTGGCCAAGCTCACGATCGCCACTAACGAACGCTTCAAGGACAAAAGCGGAGAGTGGCAGGACCGCACCGAGTGGCACAACGTTGTCCTGTGGCAGCGCCTCGCGGAAATCGCCGGCGAGTATCTGAAGAAAGGACGTCAGGTTTTTATCGAAGGACGTCTGCAGACCCGCTCGTGGGACGACAAGCAGACCGGGCAGAAGAAATACATGACCGAGGTAGTGGCCAGCGACCTGATTCTGCTCGGCGGTGGCGGTCGGGGCGAAGGTGGCGGCGGAGACTCTGGCGGCAGTTCACGCAGCTCGAGCAGCAACAACTTTGATCAGCGCGTTCCCGAACCCGAGCAAGCCAGTTCCGGCTCCGGTCCCATTACTGACGAGGATATTCCGTTCTAGGGTTTGAGGCGGAGTATTGCGGACATTCAGTCGCGGCAAACGGGAGAGGCGTCGCGGGTATACGCTTAATCCCCATCCCCCGTATCGACCGGCACTAACTCCAGATTCTGCAGCAGCGGACTTGAATCCGCCACGAGCTCCACGTGTCCGCAACGCGGGCAGGACAGGATCGCGTGCCCCGCTCCCGGAGCCAGGCTGGCCCGCATCAACTGATACCGATGCAGCGTCTGCTCGCAGCGCAGGCAACACACGGTCTTACTGTACGGATCGGTAGAGACACCAGTAGGCACATCGATGGCTGGCTTCATAGGTTCCTCGAAAGAAAACGTGGGGCGGCCGCAAGCGCCGCTGCTCCACTCTTGGTGCAAAAAGTGTATCACGGTCGGATATGAGGCCCTTCCGGACGCATTCTTGGCTGCGGAATAGCGCAGAGCCCTCTAGGATGGAGGCAGGAGGAACTTCACCGTAATCTGTATCTGGCTCTCTGCCAACGGATCATGCCCCGACGGTTGATAGCGCCACTGTTTCACGGCGTCGATTGCCGCTTGAGCCAACAGCGGATTTCCAGATACCGCTGTAACGTTACCTACCGCACCAGTGCC
>Ga0335080_10004713_pt1 | contig 13907 bp, 13 predicted proteins | sample Lox_Sample_34_FD_206720 | JGI IMG/M metagenome (GOLD analysis project Ga0335080, IMG submission 206720) | Soil microbial communities from Loxahatchee National Wildlife Refuge, Florida, United States - Lox_Sample_3.4 | ecosystem: Environmental > Terrestrial > Soil > Wetlands | place: USA... | reverse complement strand
GGCCTATCTGAAATCATACAGAACATACCGTGAAGAAAGAGCCGAAAATATTCAAAAAACCCAGCAACTGCTTCAAGCCAAAATAGACGGCTTGAAAACAAAGCGACAGGAGAAAGACGACGTATTGCAAAAACAAAATAAGGAAAAAGAGGTATTGCAGATTGAGAAAAAAGAAAAAGATGCAGCAGTCGCTAAATTACAGTCGCGTGAAAAAGAATTAAAAAAAGACATGTATGCGAAACAGCGCCAGGACCTGAAATTAAGCAATGCCATTGCTGCAGTTATCCGGCGCGCCAGTGATGAAGCTATTCGTGAATCAAAAAAGAGGAATGCTGCCGCGAATATCAATACTGAAAAATCCGAACCGGCTAATAAAACAACCAGTCCTGATAATACGAATGCGGCAGCAGTTGCTCCTGCCAAACCAAAGACATTGAGTGCATTCGACAGCAGGGCGGATATTGCTTTGTCTGATAATTTTGAAAAGAACCGCGGGCATTTACCCTGGCCAGTGGATGCAGGAAATGTGGCCATGCATTTCGGTCTCCAGATTTATCCGGGTAATATAAAATACAATAACCAGGGAATTACTATTGAAGTGAATCCGGGCACGGTGGTAAAAAGCGTATTTGACGGTGACGTGCAAAGTGTGTTCAATGTAGGAGACGTAGTGGTTGTGATGATCAGGCATGGAAAATATTTCACAACGTACTGCAACCTGGAATCAGCTTCTGTTTCAAAAGGTCAACAGGTTAAAACAGGGCAACTGCTCGGTCGTGTTTCATCTATCGGTCAGCTTGAGTTTGTTTTGTCCGACGACAAGGATCACAAATTTGATCCCGAAAAATGGCTCAGAAGATAAAATAATCCTGGGATAGCTTATAGAAATCTATTGTAAAGCGCCTCGTATTTTGGTACGATGGTATGAATATCGAATTTCTTCGCTTGCTCAACAGCGTTAGCTTTAAATTTTTTCAACACGTTATCATCCTGCAGAATCTCTATCGCGTGAAGACTCATGTCGCCGATATCGCCTACCCTGCTTAGATATCCTGTTTTCCCGCTGATATTGATTTCCGGAAGGCCGCCCACATCGGTTGAAATGACAGGAACGCCGGCAGCCATGGCTTCCAGGGCTGCAAGTCCGAAACTTTCATATTCTGAAGGAAGCAGGAAGAGGTCTGCTATAGCAAGAATTTCTTCCATTTGTTCCTGCTTCCCTACAAAACGCATGTCATCGCATAAGCCAAGGTCCCTGCAGAGGTTTTCAGCAGCAGGTCGCTCAGGACCATCGCCCACAAATAAAAGTTTTACGGGAATGATTTTTCTGAGCTCTGCAAAAACGCGCACTACATCCCCCACTCTTTTTATTTTTCTGAAATTGGAAGCATGCAGTACAATTTTTTCTCCATTGGGTGCAATAACCTTTCGGAAAGCATCCAATGGTTTTCTGTGAAACCGGTGTACATCAACAAAATTGTGAATCACCTGAATTTCCTTTCTGATATCAAAAATATAATTGGTTTCATCCCGGAGATTTTGCGATACAGCAGTGATCGCATCACTTTCGTTAATGGAAAAAGCAACCACCGGAGCAAAGGTTTTATCTCTGCCAACCAGTGTAATATCAGTTCCATGTAAGGTGGTGATGACGGGAATTCTCCTTCCCTGGGTTTCTACGATTTTTTTAGCCATATAAGCAGCGGAAGCATGCGGGATCGCATAATGGACGTGCAGGAGGTCCAGCTTGTTATTGAGTATGACATCCACCATGGTGCTCGACAATGCAGTTTCATATGGCGGATAATCGAATAAAGGATAAGTAGCAACCCTTACTTCATGATAAAAAATATTTGCATTGAATTCATTAAGTCTGACGGGCTGCTGATAGGTGATGAAATGAACCTGGTGGCCTTTATCAGCCAGCGCTTTCCCCAATTCTGTAGCCAATACACCACTTCCCCCGAATGTCGGATAACAAACAATTCCTATGCGCATAGATCATTCAATTTAAGAGGCCGAAGGTACTATGCAAACCAGTTTGAAAGCAAGTAAAATAAATGGCTTTCGGTTTGTAGTGAAAAATTTTTCCTGATCTGCCGACTTTCGGACTTGTAAACTAACTTAGCAAAAATTAACATTCATGTATCGTTTATTGTTTAGCAGCTCTTTGGTTTTATTTTATTTGGGCTCATTGGCACAGGATGATTCATTGTTGATAAGAAAGATTGCGGATGAGGTATTGACAAGCGGAAAGATTTATGACAACCTTCATACCCTGACCAAGACCGTTGGAGGAAGAATAAACGGATCACCCCAAACATATAAAGCAGAGGCCTGGGCGCAGAAAGCATTGCAGGAGGCGGGCGCTGAGAGGGTTTATCTGCAGCAATGCGCTATACCTCATTGGGTCAGGGGCGGTAAGGCGGAAGTAAAAATGATTGTGAACAATAAGGAAACCGCATTAAATGCACTGGCATTGGGAAATTCTGTAGGCACTAGCTCCGCAGGAATAAATGCTTCGGTTATCCTGATCAATTCTTTTGCAGAACTGGAACAGCGGAAGAATGAAATCAAAGGGAAAATTGTTTTTTATAACTATAAATTCAACCCAAAATTTATCCAGACTTTCAGGGCTTATGGAGATGCGGTGCGATATAGAGGCGGAGGCGCCAGCAGGGCTGCACAATATGGAGCTGTGGGCATGCTTGTCAGGTCAATGACGGAATCGACGGACAACAATCCGCATACAGGGGCCATGACTTATAATGATTCATTCCCTAAAATTCCGGCCCTGGCCATAGGATTATGGGATGCCGATAAACTAGCGTGGGCTATTCAGCAAAATAAATCCGTGCACATTTTTATCAAATCAAATGCACACACACTTCCGGATACTGTCGGATATAATGTGATTGGTGAAATTACCGGATCTGAATTTGCTGATCAGTTCATCACTGTTGGCGGGCATCTTGATTCCTGGGATCCTGCTGAAGGTGCGGAAGACGATGGGGCTGGCTGTGTTCACTCTATTGAAGTACTTCGGGTATTGAAAGCCGTGGGTTACAAGCCCCGTCATACTCTTCGAATTGTATTGTTTACAGATGAAGAAAACCGGGGAAGCGGGGCAGCAAAGTATGTAGCTGAAGCAAGAGCTAAAAATGAAAAACATGTTTTTGCACTGGAGAGTGATGCCGGAGGTTTTACTCCCCGGAGTTTCGGAGTTTCTTTGTCGAATGAACGGTTGGAAAAGCTTCGTTCATGGATACCCTTACTTCAGGAATATGGTGTGTATGAATTTTCTTTAGGGGGCGGCGGGGCCGATGTGACTCCGCTGAATGAAATACTGGGCACGCCTGTGGGAGAATTGATTCCTGATTCGCAGCGATATTTTGATTATCATCACGCGCCCAGTGATGTGTTTGAGAATATAAACAAGCGGGAATTGGAACTTGGGGCAATAAATATGGCAGCTTTGATTTATCTTGTTGATAAATACGGTTTATAAGATGCCCTGTTAATATGCATAATTGAAAGTATATGAAAAAATTTTTCCGTATAACGCTCATCGTAATTATAGTTGCTCTTGCGATCTATATTTACTACCATTTTTTCTGGGTATTTGCAGAAGGTGTGAAAGCGGGGCAGATGAATTATTTTGAAAAGAAAGGATTTATGTTTAAGACCTATGAAGGAAAGTTGATTCAGGCAGGTTATAAAGGCACAGCCGGTACAATTCAATCCAATGAATTCAGGTTTTCTGTTGTTGAAGAATCGGTCGCCCAGAAATTAAGTACAAACAGCGGCAAGCAATTTGAATTACATTACAAACAATACCTCGGTGCATTACCATGGCGTGGGGCTAGTGAATATGTTGTTGACAGCGTTATTTCAATGCAGGATATGGGTGGAGGGAATGTTCCTTTGAAATAATAAGAGTAACCAAGAGAAAAAACTGTTTTACGCCTGCAACAAATAAATTGCAGGCTTTTTGTTGATATCAGGAATTTGTTTCTTCCAATCATCAATACTTTTAGTCCGGATCATTTCATCCTCCGCAGTAATATTGACTGCTATGCACAATCTGGTGAGTGGTTTGCAGGTTTTGATGATATCGATAAGCAGGGGATTGTTCCGGTAAGGTGTTTCAATAAATATCTGAGTGCAGTCTTTTTTCTGGGATTCATTTTCCAGTTCCCTGATTTTTTTTACCCTTTCCTGGTGATCTATGGGCAGGTATCCTTCGAACCGGAATCGCTGTCCGTTCATGCCACTGGCCATAAGAGCAAGAAGGATCGAGTTGGGGCCCACCAGGGGTTTGACCATCACTCCCATATCCTGGGCAATAGCGACGAGCGACTGGCCCGGATCCGCAATGCCGGGACATCCGGCTTCACTGACGATGCCGATGGTTTTCCCTTTCTTCAACTGCTCTCTGAATTCTTTTTTAAGTTTCTCTTCATTTTCATGAATAACGAACCATCCATATTGATCAATGACCATTTCTTTCCATAAACTTTTCAAATAACGTCTTGCACTGCGCTCGTTTTCTACAAAAAATACCTGGCATGCTTTCACGGCATCTGTAATATATGAGGGAAGGGTATCGATGGCCGTTTCGTGAAGAAAAGCGGGGATCAGGTATACTTGAACGTTAGCTTGCATAGTCATTCCAGGTTCTGATGATACAAACTGATGGTAGCCGCGACTACTGCGTATGAAGGCGCCAGGACCCACCCGAGGAAAGGAATAAAATGCATCAGGTAGAACACCATTCCGTTGCCCATGGCCAGTCCACGCCGCTGGCCAATAAAAGCAATACTTTCAGATGGAGAGAGTTTATGCCGTTCACAGCTGTAATCCAACATGGAGAAGCCATAATAATAACATTCCACAAGAGCCGAAATAACGGGAGTAATCCATCCCAGCAGGGGAACAAAAGAAAGAATCAGGATGGAAACAGTATAGACAGTCTGCCAAAGACAGTTACGCAGGGCAAGCCTTATTCCCCGTGTCATATCTTTTAGCAGTTGGGAAGAATTTAAGGGATTGTCTTTCCCTTCAATAATCGATTCCGTTTTTTCACTGAGGTAGGCAAAGACCGGAGAACCAATTACGAGGAAGAGGTATTTAAAAAGGGAAAAATAAAAAAAGACAAGAATCAATCTGACCATGATGCCTCCCATCACAAAAAGAAAACTCAACGCTGCACTTTGCTGACGATGCAGCCATTTATCAATACCGATCAGGTCACTCAGGTAAGTCACTGCGCTGTCGGCAGAGTTCCAGAAAAAATACATACCGATACAAAAAAGAATGGTATATAATACTCCGGGTATAATGATCCATTTCCACAACAGATGTTTGCGTATAAACTGATGTGCTTTGTAGTACGATTGAACAGCGATGACGATTTCCTTAAGCAAAACAGCAGCTTTAATTCGTTTGTACTTTATCGTTTCACCAGATAAAGATTATTTATCAAACCTACATGAAAAAGCTGATTAAGCAAAGTGTGAAGGAAATGATGAAAACCCCAATGCAAAAACAACAACTGCCGGTAAAAACTTTAAATTACAATTCAAAATTTTTACCTGTGGCTCAATTAAAAAAACTCGGTCATTCTTTTTACAACAGGCGGGATGTAGTGAAAATAGCAAAGGAATTGCTCGGCAAAATTTTAGTCACCACTTTTGGAGGTGTACGCACATCGGGAAGGATTGTGGAAACAGAAGCTTATGCAGGCGTTGTGGACAACGCATCACATGCGTACCGGGGCAGAAGGACTTCAAGAACTGAAGTTATGTACAAAGATGCAGGAACTGCCTATGTGTATCTCTGTTATGGCATCCATCACCTGTTTAATGTGGTTACGAACAAAAAAAATATTCCCCACGCCGTCCTGATTCGTTCGCTTGAACCTCTTGAAGGTATTGAAACCATGTTGCGGAGATCAGGTAAGAAAAAAATGGATCATACATTGACCCGGGGGCCTGGAAATGTTTCCAAAGCATTGGGCATTGTTACAAATCATTCCGGAATTTCGTTATTGGGAAAAAAAGTTTTTATTGGCGATGATGGTTTCAAAGTGAATAAAGACAGCATTGGAGTAACAACAAGGATAGGGGTTGAATATGCTGGAAAAGATGCAGATTTATTATATCGCTTCATTATAAAAGATAGCAGGTATATAAGCGGAAGGCGTCAATGATCCTGTATCGGAGATATCATCAGAATTTAGGACAGGGAATCGGCTTGCGTCCGTCCGAAGGTTTTTTGATATAGATCAGCGATACTTCAATTCCTCCCACGGTTTCGGATGCTGATTTCAATGAAGAAACATTTATGTCGTAAGAAATTCCAAGCGTGAAATCACTGAAGTCAAGCCCCACATAAGGAATGATGGCATCCGTCAGGTTACTGAAGCGGACCCAGCTACCGGCATAGAAATTTATCGGGTTGACATCATTGTTGTTTACGTTTACAGACCATGCTCCGCCCAGCATGGCATCGGTGGCATCGGCCTGCCTGCTGTACAAACCACTGAAATGAAGGTAATTGGTCGTGTTATTGGGAGATAACGGAAACGAATAACCGCCATGGATAGTAATCCTCGGATGTAATACATAAGATGAATTGCCGGTAAAAGATTCTTTTGGCTTGGTAATATGATAAGCCGAAGCGCCTAAATAAAAATTATTGTCTCCATTGGATGATCCGTTGTACAAAAGCCCCACATTCATGTCAAAATAATCGAGGTTTACCTGGTGGCCGTCTATCAGTTCAGCACTGGGTATGGTCCAGCCGCCCTGCTGGTCTAATTCATCTTCAAAATTCAATTTGGTTCCATCCAGTCGTTTATTGGCATAAGTACCCTGGAAACCCACACCGATCTGATTCCATCCATTTTCGTCCAGACTTTTATGATATGCCGTCGATAGAGAAATATAATTGCTGGTTAGGATTCCATCGGCGGTTTTATCCGACATCGCCATGAGCCCGATTCCCCAGACATCACCGTCAGGCAACCGGTTCTTCAGGATACCGCCGTCTACTGACACTGTGGAGGTAATAAAAGCATTGTTTATCGCCGGCCATTGATTCCTGTAGTTACCAGCCACACGAATTACGCCATTAAACTTGCCTGTCAGGGCAGGGTTCAATGTAAGTGGTGAAGCAAAGAATTGAGAAAAAGCAGGATCCTGTGCAAATACAGTGGATTCACAGAGAGTGAGGGAGAATAAGCCTAGTATGAAAACACATTTTTTCATAAAACAGCATGGTTTCAGTTCATGAAATAATATCCGGTTCCGGGTACTGGATGTACAGTGATAAGGGAGATCAGTGAACGGGTTATTTTAAGAAGAAATATTGCCAAGTCTTTCATAGGTCAGATATATATTAGCAACAAGTGAAAATAAGGAAAAAAAACGGACTAGTAAAGTATTGAGCTGCTTAATTATAAGGATTCGGACTATATCTGCACTTTTGTTCCATATGCCAGGTCCCCGGCATCCCCCAGTCCGGGAACTATATATCCTTTGGCAGTCAATTCATCATCAATAGCCCCGCTCCATATCTTGCAGTAGGGCTCAGTGCGCAAAACGAATTCGATACCTACCGTGCAGGCGATGGCGGTAACAATATGAATTTCCCTGGGATGGCCTTCTTCCCTCAAAAACTGGATAGTCTTTACAAGAGAGGCTCCGGTGGCAAGCATGGGGTCAGAGATAATGACAATGCGGTCTTCCACCTCAGGGCTCGAGATATAATCGAGATTGATTTGGAAAGACCCGTCCCTGGCATGTTTCCGGTAAGCCGAAATAAAAGCATTATCCGCTTTATCAAAAAAATTCAGCAGGCCCTGATGTAAAGGCAGACCTGCCCGTAAAATAGTAGCCAGCACAGGCTGGTCTTTAAGTACCCGGCATATGACTGATCCGAGAGGTGTCTGAATTTCTTTTTCTTCGAATGGAAGATGTTTGCTTATTTCATAAGCCGCCACTTCACCGATTCGTTCCAGGTTTCGACGGAAACGCATCCGGTCCTGCTGAACCTGCTCATCGCGCAGTTCACTGACCCAGTCACTCAGTAACGAATATTGCTGGCTTAAATTGATAACCATATTATCAGCATTAAAAATCCGAAATTCGACTGAACAAAACTAAAGGCTAAAATTTATAATCTAAAATTCTTTTCATGCTCTACAGAGTCATCGGTATTATGAGCGGAAGCTCTCTCGATGGACTGGACATTGTGTACACCCATTTGCAGGAAACTGCCGGCAAGTGGATATATGAAATCCATTATGCCGACTGTTATGCATACACGGATGAATGGATAAAGAAATTACAAAATGCGGCTTCTCTTTCTGCAAAAGAATACCATGTACTGCATACAGAATACGGGCATTTTATTGGGCAACAGGTGAACCGTTTTTTGGACAACAATAATTTGCATTTCCAGGTGCAGTTGATTGCTTCTCATGGTCATACTGTTTTTCATGAACCTAAAAAAAGAATGACAGCCCAGTTAGGAGACGGCGCATCCATAGCTGCTGAAACAAAAATCAATGTGATCAGTGACCTGAGGGCCATGGATATTGCCCTGGGGGGACAGGGAGCTCCCATTGTTCCTATTGGAGAAAAATTATTGCTGAATGATTATGATTTTTTTCTCAACCTCGGTGGAATTGCTAATGTTTCAGCAAACAGTTCGATTCTTCAGAATAAACAATCGCAATATAATGGACAAAATGACTTCCTGGCTTTTGACATCTGTCCAGCAAACCGGGTATTGAACATGCTGTCTGATGAAGCCGGGAAATCTTTTGATGAAAATGGTCAATTGGCGCGCACCGGAAAAGTTGATACGATATTGCTTGAAAAGTTGAATGCATTCGGATTTTATAGAGAGAAATATCCGAAATCCTTAGCTAATGATTTCGGGACAAATGAAATTTATCCTTTGATCAGAAATGCAGGATCCGCGACTCCCGATGCTTTACACACCTATGTCGAGCATATAGCAATACAAATCAGGAATGCGGTTGAATTGGTCATCAGCGATTTTAAACTTGCCGGACGAAATTTTAAACTCCTGGCCACAGGAGGCGGTGTGCACAATTTGTTTTTGGTTGAACGCCTGAGAGCATTACTGGTTCCATTGCAGGTTGAATTAATTGTTGCGGATAATCAATTAGCAGATTATAAAGAAGCACTGATTATGGCTTTGATTGGCGTATTGCGATGGAGGGAAGAAGTGAATGTGCTATCCTCTGTAACAGGTGCAAAGAGAAACAGTATTGGAGGTGCAGTCTGGATCGGACAGGAAATATAACTTGTCCATATTTTCAGTTGATGAAGGGGCTTTGCTGATCACATGCCCAAAACAGTTTTTAACCTGGCATATCCTGTTTTACTTACGGGCACTTTGCCTCCGGATTTAAGAATGGCTATATGATTGTCTTTTTCATAAGGATCAATGCGGGTGATTTGCTGAACATTCAGGATATAAGAGCGATGGGTGCGAACGAAGATCTGCGTATCCAGTACCTGGTCAAAATAAGCCATGGTTTTATTTTTCAGGAATGAACCTTCTTTGGTGTGAATTTTTACATAATCATCGGCCGCTTCCAGGAAATTAATTTCTTCGACTGGAATGATTTTGATTTTACCTGCAATTTTTACTACCACGCGTTGATGCTGTGCCGGAGATTGTGCCACTGTTTCCAATAATTCCTGTGTATTTGTTTTTGAATTTCCGGAACTGTGTTGATCCAGCCAATTCTGTATGGCTTTATCAAATCTTTCCCGGCTAAAAGGTTTGAGCAGATAATCCACTGCGTGACTTTCAAATGCCTTGATTGCGTATTCATCATAAGCAGTGGTAAAAATTACGGCAGGTGGCTCTTCAATCAGTTCCAGCATTTCAAATCCATTGATCTTGGGCATCTGGATATCGAGAAATATCAGGTCAGGTTCATGTTGCTGAATGGCTTTGATTCCTTCAAACCCGTCATTACATTCCCTGATTATTTCGATCTGCGGGTAAGCAGTTAAATATTCTTTGACTATTGATCTTGCCAGGGGTTCATCATCTATGATTATTGCTTTCATATTGATTGCGGTATTTTTACCGTTGTGATAAATAAATTTTCGTCCGTCCTGGTTTCAAGCAGGTCATTTCTTGCGAAAAGAAGATATAATCTGCGCTTGACGGAATTCAATCCGAATCCAGTGCCCTGCCTGGGATAGGATGTTTCTTTGTCGAATGGATTTTGAACCACGATCTGTAAATGATTATTCTGTGATGTGGCGCTGATCCGTATGGCAACTGCTTCAGTTGTATCGTACAGCCCGAATTTGATAGCATTTTCGACAATTGGCTGCAGTAACATCGGAGGCAATTTCATTTCATTACAGACTTCTTCTTTTTCAATTGTTGTAGTTAACCGATAACCGAAACGGACCTTCTCAATCTCGAGGTATAATTGAAGGGATTGCAATTCATCTTCCAGCTTTGTCCATTGCTGTTCTTCTTTTTTTATTGAACCACGGAGAAAATCGGAGAGTTGCTGAATCATTTTTCTTGCCTGCTCAGGTTGTGATCCGACAAGTGCACTGATCGAGTTCAGGCTGTTAAACAAAAAATGTGGCTGCAACTGTTGTCTCAATTTAAAAAGCTCAGCTTCTTTAGCGAGACGTTCAGCGTCTGTTTTACGTTGCAGATTCTGTTGCTCTTCCTCCAGTGTGTACCATAATATGCTTAGGATGGCCATGCATCCGATAAGTAAAAATGCAACGCCAAACCGGATTCCCCAGGATTTGGAAAGAAAGGAAAGATACAATGGTTCATTTTCCATTATTGCTGTTAAAATTCCTTTGCAGGCCAGCACTATTAGTCCGCTCAAACCAAGACAGATAAATAGAATATTCCAGTACCTTTCTTTTTGTGGCAGGTAATACCGGAACAAATTACTTATTAACCAGCATGCCCCGAGTAGTTGAAGATTCATGACGACGCTGTCCAGTGCAGCGACCTGCAGGCTAAATCCGAAATACATCATTAAGATGATGTGGAAGCCTGCCCAGACTAACCACCATCCGGAAAAAACATATCTGAATTTAGCTATGGATAAGGGGGGCCTTGCCAAAAGAATTGATTTATAAAAGCTCTAAAAATTTGTGTGAGCTGTTTAGTCTGATATGAGCCGCTTTCTTATTGGTTAACTCGATATACAGATCGGCATTGTCCGTTTCCTGGATTCTCGAATACAATTCAGCTCCGTCGAGCAAACCACTCAGTTTGTACAGTTCTGCAATATTTATGAATTTCCATTGCACCAGTTTTTTCTGGTCATTGTAAAACGCATCCTGTTCCTGCAGCCCGATGGCGCTTGCTTTTTCAAATGCCTGTTGTTCATCTGTAGCTTCTATAAGCCTTAACTGTTCATCAAACTGAGGTGTGTGAAGCCCCTGGCCACAAATAATCCTGTAAACAAGTTTCGCTAAATACCAGTTCATAGCAAATCGGTTTTGATATCAGTAAAAAAATATTGGTTCATTTTATCAGGTAAAAGTCGGATCAATAGTTCCTGATCTCAATTCCTCCAAATATTGAAGTGCCGTCAATGATCAGTACTTTATCCGGATTGGTGACTTTGCTTTCCTGCCTTTTGTCTTCGATATTTCCGAATACGGAAGTCATTTGAGAACGGATTTCCCAATGTGGAGGAACGATCAATTTGCTTCCACCCATGATTTGAGTGATATCTAATCTTGCTGTTCCGATTATATCAGCCTGGCTGAGATTGATTTCGGCGCCGCCCATTAATATGGTAACATCTCCACCCTTGAAATCTTTAGATACAATGGTTTTATGTATTCCGCCAAAGACTGCTGTTGCATCAATATAATTTTCTGAAGAAAAGTTTCCGACCTTGTCTTTGGCAGGTCCCCACGACTGTTGCCATTGATTTTTCTCCTGCCAACGATCCCAATGTTTCCAATGCCAGTCGCGATGACGTCGGGGTCTTATTAATATGAGTAAGCCTACGGCAAGGATAACGAATGGCCACAAAAAACGGTGGAATTCTAACCCTGGGATAGCATCGTCAATCAAAAAGAACCCACCAACAATGATCAGTACTGCCCAAGCTCCGCCGCGAAATCCATGATTGAACCCCATGAAAACTCCAATTACAATCAAAAGCATCGGCCAGGTAAAGAGCCAGTAAGGCATATTATATCCCACCTGCCTTACTAATAAAGCTGCCCCCACCACCATCAAAGTCAGAGCCACCCAAACCCGGCTATTACTATGGGGCGCTTCCCTGTCTTTATTTGTCTCGTCCATTTTCTATTTTTTTGTAAATCTACTATGAGCCTGATATCCGTTCAAGTATATTTAGGTAATCAGGGATGCGGCAGCGGTAAAACACCTGCTTTTGCCGGTAAAAAAGCAATAGACAACAGGCAATGCGCAATTTCCCATTCTTGAATATTGAATGTTGAGAATTGATTATTGAGTGTTTCTTAAAGAAAAGTGGTTATCGGAAAAAAATGTAATAGTTTCCTATTACTTATTGTCAATTGTCTCTTGAATAAACTTAAACTCGTCTCCATCAAAAAGTCCGAGATCGCTAAGTTTAAGATGTGGAATAACCAACAGCGCCATAAAAGAAAGGGTCATAAAGGGAGCGGATAAGGTTGAACCGATTTTTTTTGCCATGCCGTCGATCGCTGTATAGGCTGCGGCAACCTGGTAACCATCTTCATTGCTCATCAGGCCGGCAACAGGCAGGGCCAGTACCTGCTGATCCTGATTGCTGACGCAGCTTATACCACCTTTTTTTTCGATGACCAGGTTAATGGCCTTGCAAATGCTCTCATCATCCACACCTACACCAACGATATTATGACTGTCATGCGCAACCGAAGAAGCGAGGGCGCCTTCCCGGAGCCCGAAGTTTTTAATAAAAGCTTTTGCCACAGGCGCATCCCTGTAACGATTCGCTACTACAATTTTTAAAATATCCTGCGATGGACTGCTTTCCAGATTCCCATTTTTGATTTTAATATTTTCATTGCATTTATTGGTTATTAGCTGACCATCGAGAGCTTCGATAACGGGAACCGACAGTAGATTGCCATGAACAGATGCCGGAGCGGGATAGTTAAAATCATGCGGAACTTTATTCTTGCAATTGAAATTATTGATTGGAGACAGAATATCTTTTTTTTGGAATGGAATCCTGGTTCTTCCGTTTTCTGCAACAAGATTTCCATCGATCCATGTTTGCATCACTTCAAAGTTCCTGAGATCTTTTACGATGATAAAATCTGCCGGATCGTTTTTTCTTAAAAGACCAATATCAAGATGATAATGTAATACAGGATTGATGCAGGCAGCTTTCAGCACTTTAAAAAGATCGATTCCTTTAGCGATAGCTCTTGCGCAAAGCTGATTAATATGACCGGCTACGAGGCTGTCAGGATGTTTATCATCACTGCAAAACATCATGTCATCGGGATGTTCATTTAAAAGGCCAATCAGGGCTTCAAAGTTTTTGGCAGCGCTTCCTTCCCTGATAATAATCTTCATTCCGTATTGCAGTTTGTCCAATGCTTCGCCGGAAGTAAAGCATTCATGGTCGGTACTTATTCCCGCTTCAATATATTTTTTTGCCTGCAATCCCCTCAAGCCAGGTGCATGGCCATCCACGGGTTTATGTTGTCGATGAGCTGCTTGGATTTTTTTCATCACTTCCTGATCCTTATTCAATACGCCGGGAAAATTCATCATTTCACTCAGGTATTTTATTTCTTTTCTTTTGAGCAGGGATTCTACTGCAGAAGCATCCAATTCGGCTCCCGCGGTTTCGAAAATGGTGGCAGGCACACAGC
>Ga0335080_10004711_pt1 | contig 13914 bp, 11 predicted proteins | sample Lox_Sample_34_FD_206720 | JGI IMG/M metagenome (GOLD analysis project Ga0335080, IMG submission 206720) | Soil microbial communities from Loxahatchee National Wildlife Refuge, Florida, United States - Lox_Sample_3.4 | ecosystem: Environmental > Terrestrial > Soil > Wetlands | place: USA... | reverse complement strand
CCCACGACTTTCCCGTAGAAGATGTGAATCTCGCCGGGCGAGGTCTCCTGCACGTAGAGCGTCCGGCGGTCGGTGATCGGATTGTTTTCGACCACGCGAATCGTGAACCGCGAGCCGATGTAGGCCGCGTCCCTCGCGCCGGGGACGGCCAGAACCGCGTCTTTGCGCATCGCTTCAAACCTGCTGAAATCGATCTTCTCCCATGTGGGCCCGTTCAGCATGTGCGCATACGGTTCCGGAATCGGATCGTGCGGATTGTTCGTGGTCCAGTGGTTCGTGTTTTTCGCCGAACCGAAAAGCGATTTCTCGGTGCTGCCGTAGGGATCGAACGCCGTGAACGGCCCGTCGACCACGACCAGCGAAACGTGCTGCAACTGCGGCGGCAGCTGAATCAGGATTTTTTCCGCCACCTGATACTTGGCGTTGGGAAAAAGCCCGAGGCTCGGCCCCAGCCCGTAGGTCGCCCAGACGACAAAATCGTAAGCGCCGCGCTCCTCTTTTCTGAATGCGCGCCGTTGAAACGGGATGTCCAGCATCTCGATCCGATTTTCGACCGTGTCGCGCAGCGCGTCCGGGTCGTAGATCTGTTCATCGACTTCGTAGCACGCGTCGATGAACCCGAAGTCCATCCACTCCGGCCGGCAGGGCCTGCACGCGAGCTTGTATTCCGCCATCACTTTTTCGAAAAGCTCCGGCGGAGTGACCGAACCTTCCTTGGGAATGGCGTAATAGTGGCGGCTGTTGCGGACGATCGCCGGCGCGTAGGCTTCGGTGAATTCCGCGCGCGCTTCAAGCGTCTCGGAAATGGTTTCCGGGCTGCGCGGATAGTGATACCCGGAATGAATGCGGTACTGGTTGATGACGGAGGTCGCGCGCAGAATTCCCAGCGGGTCGAAGAGGCTTACGCGATGGCCCTGCTCGGCCAGCCGGATCGCGATCGTCGCGCCGTAGATTCCGGCGCCAGCCACGGCGACCTTCGCGGTCATCCTTCTTTCCCGCTCATCTGTTTCGCTCTCGCGTTCCCGCTCGTTTTCTCGCCACTACGACGACGCTTTCCGCGCCGTGACCAGCCTTCCTTCGCGCAGGAAATAGTCGACGCCGCGCCAGCGGATCGTGCGCCGCCCGAAGCTGGCGATCCACATCCCAAACGCCATGGCGTCCCACAGCGGAATCAGCGGCATCTTGTGCCAGATTCCTTTCTGTTTCATGCCCCACACGCCGATCATCCACGTGATCAGCACGCGGAAAAATGCGTAGATGCCCAGGTAGACTCCCGCCACCAGCGCCGTCGGCTTGGCCGCAATCGCGACCAGCGCCCACGGCAATCCCCACGTGAAAATCAGCCCGAAATGTCCCCACGGCCGCATCAGCCGCTGGACCGTCATCCAGCGCGTGCGCTTGTGCAGCAGGTCGCTGAAGGTGTTGAAGTCCGCCACGGAGTGGACGATGTAGGGCAGCAGCTTCACGTCGTAGCCCTGCTCGGCGACCAGGCGGCCCGCGTAGACATCGTCCGCCGGCCGGTCTTCGAGCACCTGATAGCCGCCGAAGCTCTGGTTCGCTTTGCGGGTGGTGGCGATGGTCTGGCCGAACGTGACTTTCAGGTCGTCGAAGACCCAGGCGATCATCACCGGCGCGAAAAAGTCGGACATCATCCCGATGGTCTGCAGCTCCTGCACCAGGTTCACTTCCTTGGTCGAGACGTACAGGCAGGTGGCCGCGCCTACCTTCGGGTCGCGAAACGCGGACACGATCGAGCGGATGTAATCCGGGCCGACGCGCACGTCGCCGTCGGTGATGATGAAAATGTCGTAGGCCGCTTCGTTCGTCAGCCGGTAAAGCCGGCCGACCTTGTCGTTGATGGCGTCGCGTCCGGAGCCGAAGAGCAGCCGGATCTTGCACCCGGGGAAATCCTGCTTCAGCTTTTCCAGCAGCGGCAGCGCCGGATCGCCCGGGTCCACACAGAAGACGATCTCGTATTCGGGATAGTCCTGGCGGCAGAAGCTGGCGTAGTTCTCGTACGCGTCCTCGTCGAGTCCTTTGATCGGTTTCAGGCAGCTGACCGGCGGCAGGAAGTCCTCGTTGCGCTCGGGATGATGCTTGGCGTATTCGAAGAAGCGCAATGTGCTGTAGATCGCCAGCAGGTAGTAGACCAGCGGAATCGCGGCGACCAGCAGAATCAGGTACTGCACGATGGCCAGAATCGTCACACCTCTCGCGCGGCGGGCGCACCCGCTTGGCTACCGCCGGACGGGAGGAAAGTCATTTCCCTTAAGCCCAACGCCCGGCAGGATCAGATCATTCCGCTTCGGAAATATGGAAATTGCGGGAAACCGCTGCTGCCGCGCGCGAAATTCTAGCACGGTTCGGTCCGATTCCCGCTGCCGCGGCCCTCGGACGGCGTGCCGCGCTCCCAGCCGCATGCGTGTAACACTCCTTTAACAATCTTTTGATTGACAAACGAATCAGAGCGGCCATAGAACGGTGCTGTCGCCGTGAAGCCGTCGGGGCTCGGAGGCATACCTCATGCAGACCTCGCGCAGGGAGTTTTTCAAAGTAGCAGCCGTCGGCGGAGTCGCCGCCACCGTCTTTGGCTTCGACCTCAAGCCTGCCTACGCCGAACTGAAGGAACTGAAAATCGCGCGCGCCAATGAGACGCGCTCGACGTGTCCCTACTGCGCCGTCGGCTGCGGGGTGCTGATCTACACGCTGGGCGATCGAGCCAAGAACGTGACGCCGCAGGTCGTTCACGTCGAAGGCGACCCCGATCACCCGACCAATCGCGGCACGCTCTGCCCCAAGGGTTCCTCGCTCGAGCAGGACATTCTGAATCCGCGCCGCCTGACCAAGCCGCAAGTGCGCCGTCCCGGGGCCACCGATTGGGAAGACATCTCCTGGGACGCGGCGCTCGGCGAGATCGCGCAATGGACGAAGAAGACGCGCGACGCCACCTTCGTCGAAAAAGATGCCGCTGGGCATACGGTGAACCGCTGCGAGGGCATTTCGTTCATCGGCGGCTGCACCGACACCAACGAATTCAACTACCTCGTCGTCAAAGCCATGAGGAGCCTGGGCTTGGTTTATTTAGAAAACCAAGCCCGTGTTTGACACGGCCCCACGGTCTCAAGTTTGGGACCAACGTTCGGACGCGGGGCCATGACGAACGGCTGGATCGACATCAAGAACACCGACATGATGTTGGTCATGGGCGGCAATCCGGCGGAGAACCATCCCTGCGGATTCAAGTGGGCGATGGAAGCCAAGCGCAACCGCAACGCCAAGCTGATTTCCGTCGATCCGCGCTTCACCCGCACGTCCGCGACGGCCGACCTTTTCTGCCAGATACGCGCGGGCACGGATATCGCGTTCTTGGGCGGGCTGATTCACTACGCGATCGAGAACAATCGCATCGCGCGCGAATACCTGGCGAACTACACGAACGCCGCCTTTATTGTGAAGGACGGCTTCAAGCTTCCCGAGGACGGCCTCTATTCCGGGTTCGATTCCGCCGCCGGGACCTACGACAAGTCCACCTGGAACTACGAGCAGGGCGGGGACATGAGCGGCAAGGGCGCGCAGGCCGCGCCGCACGCAGCAGCTGCCCATGCCGCGGCGCCGGCCAAGCCGGGCGCCGCGCCACCGCCGCCTCCCACGCTGCCGCCGAACGCCGCGTACGACCTTACGCTGCAGCATCCACGCTGCGTGTTTCAGCTGCTCAGGCAGCAATACTCGCGTTACACGCCGGAAATGGTGGAGCGCATCACCGGCATTCCGCAGGCACAGCTGCTGAAGGCGTACGACATGTTCACGTCCGTCCGCAAGGACGGAGACATGAAGAAGGCGGCCACGATCATCTACGCGGTGGGCTGGACGCAGCACACGTTCGGCACGCAGATCATTCGCACGGCCGCCATGGTTCAGCTCTTGCTGGGGAACGTCGGCCGGGCTGGCGGGGGCGTCAACGCCCTGCGAGGCCACTCGAATATCCAGGGCGCGACAGATATGGCCGGCCTGTACGACAGCCTGCCAGGGTATTTGAAGACGCCGACGCCCGCCGATGCCGACCTGGCGGCGTATCTGAAGCGCGTCACTCCGACGGCGTCCAAGCCGGAGCACTGGGACTCGTTCAATTACTATTCGAACACGCCGAAATTTTTCATCTCTTTGATGAAGTCCATATACGGGGATGCGGCGAAAAAAGAAAACGGATTCTGCTTCGACTATCTGCCGAAGGTCGACCGCGACTATTCCTGGACGCACATCTGGGACGATATGTACAACGGCAAGGTCAAGGGCATGATGGCCTTCGGGATGAACGGCGTGATGATCGGCCCGGACACCGCCAAAAACATCGAGGCACTGAAGAAAGCGGACTGGCTGGTGGTGGGCGAGATCTATCCGGACGAGACCAGCGAGTTCTGGCGCGCGCCCGGGATTTCCGCGGACGATCAGAAGAAGATCAACACGACCGTCTACCGCCTCCCGTGCGCCGGCTTCGCCGAGAAAGACGGCAGTATGACCAACTCGGCGCGCTGGGTCACCTGGAAATACGCCGCCGTTCCGCCGCCGGGACAGGCGCGGTTGGATCAGGACATCGTGGCGCAGATCTTCCTGCGCGTGCGCGACCTCTACAAGAAAGAAGGCGGCAAATTCCCGGATCCCATTCTCAACGCCACCTGGGCCTACGCCGACGCCGCGCATCCCTCGCTCTCGCAAGTGGCGATGGAACTGAATGGCAAGGCTCTCGCCGACCTCACCGATCCCAAGACCGGCCAGGTGATCAAGGCCGGACAGCAGCTGCCCGGCTTCGCCTGGCTGAAGGACGACGGGACCACCACGTGCGGCAACTGGATCTACTCCGGCATGTGGACCGAAGCCGGCCCGCAGATTCAGCGGCGCGGCACCGAAGATCCTTCCGGCTTGGGGATTTATCCCAACTGGTCCTGGTCGTGGCCTGCGAACCGACGGGTGCTTTACAACCGCGCTTCCTGCACCCCCGAAGGCAAGCCGTGGGATTCCGAGCGCAAGCAGGTTTGGTGGAACGAAGGCAGCCAGAAGTGGGTCGGCAACGACGTGCCGGACTTCAAGCCCGATTCCAATCCGAAGGACCACATGGGCCCGTTCATCATGAACCCCGAGGGTGTGGGCCGGCTATTCGCGCCGATCGGCGTGATCGCCGACGGGCCGTTCCCCGAACATTACGAGCCCTTCGAAAGCCCGATCCAGAATCCGTTTCACCGGGCGCAATCGAATAACCCCGTCGTGAAGAAGTTCAAGACGCCGTTCGACAAGTTCGGCACAGCCGAGGAGTACAGCGTCGTCTGCACGACGTATCGCCTGACCGAACACTATCACTACTGGACGAAGAACAATCCCATGAACGTGCAGCTGATTCCCGAGCCGTTCGTGGAAATCCCCGTGGAGCTCGCGGAAGAGAAGGGAATCCGCGGGTCGGACACGATCAAGGTGACGAGCGCGCGCGGCACGTACATCGCCAAGGCCTTCGTGACCAAGCGCATCAAGCCGATGATGATCGACGGCAAGAAGGTCTACCAGATCGGCATTCCGATCCACCAGGGCTTCCGCGGCATCGCCGAGGACGCGGGGAAAGACGCCCGCACGCCCGTGAACCTGCTGACGCCGTCCGTCAGCGATCCCAACGCCCACACACCGGAATCGAAGGGGTTCCTGGTGAAGGTCGAGAAAGCCTGAGGAGGCGACGATGAGCCAGTCATCCACCGAAATCGTTCGCATCTCCGGGCACTCGGGTTCCGTTCCCGGCGCGGGACTGAATCGGGAATACCAGGTCTGCAAGCTGGTCGACACGACGACCTGCATCGGCTGCAAAGCGTGCGAAGTGGCGTGCCTGGAATGGAACGGCTACACGTTTACAGAGACGACCTTCGACAACAGCTACCAGACCATGCCGGAAACGTCGTGGAATTACTGGAACCTGATCAAGTTCAACGAGCACGAGAGGGAAGACGGCAGCCTGATGCTGCTGATGCGGAAAGACCAGTGCATGCACTGCGAGGATCCCGGATGCCTCGCGGCCTGCCCGGCCGAAGGCGCGATCGTGCAGTTCGCGAACGGCATCGTGGACTTTCAGGAGGCGAACTGCATCGGGTGCGGCTATTGCATTTCCGGGTGCCCGTTCAACATCCCGAAGTTCAGCCCGGAAGCGCGCAAGGTTTTCAAATGCACGCTGTGCAACGACCGCGTTTCGCAGGGGCTCGAGCCGGCCTGCATCAAGGCCTGCCCGACCGGATGCCTGCACTTCGGCACCAAGTCGGACATGTCCGAACTGGCCGAAACGCGCGCGAGCCAGCTGCGCGAGCACTCAGGATTCCCGGATGCGGGCGTCTACGACCCGGCGGGTGTGGGCGGCACGCACGTCATCTACGTGCTGCATGACGCGAAGAACCCGGAAGCCTACGGCGGCCTTCCCAGGAACCCGACGATTCCCGTGACGGTGCAGCTCTGGAAGCACCCGCTGAAGTGGCTTGGGAACCTGGCCATCATCGGCGGCTTGGTCGGCGTGTTCGTGCACTATCTGCGCTTCGGACCGAAGGAAGTTGTGGAGGACGAGCCCGTGACCAAGGGAGAGAAGCGATGAGCTCGGAACCCTACCTCCTGCCGAACGGTCGCGTCCTTCGCTACAACTTTCACGAGCGGCTCATCCACTGGCTCGCGGGGCTTTCCTACGTGTACCTGTTGCTCACCGGCCTCGCATTTTGGTCGCCGTGGCTGTTCTGGATCGCCGTGGTTCTCGGCGGCGCCACCACGTCTCGCGAGTTGCACCCGTGGTTTGGCGTAGTATTCGCGATCGCCGTGGCGCTGATGTACCGAACCTGGGGCGGCCAGATGAAGGAGGAGCCCGAGGACAAGGCCTGGTGGGGAGCGATCGGCCACTACATTCGCAACGAAGACAGCCAGGTTCCGTCGGCCAGCCGGTTCAATCCCGGGCAGAAGCTTCTGTTCTGGGGATTCTTCTGGAACTGCTTCGCGCTTTTGCTCTCGGGACTGGTTCTGTGGCTCCCGCAGTACATTCCCTGGAGCCTGCGCTTCCTCCGGCTCCTCGCCGTGATTGTTCACCCGATCGCCGCCCTGCTGACGATCGGGCTTTTCATCATCCACGTGTACATGGGCACGGCCATGGAGCGCGGAGCGTTCGGCTCGGTGATTCGCGGCGACGTTTCCCGCGCGTGGGCCGATCACCATCATCACGATTGGTTCAAACAGATCCTCCGCGACTCCGAAACGAGGAAATGACCGCCGCGCAGTTCGACGCACGCCTCAAGCGCGCGCGGGTTCTGGAGGGCCAGTATCCATTCGCCGCGGAAGGACTCCGCTTCTATCAGCGCCTCGCCGCTTTTCAACAAAGCCTCTACTGCGATATCGAAAATTCCCGGCCGTCGCAGCCCGGCGGCGGGCTGCGCGAACCGCTCGACCTGACGGCCCTGCTGCCCAGATTTCCGGGGTTTCTGGCGCTGATGGAGGAGGCTGCGCCGGCTCCCCTTTCGAGCGCCGCGCGGCAACTCAGAACGCAAGGGCGGCCGGATTGGCAGCGGAACCTCGAGGATTTCTGGTCCGGCGCGGGCGTGCGCATTCCGAATCCGCGATCCGAGGACGAATCAGAGGTGAATCCGCTCGATCAGTCGCTGGCGTGGATGTTTGTACAGCCGTACGCGGAGTACCTCGCCGGCCGCGGCCAACCCGCCGGAGTGAACGGAACTCCGCCGACGTGCCCGCTCTGCGGGTCGAAGCCGATCGCAGGCGTACTGCGGCCAGAGGGCGACGGCGCGAAAAAATCCCTCGTCTGCATGCTGTGCGCGCATGAATGGGCCTTTCGGAGGATCTATTGCCCGTCGTGCGGGGAGGAACGCGAGCCGCAGATGGCTTTCTATTCGGCGCCGGAAATCGAACACGTCCGCGTCGACGTCTGCGACACCTGCCGCACCTACCTCAAGACCATCGACTTTACGAAGACGGGTCTGGCCGACCCCATCGTCGACGAGCTCGCCACCGTTCCGCTCGACCTCTGGGCCCGCGACCACGGCTACCGCAAACTCCAGATCAATCTTCTGGGCGTGTGAGGAGCCGATTCCCGATCAGCCCGGATGCAACGTCCGCTCCAGGGCTTCCGCCAGGGGTACTTTCGGCGACCAGCCAAGCTCGTCGCGGATTCGCCGCGTGGAGTAGTGCCGGTCCTGGGACGCGCGCAACATCTGCCGTCGCGAAAAGGCGCCGTCATCGGCGGGAACAAAACGCAGAACCGGATGCGAGACCGTCGCGGCCATCACCACGGGCCAAGCCGGCCAGAAGATCGTCCGGGAACGCATGATTCTTGCCCGGGCGGCGTGATACTGCCCAAGCGTCAGCCTGTCGTCGTCGAGCACGATGTATTGCAGCAAACGCGGATCGGGCGCTTGCGCGGCGAGTTCGAGCGCATCGAGCAGGTTCTCGACGTAGATCAGCGGGAATGGCTGAGGCGGCCTGCCGAAAACAATGTCGAGTCTTCCGATTCGCGCACCGATCAGCGCGGTGGGCAGCGGCCGGCCGAGGCCGAAGACCACGCCGGGACGCAGGATGGTGACCGGCACCGCCGAGTGCTTCGCGAACTTCATCGCCAGCCGATCGGCCTCGATTTTCGACCAGGCGTAGAAGTCGCGCTCTTCGGGATGGTCGTCGAAGGGGGTGTCTTCATCGATTGTTTCGTCCGGGCCGGCCAGGCCGTAGACGGCGATCGAACTGAGGTAGACGATCCGCCGCGGCTTTGCACGCAGGCACGCCTGCAAAACCGCGTCGGTGCCGCGAACGTTCGCGTCGAAGTATTCTTCGCGGCGGCCGCGGCCCGTGACCACCGCCGCCGCGTGGTAGACGATTTCCGCGCCCTCCACGGCGCGCGCGATCGCGCCCGCATCGCTCAAGTCTCCGCGAATGACCTCCGCGCCGGCGCTTTCGAGGGCGTCGGCGCGAGGCGAAGGCCGCGCGAGGAGGCGGACTTGTGCTCCGCCGTCAAGCAGGCGCTTCACCAGCGCCCTGCCGACGAAACCGGTGCCTCCTGTGATGCAGACTCGCATGGACCGATTCCTCGCGGGACGAGCGAGTGTAGCAATCTTCCGGCGGGTTTCGCACCGCGCTCAAAAGAATGTAGGATATTCGCGATGCGTGGGCGCTCCCTCTTAGCCTGTCTGCTGCTCATCTCCGGCGTTTCGACCGTTACCCGCGGATGCACCTGTTCGGACGTATCTCCGGGGAAATGTCCGGGCTTGCAGGCGGACGACATGGTTTTCCTGGGAACGGTGACGGCGGTGGAAGACATTGCGTATGCGGCGCCGAAGCCGCCCGATTCGCCCGACCAGCCGGCCTCCGCCAGGCCGGCGGCCCCCGTCGATATTGTGGCGGCGCGGCTTGCGCGCTATCACTTCCGCATCGACGAGCGGTTCGCGCCTGCGGCGGCGCCCTCCCAGGAAATCGATGTTTTTTCGGGAGGCGACGACGGCGATTGCGGCTATCGGTTCAAGCAGGGTGAGCAGTACGTGGTGTTCACGCACCAGGGAACGGACAATCGGCTCTTCGCGACGATCTGCAGCGGTACGCGCCTGGCGAGCGAGGCCAAGGCGCTGCTTCCGCAGCTGCGCGCGATGCGCAACGGCCAGCGGGTCGCATCGGTTTTCGGGGTGCTCCGGCGTTCGGGTCCGCCGTTTCTTGCCGCGCCGGACGATCCCGACGAGCCGCTGCCGAATATCTCGCTTCGGCTGCGGTCCTACGATGACCGCTTCGAGACAAGTTCCGATTCCGACGGCGTGTACACGTTCTACGACGTGCACGCCGGCGCGTACAGCTTCACGGCGCGCCTGCCGGTGAAGATGGAATTGACGCACCGCTCGCAAACCGGCGGTCTGGCTCAGTTCCGGATTCCGAACGGCGCGTGCTACGAATTCGACGTGAACGCGCTGCCGACGGGCCATATTCGCGGCAGCGTCCTCGGGCCGGATGGGAAGCCGCTGCCGATTGCGTCGGTCGAGCTATATCGTGCCGGGACGTACAGCGATTCGCGGCCGGGACTCTGGGGTTTTCAGGGCGCGGAAGGCGTGTTCGACCTGGATCACGTCGGGCCCGGCGAGTACGTGCTGGTCTTCAACCGCGCCAATCGCAGCGACCCGAATTCGCCCTTTCCGCGGGCGTTCTATCCCGGGGTGGGCGACTTGAGCGATGCGCAGACGATCAAGCTGAAGGACGGCCAGCAGCTGACGAACCTGAAGATGAGCGTGAAGGACGGCTATCCAACTCACCTATTGCGCGTCCAATTGAAATGGCAAGGGGCCCATCCGCCCGGAAGCGTAACCGTCATGGCCAGAGCCGATAACGGGGAAAACCCGTCGGCGGAGAAGCTAGGCGACGGTCTGTATCGATTCACCTTGCTCGAATCCGCGAACTATTCGGTCTCGGCCTGGGAAGATGTGACGCCGCGGGGCGCGGCGGGAGGCCAGCGTAGCGCGAACTGTCCGTTGCCGGGGCGGATCGAAGCGGAGCCGGTCGGTGTGGCCGGCGCCGACAAAGAGACGAAAGCCATTACGCTGACGATGCTCGGTCCTGTTTGTCTGGAAACTCCGAAGAAAAAGGGAGCTCGACGATGAAAAAGCTGTGGAGCCTGGGAGCGATGGCGGCGCTGCTGGTATTCGGTCATGCGGTGCGAAGCGCCGCGCAGGAGCCGGCCAAGGATGCGAAGAGCGCGGACGCCAAGGCCGGCGATACCGCAAAGGCGCCGGAGGGCATGGCCAAGGAGGAATCGTCGGTCACCGACCACACGATTCGCATCGGCGACCAGACGATCGGCTACAAAGCGACGGCGTCGACCACGCTGCTGAAGGACGACAAGGGCGAGCCGACAGCGCTGATCTATTCGACGGCGTACACGCGCAGCGACGTGAAGGACTTCAGCCAGCGCCCGATCGCGTTCCTCTACAACGGCGGGCCGGGCTCGGCATCGATCTGGCTGCACATGGGAGCGTTCGGGCCGCGGCGCATCGTTACGGAAAACGCGTCTTCCACTCCTCCCGCGCCCTACAAGCTGGTCGACAACACCGAATCGCTGCTCGACAAGACCGACATGGTGTTCATCGATCCCGTGGGAACGGGATTCAGCCACGCGGCGGGGAAGGCGCAGGACAAGGATTTCTGGGGTGTCGATCAGGACGTGAAGTCGCTGGCGCAATTCATCACCACGGCATCGTCCTGATTTCGAACGTGATCGATGCCAGCTCCCTGGCGTTTGCGCCGGGCGACGACCGCTGCTACATCTACTTTTTGCCGACGTACGCGGCGGCGGCTTGGCATTACAAGGTGGCGAAGAATCCTCCGCCGGATCTGAACGCGTGGGTGGACAGCGCCCGGCAGTTTGCCTCGACTGAATATGCAGCGGCGCTGATGAAGGGAACGAATCTGGGCCAGGCCGAAACGGCCGACATCGCGAAGAAGCTTTCGGCGTTCACCGGACTGAGCGAGGACTACCTGATCAAAGCGGAGTTGCGCGTGACGCTGCCGCAGTTCAACGCCGAGCTGCTGCGAAGCCGGGGCATTGTGATCGGGCGCTACGATTCGCGCTTCATGGGAAATACATATGATCTGTTGACCGAGAACTCCGAATTCGATCCTTCCTATACCGCCGTGGTGGGAGCGTTTGCGGCGGCGTTCAACAGCTACGTGCGCGATGATCTAAAGTTCGGCCAGGACAAGAACTACAAAGTTTTGCCCAACGAACCAGGCCAGAACTGGGACTGGAAGCACAATGCTCCGCCCGGAGGATTCTTTCCGAGCGCGCCGAACGTGGGAAACGATCTGGTCAAAGAGCTGCTCGACAATCCGAGCCTGCGCGTGCAGGTTGAAAACGGATATTTCGACGGCGCGACGCCCTTCTATGCCACCGAATACACGATAGATCATTTGCTGTTGCCGCCGGCGGCGCGAGCGCGCATCGATCTGAAGTATTACACCTCCGGCCACATGATCTACCTGCACGACGAGGACCGCGTGAAGCTGAAGGGCAACATCGCGGCGTTCATCGAAGGCGCGGCGAAGCATTAGCCACATCGGCTTCGCGCTTCTCGCGCGCGGGGCCGCGTGTTAGCCTGATCTCGCGATGGCTCCCGCAGCGTTCGCGAAGGCGTTCCCCCTCCGTCCGCATCCCCATCTCTACGAAATCAACACGTGGGCGTGGCTCGAGAAGCTCTCGGCGCGGCTCGGGCGCGCGGTGAAGCTGGCGGATGTCCCCGATTCTGAGTGGGATTCGCTGGCGCGGATGGGATTCGACGCCGTCTGGCTGATGGGAGTCTGGCGCAGAAGCGAGCGGGCGCGGCAGATCGAATTGGAGAAGGCGGCGACACCCGACGGGGCCGGGCCGTACGACCGCGCGCTGCCGGGCTGGAAACCCGATGATGTGATCGCGTCGCCTTACTCGGTGGCGGAATACGCCCCGGATCCCCGCATGGGCACGTGGGAGTCGATCGACGCGGTTCGGGAGAAACTGCACGTGAGAAAGATGGCGCTGTTTCTCGATTTCGTGGGGAACCACACGGCGCTCGACCACCGCTGGACTCGGGAGCATCCGGAGTTCTACGTGAACGCCGCCGCGGAGGATTTTCAGCGGGAACCGGGAAGTTTCTGTCGCATCGATACGCCACGGCGCACTTTTTTTCTGGCACTCGGCCGCGACCCGTACTTTCCGGCCTGGCCCGATGTGGCGCAGCTGAACCATTTCTCTCCGCAGATGCGCGCGGCACAGCTCGCGGAGCTCCGTACGATCGCGGAGCATTGCGACGGCGTGCGCTGCGACATGGCCATGCTGCACCTGAGCGACATATTCGAGCCTATCTGGAGCCGGTTCCTGCGCGGGGCCGGGCCACCGCAGCGAGAATTCTGGCAGGACGCGCATGCCGCCGCGCCGAACCTGATTCTGCTGGCCGAGGCGTACTGGGGCACGGAGCAGCGCCTGCTCGATCTGGGCTTCTCCTACGTGTACGACAAGGGGTTGTACGACGCGGTTCGCGACCGGAACATGCCCGAGGTGCACGCGCGGCTTTCGGCCCCTGCGGAATATCAAATGCGCCTGGCACGCTTTCTCGAGAATCATGATGAAGGCCGCTGCGCGGGAGTGTTTGGCCCGGAGCGGCGCGCCGCGATTGCGTCGCTGATGGGCACGCTGCCCGGCATGCGCTTCTACCACCAGGGAGAGCTGGAGGGAGCGCGAATTCGTTTGCCGATCACTCTCCGGATCGGGACGGAAGAGATGGATTCAGCCGCGACAGCATTTTTCGCGAGGCTTCTGCGGATAACAAAAGACCCGGTGTTTCATGCCGGCGAGTGGAATCTGTTGCGTGTTACGCCGGAGGGCGATGACACGGCGGGAAATCTGCTGGCGTACGAGTGGCGGTCGGAAAAAGGCTGGAAAGTTGCCGCGATCAACCTGGGAGGGAACGCTTCGCAGGGGCGCGTCCACTTCGGCGGGCGGCAGTGGGGCGCGAAAGAGTACGTCTTTTACGACGAATTGAATGACGAACGGTACCTGCGCGGGGCCGAAGAGCTGAGCGGCATGGGGCTTTTCGTGCGCCGCGAGGCGAATGGCGCGCACCTTTTCAACGTGACGCAGGCCTGAGCGTGCCGCGGCGTTGCCGTATCCGGTTCGCGTCGCCGAGGACCGGCGCAACGCGCTGCGGCATTTCTGATATTCTTTGCCCCGTGGGGAAACGCCTTCTTTTGTCCAGCTTCTTCGCCGCCGTCTTGGTTTTTGGAGGCGCGATTGCGTTCAATGCGGTCGCGCAACAGGCTCCCGCGCCAGCGACGCCTCAACAGACTGCTCCGGCGCAATTGACGCCGGTCCCGCCGCCTGCCGTCCCGAGCCCGTCCGCTCAGACG
>Ga0335080_10004709_pt1 | contig 13916 bp, 14 predicted proteins | sample Lox_Sample_34_FD_206720 | JGI IMG/M metagenome (GOLD analysis project Ga0335080, IMG submission 206720) | Soil microbial communities from Loxahatchee National Wildlife Refuge, Florida, United States - Lox_Sample_3.4 | ecosystem: Environmental > Terrestrial > Soil > Wetlands | place: USA... | reverse complement strand
GCTCGGCTTCGGGATATTGCCCAAGCTCGTCGTGGTGGCAATCGTCTCGTTCTTCTCGATCGTGGTCGCCACGACTGCGGCCCTGGCCACGGTGGACCCGGACCTGCTCAAGCTGATGCGCACGTTCGACGCCTCGCGCCTGACGACGTTCCGGCACGTGGAGTTCCCGTCCGCGCTGCCCGGCGTGTTCACGGGGGCGAAGATCGCGGTGGCGGTGTCGGTGATCGGCGCGGTGTTCGCCGAGTACACCGGGTCCAACTCCGGGCTCGGCTACGTGATCCTGGTCTCCGAGCCACAACTGCTCGTCGCGCGCGGCGTGGCCGCGGTCGTGATCCTCTCGCTGTTCGCGATCGCCCTGTTCTCGCTGCTGGCCCTGGCCGAGCGGCTCGCCCTGCCCTGGGCCTATCGACCGCGGGAGGAGCATCCAGCATGAAGCGTCTCGTCCTCATGATGGCGGCGCTGAGCGCGCTGGCCCTCGCCGGCTGCGGCGAGAAACACGAAACGGTGACCGGTTCGCCGAGCAGCACGCAGCGGTTCACGCTGATGCTCGACTGGTTTCCGAACGCAGACCACGCCGGCATCTACCAGGCCCTCGCCGATGGAGACTTCGCCAAGGCTGGGCTGAACGTGCACGTCCAGACTCCGTCCGACCCGTCCACTCCGCTCAAGCTGCTGGCGGCCGGCAAGGTCGACGCCGCCGTCTCCTACGAGCCCGAAGTGCTGCTGGCCCGCAACCAGGGCCTGGCGTTGGTGTCGGTGGCGGCGATCGTCCAGCGGCCGCTCACTTCGATCGTGTCGATCGGCTCAAAGCACATCACGACCGCGGCGCAGCTTCGCGGCAAGCGGGTCGGGGACGCGGGCATCCCCTACCAGCACGCATACCTGACGACGATCCTGGCTCACGCCGGCGTCCCTGCCAGCTCGGTCAAGGAGATCAACGTCGGCGCCAACCTGGTGCCGGCCATGCTCTCGGGCCGGGTGGACGCCACGCTCGGCTCGTTCTGGAACGTCGAAGCGATCCAGTTGGCGATGCTCCACAAGCGCCCGAACGTGATCCACATGGAGCAGGTGGGCGTCCCCGACTACGACGAACTCGTCGTCGTGGTTCGCAAGGACACGATCACCAAGCACCCAGATGTGGTCCGCCGCTTCGTCCAGGCGATGGCCCGAGGGTACGAGGCCGTTCGCCGCGATCCGCAGACTGCCGCGGCCAACCTGGTCAAGGCCAGCTCCGGGCTCGATCCCAAGCTCCAGCTGGCGGGCATCAAGGCCACCCTGCCGGCCTTCTTCCCGAGCAACTCGGCGGATCCCTGGGGCTGGCAGGACCCCAAGCAGTGGACCGCCTACGGCCAGTGGATGCTCAAGAACCAACTCATATCCAACCCCAACGCGGTGATCGACGCCTCCACCAACGAGTTGTTGGCCGGACAGGGCCTCTGAGGCGACGCGCCGTCGAGACCGATGAGTTTTCGGATCGGCGTCGGTCTGATGGCTTAGCATGAGTGTCGTGCCGGAATCAGCCGCGTTGGCGCAGGGGGAACTCGAGCGCCGGCTCGGGCAGCATCGCTCCGAGCTGGTCGGCTACTGCTACCGCATGCTCGGCTCACCGTTCGAGGCCGAGGACGCCGTTCAGGACACGTTCCTGCGCGCCTGGCGCGGCTTCGACCGCTTCGAGGGCCGGGCCGCGTTCCGCTCCTGGCTGTACCGGATCGCCACCAACGTGTGCCTCGACATGCTGAACGGGCGCAACAAGCGCGCGCGGCCGATGGACTTCGGCCCGTCCGTTGAGCCGGTCGAGTCGAACCTGAACACGCTGCCCGAGGTCAGCTTCATCGAGCCGATCCCGACCAGCCTGGTAAGCGCCGAGAGCGACCCGGCCGAGGTGGCGGTGCAGCGCGACACGATCCGCCTGGCCTTCGTGGCCGCGCTCCAGCATCTGCCCGCCCGCCAGCGGGCGGTCCTGATCCTGTGCGAGGTTCTGCGCTGGAAGGCGAGCGAGGTCGCCGAGTTGCTCGACACGAGCGTCGCCTCGGTCAACAGTGCGCTCCAGCGCGCGCGGGCCACCCTCGATCAGCGCGAGATCGAAGCCACCGACGCCATCGCCCCGATGGACCCCGATCAGCGCGAGTTCCTCGAGCGCTACGTCGACGCGTTTGAGCGCTACGACGTGGAGGCTCTCACGATGTTGCTGCGAGAGGACGCCACCCAGTCGATGCCGCCGTTCGACATGTGGCTGTCCGGCCGCGAGGACGTGCTGAAGTGGTGGTTCGGGCCGGGCATCGGCTGCCGTGGCTCGCGGGTCATCCCGGTCGAGTCGGCCAATGGGTCGATTGCCTTCGGTCAGTACAAGCCGAGCGACACCGGGAGCGGGTACGACCCGTGGGCCCTCCAGGTGCTCGAGTTCGCCGACGGCAAGATCGTGGACATCACGTTCTTCCTGTCGACCGAGCGGCTGTTCCCGCTGTGGGGACTGCCGCCTCGCCTCGACGCCGACGGCGCCCCGGCCGCCTAGAGCGCGAACACGTCCTCGAGACCCATGAACGCGATCAGCTCGCGCAGCTGGTCCGACGCGTGCCTGAGCTCGACCCGACAGCGATGCCGGCGCGCCGCGAGCTGCATCCGGGCCAGCGCGTCGACGCTGACCGCGTCCGCGGCCACACCCGAGACCTCGCACACGGCGACGCTGGCGCCGGAGGTCTCGAGCAGAATGCACACCCGGCTATAGAGCGCCGGCAGGTCCTCGCGCGCGAGCGGACCCCTGATCGCGAACGTGATCGTCCTCGGCGGCGGCGTGGCCATCCGGGTAATGACCGCGCTTACGCCCGGAACTCATCGGTCCGGATGCCCGACGCCCGACCGGCCTGCATTACCTGCCATTCGCGGCTTCCCGCTCCGACCGTGGCACGTTGTGCATCTGGCGCATCGATAACCTGCCACGGCGACAGCCCTCGGAGTCGACTGGCAGGTTATGCATGAGGCGCCGGGCCGTCCGCCGCCTGCAGGACCGCTCGTAGAGGGCTGCGCGCGGGCATCGCGTGCGCGTGTGCACGTCAGAGGCGCGTTTCCGCGCGCGGCAGGGAGTCATCGCGGAGAATTCTGCACGCGACGAGAGTTGGTCCGCCGCCTGCAGCGAGACCTCACCCGGATAAGTCGGCACGCCCGTCCCGTGGCGGCAATCGTGACGAGCTGCGCATGCCCCACCCGCACAATGCGTCACGCCCCTCGGGCGGCGGCTCGCGTGTCGGACTATCCAGGTCGTCCGCGCCGGCGATCCGACCCGCGCCACCGGAATCGATCGCCACCCTCACGCGGCCACCCGGCTGAGCGCTGAGCTTCCCCCCACCCGCAGCGCGTGTATCCCGGCCAGTCCGGCCCACGGCGCGTAGGGCGCGAAGAACTCGCCCACCTCCTCCTCGGAGGCCCGCGCGTACGGGTCCCCGCCCGACCGAAGCCTTCCGACCAGCTTCACGTAAGCGAGGTCGCCGGCGGGCAGCTGGTCGAGCCGGGCCTGGCCGGTCAGCGCCAGCATCTGGATCGTCCAGCTGCCGACGCCCCTGATCGCGCGCAGCCGGCGCCACCCGCGCTCTTGATCCCCCGAGAACAAGTCAACCCTTCCGCTCGCCACCTCGCGCGCGGCGCGGACGAGCGTCACCGCGCGACCGGCCGACAGGTCCATCGACTCGAGCAGCGCCGGCGCCTGCGCGGCCAGCGTCGCCGCGGCGGGCGCATCACGGAACGAGCACCACTCGCAGCGCCGGCCCAGGCGGTACACCAGCCGTCGCTGGATCGCGCACGCCCGGCTGAACTCGATCAGCTGTTCGCAGATCGCCCACGCCAACGCCTCGAACGGATCGGGCTTGCCGTATGGCCGCAAACCCGGCGACTCCCGCACCGACGTCCCGATCAGCGGATCGAACCGGAAGCGCTCGTAGAACCCGGACAGGTCGTGATCGATCCCCAGCGCCGCCCGCATGCGCTCGATCCCCCACTCCGCCGACTCGCGGTCGCCCGAGGAAGCGCCGAACAGCACCCGCTCGGGCGAGAGCTGCACGACCCGCACGAGCACCGGCTGATCGCCGGCGTGGATCAGGCGATGGAGAACCCCGCCCCGCACGCGCGTCAGCCCGTCCAGCCCGTTTCGGAGCGGCAGCGCGAACACCCAGCGGGGCCGGACCTCGACGCGGACCTCAACCCCGGGGCCGCCGGCCGTGCTCAATCTCCGTGCCCAGGGTCCGTAGAAGAATTCTTCGCGTTCTTGACGGCGTCTGGACGCGCCTGGCGCCACACCCACCCGTCGAACTCCACGACTAATTCTCCGACGGACCCTTGCCGATCACGTGCACGTCGACCAGGAACGACCGCGAGGCCGCGATCGGCAGAAGGTCCACGGCGCGGCGCGACCCACCGCGACCGTTGCGGGCCAGCTTCTTGGCGGTACGGCGCTTTACCAGGGCCACGGTGGCGGCGCCGGCGACGAAGCCGGTCGCCGCGACGGCGGCCACCTGCACCGCCGGCAGGGACGCGGGCGAAGGGCGCTCGATCGTCCGGACCTCGGCCAGAACCGGGAGCCCGTCGACGACCTCGGCGTCGGGGTCCAGGTCCGCGTCGGCCTGCTCCCCGTCGGAACCCTCCAGGTCCAGCTCGGCCGGCTCCTCGCCGATTGTCGGTTCTGATTCCTTCATAAGCGCGACATGGTGACAGCGCGACCGGTCATCTTCAAAGCAGGCGCTCGTACACGCGGTAACGGCGCACGATCTTGCCGCCCATCCGCTCCATCGCGCGGTTCATCGGCTTGTTGCTCTCGAGCGTCCAGCCGGTCTCGCCGCGGCCCTGGCCCGTGCGCTCCCCCGCGTCCCAGTGCATCTCATACAGCTTGGCCCCGACTCCGGTGTGCTGGTACTCGGGCTTGACGCCAAGGGCGAACACCCGCACCCGGTCGATCTTGCGCTTGTACCAGAGAAACTTCGCCCACCCAAACGGCATTAGACGGCCATTCAGGCGCTTGAACACCTGGTTGTAATCCGGCAGGGTAAGCGCCGCTCCGACTGGCTCGCCGTCCTTCTCGGCGATGAACGCCCAGTTCTCGTCGAGGATCTGCTTGAGGTCCTTGGCGTAGTGGCGGACCTCCTCCTCGGTCAGAGGCACGAATCCCCAGTTGCGCTCCCACGCCGCGTTGTACACCTGGAGGAACCGGCCGATCTCCGCCTCCATGTCCTTCTTGCGCATGTTGCGCACCGTGATCCCGTACTTACTTTCGACCTCGGCCGCCACCCGCCAGATCGCCGGGTGGACGTGCTCACGCTGGGTCACGTCGAGCGACCACATGTACAGGTCCATCGCCTTGGTCAGGCCCGCGCCCTCGATCAGCTCCGGGTAGTACGGGTGGTGCCAGTCGGTCAGGATCGTGGGCAGCTTGTCGTACCCCTCGATCAGCACGCCGCACTCGTCGTTGGTGGTGAAGTTCATCGGGCCGACCATTCGGTCGCGCCCTCGCGCCGCGAGCCAATCCGAGGCAGCGGACAGGAGCGCCGCGGCCGCCTCGGGATCGTTCTCGCACTCGAAGAATCCGAACATCCCCCACTCGTGGTGCTGGAACTCGTTGAAGTTGCGGTCGATCTGGGCGGTGATCCGCCCGACCGGCTGATCACCCCGCCAGGCCAGGAAGAACTCGACCTCGGCGTGCTGGAAGAACGGATTGCGCGAGCGGTCGAGGAACCGCTTGCGATCGAACAGCAGCGGCGGCACCCAGTTGGGCTCGTTACGATAGAGCCGCCACGGCAGCTTGATGAATGTATCCAGCTCGCGCTTGCTCGCGACGGGGCGAACGTCCAACGCGCGACGAGCCGGCAGGGTCACGTCCAGCGCCATCTAGCCGGAACGTTATATGTCCACCTCAATCGACGTCTTCGCCAAGGCTCGCGAGCACGAGCGACTCGAGCAGCTCCGGGCCGCCCAGGAGCTCGACCTGGTGCCCTATTTCCGCGTGCTGGAGGGCCCGACCCTGCCCATCGTGGAGATGGAGGGCAAGGCCCGGATCATGCTCGGCTCCAACAACTACCTGGGCCTGACCGGCGACGAACGGGTCAAGCAGGGAGCGATGCAGGCGCTCAACCGCTACGGCACCGGGCTGACCGGATCGCGCTTCCTGAACGGCACCACCGACTTGCACCTCGAGCTCGAGCAGGAGCTGGCCGACTGGTTCGGCACCGAGGGCGCGATCGTCTTCACCACCGGGCACCAGGCCAACCTGGGCGCGCTCGGGACGATCCTGGGGCCGTCCGACACGGTCGTGGTCGACTCGGGCGACCACGCCTCGATCCTGGACGGGTGCATCCTCTCGCGGGCCAAGCTCCGCCCGTTCCGCCACAACCGGCTCGACCGTCTCGAGCACACGCTCGAGAAGGCCGCCGCCGACGGCGGCGGGGTGCTGGTCGTGGTCGACGGCGTTTTCTCGATGGAGGGGGATGTCGCTCCCCTGCCCGAGATCACCGAGATCAGCCACCGCTATGGCGCGAGGGTGATGGTCGACGAAGCGCACGCGCTCGGCGTGCTCGGCGCCCGCGGCGCCGGCGCCAGCGAGCTGTTCGGCGTGGAGGACCAGGTTGACCTGCGGATGGCCACCTTCTCCAAGTCGCTGGCCTCCTGCGGGGGCGTGATCGCCGGGCCCGCGGACGTCGTCGAGTACCTCCGGGTGTCCTCGCGGCCGTTCATGTTCACCGCCTCGGCCGTACCCGCCGCGCTGGGCGCCGCGCTTGCCGCCGTTCGGATCTGCCGCTCCCCCGAGGGCCAGGAGCTGTTCGAGAAGGTCCTGGCCAACGCCCGCTACCTGCACCGAGGCCTCCACGACCTCGGCTTCCAGGTCGTGGAGCCGACCAAGCTCGCCGACGGGACCGAGGTGGTGACCCCGGTCGTCCCGGTCGTGATCAAGGACGACTGGAAGGCGGCCTTCCTCTGGAAGGCGCTCTACGACCTCGGCCTCTACGTCAACGTCGCGCTGCATCCGGCCGTGCCGCCGGCCGGCGCGCTGCTCCGGACGAGCGTTATGGCCACCCACGGTCCGGACACGCTCGATCCCGCGCTCGAGATCTTCGCCCAGGCGAAGCGGTCTTTCGAGGCCGAGCACGGACCGCTGCCCAGTCATCCTTGACGGCCACCCAGCCCCGCTGGGCTTGTCCACACTCGCACAAGACCCTCGCGCTGATAAAAAACACGCTCTAAGCGCATGGGCAGCAGATGTGACGTTGCTGTTACCCGCGCGGATGGCGTAGCTTCTTGCTCTACCGAAACGGCCCCAAGAGCAGGCGGTCGGGAAGGTAGGGAAGGCCGAAACGGGGGTGGACAGGATCCGCGCGTCTCTGCGTGCGGGAACAGCAGTGAGCAGCTAGGACCCATGGGAGGGGGCCCGCGAGGACCCCTGCCCATTCGTGTACATAGATCCGCCCAGGCGGACCGAATGGGAGGAAGCGAAGGACCACATGAGTGAGACCGCAACGATGAGCCCGGCGCCGCAACGACTGCGAGCACTGGAACGAGCCAACGCGGTCAGGCTCGCGCGCGCGGAGCTGAAGCGAAGGATCGCCGAGGGAGAAGCTTCCGCCGCGGAGATCATCTTGGACCCGCCTGCTGAGGCTCTCAGTTGGGCGATCGGGGAACTGCTGATGAGCCAGCGCCGCTGGGGAACGACCCGTTGCCGGAAGTTCCTCGGCCGATACCACATCAGCGAGACCAAGACCTTGGGGGCACTCACCGAGCGCCAGCGCCGGCTACTGGCCGACGAGCTCGAGCTGTGCCCCGCTCGTACCCTCGTGCTCGTCTAAAGACGACCCGCCACGCCCCTCGCGACTGGTTCCAGCACAGTCGCGTGGGGCGAAGGGTCGGAGAGCGGGATCCCGACCCGCTTACCTCGCTAGATCTGAATTCCGACCGGCACCGGGCTGGCGCCGGCGAAGAAGAAGAACCACACCACGAACGCGGCCAGGGTGAGTCCCGCGCTCACGACCAGGACCGCCTCGAGCACGTAGTGCCCGGTGTCCTCGAGTCCTCGGGCCCGGCGGTTGGCCTGGTAGACGTCGCTGAGCTTGGCCAGGACGCCGGCAAGCAGGATGATCGTCACCACGACCCCCAGGAAGCTCACCCCGAGGGCGGTCCCCAGCGACGAGGTGGCCCCCTGGATCTGGGAGCCGACCCACAGCCACAGCAGCGGCGTTCCGATCCACAGCACCAGGCTGCCGATGAACATGATCAGCAGCACCAGCGTGGCGCCGGCGCCGGTCCTCAGCACGTCGCGCATCGCCGCCGAGCTTAGTGGTGCATCAGCCGGCCGCAGACGAGCCGCGGCCGGTGGCTAACGGACAGCCCGAGGACAGCTTGACCTGCCACCACCCCATCAGCATCCCGATCAGCCCCAGGCGCGGGCGGACGTGCCAGACACCGCAGCCCGGCTCGCCGATGTCGCGGTTGGCGACGCGGACGAAGCGGTGGCGGCCCGGCTCGAGCAGCATCCGCTCGAGCAGGACGCGGTTGGCGGCCTGGCGATCGGCCAGCTCGGAGATGGTCCCGCGCGCGATCCGGACTCGTGCCGCGAGCTCGTCGCGGACGCGCTCGAGCTCACCCAGGTCCAGCAGACGGGGCGCCGCGCACGAATGCGCCGGCTCCTCTCCCAGTCCTCCCATCGGGTATGCGGTGACGAACGCCTCGGCCAGCTCACGCTCGAGCTTGTCGATCTGCGACCGCAGCGACCGCCGAGCCGCGCGCTCGGCCTGCGCCGGCGCGGTCAGCCCTACCGGCGGCACAGCTCTGCTGTCGTGTTCGAGCAGCTCCAACGCGGCCTCCTTTCGGGAGCGCGTCCAGCTTACCAACCACCTTCCCCCGTTTCTGGGGAATTACCCGGCGTCGATCGCGTCGGTCGACACCCACAGGGCCTCCTCGACGTGAATCGCGGGCACGCCGTCCACCGCCACCGCGAACAGCACCACCCGGCGAGTCCGCGGACCGGGCGCGTGCTCAGCCGCGGGCGGGCCGAACAGCGTGGCGTGCACGCGGGTCGCGTCGGCGACCACCATCTGACCGGCCGGCAGCTCCGCGCCCTCCGGCGGGCGCCCGACGCGATCGCCGGGCGCCGCGACCCGGATCCCCAGGCTGTCGACGTCGACGAACCGGGCGTCAAGTGCCCACACCGGGACCCCGGTCTCGACCAGCGCGATCAGCAGCGCGTCGCTCACGGTGTCCTGGGGCTCGAACCGCCCCTGGAGCAGGCGCCGCACCGCCGCCGCCTCGCTCGGGATCCGGGCGGCGTCGGGATCGACCCCGACCTGGCGGAAGAACGCGCGATAGGCGTGCGGTATCGGCTGGGTGCGCATCGCGACGACGCCCGCGCCGGCGACCCGGTCCGACAGCCCTCGCAGCCGCCGGCGCGTCTCGGGCGAGCTGCCACGCACCCGCGCGTCGAGCACGGTCCAGCGGAGCCGCAGCCCAGGGAACTCGGCTTCGAGGTCCGGGGCGATCGCACCGTTGCCGACGCTCACCTAGCGACCCCTTGGAAGCAGACGCCGCACCTGGGCGGCCAGGGCGTCCTGGTTCAACCAATGCTCGCCGATCAGGCGAGCCTCGACCGTCCCGCCGCGCGAGGCCAGTTCGAGCAGCGGACAGGCAGTGACCCCGTAGGCCCCGCCGACCGCCCCGTCGGCGTCGTAAGCCACCGGAACCGTCCAGCGGTGCGCGCGTACGGCCTTCGCGGTCCCGCCGTGTGTCCCGTCGACCGCCACCGCGGCGAACTGGACGGGCCGCAGCGACTTTCGCCGGGAGAGCGCCTGCATCGCGCTCACCTCACGCTCGCACTGCGAGGACCTGGTCACAAAGAAGGCCAGCACGAGTGGCGCGCGCTTGACCAGGAGGCACACGTTCAGCGCCCGCGGGTCGTGGTGCGCCTCGGTGCAGGGCGGGTTGAGGTTGGCGTCGCCGTTGAGCGTCGAGGCGGCCAGGGGCGCGGCGAACAGGTGCAGCCGCCCGCCGGCCGCCACACCCTCCGTCCCCGCGGGGTTGCGCGAGGTGAGCGCGTAGATCAAGAAGCCGATCACCAGGACCGCGGCCAGCCCGCCAACCGCCCAGCCGTAGCGGCGGTTGTCGATCGGGGCAGGGGTCTTCGCAGGCGCCGGTGACCTCGTCTCGTCCGGGGCCGGCCCGGACGGGCTCACGCCACCGTGGCCCGCCGGCGCCGCGGCAACCGCACGGCGACGCGGCGCACCCGCTCGCGGGGTCCAACCCACGCGTCCTCTCGTTCTGAGAGCGCGAGCGCGGAGGGAAGCACGAGCAGCACGCCGGCCAGCGACACCGTGAGGTCGATCAGCGTCACCAGCCCGAAGTCGCGCAGCATCGTGATGCTCGACAGGGTAAGCACTCCGAAACCGGCGATCGCGGTGATCCCGCTCGCGAGCACGGCCGATCCCGTGAACCGGTACGTCCGCGCCAGGGCCTCCGCCGGCGCGCGCCCGGCCCGGCGCTCGGCGCGGAACCGCTCGGACAGCAGCACGCTGAACTCGGTGGAGATCGCGATCACCAGCGCCCCCAGCGTGGCCGACATCGGGTTGAGCGGGATCTGGGTCGCGAACAGGATCAGCGACGACCAGCCGGTGGCGAGCGCGATCGGCACCAGCGGCACGAGCGCGCGCCGCACGGTGCGAAGCACGGCCAACAGCACCAGCCCGACCGCCAGAAGCCCGACGGCAAGCATCAGCATTCGATGGCTTGACGAGGACAAGGAGGCGTCGGCCTGGGCCGCCAGCACTGGGAGGCCCGCGAGCGAAGCGCTCACCCCGGGCGGCGGGTGCAGCTGGGCGCGCATGTAATCGATCACCCGCTGCTGGCGCGACAGCGGCATCAGGCGGATCCCGAACGCGAGCGTCGCCTCGCGCCGGTCGCCGGTGATGACCGCCTGCGAGAAGTAGCTGGGGACCGCCCGCAGGAAGCTCATGATCGTGCCGGGGGTGAGCGAGTTGCATTTCCCGGACGCCACCTGGGAGCCCGAGCAGAACAGGTCCGGCAGCGACAGGGCGGGGCACAGCGTCGCGTGCGAGCAGCCCTTGGCCTCGACGTACCCGTAATGCGCGAGCAGCCCATCCTGGTAGCGCAGCATCCAGCCGATCGTCTTCGGGGTGGCGACGTCGCGCGAGTGGACCACCACGTCGATCTCACCCGATACGCCGGTGACGTTCTCGAGCGTGCGCAGGTTCTGGAGCGCCGGCATGCTTGCCGGCACGAGCTTGGTCACGTCGGACTGGACCGCGGTCTGCGTGTCGGCCGCCCAGCCGAGCACGGCGAGGAGCAGGCCGATGGCGAGCACGCGGCCGGGCCGGCGCGCCGCCGCGGAGAGCGCCATCCGGCCGCCGGCGCGGACCGGCGCCGTGATCCGCGCGCCGACGTCGCTCACGATCTCTGTCGCCCCGCGCGCCGACGCACCGAGGACACCGAGCGAGGGGGTGCGCACGCGACGAACCGCCGGGCGAGCGGGCCGCGATCGCAGGACGATCGCCGCCGTCCCCGCTGTCAGCGCACACAGCAGCGCCACCGCGATCCCGACGATCAGCAGCAGGCCGAACCCGCGCACCATCGGCACGGGCGAGAGGAGCAGGGCCAGGAACCCCGCTGCCGTGGCCAGCGCGGCGGTGGCGATGGTCGGCGCGGCGGCGATCGTCGCATCGGCGACCGGCACGCCGGAGGCAGACCCCTCCTGCACGCGAGATTGGAACTGGATCCCGTAGTCGACCGCGAGCCCGATCAGGATCGGCAGCACCGCAATCGACGCCATGGTCAGCGATCCGCCGAGCAGCGACACGATCCCGAACGTGATCCCGACCGCGCACAAGGCAATGACCAGGGGCAGCAGCCGCAGCCGGCCGCGGAACACGAGCAGCAGCACCACCGCCATCACCAGCAGCGCCGCGCCGAGCAGCCCCGCGATCGAGCCCGTGATCGTCGAGGCCAGATCGTGGGTGACCACGGGCACTCCGGACACGGTGTAGGTGCCGCCATAGGCCGAGCGGAACATCGGCATCCGCACCGCCTGGCGGATCCACGAGATCGCCTGGGCCTGCTTCGTCGCACTGAGCGACGCTTTCAACCGCACTTGGATGAGCGCCGAGTTCTTGCTTGGGAACAGATACGCAAACCGCGCCTTGGGCTGGTTCACGCCCCGCGTCTGATCGAACACGATCTCCGGGATGAAATGCGGGTCGTCGATCGCGGGCTGTCCCGAGATCCCGGAGTTCAGGTACATCTTGATGAGCTGCGAGTACTGCTGCTGCTGGGCAAGCTGGCCGGCGGCGTTCTCCTCGGCAAGCGCCTGCTTGTGCGACATGTGCTCGGCCAGCGCCAGCTTGTAGGCGCTCTGGCGCGCGCTCGTCACCGCCTGTTGCGCCCCGCGCTCGAGCGACAGGACCTGCTGCTGCACCGCCGCCACGGCCCGGTTCAGGAACGTCCCGGGGCCGTACACGACCTGCGCCGGCCGTTCCTTCATCAGCTTTCCGCACGGGCTCGCCCAGCCCCCGTAAGGCTTCTGCGAACCCGCCGGCGCGGGCGTGAACGCCTGCAACTGCTGGTTGGGCACGATCACCTGGCCCGCCAGGCACGCCTCGAGCTCGGACACCGTCCCGAGGTCCTTGGTCTCGACCAGGTCGGTGAGCGGCTCGCGGATCAGGATCACCACCGGGTCGCCCCCGAAGTGCCGCTCGTCGTCGAGGCTGGCCTGGAAGCTCGCCGACGAGCTGCTCACGAACGTGTCGCTGCCCGTGTTCGGATGCAGCCGGAGCGCGAGCGCGCCGCCGCCCAGCGCGAGCGCCAGCACGATCCCGAGCGTCACCGCCGGCCTGCCCACCGCGGCCCGCACCAGCCGCTCGAACGTCCTCGCCATCATGCGTCAGTCCATCGAGAGCGGGCCCTGCGACTCCCCTGACAGGAACTGGCGGATGAAGGGATTGTCCGAGTTCAGCATGTCTTCGGCCGGCCCCGCCTCGACGATCCGGCCCTTCCAGAGCACGTTGATGTAGTCGGCCACGCGCCGCGCGCTCATGATGTCGTGGGTGATCACGCAGAAGGTCGGGAGGTGCTCGCGCTCCTTCTCCTTGGCCTCCTCCATCATGTCGCGGTGGATCTCGAGGATCAGCTCGCCGAGCAGCGCCGTGCGCACCGGGTCGAGTCCCGAGTCGGGCTCGTCGAACAGGACGATGTCGGGCTCGAGCACAAGCGCCCGCGCGAAGCCGGCGCGCTTGCGCATCCCGCCGGACAGCTCGTTGGGCGCCTTGAAACGCGCGTCGGCGAGACCGACCTCCTTCAGGCGACGCATCACGATGTGCTCGATCTCGTCCTCGCTCTTCTCGGTGTGCTGGCGAAGCGGGAAGGCGACGTTGTCATACAGGTTCATCGAGCCGAACAGCGCGCCGTCCTGGAACAGGAGCCCGAACTTCTTGCGCATCTCGAATAGCTCGTCGTCGGGCATGTCCGGAACCGATTTGCCGTGCACGAGGATGTCGCCCTCGTCCGGGTAGAGCAGCCCGACCATGTGCTTGATGCAGACCGACTTCCCGGTACCGGACGGCCCGAGGATCATCGAGACCATCCCCTCGGGCAAGCCCATGTTCAGCCCGCGCAGGATGTGCGTGCGCCCGAACGACTTGTACGTGTCGATGAACTCGACGGCGTCGGGGCGACCCGACGGATACACCCGGTAGGTGTGCCACTTGTAGTCGTCCTCGTCAGCGCCCGGCGGCGGCCCGGGCCGGGGCGACTCGTCGACGACGGACACGCGCGAACTCGACGCCTGCTCGCCGGAATGCTCGTCGCTCTCGTGCTCGCCGGCGTCGTCGGGCGCGTCGTATTCGTCGTCAGTGTCAAACCGCATGGTCAGCCTCCGATTGGTGCCCGGG
>Ga0335080_10004708_pt1 | contig 13916 bp, 14 predicted proteins | sample Lox_Sample_34_FD_206720 | JGI IMG/M metagenome (GOLD analysis project Ga0335080, IMG submission 206720) | Soil microbial communities from Loxahatchee National Wildlife Refuge, Florida, United States - Lox_Sample_3.4 | ecosystem: Environmental > Terrestrial > Soil > Wetlands | place: USA... | reverse complement strand
AGCGCCGCGATTGGGTTACGCCATTCGGCGTTGCGCTAAGAAGCGTAATCGTCAGCGCTTGTCGTACACTAACCCCGCCAATGAACTTCCCCCGGCAACGCACTCTCGCCCTTCTGCTCCTGCTCTGCTTTGTTGTTTCACTTGCCACCGGCACCGTCTACGATGCCCGTCCCAAGCTGATCGTCGTCATCGTGATTGACCAATTTCGCGGCGACTACCCGGAGCGTTATCGCCAGCGCTTCGTCGAGAATGGCTTCCGCCTGTTCCTCGACCACGGCGCGGCTTTCGTCAACTGCGACTTCGAGTATGCCAATACCCAGACCGCGCCCGGCCACGCCACGCTCTTCACCGGCGCTTACTCCGATGGACACGGCATCGGCGGCAATTCATGGTGGGACCCGGAGCGGCAGAAGACTGTGACTTCGGTGAGCGATGCTTCCACGAAGATCATCGGCGCCAGCGGCGACGGAGCATCGCCTCACAACCTGCTCGCTGACACCATCGGCGACGAGCTGAAGCTTGCAACCGGCGGACGCTCCCGCGTGTTTGCGATTTCTCTGAAAGACCGCGCTGCAATTCTGCCGGGCGGCTTTGCGGCCGATGGCGCCTACTGGATCGATCACGATACCGGCGCGTGGATCACTTCTTCTTATTACATGAACGAACTGCCGGGCTGGGTTCAGAGGCTCAATCAGGAAAAAGCGGCCGACAAGTACTGGAACCGCGAGTGGAAAGATGCTTCCGGCAAAGTGCTGCGCAGCACTACGCAATCCAGCAAGGGCTGGTATGAAGTTATTGGCTCGACTCCCTTCGCCAACGACTACGAGTTCGACTTCGCCCGCGAGGTGATCGAGAAGGAAAAACTTGGCACGGGACCGAATACCGATCTGCTCGCGATCAGCCTCTCTGCCAACGACATTCTCGGCCACCAGGTGGGGCCGGATGCGCCCGAGATGCAAGCCATGGCGCTGGCGCTCGATCGCGAAATTGCGGACTTCGTCGGTTTTCTCGGCCGCCAGCTTGGCCTGGCGAATGTCTGGATCGCGCTCAGCGCCGATCACGGCATGGCGCCCCTGCCGGCATACGCCGAGAAGCTGCGCCTGCCCGCGGCAAACTTCGATGCCCATACAACGCGCGCGGAGATCAACAAAGAATTTTCGGCCCGCTTCGGCGCGGGCGAATACATCACGGAAATCGATTGGCCAAGGCTTTTCCTTTCCGAGCCGGCATTTGCCAAGGCCAACTTGAAAGAAAGCGACGCCGAACTTGCCGTCGCCGGCGCGCTGAAGAAAGATCCGCACGTCGCCGGCGCCTATACCCGCTCGCAGATGGAAGCTGCCGCGCTTCCGCAAACTGCCATGGGACGCAAGTATGCGCACAGCTACTCGCCTTACGGCGGCTGGTATGTGCTTGCCGTACCGCAGCGCTTCGCCATCGGCTGGCCCAAAGGCGGCGACCATGGCACTCCTTACAGCTACGACACGCACGTGCCGCTTTATTTCTACGGCCGGGCGTTTCGTCCCGGAGTTTATCGCACGCACTGCGAGCCTGTGGACATGGCCGCAACCCTGGCCTCGCTGCTGGGGGTCAACGCGCCCAGCGCTTCCGTCGGGCGCGTGTTGACGGAGGCTTTGGCTGCGGGAAAAGAGGGTGCACCGTGAGCCCGCAGCCCAGCGTTCCCGACCTGCGGGTCAGCATCGCCGGCATTGAGCTGAAGAATCCAGTCATTGCCGCCAGCGGCACGCTGGGCTATGGGGTGGAGTTTGAAGAGATCGTAAGCCTGGAAAAGCTGGGCGCAATCGTGGTCAAAGGGCTTTCGCGCGAACCGATGGCGGGCAATGCGCCGCCGCGCGTCTTTGAAACCGCGGCGGGCATGCTGAATGCCATCGGCCTGCAAAACATCGGCGTGCGCGAATTCGTTACCGACAAGCTGCCCCGGCTTTGCCGCCGCAAAGACGTTGTGGTCTTCGCCAACGTCTTCGGATCGAGCATCGAGGACTACCTGCGCGTGATCGAGGTGCTTAACCAGGCGGAAGGCGTTGCCGCCTACGAGCTGAACGTCTCCTGTCCCAACACCGAGGTGGGCGGCATTAGCTTCGGCAGCGATCCAGACGTTCTGCAGGAGCTGCTGTATGCGGCGACGCGCTGGGCGGAACGCCCGCTGATCGTGAAGCTCTCGCCTAACGTGACCAGCATCCCGCAGATGGCGCAGGCCGCCGAGCGCTCGGGGGCGGACGCCATCTCGCTGGTCAATACCTTCGTCGCCATGGCCATCGACGCCGAAACCCGCAAGCCGCGCATTGCCAATCTCACCGCCGGACTCTCCGGGCCGGCAATCAAGCCGATCGCCTTGCGCATGGTGTACGAGGCGGCGCACGCCGTCTCCATCCCGGTGATCGGCATCGGAGGCATCACCACCGCAACCGACGTGGTCGAATTCATGCTCGCCGGCGCCACTGCCGTCGAGATCGGCACCGCCAGCTTCTGGGACCCGGTGGCAACCGAGCGCATCGTGCAGGCGCTTACCAACTGGGCCATCGAGCACCGCATCGAAAGAATCACCGACTTGATCGGAGGCTTGCAAGTCTAGCCCCCATGCATGCTGTCAACCCGGCGCTGCTCTCCGACGCCCGCATTCTCGCCGCTTACCTGATTTTCTTTGGCAGCTACTTCGTTTTCGCCCTGGGCAAGTTTCCCGGGATGAAGATCGACCGCCCGGGCGCGGCCATCATTGGCGCGGTGCTGATGTTCGCCTTCCGCATCGTGCACCCGCAGGACGCAATCGCATCCATCGACTTCGCCACCATAGTGCTGCTGTTCTCGATGATGCTGATCGTCGCTAACCTGCGCCTGGCGGGCGTTTTCGACTGGCTCACGGAGTGGATCGTGGCCCGGCTGAAGCCGCAGCAATTGTTGCCCACCATCGTCTTCACCAGCGGCGTGCTCTCGGCGTTCCTGGTCAACGACGTGATCTGCCTGGTAATGACGCCGTTCGTGCTGCGCATCACCCGCCGGCTCGATCTCGAGCCCACGCGCTATCTGCTGGCGGTGGCGACCGCGTCCAACATCGGCAGCGTCGCCACTATTACCGGCAACCCGCAAAATATCCTGATCGGCTCCCTCTCCCGCATTTCGTACGTTGACTTCCTGCGGCATCTTGGTCCGATCGCGGTGCTTGGCCTGTTCGTGGATTGGGGGCTTCTTCACTGGCTGTTCCGGCGCGAGAACCGCACCAGCAGCAAAGCGCAACTCGCGCGCCCCACAAGCGAGCGGCACACCATGGGCAAGAAACCGCTGCTGGTGCTGGCCCTGGTGCTGGTGGGATTCTTCGCTGGCCTTCCACCCGCGATGATCGCGGCGGTAGGCGCGGCCCTGCTGCTCGTCACGCGCACGGTCGATCCCCACAAAGTGTATCGGGAGGTCGACTGGGGACTACTGGTGCTATTCCTGGGGCTCTTCATCATTGTCGGTGGCGCCAACCGCGCCGGAATCGTCAACACGATGCTGAGCCCGCTGGCTGCATGGAACCTGCATCTCCTGCCCACGTTTGTCACCGTGACCGCGATCTTCTCCAACGTCGTGAGCAATGTTCCGGCGGTGATGCTGCTGAAGTCGCTGGTGCCGGGCTTTTCCAACCCACACACCGGCTGGCTGGCGCTGGCCATGGCTTCCACCCTGGCCGGCAATCTGACCATCACCGGCTCGGTCGCCAACATTATTGTGGTGGAAGGCGCCCGTGCAGAGCATGTGCACATCGGCTTTCGTGAATACTTCCGGCTGGGAGCGCCGGTGACGGTGGCAACGCTGGCGCTTGGATCAGCGTGGCTGTGGGCGATGGGCCATTGAGCGATTCAAGGTTGGGCCATTAAGTCATTGAGTCATTGCGCCATTGAGAGCGCCTCTTTAATGACTCAATGGCCCAATGGCCCAATGACTCAATACTCAATCAGCTACTTCAACTTAAGTTCATCCGGCAGCCGGTCGCGTATTTCCGGTGGCAGGCGGTCGGAGATCTGGCGGGCGCGCGTTCTGGCAGCGTCCAGCACTACCATTGGTACTGGCGTAACGATGGCAACAATCACCCACACCAGCGCCGAGAAAGCGAAGCCGGCTAGGGCGACAATTTCCAGCAGCAGCGCGTGCTGCGGCGAGTAGCGGCGGATAACGATGAAGGCCAGCAAAAAGAGAATCGCCGAGATGGTGGCGAGAACGATGAGCGAGATGTCGATGGAGCGGTGCAGGCGCTGGCGCGCGCGGCATCGGTCACAGGCGGCGAAGTGGGCTTCATAGTCGCCGCGCATCTCCAGCGCCAGGCCGGAGATGTCATAACGCCACCCGGCGAGAATGTCGCCGACCACGGGATCGACGCATTGTTCTTTCATGCTCACGCTACAGCTGAATGGCTTCCATCGCCTGCCACTGCGACGCGAGCATCAACCGGTTTTGCAGCAGACTGCGGCGGGGAGCCAAGGCCCGCTCGGCAGTGTCGCGCGCGATCTCCGGGTGGTTGTTCTCCTCGGAAAGATGCGCCAACACGACAAAAGCCGCGCTTCCATCATAATCGCTGGTCAGGAATTCCGCGAGCGTGGCGTTGGAAAGGTGCCCCACGCGGCTCATCACCCGCTGCTTCACCGACCACGGGTAACGCCCGATGCGCAGCATCTCCAGATCATGGTTGGATTCAACCATTAGCACATCGGAATCGCGGATATTGTCGCACACGCTGGCCGGCAGGTAGCCCAGATCGGTGACGATGGCCAGCTTCACGCCATCAATGCGAAAGGCGAAGGCTACCGGATCGGCTGCGTCATGGGGAATGGTGAAGGGCGTCACATGGATGTCGCCAATCTGAAAGCTGCGGCCGGAGCCGAACAACTCCAGGCGATCGATATGGCTTTCTTTATCGCCGCATTGGCGCCCCCACGTGTCGTTGGTGGCGCCGGTCATGTAGACAGGAATCTTCAGCCTGCGCGCCAGTACCGGCAGGCCGGCAACGTGGTCAGAGTGCTCGTGCGAGATCAGGATCGCGGTGAGGCTGTGGGGATCTTCACCCGCGGCCGCCATGCGTTTCAATGTCTCGCGGCAGGAAAGGCCGGCATCCACCAGCAGGCGGGTGCGCGCGCTGGCCACGATGGCGCAGTTTCCCTTACTGCCGCTGGCCAGCACCGTCAACCGCACGCACATATGCATGCGAGCATAGCGGGAATTGAAGGGATGCGCGAGTAACTTGGTGGTTAATACCGAAGTACCGAGTACCGAGCGCTGAGTCTACGGCGGAACTCGGTACTCGGTACTTGCAACTCGGTACTCTAGGGCCCCCTCAGCTCGCGCACCATCTTCTCCAGAAACGCTCCCAGGTACGCTCCGACAAATGCCGGCAGAAACGCCAGCACACCGGAGAACTCGCCGGCGCGATGCCAGAGGAAATGTCCGAGCGGAAGAGATAAAGCAAACAGCAGCCCCCACCGCCAGGCACGGCGCGGACCGAAATAGGAAACCACCGTGCAGAAGAAAAGGATAGCGATCAGCGAAGTCGAAGTATCGCGGAGGGTCAAGTCGAGCACGGTCGTGCCCGCGGCCAAGACTACCGCGACCACCCAAACGAAGGTCTCCCGCTTAGTCTCCGTGTCTCTGTGCCTCCGTGGCAAATCAATAGCGATAAAACCCGCGTCCCGATTTGCGCCCCAGCCAGCCGGCATCGACCATCCTGATCAGCAGCGGACAGGGACGATACTTGGGATCGCCGAGGCCGTCATGCATCACCCGCATGATGTCGAGGCAAACGTCCAGCCCGATAAAGTCCGCCAGCGTCAGCGGCCCCATGGGGTGCGCCATTCCCAGCTTGAAGACTTCATCGACCGCTTCCGCCGTGGCGACGCCCTCCATCACCGTATACATGGCCTCGTTCAGAAGCGGCATGAGCACGCGGTTGGAGACGAACCCTGGCGAGTCGTTCACTTCCACCGGTGTTTTCTCCAGCTTGGTGGCGAGCTCGGACACCGTCCGATATGTCTCCTGCGAGGTGGCCAGACCGCGGATCACCTCCACCAGCTTCATCATGGGCACAGGATTGAAGAAGTGCATGCCGATCACCTGCTGCGGGCGCTTGGTGACGGCAGCCAGCTTGGTGATCGAAATTGAGGAAGTGTTCGACGCCAGGATGACCTCTGGGTGGCACAGGCGGTCGAGTTCCTGGAACAGTTCGGTCTTGATCTTGAACTGCTCGGTGGCGGCTTCAATGACGAAATCGCAAGTGGCCAGCGGCGCCCGGCTCACACCCGGCGTGATGCGCTTCAGGGCGGCATCGCGAGCTTCTGCGGTGAGCTTCCCTTTGCCGACTTCACGCTCCATGTTCTTGCCGATGGTGCTCATGGCGCGGTCGAGAAAGGTCTGCTCCACGTCCACCAGCGTCACGTTGCAGCCGGACCTGGCAAAGACATGGGCAATGCCGTTGCCCATGGTTCCGGCGCCTACCACGCCCACAGTTTTGATTTCCATGATTGCCTCCTGACGTATAAGAAAAGATTGGATAAGGAGAAAAACGCGTCAGTGTAGCAGAAGGGAGTTGGGCGAAGCAGTGAGCTGGGTGAAAGAGGAGTCAGCGTTTTTACTGACTCCTGGCTACCGACTCCTGACTCCTCTGCTAATTGATTCTGACCAGCAGACAGGTAATGTTGTCATCCCCGCCGGCATCGCGCGCGGCTTTTATCAGAGCGTCGCAAGCCTTCTCGATGCTGGGGGCGGAGCTGGTGATCTCGAGCAACCGCGCTTCCTTCACCAGCTTGGTAAGGCCGTCGGTGGCGAGCAGGAATGTATCGCCTGGCAAGATCTCGACATCCTGGACATCAGGCTCGGCGCTTTCTTCCGAGCCCAGGGCGCGAGTAATGATGTTCTGGATGGAAGAGCGCTCGGCTTCTTCCATGGTCATCAGGCCGCGGCGCACGTGCTCCATCACCAGCGAGTGATCGGTGGTGAGCTGGCGGATTTTGCCGCCGCGCAGCAGGTAAGCGCGGCTGTCGCCGACGTGGGCAATCGAAGCTTTGCCTTTGCGCGCCAGCAGCGCCACGATGGTCGAGCCCATGCCCTGCCGCCCCGGATGCTCCAGGGCCTCGTGAAAGATGCGCAGGCCGGCCGCCTGCACCGCGCTGGCCAGCGCGTTCGCTTCCGGGGAGATATCGTCGAAGTTCTCGCCGATGAGCGGGTAGTTGCCCTCGGCGGAATAGCGGCGGAAGTACTCCAGAACGGTCTCGACGCCCAGTTGGCTCGCAACCTCGCCGGCAGCCTGCCCGCCCATGCCGTCGCATACCACGTAGACACCCCAGTCGCTATCGTAACCGAAGCTGTCTTCGTTGTTGCTGCGGACACAGCCAACGTCGGTGCGACCCGCGGCTTGGACCTCAGCCTTCAGCATTCAGCACTCAGCAATCAGCCCGGGTTAGCTGAGTGTTGAATGCTGATTGCTGATTGCGCCCTAGGGATGCTTCTTCTCCGCCACGTCCAATCGCACCTCGGCACGCTTCAGGGCGTTCAAGGCGCGGTCATAATCGGTGTTTGGATCCTGACTCTTGAGCAGGCTTTCCGCACGCTGCTTGGCTTCCTGGGCTCGTGCCACGTCGATCTCATCCGGCCGCTCGGCTGCTTCGGCGAGAATCGTGACCTTGTCCGGCAGCACCTCGGCAAAGCCCCACGCCACCGACAGATAGTGTGGCTGCCCGCCCTTACGATAGACGATTTCCCCTACGGAAAGCTCGGTAATAAGAGGAGCGTGTCCGGGAAGTACACCCAGATAGCCTTTCTTGCCGGGAATCTGGACCTCTTCCGCAGTGTCGCTCACCAACTGCTTCTCCGGGGTGACGATCTCGAGTTGGAATGTTTCAGCCATTTAACGGGTGCCCCGCCCTTGGCTGCTTTTTGCCAAAGGCGGGGATTTTTCTACGCCGCTGCCGCGCTCTTCATCTTTTCGGCGCGCTGCAGCACTTCATCGATGGTGCCCACCATATAAAACGCCTGCTCCGGAATATCGTCGTGCTTGCCTTCGATGATCTCGCGGAAGCCCTTCACCGTGTCGGCAATTTTCACGAACCGTCCCGGCGTGCCCGTGAACTGCTCGGCCACGTGGAAGGGCTGCGATAGGAAGCGCTGGATCTTCCGGGCGCGGGCGACCGTGAGCTTGTCGTCTTCACTCAGTTCGTCGATGCCGAGAATCGCGATGATGTCCTGCAGGTCCTTGTAACGCTGCAAGACTTTCTTCACCCCTTGCGAGACATCGTAGTGCTCCTGGCCTACGATGCGGGGATCGAGAATGCGCGAGGTCGAGGCCAGCGGATCGACCGCCGGATAAATGCCGATCTCGGTCAGTGCACGCGAGAGCACGGTTGTCGCGTCCAAGTGGGCGAATGTGGTTGCCGGGGCGGGATCGGTGAGGTCGTCGGCGGGCACGTAGATGGCCTGCACCGAGGTCACCGAGCCTTTGCGCGTGGAGGTGATGCGCTCTTGCAGTTCACCCATTTCGGTGGCGAGATTCGGCTGATAGCCGACGGCAGAAGGCATGCGGCCCAGCAGCGCCGAAACTTCCGAACCGGCCTGCGTGAAGCGGAAGATGTTGTCGATAAAGAGCAGCGTGTCCGCGCCTTCAACGTCACGGAAGTATTCCGCGACCGTAAGTGCCGTCAAAGCCACCCGCAGGCGCGCGCCCGGGGGCTCGGTCATCTGTCCGTAGATGAGTGCGGCTTTCGACTCCTCGGGCTTGCCGGGCTTGATCACGCCCGACTCGGTCATCTCCAGCCACAGGTCGTTGCCCTCGCGGGTGCGCTCGCCCACGCCGCCGAAGACGGAGAATCCGCCGTGCTGCTTGGCGACGTTGTTGATCAGCTCCATGATCACGACCGTCTTGCCTACGCCGGCGCCGCCGAACAGCCCGATCTTGCCGCCCTTCAGGAAGGGCTGGATCAGATCGATGACCTTCACTCCGGTTTCGAACATTTCCGCCGTGGTCGCCTGCTCGTCGAAGGCCGGCGCCTGGCGGTGGATAGGGTGCCTGCCGGCACAATTCAGCAGCGGCCCCAATTGGTCTACGGGCTCGCCGATCACGTTGATCACACGCCCCAGGGTGCAGTGGCCCACAGGCACGGTAATGGGCCCGCCCTGGTCGATGGCTTTCATGCCGCGCACCATACCTTCGGTGGGCTGCATGGCCACGCAGCGCACCCGGCCTTCGCCGAGGTGCTGCTGCACTTCGAGGATGACATCGACCGGCTCGGGTACGTCGAAGCCTTCGCTGACCACGCGAACCGCCTCGTAGATAGGAGGCAGCGTCGATTCTTCAAACTGCACGTCGACGGCGGGGCCGGCGACTTGGATCACTCTGCCAACGTTTTCTGCCATAAAGCCTCTGGAACAGTTTCAAGGTTTCAAGGTTTCAAGGTTTCGAAACTTTGCAACCTTGAAACCTTGCAACCTCGCCTCTACTGCGCCGCCGCCGCGCCGCTCACCACCTCGATGATCTCCTTGGTGATCTTCGCCTGGCGGACACGATTCATTACCAGCGTCAGGTTGTCGATCATGTCGCTGGCGTTGTTGGTTGCCGAATCCATTGCCGTCATGCGGGCGGCATGCTCCGCCGCGGTTGACTCCAGCAGCGCACGAAAAATTTGTATGCCGACGTATTTGGGCAGCAGGCTGTTGAACAGCTCCTGCGGCGATTGCTCGTAGAGGTAGTCGACCTGCGCCGTGGCAAACTGCGCCGCCTTCTTGTCGATCTCGCGCGTTTCGGCTTCGGCGGTGCTCACGCCGGCGGTGCGCGCGGCTTCGCCCGCGCGCTTGCGCTGCTCGTCCGTCATCGCCTCCGCCTGCAAAACCTCTTCCCGCCCGATCTGCTTAATGGGCAGAATCTGTTCGACCACCAGCCGCTGCGAAATCACCGACTTGAACTCGTTGAAGGCAATGTAAACAGCGTCGATCTCCTGCTTGGTGTAGCGCTCGATCACCCGCTCGGCGATCTCCTGCGCGTCCTCATGGCTGAGCTTGCCGAAGATGCCGACCTTCTCCGCGACAATCTCCACCGGTCCAACGCGGCCATCGCCGGAGGACTGTTCCGTCAGGTACGGGTAGCGGCGCTTCAGGAAATCGCGGCCCTTGCGCCCGATGGTTTCGATATCGACGTTCTTGCCCTGCTTGCTCGCAAGAAAGTTGAGCGTGGTCTTGAGGATGTTGGTGTTGAAGGCCCCAGCGAGGCCGCGGTCGCCGGTGACCACCAGCATCAGGATGTTGTTCTCCGGGCGTCGCGCCAGCAGCGGATGCCGCGGCTCGCCGGTTTCGGGATCGTAAATTTCGGCACGCGTCACCAGCGACTGCAGCACGTTGGTGAGCATGCGCGCAAAGGGACGCGCCGCCAGCGCGCGCTCCTGCGCCCGCCGCAAGCGGGCCGCCGAGACCATTTTCATGGCCTTGGTGATCTGCCGCGTGTTGCGCACGCTGCGAATGCGGCGACGGATGTCGAGAATGTTGGGCATCTTCCGAGTACCGAGTACTGAGCGCCGACTACTATGCTTTTGCCGCTGCCGGCTCCTGCTTATCGGCGGTGAAGCGCTCCTTGAATTCCTTTATTAGCTTCTTCATGGCAGCTTTCAGCGAATCGTCGAGCACCTTCTTCTGCATGATCTCGTCCAGCAGGCCCGGATTCATCGTGTCAGCGTATTCGTAAAGACCTTTTTCAAAGTCGCGAATCTCTTCAACCGCCAAATCATCGACGAACCCATTGGTTCCGGCGAAGATCATCAGGATTTGTTTCGAGAACGGCAACGGTGAGTACTGCCCCTGCTTGAGCAACTCGGTCAGGCGCTGGCCGCGGGCGAGCTGCGCCTGGGTGGCCTTGTCGAGATCGCTGCCGAACTGCGCGAAGGCCGCCAGCTCGCGGTACTGGGCCAGCTCCAGCTTGAGTGTGCCCGCCACTTGCCGCATGGCCTTGATCTGCGCGTTGCCGCCCACGCGGCTCACCGACAAGCCGACGTTCACCGCCGGGCGAATGCCGCTGTTGAACAGGTCGGTCTCGAGATAAATCTGTCCGTCAGTGATGGAGATGACGTTGGTCGGAATGTACGCCGAAACGTCGCCCGCCTGGGTTTCGATGACCGGCAGCGCCGTGAGCGAGCCGCCGCCCCGAGCGTCGCTCATCTTCGAAGCGCGCTCGAGCAGCCGCGAGTGCAGATAAAAGACGTCGCCCGGATAGGCTTCGCGCCCCGGTGGCCGGCGGAGCAGCAGCGAAATTTCGCGATACGACGCCGCGTGCTTGGAAAGATCGTCATAGACGCAAAGCGCATGGCGGCCGCTGTCGCGGAAATACTCGCCGATGGCGCACGCCGCATAAGGCGCGATGTACTGCATGGGCGCGGGCTCGGACGCCGAAGCCGCAACCACGATGGTGTAATCCATGGCGCCGTAGTCGGCGAGGATCTTCACCACCTGCGCAATCGACGACCGTTTCTGCCCGATGGCGCAATAAATACAGACCAGGTCATTGCCTTTGCTGTTGATGATGGTGTCTATGGCGACAGCCGTCTTTCCCGTCTGGCGATCGCCAATGATCAGCTCGCGCTGCCCGCGGCCGATGGGGATCATGCTGTCGATGGCCTTGAGGCCGGTCGCCATGGGCTCGCGCACCGGCTGGCGGTCGATGACGCCGGGCGCGACGCGCTCGATGTGATTGAATTTCTCGGTCGCGATGGGCCCTTTGTCGTCGATGGGCTGGCCCAGCGCGTTCACCACGCGGCCGATCATGGCATCGCCCACGGGCACGCTCATGATGCGCCCGGTGCGGCGGACTTCGTCACCTTCCTTGATCTCGGTGTAATCGCCCAGCAGCACCGCGCCCACCTGGTCTTCTTCCAGGTTCATGGCGATGCCGGCCACGTCGCGCGGGAACTCGATCAGCTCGCCCGACATGACCTTATCGAGGCCGTAAATGCGTGCGATGCCATCGCCCAGGCTGATTACGGTGCCGACCTCGTCGACCGCGATCTTCGATTCGTAGTTCTCAATCTGCTCGCGGATGATTTTAGTTATTTCGTCTGCTTTTATTCCGGCCATAAGATCCTTTTGTGACGCCCAGCTTTAGCAGTTGGCAGTCGGCACTTGGCTGGCGCGCCGTCATTGCTCGCAAGTCTCAATTGCGTGGGGGCTAATTGCTAAGTGCCAATTGCTAAGTGCTCGTCCCTGCTAATTCGTGCTTCAACTTTTCCAACTGCCCGCGGATTGAACCGTCGTAAATCGTGCTTCCGACCTTGACCACTGCCCCGCCCAGGACCTTCGCGTCTGTCTTGTAGCGGGCGCGGACCTTCTTGCCGGTCAACTGGCTGACACGCGCCTCCAGCGCCTGCTTTTCCGGCGGGCTCAACTCGCGCACGCTGGTGACTTCGGCATCCGCCAGCCCCAGGCGTTCGTTGAGGTCGATTTCGAACTGGCGCGCGATCTCCGGCAGCGCCGCCACGCGCCGATGATCGATCAGCACGGCAATAAAGTTCCGCAGCAGGCGCGAGGCACCGGCACGAGCAATAATATGGTCCAGGACAGCCTGCTTCTGGCGCGTCTCCACCGATGGGTTCTCCCACACCGTGCGCAGCGCCGGCACCGACTCCACGATTTTGACGAACGCGCCCAGCTCGTCTTCGGCTTTGCGGGGATCGATTTTCTTATCGATCACCACGTCGGCGAAGGCGCGCGCGTATCGGCTGAAGACAGACATCGGTTATTTGCCGTTCTTTCCCAGTTGGTCGACGAACGCCCGCACCAGCTCCTGATCCATCGGCGCGTCAACTTCAATGCGCTTCTCCGCCAGCGCAACGGCCAGTTCGCTCACATAAGCGCGCAGCGCCGTGCGTGCCTGACGGGCCGCGGCAGTAATCTCCTGCTCGGCCGCTTCCACGATCTTGCGCTTGTCTTCCTCGACGGCGGCATGGATGCGGGCCTCTTCTCTCTGCGTTTCGGCATCTGCAGCCGCGGCCATGGCGGCAATTTCGCCATCAATTTTCGACAAGCGACTTTCGATGTCGGCCAGCCGGCGCCGCGCTTCCTCGCTCGCCTTGCGGCCTTCGGTGATGTGTTCCTGGATGCTCTGGGTACGCGCTCGGAACGCGGCCGGCAGCTTCGACTTCATGATCACCACCAGCAGCACCGCGATGACCGCAAAGTTGAGCACCACGAAAACCCAGTACGCTGCGAAGGGCGACAGGCCCGTCAAGTGCGCCAGCCAGCGCACTGTGGCCGAGTGCTTGAACTCCGCCGTGGAATCTTCCCCTGCGGCCTCGCGCGAAGCTTCTTCCAGTTCCTGCTCCGGCCCGGCTTCCGCTTCGTTGCCTTGCGCAGACTGCGCCCTGTTCTGCCTTTGCGGCGCGCTTTTCTGCGGGGTTGGCTGCTGCTGGCTCCAGACCGCACCAACCAAAATCCCGGCGAACAGGAGTGCCAGCCAAAGGCGCGGGGAACGAAGCAGCGTCATGATTGCCGGCCGCCTGCGACCGGAGATTCGGCTGCCAGGGCCGGCTTGAGAAGCGCACGGATGATCTGTTTGGCAAGACCTTCGCTCTCGCTGGCGAGCGCGACTTTGCCCTGCTCAATGTCCTGCGCGAAGGCAGCCCGCTCCTGCTTGACGCGATCCTGGGCCGCGGTGCGGGCCGCCGCCGCCGCATCGGCGCGGGCCTGCATCAGTTGCTGGCGGCGCGCCTCCTGCTTCTTGAAGATGGCCAGCCGCGCCTCGCGCAGGCGCTGCTCGTACTCGGCGGTTCGCGCCTCGGCGGCGGCGATATCCGCCTTGGCCTGCTCCATCGCGCCTTCGCTGCGCTTGTGCCGTTCTGCAAGCACAGCCGCCAGCCGGTTGTGCACCATCAGCTTGTAGGAAAAAAACAGGATCAGGAAAACCACCACGG
>Ga0335080_10004705_pt1 | contig 13922 bp, 12 predicted proteins | sample Lox_Sample_34_FD_206720 | JGI IMG/M metagenome (GOLD analysis project Ga0335080, IMG submission 206720) | Soil microbial communities from Loxahatchee National Wildlife Refuge, Florida, United States - Lox_Sample_3.4 | ecosystem: Environmental > Terrestrial > Soil > Wetlands | place: USA... | reverse complement strand
TCTGTCGGAAGCCAATCGGCTGGTGGCATCTGGCGTGGCCGATTCCAAGGCGGGGCGAGTCGGCCAGGCGGAAGCCTCGTATCGGAAAGCGCTCGAGCTCGACGCCGGTCACAGCGAGGCCTCCTATCTCCTTGGCGTGGTGTTGCAGCAGCGCGGAGATGTGGCGGGCGCCATCGAATGCGTCGAGCGCTCGATCAATGTCGATGGCCGAGATGCGAAGAAATATAAGACGCTGGGAAGCCTCTATCTCGCGGTCAACCGACTCGAGACGGCAGAGAAGGCCTTGCGCGACGGAATACGCCTGGATCCCAGCGACGATACGGCGTGGAATCTGCTCGGCATCGTATTGCGGCAGAGAGGCAACGTAGAGGAAGCGCAGGGCAGCTTCGAGACCGCCGTTCAACGAAATCCGTCGAACCCCGACGCTCATACGAACCTCGGCAACGTGTGGCTCGAACGCGGCGAGCTCCATCGGGCAGAGGCTTGCTATCGCGCTGCGCTGACGCTGCAGCCGAGCCTATTGCCGGCCAGGATGAACCTCGGAGCAACCCTCCGACGGCAAGGGCGATCCGAGGTCGCTGCAGAATGCTACCGCGAGGTGCTGGCCCTAGATTCAAATAATGGCCCGGCTCTCAGCGAGCTCGGTTTAATCCATATGGCGGCTGGCCGACTCGCCGAAGCCGAGGAGTGCCTGAGCCGTGCGATCAACGCGGCCCCGAGGCTGCTCCCCGCATGGTGCAACCTGGCGGATTGCTTTCTGGCGCTCGGGAAGCGTGAGCAGGCGGAACAGACTTGCGAGAAAGCGCTCGAGATCCAGCCGAAGTCGGCGGATGCGCTCAGTGCGTTCGCGCGTGCGCTCGTGCCCGTGGATCCGGAGCGGGCGGAAAGATTTTGCAGGGAAGCAATCGCCATCGCGCCGGATCACGGCGGAGCCCTGAATACGCTGGGCACGATCCTGCGCGCTCGCGGGAAGGTGGAAGGGGCCGAAGCGACCTTCCGTCGCGCCTTGAGCGTCGATCCCGAGGCCATCGCTGCCAAGTACAACCTCGCCATCGCTTGCCTGCGGAAGGGGGACTACCGGCAAGGGTTCGAGCTGTACGAGAGCCGATTCCAGGCGTTTGGCGAACGAATGGTCGCAGCACGACGCTTCGAGCAGACGCTCGGTACGGAGCGCCGTTGGCATGGGCAATCCGTGGCGGGGACGCGCATCCTGGTCTGGACGGAACAGGGCTTCGGGGACGCGATCATGACGCTGCGCTACTTGCCTCTGCTCAAGTTGCGTGGGACCAGGGAGTTGCTCGTGGTATGCCAACCGGAGCTGGCGCGGCTCATTGGCGGTATTCCGACAGTCGACCGGGTGGTGACGACCGGCGACGATCTGTCTCGCGACGAGTTCGACCTGCACTGTCCTGCGATGAGCCTGCCGCGCGAATTCGGAACTCGGCATGATTCCATTCCGTGCGACGTGCCTTATGTGGGAATCCCCGCGGATCTCGCGAAAGCATGGCGCGAACGGTTCGCCGGCGCTACGGGCGTGAAGGTCGGGATCGCATGGGCGGGAAGCGAGCTACTCGAGGCCCACGCACGACGGAGCCTTCCGCTGTCGAAGCTTGCGCCGCTGCTCGCCGTTCAGAACGTCAGTTTCATTTCCCTGCAGAAGGCTCTGCCGGCGGGCGACACGGAGGATCGAGAGCAAATCATCGACCGGATGGCGGAATGCGGCGATTTCATGGATACGGCTGCGCTCATCGCAAATCTCGACCTGGTGATCAGCGTCGACACCGCGGTGGTCCACCTCGCCGGTGCCCTGGGACGGCCTGTGTGGCTGCTGAACCGATTCGACGGGGACTGGCGCTGGGGGCTCGGCCTCGATCGCTCACCCTGGTATCCGACAATGACGATCTTCAACCAGACGGCGCCCGACCGGTGGGAAGACGTGATTGAGCGAGTTGCGACCGACTTGCACCGGTTCGTTCTAAGCACTGCTCCGTGAGCGCTCGATGACATCGATCGCGGCCGACATGGCTCCTCCAGCCACCTCTGCAGAAGAGGTCGATGCATGCATCGCATCCGGGTGCTACGGCCAAGCGCTGGCAACGATTCGTCATGGCTTGGCAGCGCGACCTCACGACGGCGCGCTGCTTTCCGCACAAGCTTCGACTTTGTTCGCCTGGGGTCGCTTCCGCGAGGCGCGCGAGGCATACCAGCCGGTCATCGCCCAAGGCATGGCGGGCGCGCAGTCGTGGTTGGAGGCGGCCTGGTTGCAGGATTCGATCGGGCGATTTGGCGAGGCCGAAGCGTGGATGCGCAAGGCCGTTGCAATGGACCCGGACAACGTCGCGGCGCACCTCGGCCTCGCATCGGTGCTGCAGCGCCTGGGGCGCTTCGACGAAGCGATTGCTCTTTGCATCGCGGCGGCAAAGCGATGGCCGGACGATGCCCGATTTGCTCTTTGCATTGGGCAATGTCATCTACGCCAAGGCAAGCCGGCTCAAGCCGAATCGCAGTTCCGTCGCGCGCTCGACTCCAAACCCGAGCAGCCAACGATCTGGATCAACCTCGGCAAGTCGCTGCGACTGCAGGAACGACACACCGAGGCGCTCGAGACGTTTGACCGCGCGATGGCCCTTGCATCCAAGGGCGGCGAACCGGTCGATGCGTTCTTAGAGGTCGCCACCGAATATCAGCTCATGGGGCAGAACGATATCGCAGCGTCCGTGCTGGAGGAGAACCTCGCCCGGGAACCGGCTATCGAAGGCTACCGCGCCTATTCGGAGGTACTGCTGGCGTCTGGCCGCTTCGACGAGGGCTGGCACCATTACGAAGCGCGCTGGTTGTTGGAGCCACTGGTATCGACGCGCGCGGCCCCCTCAGTGCCGGAGTGGAACGGGCAGGATCTCTCGGGTAGGACCGTATTGCTGCGCGTCGAGCAAGGCTTCGGCGATGTGATTATGGCTCTCCGTTACGCACCCGCCATCAAGGCACTGGGCGCAACGGTCTTGCTGGGCAGATTCTCCGATCTCGCGTATGGGTTCGCGGGGATCGATCGGGTGCTCGACGAAGCGGTCGCGACGACACCCGTCGACTATTGCATTGCAGTCATGAGCCTGCCTCGGATATTTGCTGCGAACGCGAGCACGATCCCCGCCGAAGTGCCTTACCTGCGGGTGGACGCTGCACGCGTCGAAGCGTGGAGGAAACGACTACCAGGCGATGGGCGATTCCGGGTGGGCTTCGCATGGGCGGGCAGTCCCCTCCACCCTTGGGATCGATACCGATCAATGACCCTGCACGATCTCTCTCCCCTGTGGGACGCCGACGGCGTGCGATTCGTATCGCTGCAAAAAGGCGCGACGGCGGAAGACGCGCGGACGCTGTCAGCGAGGCCGGACATCGTGAATCTGGGGCAGGAACTTGTCGATCTTGCCGACACCGCGGCGGTGGTAAGCCAGCTCGATCTCGTGGTCTGTGTCGACACTGCGGTGGCACATCTTGCGGGAGCTTTGGGCAAGCCGGTATGGGTGATGGTGGCGCAGCCGTCGGATTGGCGCTGGATGAAGGAACGCGAAGACAGTCCCTGGTATCCGATGATGCGCTTGTTTCGACAGCGCAAACCGGGTGACTGGCCGGAGGTCGTCGCACGGCTCAAGCATGGCCTTCATCAGTGTCTGCACGAGGACGCTGGCTCTCATGCATCCACCGCCACCCGCCCCGCGCGAAGCCCACCCTTGAAGCCAAAGCCTGCGCTTGCGAGGCTGTCACCCGGGCACAAGCCGGGTTTTACTGCTGTGGCCGGGACCCGAGTGGGAATCGTCCAATACTTTCCCGACGAGCCGTTCGTCGGCGACTCGATCAGCTGGTACGGCGAATATCTGCAGCCGCGACTGGATCTCCTTCGCCGCCTGATCGGGCCCGGTGCGACCTTGATGGAAGTCGGCGCCGGCACCGGCGTCCACGCGCTCTACCTTGCGGCCGCGGTCGGGTCGGCGGGGCACGTCTTCCTGTATGAGGCGCAGCCGCTGCGGCGTCGCGTGCTGCGGCAGAATCTTGCCGCGAATCGCGTCGGCAGCGTAACGCTCATGAGAAGAATGCTCGGGGCGACCAGCGAGGCGGATGACCGAAGCTGTGAAACCGTCGATGACCTGCATCTGCAAGAGTTACGTTTGTTGAAGATCAATGAGGCTGTGCCCGCGCTCGCTGTCCTGACTGGCGCGAAGGACACCTTATGGCGGCTGCGTCCCCTGCTTTGCGTTGCCGTGCCGGACCCGGGGGTTCTGAATGGGCTGGCCGCCGTTGCCAGGGACCTCGGCTACCGCAGCTGGAGGGTGGATACGCCGCTCTTCAATTCCGATAATTTCAATCGCCGGAGCGACGATATCTTCGACGGCAAGGCAGCGTCGGCACTGTTGGCGAGTCCTGAGGAGTCTGAAATCGACCTCCCCCGCGAGCAATGCATCGAGATATGATTGCCGCCGGGCTATGCAACAGAAGCACATCGCGTCCAAATTTGGGCTTTCTTCAGCACAGGCAAAAACGATGGCGATACGCGACCTTTTCAATACGCAGGAGCTGGAAGAGTTTGCGACCGTTCTGGCGGAAGACCTGAAGCGGCGGTTTCCCCCAGCATCCGAGGCGAGGACGGATCCCGGCGCGCAGCATCAGATCAAGGTCATCCTGCAAGGCCTCGGCGCCCGCGCCGTTCGCTATCGGCAGGAACACAAGCTCGGCATCTACAGGAAAGCAAAGCTCGGCAACGTGTTTCGCTGGAAGCTGAAGGAGCTCGGGTACAGCGACGAATTCATCGAGCGCGCGACGAAGGAGATCGTCACGCGCCTTGCCGCCGCGAGGTGAGACCGATGCAGTTCGGGAGATTGAAGCTCAAGCACTGCAGGTGCGGCTGGATGTTGTTTTCCGGCTCCTACGTAGGAAAGTGCTTCGATTTATATGGCCAGTACGGCGAATCGGAAGTCACGCTGATGCGACAATTCCTCCGCGAAGGGAGCACCCGCCCCCATCTTCGACGAAGATATTTTTTTCGGCAATCCGGTCAATCATTGGGCGCCTCGAAGCATAGTCTTGCTGACGGTTCTCGGTGTTCCGGCTGAACGCAAGCAAGTAAGTCACGGACGCCAAGAAGTGACTGGCAGCGGCGACTGGTGGGAGACTGCGTAACAGGGAGTACCAAGAGGAAAAACACTCACGAGGTGGCTATGGCGACCGCTCAAAAGCACAAGATAAGGATGGTCCAACAAGAGGGGATCGAGCCTGCGGGGCCGATCTACGTGACTCAGCCATACTTGCCGCCTCTGGAAGAGTTCATCCCCTATCTCGAAAAGATTTGGGAGACCAAGCAGCTTACGAACGCGGGTCCGTTCCACAAGGAGCTGGAGAAGGCGCTCTGCGAGTTCCTCGGTGTCGACCACGTCGCCCTGTTCACGAACGGCACGTTGGCCCTCGTCACCGCGCTGCAAGCCTTGCGAGTCACCGGCGAAGTCATAACCACGCCTTATTCATTCGTGGCTACGGCGCACTCGCTGCTGTGGAATGGCATCAAGCCGGTCTTCGTCGATATTGATCCGGTCACTTTGAATCTGGATCCGGCCCGGATCGAGGCGGCGATTACTCCGCAGACCACGGCCGTCATGCCCGTGCACTGCTATGGCCGACCGTGCGATGTCGAGGCGATCCAGAAGATCGCCGACAACTACAACCTCAGAGTGATCTACGATGCCGCTCACGCTTTCGGCGTCCGCCTTCGGTCCGGAAGCTTGCTTGCCTGCGGCGACCTGTCGGTGTTGAGTTTCCATGCGACGAAGGTTTTCACAACGTTCGAGGGTGGCGCGATAGTGTGTCCCGACGCGAAGACCAAGCAACGGATCGATCACCTCAAAAACTTCGGTTTCGTGAACGAGGTCACCGTCGTGGCGCCGGGGATCAACGGCAAGATGAACGAGTTCGGCGCCGCGCTCGGACTTCTGCAGCTGAAATACTTTAATCAGACCATCGAACGGCGCAAAGAGATCGACGCGGCCTATCGTGCGGCGCTCAAAGGCGTGCGCGGCATTCGCTGCCTGCGCTATTCGGACGAGGCGTCGGCCAATTACGCTTACTTCCCGATCCTGGTCGACAGCGAATATCCGCTGAGTCGCGATGCTCTCTATCATGCGCTCAAGGACAAAAACGTCTATCCGCGGCGGTATTTCTATCCGCTGATATCCGATTTCCCCATGTACCGAGGCTTGCCGTCCGCGCACCCGGAGAACCTGCCCGTTGCGACCCGCATTGCCGCGCAAGTGCTCTGCCTGCCGATATACCCGGCGCTCGCCGAAGCGGGATTCGACAAGATTGCAAGGCTAGTCGCCAGGCCGGACGCCGCCAAGGCGTAGCCAGGGGGAACGACCTGGAACCGATCAGGAGCCGCGTTTCCTAAGGTAGCTAACGATGTTCTCGACGGTATCGAGGTCGTCGATGTCGTCGTCGGGAATCTTGATCCCGAACTTCTCTTCGATGGCGAGCAGGACATTCATCATGTCGAGCGAATCTACTCCTGCCTTGCGCAGCGATGCATCGCCCTTGATCCCCGAGATGTCGGCCGACACGCCAGCCCCCTGAATGAGCGATACGATCTGCTCCTGACTGACAGTCATTCTGTTGCTCCTTGTTCCACCCGGTAGAGCACCGAGCTTGCCCACGAAAGACCCACTCCGAAGCCAGCGATCACGATGCGTCTCAACTCGGCCGGTGCCGTGCTCAGAATGATCGGAATCGAAGAGCAGACCGTGTTGCCGTAGTCTGCCGCGACGAACGGAGCCTTCTGCTCGGCGATGCCGAGGCGCTTGCGGATTGTATCGACGATGTATCGACTGCCCTGATGCAGCGCGAAGTAGTCGATGTCGTCGATCGAAAGGCCGTTGGCCTCGAGCATGGTCTTGATGTTGTTCGGCACGACGGTCGCTGAGAAGGTAAAGACGGCGCGGCCGTTGAGAGACAGTTTGCCAGTGGCCGGATCGACCTGGATCGCGTCGCGGTCCTGGCCATGGCTCCCGAACATGAATCTTCCCGTCCGCCAGATTGGGGTATCGCTGATGAGAGTCGCTGCAGCGGCATCGCCGAACAGGAGGCTCGTGCTCTTGTCCTGCGGGTCGATGATCTTCGAGTAAGGATCGGCCGTGAACAGGACGCCGCACCGAAAACCATTGCCCTCCATGAAGCACTGGATCGCGGAAAGGCCATATACGAAGCCGGAGCAACCGAGCGAGATGTCGAACGCCGCGCAAGCATCGGGAAGACCGAGCGCGGCGTGCACAGCCGCGGACGTGTGCGGCAGTCCGCGGCCGTCCGGGTTCTGCGTGCAGACGACGATGCAATCGACCTGCTCGAGCCGCAGACCGGCCTTTCGCTGTAAGTCCGCGAAGGCCTTGCAGCAAAGGTCGGACGTCTCCTCGCTCGGCTCGCGGATGGCGAGCCGAAGCATCCCCGACTTTTCTCGCAGAAACGCCTCGTCCACTTCGAATCGTGGCGCTCGCTCGCGATTGTCGATGCGACCCGCAGGAATGTACGTGCCGATCGCCTGGATGCCGATCATCGCTTGACCAGTGCAAAACAGAGATTGCCGATCGCTTGGCCGGCGAGCAGGATCTCGGCCCGCGTTAAGCGGTAATTGACATCGCGGCCGATTTGCAACGAGATCCCTTCGCGTGCATCGCAGCCGTGCTCCAGGTCGATGCTGGTGAAGAGCCACTTGCCGGCGGCATCAGAGAACTGGGTCTGGTGCAAATGCTTGTTCATTGCCACGACGGTTTCGATGAACGTAAAGGGGCTGTGCCCGGTGAGCACAACGAGACCGTCTCGAACGTCGCAAAGCGAGGTGACGCGGTCCTCTGCATAATCGTGTCGGTCAGCTGACCCGGAGGCGGAGGACTCCCTCAGCGCGACCCATTGCGTGACCCCGAGCAGCTCAAACCTGGCGTGTGCCTTGATCCCCTGAAGGCCGCCCACGGCTTCCCGAGAAGTGGCCTGATAGAGCTCGCAATATGGCGTTCGAACGAAGCCGTTGATCGTGAAGTGCACGTTGCGGACGGCGGCAGCCGAATGCACGCCGACAAGGGCATTGAAGATATCAGGACCCTGAACGTAGTCGCGGGCCCCTTTGAATTGAAATTCAACGTGCTTGGACGGCCCGCACGCGCTTCCGGCGTTCATGCTTATCGCTCCGGCCCCGCATTGACGCGCGGCAGTCGCCGCGCGGGATTGCCTAGCACCGAGCTGCCATCTGGCAGGTCTCGCATCACGACCGACCCCATTCCGATCGAGCAGTTATCTCCGATCTGCACGTTGTCTCGCACCGCCACGCCAAGACCGAGGCTGCTGCCTCCCCCGATCGAAACGTTGCCTCCTATCAACGTGCCGACGGAGATCCACACCTTCGGGCCGAGCTTGACGCCGTGGCCCACGTTGCACAGATTGCCGATGACGCTTTCCCTGCCGACCACCGTGGAAGTGAGTACACCACGGGGAAGCGAGCACGAAGTGCCTATTTCCACGCGATCGCCGATGAAGACCCCGGCAAGATCCGGAAATCGAAGCACCCGCCCGTCCTGGGCTTTGTAGAGCGCGATGCCATGTCCGCCGATGACTGAGTTCTCGCGGATGGTTACGTCGGAGCCTACGACCGTGCCTTGCTTGATGACGCAGCCTGCCGCGATCCGGGCACGCGCGCCGACACACACGCCTGCTTCGATCACGGCCATGCCATGAACCTCGGCGGTTGGGTCAACACCCGGCTGCACGTCTGCGAGCGTCGTGAAGCACGAGAACCCCGGGTTCGCCTGCAGCAGTCCGAGCAAGTCGATGAACAGTGCGCGCGCGTCGGGCACGACGAGCATCGAGCAACCCGCAAGGCTGGGGGCAATTGCAGGATTGGTGATGACCAAGTTCCGCTGTAGTCGGTCGATCGTCCCCTGCCTTACAGGCTTGTCCACGAAGCAGAGAGTGTCGGCAGCCGGGTATCTACCGTCCGATACACCGAGGACCTGAGCGAGTTCTTGTTGGCCCCCCTTCGCTTGGATCCCTCCCACGCCTTGAACGCGGCGCGCGAGGTCCGCAATGGCTGAGAAGGTCACGGGGCCAGCAAGGCTGATGTTTTCGGCGCCGTTGAAGCTTTGCTCGGCGAGCGTCGAGTTTTGCATTTGAATCAGCACTCCGGGCCAACGCACTGCTCAGCTATTACTCTTGGGCGCTGGCCGTCCAATGTAGATCAAATGGGAGTTCGGATATTGCGGTGAGTCAAGGATACTCGTGCACTTGCCATTGAAAAACACATTGATCTTCCTCCAGTCGTCGTAGCAGCCCGCTCTTGCAGCAAAGTGATCGATGAAGACGAACGCCATGGTTGTCGTCAAGGTCCCGTTCGGCTTAATCGATATCTCTAAACCCCTGGCATTGGCGTAATCTTGTACATCATGAATCCTCGGTAGAGAACAGTCCAAATGCTCCTGTGCCCATTCGGCATTCGTGACTTCGATAAAGAGCTTAAGTCTCTCTTCGACATGCGTGTTCTCTAAGTGAAATGGATTGAGAAGAACGAGGCCACACCGTGCCTTCGAAAGCAACTGATCGAGGAAGAGCGACCGCTTGTCTGGAGGAATATGCTCGAGAACATGGCAACAAGCAACGTAGTCAAAAGAGCGCTCCGCAAATGGCAAGTCGGTCCCCGAAATGCCGTTTACCTTTGGCTCGGCTAGGCAATACAGGGCGCCCGGAAGAAAAGCGGCGAGTTGACCGTCGCCTCCACCAACGTCCAGAACGGACAGGGTCGTTCCGCCGGCCCTATCCATGATTTCGGAAGATAGCGAGATGAACCGAAAGTACTGATTGTGAGCCATTGTCAGCGGATCAGGAAGTGCCTGCTCAAATGCGTGTAGAAGCTCTCCGATCTCCGTTGGATCCGCGCCGAGGTACTCTGCAGTCTTGAGTTCTGCGTACGCGAGATAGCGCGACCCAGCATTTGATGCATCGATGGCATAACGCAAATGCAGATTTGCATCTAAGGCATCTCTTGTAACCATGTTCTTAGATCCTTTTTCCTCAATCAAATCGGGGTGTGTGACGCCTGAAAAACGCTGCAGCGGCTCCGTCATCATCTCGCATCTGCACCCCCGCGAGGAGGCCAAATGAAGAATGGCTGAAGCATCGGCCGTGGTTCGTTCCATAGCAAGCTGGACAACTCAACAAGCTCAACAACGCGCTGTGCGAACCCCTCCCGAGGATAAATTGTCCGGAAGCGCTCGCCAAATGCTACCGCCTGCTCTATGTAGCGGTCCGGGTTGGTTATAGCATCATGGACTCGCTCTTTGATGGAATCCGGATCAAACTCAAAGCTGAGTTCTCGAAAATCTGGGAACCGTTCGCTTAACCAACTCTGCCGATTCGTCAGGACCACGGAATATGACCCTGCTGCCCTCTGCACCCGATCATGGGGCCACGTATCGACGTTTGGCGACATGTCAATAACCCCCAATTGATCTCGTAGGATTTGCTGACTCGCAGCGACGTCTTGACCCTCGACTAGCTGCGCCCGCTTCCCGGTGAAGTCGACGTGCTGCCAAAAATCCCCCTGCACGACGACCGGGAGGTCTAATATTGACTGGGCAATCATGGCGCTCTTGACCCGGCGAAGATAATCATCCATCTGCGCTGAGAGGAAAGTAACAAGACCGTGCGGTGGTCTGCCGTCTATGCCCTTCGAGGAGATGAAGTCAGCGACAAAGTCCCCAATGTAAAGAGGCCCGGCCTTCATTCCGATGCCGATGATTTGGTCGGCCATCGCGTCTGCAAGCTGGGCGACGGTCGACGGTAGTCTTGATCGCCAAAGACCTCTCAACTCTTCCGGCGAATTGCCGTTTTTGAGAAAAAATATCTTTCCGTTGCGTCGCGCCAGCAAGTTGAGACTATCCTGTTCCATTGGCACCATAGGGATTGGGGGAATGAGCGACGTGAGGGCGCTCGCGCCAGGTAGCCACCGACGCCGATAGTGCACAAATTCTTCCGCTTGATAAAGATTGACCGTGTTACGTGGAATATCAGCGTGGCGCTCGTTGAAATAGGCAGGGAGATCCCCTTGAAGCTTCACGAGAGTCACGCCGAGGGTCTCAAATGCGTTTACTATGCCGCCATTTATGCTCCGCACACTAATGTCTTGACCTATGCCAAGCCAAGTCATTGCAAAGCTGATCGCGCCTTGCCGCATCAGGTCAACACCGTACTGAAGTTCAGAAGGTTCCATTGTCACGTGCAATATCGAGTGACCGGCTGACTCGAGCGCAGCGCCGTAGTCGAGCATCAGTCCACGGATGGAATCGTTGGCTCCACTACCGGAAATAACGAGGATCATCTTCTCACTCATTTGTTTGCTATCCTTCTGAACACGGGATAACTAGCTGCAGCAATCGTCGATGGCGATGGTGCACGTTCACGAGGATCGTCTTGTTACTTCTCCATTAGTCCTTGCTCGCGGCTCGCTGAGGCGGTTATCCTTGATTCGCCGGATGGCCTCACCTCTCTTAGCAAGGGGTGAAACGTTTGCAACAAGTGCATCGCTCGATGGCCATGGTCGCGTTACCAGGGGTGCCTAAGCATGCCGAGAGTTAGTGTCTGCATGGCGTCGTTCAATCATGAGGAGTACGTGCGCCCTGCCATCGAAAGTGCGCTGGAGCAGTCGTTCCATGACCTTGAAGTTGTGGTAACCGACGATGGTTCTACCGATGGAACGGCGGACGCCATACGCTCGATAGTAGACCCTCGCGTCTCTTTGGAGGTCTTTTCGACGAATCGTGGTGCGTGCCTCGCAAAGAACGCCTGCATACGGCGAAGCAAGGGCGAGTACATCGCGAACCTAAACTCCGATGACCTCTTCCTGCCGGGGAAACTTGAACGGCAAGTGCGTTTTCTCGATACGCACCCGGAGGTCGGGGCGGTCTTCGGTTATCCATTGTTCATCGATGAAACCGGCCGCCAACTCGTCGACGGCGAGACGTTCTACGGAAACATCTTCAAGACAGAGAACCGTACGCGTGCTCAATGGCTTCGTCACTTCTTCCTGAGAGGCAACGCCCTGTGTCATCCCACGGTGTTGATCCGCCGCCGCTGCTACGATGATGTCGGATATTACGATCCCGCGCTCGCTCAATTGCCCGACCTAGACATGTGGGTGCGGTTGGTCAAGCACTTCGAAATTCACTTGCTGCAGGAGCCGCTAATTGGCTTTCGCGTTCTAAGGGACAATCAAAATACCAGCGCGCCACGCCCTGAGGTGGCGGTGCGCTTAACCTGGGAGTGGCGAAAGATTCTGGATCATTACATGGCACTTGATGAGCAGGTGATGATTGACGCATTTCCCGAGCTCGCCGCCCGTATTGAACGTTCGGAACGACCGAGCTGGCTCGCTCGATTCGCTTATAGCCTGCTCGAGAGATATCTGCAGCGGGAGACGGCTAGCTCGGTCGCTTCTACTGCGCGCGCGCGTAGGCCGGCATTGTGGTGCCTCGCGGAATTGGCCTTGGAAGTTGGGAGGCCGCAGCATGTGTCCTTCGCATTTGACGCAATGTACCGCGTACTGGCCGCTCGTGACGCGGTGACGCGCTATCCAGACTGTTACCGGGAGTTCATTTCGTACACTGGCAGCTACGACCCATACGGAATCCTTGGGAATCTCCCTCCCACCCGGAGGTTCGTTTAGAGCAAGTCGCTTCTGCAAGACCTGGTGACTCCTATCTTCAAACGAACGCCGGTCCACAAGCCCACCCCACCAGCGAATACCTGACACCTCTCGTAACCGGCATGACCTCGTGGATCGTATATGACGGAAAGAAACTTATCGACCCGAGATCTCTGCTCAAGTTGACCGAATCGATCAAAGACTTATATAGAACAACGTCGCCACCGCTATAGCTCTCCGGGTCGGACAGCTGGACCGTGAACGACAGCTTCCGCACGGTTCCACCTGGAAGTGACGCGGTGTCCACGTGTGACGAATAGAAATCGGGTTCGCCGGCCTTGAGGGAGTACTTGGTGAACTGTATCCCCTCGAAACCAGTCAGATCGTAACGGAACCAATCTGAGTTCACGCCGTTCACGCAGTCCTTGATTCGGTCGAAGAGCCATCGCAATTCGCCACCGGGGTTCAACCAACCAATCTCCGATCTGCGCAGATTCTCTTGCACTTGGTGATCTTCGGTCCTGCCAGCCTTTAGCTGTACAGTGCTCTCGCCGCTCGCGATGATCGTTCTACACTCGTCCGGCGTAAGAAAATTGCCGACGAAAGTCGGTTGACCGATTGCATCACTTCTGAGGCTCACGAAATACATCGATCGGACTCTCCGCCGAAGCGCGCCTGGGTACGGTCAATGCTTGCCGCTGCTGCCGAATCCGCCTTCGGCGCGCACCGTCGCCTCGAAGGCGTGCACCACGCGAAAGCTCGCCTGAACGACAGGCACAAGCACAAGTTGGGCCAACCGCTCCAGCGGCTTGAGCTCGAAAGGGTCTTTGCCCCGGTTCCAGCAGCTCACCAGCAACGGCCCCTGGTAGTCCGAGTCGATCAGGCCCACCAGGTTGCCCAGCACGATCCCGTGCTTGTGACCGAGGCCTGAGCGCGGCAGGATAACCGCCGCCAGGGTCGGATCGCCGATGTGGATCGCCACGCCGGTCGGCACGAGCTCGGTCTGCCCGGGCTGCAGCGTGATCGGTGCATCGATGCATGCACGCAGATCCATGCCCGCGGACCCCGGCGTCGCATAAGCGGGCAGGTAAGGACGGATCCTCTCGTCGAGTACCTTCAGCGCGACGGTGGCGACGCTCATCGAGAGAAGAACGGGACGTGGCGCGCACCGAGGACGACGTCCATCGCGTGCGGTCAGCGCCTCGGC
>Ga0335080_10004704_pt1 | contig 13924 bp, 13 predicted proteins | sample Lox_Sample_34_FD_206720 | JGI IMG/M metagenome (GOLD analysis project Ga0335080, IMG submission 206720) | Soil microbial communities from Loxahatchee National Wildlife Refuge, Florida, United States - Lox_Sample_3.4 | ecosystem: Environmental > Terrestrial > Soil > Wetlands | place: USA... | reverse complement strand
CCGCTCCTCCGCCGACATCGAGAAAGTTCGCGGCTTTCCCGCCGTAAAATTCGATGAGGTCGAGGGTCGCCATCGTGAGACCTGCCCCGTTGCCGATAACCCCGATGGAGCCGTTGAGTTCCACGTAGGAGAAGCCGTGCTTCTCTGCCTCCCGTTCGCGCTCGGAGAGGTCGCGATTGACGGCGATCCCCTGGCGCCCGAGCGCATTGTCGTCGACAATGATCTTCGCATCGGCGGCGAAGATCCCCTGCGGCGTGGTGACGAGAGGGTTGATCTCTGCGAGGAGGGCGTCCTTTTCGCTGAATACGCGCCATAGCCGGTTGATTACGGGTGCGATCTCTTTGGGCGCTGTACCAATAAGCTCGCGGAGCAGGAATGGCGGGATGTCCCGAAGAAGCGGGTTCACGACCGCCTTGCGGATTGCCGCCGGGTTCTTCTGTGCGGTGACTTCGATATCCACGCCTCCGGCTTCCGTGAAGAGGAGGAGCGGCTGCCGGCTGGAGCGATCGATTGTGATCGAGAGGTAATACTCGTGCAGGATCTCGAGGCGCTGTTCGGCGAGGACCTCCTTTACCGGCAGGCCTTTGATCGTTTTTGCGAACAACTCCTCTGCGGTGGCGACCGCTGTCCCCGGGTCTGCCATCAGGATGCCGCCTGCTTTTCCCCTTCCGCCTACATCGACCTGCGCTTTCAGGACGATCTTGGCGCCGAGCTCACCGAGGTGGGCTGGAAGTTCCCCTGCTGACCTGATGAGAACCCCGTACGGGATGGGAATTCCAGAATCCTGCAGTACCTTCTTTGCTTCGTATTCCCTTAGTTTCATGCTCTTGTTCCTGCCAGCCCGATACCGAGCTTCATCGCCTTCAGATTAAGTGCCTCGGTGCCTTTCGGGACGGAGTCGAGGATCGCCTTTTCCAGCGCCGCTTCGCTCACCACGTGCGTCGAGGCGACGAGCGCTCCGAGCATCACGATGTTTGCCACGATATCTTTCCCGAGTGTCTGTCGCGCCTCCTGAGTCGCAGGGATCTCGATGCAGGCGCACTTCGGCCGGGAATGGACGAGGGTTGAATCAACGAGCATCACTGCAGATTCCGGGGCATCCGCCCCGTACTTCTCGAAACCTTCCTGCGACATTATCACGAAGATCTCCGGGTTTACGACCTTGGGGAAGAGGATGGGATCGTCGTCAATGATGACGGCACTCATCGAGGCGCCCCCCCGGGCCTCGGGACCGTACACCTGGGTCTGGACTGCAAACTTGGCGTCGTACATGACCGCAGCCCGTCCGAGAATGACTGCCGAAAGGATGATTCCCTGGCCACCGAAACCGGAGAACCTGACCTCGTGCCTCATGGTTTCACCCCCATGGCGGGACGATTCCGGCGGGCGAGTTCCCCGACGATGAACATGTCGGATGGTACGTCTGCGCCCTCCTCAACCAGGCGATCGTATTTCACCTTGAGGAGGGAATGCACCCGGAGATATTCCACGTGATCTGCCACCTGGCGGAACTTGTTCCTGCGGCCGTACGCGGTCGGGCACTGCACCATCGCTTCGATGAACGAGAATCCCGGGGTCTCGAGGCCTGTCTTGACCGCTTTCTCGAGTTCCTTGACATGGTACGAAGTCCACCGGGAGACATAATTCGCACCGGCAGCAATGGCGAGCTCGCAGAGGTCAAACGGCGTCTCGGCACACCCGTACGGTGTCGTCGAGGTGAGACAGCCCTTGGGAGATGTGGGGCTCCCCTGCCCCCCGGTCATTCCGTATATCTGGTTGTTCATGCAGATGACCGTTATATCGATGTTCCGCCGGCATGCATGGATGAAGTGGTTCCCGCCGATCGCGGCAAGGTCGCCGTCACCGGTGAAGACGACGACGTTGAGATCGGGGTTCGCCATCTTGACACCCGTCGCAAACGCGATCGCGCGGCCGTGGGTCGTGTGGAGGGAGTCCGTGACGATGTAGCCGGGAGCGCGTGAGGAGCATCCGATACCGGAGACGAATACCGTCTCCTCTTTCTTCCATCCCATCTGGTCCACTGCAGCCAGCGTGCAGTTGATGATCGTACCGTTGCCGCATCCGGCACAGTAGATATGGGGGAGCCGGTCCTGCCGGTACCACTCTTCGAAACTCACCGCCCTGCCTCCTGTGCCGCAACCAGCTCGGGAGGAGTGTGGAGATCGCCCCCGAGCTTGGGAATACTCACGACCGGGACATCCACGTGTCGTTCTATCTCTCTGGCGATCTGGCCGAGGTTCAGCTCGGGAACGAGGAAACGCCGGGCATTTGAAAACTCTGCGAGGGCTTTTTCGGGGAACGGCCAGACCGTACGCAGCCGGAGGAACCCGATATCCCCGCCAGGATGATCGTGGAGCACCTGGAGCACAGTGCGGACGGGTGCGCCGTAGGCAACGAACACCTGCTCCGCACCCGGATTGACGATCTCGTAATCTGCAATCCGATCCCGCGCCTGTTCAATTTTGTCAACCAGCCGCTGGACGAGGGACGCGTGCAACTTGGGGTTCGTCGCGCACGGGTAACCCCGCTCATCATGGGTGAGCCCGGTCACGTGAACGCCATAACCTTTCCCAAACTGCGGGAACCCTGGAATTTTGTCGGCGCCTGCCCTGAACGGCGGAGTACCTTTCAGGAGTTCTTTCCGAACCGCACGGTCGACCGAATCGGGGATAATGATCTTCTCCCGCATATGGCCGACGATCTCATCGGCCATGAGGAAGACCGGTGTCCGGTACGTATCGGCAAGGTTGAACGCTTTTGCAGTGAGCTCGAACATTTCCTGGACCGTAGCAGGACAGAGCGCGATGATGCTGTAGTCGCCGTGAGAACCAAACCTGCACTGCATCATGTCACCCTGTGCACCCATCGTGGGCTGGCCGGTAGAGGGGCCCCCGCGCTGGACATTGACGATGACGCAGGGTGTCTCGGTCATCGCAGCGTACCCGATGTTCTCCATCATCAGGGAAAATCCCGGGCCGCTCGTCGCAGTCATTGCCCGGGCACCTGTCCACGATGCCCCGATGACCGACGCGATCCCTGCGATCTCGTCCTCCATCTGTATGAAGACCCCGTTTTTCTTCGGAAGCTTCAAAGCCATGTGTTCGGCAATTTCCGTAGACGGGGTAATCGGGTACCCGCCGAAAAAGCGGCATCCCGCTGCAAGTGCTCCTTCTGCGCAGGCAGTATTCCCCTGCCAGAACTCAGTCCGGGTCAATATTCAATCGCCACCTTGTGCGGCTCATAGGGCTCTTCGTCGATCCAGGTGATCGCCTGGTCCGGGCAGGTGAGCTGGCAGACACCGCAAAGCGTCCTGCCGTACAGGTGCCGGAGACGGCAGTTGGTGCAGCGTTCGGGACGGTCGAGTTCGGGGACCACGATCCCTTTTCGGTTGGGTTTCTTTCCCTCACGGAAGATCCGGTACGGGCATACTTTTGTACAAAGGTTGCATCCCTTGCACCGGTTCTCGTCGATGGCGAGTTTCATGTCGTGGTCCTGTCTGCTGTATAGTGTTGCCGTGAAGGAGAAAAAAACCTACTCCTTTGTGCACTGCCCGCGGCTGGCTTCATCGCTGCAGGAATACCGCGCAAATTCCCGTTCTGCCCGTTCCCTTGCGGCCGCAAAGATATCGTTCCCATGGGAATCGATGGCGACCACGAGGGGGAGGCAATCGAGCTCGATCGCCCAGATAGCTTCGGCCATCCCGAGGTCCTCGAAAAAAACGCCCCGAAGCGTCATGTGCCCGGAGGCGAGCGCCGCACACCCCCCCGTAAAGGCAAGATAAACACCCCTCCCCCTGAGCTGTTCGCGAACGGTCGTCCCCATCCCGCCCTTGCCGATGAGGGCACGGACGCCGCGATCGAGCAGGAAGCCGGAGAGCTCATTCATGCGTGCCGATGTCGTGGGTCCGGCAGCGATGACCCGGTTGTCATGGATGACCGGGCCGCAATGGTATATCGCTGCTCCCCGGGGATCGAAAGGGATCCCTTCTTCCATCATCCTCAGGTGCGCCTCGTCGCGGGCCGTATAGACCATGCCGGATAATTCGACCCGGTCCCCGGCATGAAGATCAAGGACTTCGTCACCGAGCGGTGTCCTGAGCAGCGCGCACCTGTCCATCATATCCTGACCTCCACCGTCGCGTGCCGGTTCGCCCAGCACTGGACATTGACGGCAACAGGAAGCGATGCCGTGTGGCATGCAGCGGTTTTAACCTTGACTGCCAGGGCAGTCGTGCTGCCCCCGAGGCCCATCGGCCCTATCCCTAGTTTGTTGACCGCATCGCTGAGCCTCTGTTCGAACGGATCCATCTGATCGACCGGCAGGAGAAGTGCTTCTTTGGCAAGAGCCGGCGCGAGATCGAACGTCCCTCCTATTCCAATACCGAGGAAAAGCGGCGGACATGGCCTGCTCCCGGCGATGAGGACGGTCTCTACCACGAACCGTTCGATATCGGCGGCATGAGAAGGGAGGAGCATCCCGATCCTCGAAACGTTCTCCGCGCCCGCCCCTTTTGGGAGTACCGTCACAGTGAACCGTTCTCCCGGCCTTATGTGGATGGCCGGAATATTCTCCCCGGTGTTGTCGCCGGTATTCTTCCGCGTCAGGGGGTGTACCACGTTCGGGCGGAGTGGGATCTCAGTGGTTGCGCGGCGGATACCCTGTGCGACAGCATCGTAGATCCCGGTTGTCAGCGGGATAGCCGGGGGAATTGCAAGGTAGACTACGGGTATCCCCGTATCCTGGCAGAGCGGGATCGCGAGGCGCTGGGCAATGTCGATATTCTTCCGGATATTCGCGTACTCCCCGCTGGCTACCGGATCGGTTTCGGCATCTTCGGCCCTTCCTATCGCCCGCAGGACATCGGGTGGCAACTGAATCACGGCTTTTCGGTAGGCGTGAAACGTTGCGTCTGCGAGAGCCTCATTGATGTGTCGGGAAGCTGGCGTCTGCATTCATCAATACTGGTCAACAGGCAGTATTATAGATAATCGGGCGCGAGAGAGAATCCAGGGGACACGAAAAAGCAGGAACCGGGAAAGACAACCCCGGCAGGAAAACGGAAAAATTATTTCTTGTGGCCGCCCTTTGCGGGTGCGGCACCCTTCTTCTCTTCGGCCTTTGCAGGTGCGGCTTCCTTGCCGCCTTTTGCGGGGGCTGCTCCCTTGGCGGCTTCCTTACCGCCCTTTGCCGGAGCTGCTCCTTTCGCCGGTTCAGCTGTTGCCGCTTCTTCTTCTGCAACAACCGGGGCCGCTACGACCTTCTCACCGACAAGCTTGGGAGCGGCGACGATCCTGCCGCTGACCTTGATCTCGCTCACTTTCAGGTGGGACGGTGTCGGGAGCTTGTGCCCGCTGTGACGGAGTGCATCCTTGATCTTTTCCAGGTACTGGGGCGTGGAAAAGACGGTCATGATCTTCTGGTTTGCCTCAACCCGTGCGGCAGTGCCTACTGCCTTACCGAAGGCAAGACGCATTCCTTCGGAGACACGGTCCGCCCCGGCACCGGTTGCCTGCTTGTTCTCGCGGAGGACGTGGTGGGGAAATACCCTGACCTTGAAATGGAAATTCGACCTGCCGACATCTTTCATGAGGCGGCGGTTGGCGGTAATGCGGGCTGCCTCAAGGGCACTGTGCCGGATCTGACAGGCCTCATCTACGATCAGGTCAACCTCCGTCGGGAACTCCTGAGAAAGATTGCCCATCTCGAACTGTACGATCTTATTACCGGGAACACCGCCCATATACTCGCGCCGGGTATAGGCTTTCTTCGAGATGTTCCTGTACATCTTTGCCGGTTTTCTGACCATCGCGTCCTACTCCTGTAAGATATTGCTTAAAAGCGTGCAGAATCGACCGGAACATCCGGATGACTCTAGCCAAAACGCTTCACAAACTGCTTTTATAAAATGGAGATTGAGCGTATTAAACCTTACTGGCTCCAGCCGATTCCTCATTAATACTATCCAGCAGATGCCGCCGGATCCGGACGAACTCCTCGCTTGTCCGGATGCGGGGCCGTTCCTGGGGTATCGTGATAATCTCCCGGACCGTTCCCGGCCTTCGGGTCAGGACAACGATACGATCCGCGAGGAATACTGCCTCATCGACACTGTGGGTGACGAAAAGAACGGTCTTCTTGGTCTTCTCCCAGATATCGAGCAGCTCGTGTTGCATACGGTTCCTTGTCTGGGCATCGAGCGCTCCGAACGGCTCGTCCATAAGGAGGATGGAGGGATCGATGGCAAGCGCCCGTGCGACAGCGACCCGCTGCCGCATCCCGCCCGACAATTCGTGCGGGAAACTGTGCTCGAACCCTCTCAGGCCCACGAGCTCGAGGAATTTTTGTGCGTGGACTTCCCGCTCGGTTTTCTTCACCCCCCTGAGTTCGAGGCCGAGACCGACATTGTCCAGGACATTTCGCCAGGGATACAAGGAATATTCCTGGAAGATCATCGCCATCCGGGGGCTCGGTTTTGTGATCCCGGTCCCATTGATCGATATCGTTCCCGAGCTCGCAGACTCGAGGCCGGCAATGATACGAAGGAGGGTTGTCTTCCCACAACCCGAAGGGCCGAGGATACAGATAAACTCCTGGTCACTGATCTCAAGGGAAACATTGGAGAGCGCTTCGATTGTCTCCCCTTTTTCTGTGGTAAATACCCGGGAGACGTCGCGCAAAGTCAGGGTCATCGGTCGAGCCCCCGCCAGCTGAAGAGACGCCGCTCGATTGTCTTGAAGAGCAGATCGATCGCAAGTCCGATCAATCCGATCGTAATCATGCCGGCGATTATTACGTTCATCTGTCCGAGGTTATACGCATACATGATAAGATATCCGAGACCGGATGTCGGCCCGGGAAGGATTTCCGCGGCCACCACGCACATCCATGCAATCCCGAACCCAACCCGGAGACCGGTCCAGATAGTCGGGGCTGCCCCGGGAACGATAACCTTCGTAAGAACCTGACGTTCACACGCCCCAAGGGTCGTACCTACTTCGATCCAGGTCTTCTTGACGCCGCGGACACCGTCAATGGTGTTGAGAAGGATAGGGAAGATCGAGCCAATGAATATGATGAATACGATGGACGCGATCCCGAGCTTGAACCACGCGAGCGCGAGCGGAACCCACGCGAGAGGTGGCACAGGCCGTAGCAGCTCGACCGTAGTATCGAAGAAATCATTGATCCTCGACGATCTTCCCATGCCTATGCCCAGAGGGATCGCGACTGCCGCTGCAATGCCAAAACCGATGGTGACCCGCTGGATGCTTACCACCGCGTTGTCGAAAAGGCTTCCCGTGCCGAGTGTATAGTCCGAACTGAAAGGGTTGAGAAGCACCGGAATGACTGTCTCGAGACGCGGGAGGAAAAAGGGGTTGTTGATGACAATTGCCGCGGCCTCCCATCCGAAGATGAGAAGGAGGGGCAGTATCAGGCCGAGGCGTCTCGTCATCGTTCTCTATGATAATGGATGTGGTGCGAACTTAAGTTTTTACTTCAGTGGTCGTAATTCCGCTGTCCTTGAGGGCATACCGGAGCATGACATCCTGGATCGAGCCCTTGCCGGGTGCCGCGATGACCAGGGGCTTTCCGGCCTCGGATCGCTGCTTGGCCCACGCAGCGAAGCTCTGCCAGTCCTGGACCGGTGCGCCTTTGGTTACTACGAGACCGGACCCGAGGTTATCGATCGGGTATGCAATCCTGATCGGGGTACCCTGGTCAATGGCTGCAATTGCGGGCGGTGCACCTACATAGGACATCTGGATTGAATTGGTCGCCGCGAGCTGCATGAGCGCAGGCCCTGCCGAAGCGGACACAAGGTGCACTTCGGCAATCTTCTGGCCGTTTACCATGAAGTCGGCCACATCGGGTTTTGCCTTGGTGGCATCCTGCGGCTTCAGCGCGATTCCGTAAGTATCGTTGAAGTATTGCCAGTCCTTGACTGCAACGAAGAGGGCCGAGTGATCGACTGCCAGCAGGTACCCCACCGTGACCGGGTCTTTCACGGCGGCAGGAGTTGTGATGCTTTTCCTGGCGACGATGGACTCCGCACCCTGGTACGGCGCAAAGTTGTATAACAGCGTGTTCCGGTCAGCCGAACTGTTTTTCAGGAACCCGTTCACCGAGCCGATGGCGATCTGCGCATCCACAAAGTCGCTCATGCTCGATTTCCATGAATCGGAAGGTTCGGTAGTGAATTTGATCGTCGGGAGCGAATTGCTGACTGCCGTAACCGATGAGACACTCACATTCCCGTACGTGAAGTTTTGTTTCCCCGCAAGCCAGTCAGCGATAATCCCTGCCGATTCCTGTGGATGATCAGTAATATACTGGCTTGAAGCGAGGTTGAGAGCGCTGAATGCGTTCACGAAGTCGGGGTTTGCAGCCTCAAAATCGTTTCGGACTATGAAAACGTTCTGCGGGTGGTCGCTCCATTTACCAGCAGGAGGCAGATCCTTTGAATATGAGGCAATCTGCCCGACACCACTCTCAACACCAGCTTCCGCAACCGGTTGCCATGAGATATAGCCGTCAATCTGGTTCGTAGCAAGGAGGCCAGGCATAGGGCCGACTCCCTGAGTGTAAAGAATTCCCACTGTTCCATTGGCAGGGGAAGTCGCAGATCCATTCGAACCCGGGGAAGGTGCGGAGGCGGGTTGTGTGCAGCCGGCGATCAGAAGTGCAAAGGCCACTGCAATAAGCGCTAGTGCCATTATTTTCACTGGTTTCATAGGTACCCAGTTACATGATAGACAATAAAAAAGTGCACGATATATCACTATTTTGTGTATTATTGTCCTTATTTCTTAAAAAAAGTGTACAAAAAGGATAAAAATTTACATAAATGTCCATGAACAATACCGGCTGAAACGCAATTGCTGGCTATGGAAGGAAAATCAAGTTGATACAATAAAGGAAAATATTTCATTTATTTATCCCAATTGTGTCTCTTATATGGTACAGACAGACCCGATTGACCGGATCATGCGCGCAGCTCTCATATCGGACGAAGACTTCGTCTCGACGCTCAACGAGATCCTCCGTCACGACCTTCGTATCAGTGTAAGGGAGTTGTCAGAGAAGAGTGGAATTGCCCAGAGTTCACTCTATAAAATCCTTCATGGAAAACGATCCCCGAACCTCTCGACTCTGAGGGAGATAATCCGCGCCCTTCGGATATTGTATCACGTTGGTGAAGAGGAATTTATCGGCCTGATCGCCGCCCGACAGGTCCTGGAGAGCGTGGAGGAGCGGGTCACGGACATCGATGGACAACGGAGAAGGGTCCGGGAATATCCCGTCCACACCATTGAAGACGCTATTGTTGCCGCGGTCAGGGCCGAAAGGGAGGGGGCAATTGCCATCGTTTGCGCACCAATCGTCTCCAGTGTTATTGAACAGCTCGTCCATGTACCGGTCGCGACCATCATTCCCAGGGAGTCCGTCCAGCGGGCGATCGAACTGGCAGCCCGCAAGGCGTGGCTTTAATCTGTGAATAATCAATAAATACTGGAATACATCAGGTGGGAAACGGATGCGAACCGATGTTGTGAGGCTGGGACGCCTCTCCGGAGAGAGAACCGGCGAGATGATGAAGTTCCTCTCGTCCATGCGTGCAGACCGGTGCATCGCCGATGCGGACGTCCTCGTGGATATGGCCCATGTTCTGATGCTCGACAAGCAGAAGATCATCGGGAGGGATATTACCAGGAAACTCCTTCCTGCACTGCTTGAACTTTTCGACGAAGGCGTACCAGACGAGGTTTTCGATGATCGTTTCGAAGACGTTCACGCAGGGATCGAGACCCTTCTTACCGAAGGGATCGGCCCGGAAGTGGGCGGCCGTATGCATATGGGCAGATCCCGCAACGACGAAGTCGCAACCTGTATCCGGATCAAGTTGCGGGAGGATTTGCTTAAACAGATGGGCGCGCTCATGAAGGTCCGTGAAGTTCTCGTCGCCCTTGCGGAACAACACATCGAGACCGTAATGCCAGGGTTTACACACCTCCAGCATGCCCAGCCGACGGTTCTGGCTCACCACCTCCTCGCGTACGAGCAGGCTTTTTCCCGTGATTTCGACAGGCTGAAAGAAGCATACACGCGCGTCAACCAGTCACCGCTCGGAGCAGCGGCCTTTGCATCCACCGGTTACCCAATCAACCGTGAATACACTGCAGCTCTCCTGGGCTTTGATGGTCTCGTTTCGAACACCATGGACGCTGTTGCCACGAGGGATTTTGCTCTCGAAACCCTTGCAGATCTGAGCATCATGATGGCAAACACGAGCCGACTCTGCGAAGAGCTGATCGTCTGGAGCACTTCGTTTGTCAGGTTTGTCAGCCTCGATGATGCGTTCTGTTCGACATCCTCAATCATGCCACAGAAGAAGAACCCGGACACCGCCGAGATCATGCGCGCCAAGTCCGGATCGGTATTCGGGGCACTCACCGGTGCTCTCGTGACTGTGAAGGGGCTCCCGATGAGCTACAACCGCGACCTCCAGGAACTCACACCCAATATATGGAGGGGAATGCGGGACGCAAAAGAGAGCCTCAGGCTCCTCGTCGATATGCTCTCGAGTGCGACGTTCGACACCGGACGGATGAACGAAGAGGCAGGAAAAGGGTTCTCAACAGCTACTGAGCTCGCCGACACATTCGTGCGATCGTACGGTCTCCCGTTCAGGACAGCCCACTCGATCGTGGGGAGAGCTGTCCAGAAAGGAAGCCTCTCCCTTGTAACGCTGGAAGAAGCTGCAAAGGAAATTGATCCGGCTCTTTCACTCATGGACAAGGGACTGACCCAGGAGAATATCGATGAGGTGCTCGAAGTAAAGTACTCGATAGCCCTCCGGAAAGCGACGGGCGGGCCCGCACCACTTGCGATAAAGATTGCTCTTGACGAGAGGAAGAAGCAGCTGGATTCCGATTCGGCGCTCGTCGACGCAAAACTTGCAAAACTGTCCCGGGCAAAGGACGACCTTATAATGGAAGCGAGGAGGCTGGTAGCATAACGAACCGAATCCGCTCCGGTGATACCGTCGAATGCAGCTTCGGCGGGGAAACGAGAAAAGGGACATTCATTACCGACCGCGACGGGATGGCTGTCGTCAAACTCGATTCCGGGTATAATATCGGCATCCCTCCGGCAGCCTGCTCCTTTGTGGCGAGACCTCCCCCTGAACCGGTAAAGAGGCCGGAGATGGTCCAGAAGAGGGATCTCCCCGAACTCTCGATCGTATCTACAGGCGGAACGATCGCAAGCCGGATCGATTACCGGACAGGGTCGGTCACAAGCCAGTCCGATGCCGCCGCAATTCTGGGCGCAATTCCCGAACTGGCAAAGGTGGGGACGTACACTACAAAATCACTCTACACAATCCTCTCCGAGAATATGACCCCGGGTATCTGGATCGAGCTGGCCAGGGCAGTCTACGAAGAGATCTGCCGCGGAGTGAGCGGGGTAATCGTTACCCATGGAACCGACACGATGGCGTACAGCGCGGCAGCACTCAGTTTTATGGTAGATACTCCCGTACCGATCGTGCTTGTCGGATCCCAGCGATCGGCCGACCGGCCATCAAGCGACAACACGATGAATGCCGTATGCGCAGCAAAGGTGGCTACCAGCAACCTCGGGGAAGTCGTTGTCGTGATGCATGCAACCACGAATGATGATTTCTGCTCGATTCACCGGGGGACACGGGTGCGGAAAATGCATTCCTCGCGTCGTGATGCGTTCCGGAGTATCGGTATACCGCCACTCGGTACAGTCAGATATCCGTCGCTCGAAGTAAAACTTGAAGCTGATGCCGTGGAGAGGGGTCGCTGTAAACCGGCACTCCGGGACCGCCTTGACGATCGTTGTGGCCTCCTGACATTCTACCCGGGGATGCCTCCTGAGACGATCAGGGTTTATGCGGGGTATCATGGCCTCGTGATTGCCGGGACCGGTCTGGGGCATATCAGCACCCTGCTAATACCAGAGCTTCGCAAATTGATCGATTCCGGGACCATCGTGATGATGACCACTCAGTGCCTCAACGGGAGAGTGTGCGACCGTGTCTATGATACCGGCCGCGATCTGCTCGAAGCCGGTGTCATAGAAGGGGCGGATATGCTCCCGGAAACAGCTCTGGTGAAGATGATGTGGGTGATGGGAAACGAGCCGAACCGCGAGCGGGCCGAAGCACTGCTGCAGAAGAACCTCAAGGGAGAATGTACCGGGAGGAGCGCCCATGGATTATAAGGTTGCTGGACTGACGGCCGGTATCGAGATCCACCAGCAGCTCAACACCAGAGAGAAACTCTTCTGCCGCTGTCCGACAACCCTCCGGGAGGTATCCGAACATTCCGGTTCGTTCTTCCGGTATCTCCGGGCAACTGAAAGCGAGATGGGAGAGATTGACAGGGCAGCGCAGGAAGAGATGAAGCAGGTGCGGAAATTCGAATACTACACATATGACTCCACGTGCCTGGTCGAAAATGACGAGGAACCCCCGGCTCCCCTGAATCCTGAGGCACTTCTGATTTGTCTTTCTGTCGGGAAAATTTTTGGAATGATGCCCGTTCCGCAGGTGCATACGATGCGAAAACTCGTCATCGACGGTTCGAACACCAGCGGGTTCCAGCGAACTGCGCTTGTCGCAATAAATGGTTCCCTTCCCAACGGTGGTCGGATAGAGACACTCTGCCTTGAGGAGGAAGCTGCTCAGCGAGTGAAAGATGAGGTTTTTTCCCTTGATCGCCTGGGAATCCCCCTTATCGAGATCACGACGGATCCCTGTATGCATACTCCGGAGGAAGTGCAGCAGGTGGCAGAATACATAGGAATGGTCCTGAGGTCAACCGGCTGCGTAAAGAGGGGAATCGGGACTATACGACAGGATGTGAATATCTCTATTGCCGGAGGGGCCCGTGTTGAGATAAAAGGCGTTCAGGAGCTCGAGCTCATCGCCGAGGTCGTCCGCCGGGAAGTTCTGAGGCAGAAGAATCTTCTTTCGATCGGAGCTGAACTCATTAAAAGAGGGGCGTCTGTGAACGCCGGTGATTCGCGGGACGTGACCGTATTGTTTTCCGGAACGAAATCGTCGGTGCTGAAGAAAGCTAACCATATCCATGCCATTCTTCTGAAAGGTTTCGCGGGGATCGTCGGGAGAGAGATCCAGGCCGGCCGCCGTCTCGGGAGCGAGATGTCGGATTACGCAAAAAAATGCGGGGTTGGGGGAATCTTCCATACTGATGAACTTCCGGCATATGGAGTAACACAGGAGGAAGTCGATGCAGTGAGGACTGCAATGGGAGCTTCACCGGTGGATTGCGTCGTTCTCGTAGCCGGATCTACGGGAAAACAGGCACAATGCGCTCTCAGTCAGGTAGTCATTCGGGCCGGGATCGCGCTTTCCGGATCGCCGGTTCCCGAAGAGACCCGCAAGATGCTCGAAGGCGGGAGCAGTGCTTATATGCGCCCCCTTCCCGGTGCGGCGAGGATGTATCCGGAGACCGACGTAGTTCCCGTCCTGATCGATAGTGATTTATGGAAATCGATCACCCTGCCGGAACTTCTTAACGTGAAAGCCGCACGGTATGCAGCGACGTACGGGATTGAACCGGCGTATGCGGCGCAGCTCGTGTCGTCAGAGAAACTTCCCCTGTTCGATCGCGCAATTGCTGAAGGTATAAAACCGAAACTTGCAGCATTCACACTTCTCTCTACAGCTACAGAACTCAGGAGAGAAGGGGCTGAAATCGGTTCGCTTGCCGATGGTGACTACCTCGGCATCTGGCATGCAGTCGAGGACGGACTCGCTGCGAAGGAAGCGATTCCGGATCTCCTCCGGGCCGTAGCATCAGGGATGACCCTGGAGGTAGCCCTGTCCAGTCTCGTCCCCCCGGTCTCT
>Ga0335080_10004703_pt1 | contig 13924 bp, 17 predicted proteins | sample Lox_Sample_34_FD_206720 | JGI IMG/M metagenome (GOLD analysis project Ga0335080, IMG submission 206720) | Soil microbial communities from Loxahatchee National Wildlife Refuge, Florida, United States - Lox_Sample_3.4 | ecosystem: Environmental > Terrestrial > Soil > Wetlands | place: USA... | reverse complement strand
CGGCGTAGAGGTCGCTCCAGTCGCCGGGCAGTGCGGCAAGCGCTGCTTCCCAGTCCGCCACGAATGACTGCCGCTCCTCGGCGACAGCCCTGGACGCCTCGGTCGTCCCGACGAGCTCCAGCGCCGCATCGATCTTCTCGCCGTCGAGGCGCTCCAGCAGCCGCCCCGCGAGCGCGGGCGAGGGCCCGCTCCCGCGCTGTGCGACGTGGAACGAGATCACCTTCCCGCGGCGCCCCGGGGCCGCCGGGCCGAGCAGCGTGGCGGCCCGGCCGCCGTCGTCCTCGTCCGCGACAGTGAGCCGCAGCCGGGCGTCGACCCACCCCTCCGGCAGCCCCTCCTGGATTGCCTGCCACTGGCCGACGATGCTCACGAGGCTGACTATAGGCGGTTGCTTCGCGGTGGTAGGACATTGCGCCCTGAGCAGGGAGATAGCCTCTAAGCTCACGCGCATGGCGAGGGTCGAGCGCAGAGGCACGCTGAGCGAGCAACGGCTGCGCACCTTCCTGCGCGAGATGCTCCTGATCAGGCGCTTCGAGGAGAAGGTCGAGGAGCGCTTCCGCGCCGGCGAGCTGCCGGGATTCCTGCACGTCGCGATCGGCCAGGAGGGGGTCGCGGTCGGCGTCTGCCAGGCGCTGGACGACGGCGACGTCTTCGCCTCGACACACCGCGCGCACGGCCACACCCTCGCGCGCGGCACTCACCCGAACGCGGTCATGGCCGAGCTCTACGGGAAGCTCGAGGGCTGCTCGCACGGCTACGGCGGCTCGATGCACCTCTACGACGTCGAGCGCGGCAACCTCGGCGCAAACGCGGTCGTCGGCGGCGGGCTCCCTGCGATCACCGGCGCGGCGCTCGCTTTCAAGCTGCGCAAGGAGCCGCGCGTCGCGGTCGCGTTCTTCGGCGACGGGGCGACCAACATCGGCACCTTCCACGAGTCGCTCAACCTCGCGCAGCTCTGGCAGGTGCCCGCGGTCTTCGTGCTCGAGGACAACCGCTGGGCCGAGTCGACCCCGGAGAGCCAGCACTCGCCGATCCGTGACCTGAGCAAGCGCGCCGAGGCCTTCGGGATGAGGGTGATGCGAGCCGACGGCCAGGACGTCGAGGAGGTGCACCGCGTCGCGCAGCGGGCGCTCAAGCACGCGCGGGACGGCAAGGGCCCGGTGTTCCTGCACGTCCAGACGGAGCGCCTTGTCGGCCACTACATCGGCGACCCGCAGGTCTACCGCGACAAGGAGCAGCTGCGCGAGCTGCAGGAGACGCGCGACCCGATCACCCTCCTGCGCGAGAAGCTCGCGATCTCCGACGCGGAGTTCGACGAGATCGACCGTGAGGTGCAGGAGCTCGTCGACGCGTCGGTCGAGTTCGCCAAGGCGGGAACCGATCCCAAGCCTGAAGACGCGCTGAGAAACATCTATGCCTGAGCTCTCCTATCGCGAGGCGGTGCGCGACGCGCTTTCTCAGGCGATGCGGGAGGACGAGAACGTCTTCGTGATGGGCGAGGACATCGCGGAGATGGGCGGCTCGATGGGCGTCACCGCCGGCATGCTCGACGAGTTCGGGCCCGAGCGGATCCGCAACACGCCGATCTCCGAGATGGCGATCGTCGGCGCCGGGATCGGCGCGGCGATCCAGGGCATGAGGCCCGTCGTCGAGGTCATGTACGAGGACTTCCTGACGGTCTCGATGGAGCAGATCGTCAACCAGGCGGCCAAGCACCGCTACATGTCGGGCGGGCAGCTGAAGGTGCCGCTCACGATCCGGACGCAGGGCGGGGCTGGCTGGTCGCCGGGCGCGCAACACGCGCAGCAGGTCGAGGCGTGGTTCGTGCACGTCCCCGGCCTGAAGGTCGTCTTCGCCTCGACTCCGGCCGACGTGCGCGGCCTGCTCTGGTCGGCAATCTACGACGACAACCCAGTCGTCTTCTTCGAGCACCGCACGCTCTACGGGCTGAAGGAGGAGGTGCCGGACGAGCTCGAGGGCATTCCGATCGGGGTTGGCCGCATTCATCGTGAGGGGTCGGACGTGACGGTGGTCGCGACGGGGCGGCTCGTGCACGAGGCGCTGCGGGCGGCGGAGCAGGCGGAGTCGGAGGGCGTCTCCGTGGAGGTCTGGGACCCGCGGACGCTCCAGCCGCTCGACCTCGACGGCCTTGTCGCCTCCGTGAAGAAGACGAACCGCGTCGTCGTCGCCCACGAGGCGGTCACGCGGGGCGGCTTCGGCGCCGAGATCGCGGCCGTCGTCCAGGAGCAGGCGTTCGACTGGCTCGACGCGCCGGTCGAGCGCGTCGGTGCGAGGTTTGCGCCGTTGCCCTTCGCGCCCGTGATGGAGGAGTACGTCGTGCCGCACACAGACGATGTGCTAGAGGCGATCAAGCGGACGGTCGCGCGTGGCTGAGCTGTCCTTTCTGGCCAGGTCCCAGGGACTGTCCCCCTGGCATGGCACTTCGAGACCGGGCTCGGACGGCTGGTCGGCTTGGAGCCTCGGTTTTCCCAGTTCGGACGTGTCTGATTTGGACGTGTCCCAGGGACAGTCCCTGGGTGTTCGGAGGGGCGATGGCTAGCGAGGTCAAGCTGCCCCGGCTCGGACAGGGGATGGAGTCCGGCACGATTGTCAGGTGGCTGAAGGCCGAGGGCGACCCGGTCGAGAAGGGCGAGCCGCTCTACGAGCTCGATACCGACAAGGTGACGCAGGAGGTCGAGGCGGAGGCCTCGGGCCTCTTGCTGAAGATCGCCGTGCGGGAGGGGGAGGTGCCGGTCGGCCGGACCATCGCGGTGATCGGCGAGGCCGGGGAGGAGGTTCCCGGGATCGCCTCCGAGCCGGAGCCCGCGGCCGAGCCGGAGCCCGCGGCCGAGCCGGAGCCCCAGCCGCAGCAGGAGGACGGCCGCCCCGCCGAGCGGGAGGAGCGGCCCGCCGCTTCGGCCGGGGGTCGCGTCAAGGCGTCGCCACTCGCGCGCCGGATCGCTCGGGAGCGGGGAGTCGACCTCGCTTCGCTGCGCGGGACCGGCCCCGAAGGGCGAATCGTCGCCGAGGACGTCGAGCGCACCGAAGCTGGGGCGGCGCCGGCTCCGGCCGCCGCGCCGGCGCCCGTCGTCCTGGGCGAGGTCGAGCGCCGCGAGCTGACGAGCGTCCGCCGGACGATTGCGCGCCGTCTGACCGAGGCGTGGCAGATCCCCGTCTTCCAGCTGCAGTCCTCGGCCGACATGTCCCGCGCGAACGCCCTGGTCGCCCGCTTCCGCGACAACGAGGAAGGCCCGAAGCTGACGGTCACCGACGTCCTGATCAAAGTCTGCGCCGCCGCGCTGATGCGCCACCGCGAGGTGAACGCGGAGTGGACGGAGGCAGCGATCCTGATCCATCCGACCGCCAACATCGGGATCGCAGTCGCCGCGCCCCAGGGCCTGGTCGTCCCGGTGATCCACGGGGCCGAGCGCCTGACTCTGGCCGAGATCGCGGCCGCGCGCTCGGATGCGGTCACGCGGGCGCGAGAGGGGAAGCTGCAGCGCGAGGACATCGAAGGAGGCACCTTCACGATCTCCAACCTCGGCATGTACCGCGTCGAGAGCTTTACGGCCGTGCTCAACCTGCCGCAGGCCGCGATCGTCGCCGTCGGAGCGACGGAGGAACGCGCCGTCCCGTCCGGCGGCGAGATCGTCCTGCGCCCGATGCTGACCCTGACCGCGACGTTCGACCACCGTGCGGTCGACGGCGCGCCGGCCGCCGAGTTCCTCCAGTCGGTCAAGGAGCTGCTGGAGGAGCCGGCTCTGATGCTGTGAGAATCTGCTCTCCACGAAGCCGAGCACGTCGATGCCGGATCCAGCGCTCCGAGGAGGTCGCGTGATCCGGCGGGCCGGGCCGCGCGACGTGCACTTCCTCAAGGACATGCTGCGCCACGCGTACTACTGGCGGGCGACGACGGTGCCCGAGTCGGGCGAGCCGCCCGTGCAGCGCTACGTCGAACGCTGGGGGCGGCCGGGCGACACGGCGCTGGTCGCGATCCAGGACTTCCAGCCGGTCGGGGCCGCGTGGTACCGGCTCTTCAAGGCGGACAACCCCGGCTACGGGTTCATCGACGAGGAGACGCCGGAGTTGTCGATCGCGGTGGTGCCCAGCAAGCGCGGATCGGGGCTGGGGTCGGAGCTGCTGGATGCGCTGATGGCGAAGGCGCGAGCCGAGGGGTACGCGGCGATCAGCCTCAGCGTGGAGAAGGACAACCCTGCGGTCTCGCTCTACGAGCGCCACGGCTTCCAGCGCGCGCGCGAGGACGAAGGTGCCTACACCATGCGCGCCGACTTGACCGGCGCGTAGCCCTCCGCGCGGCTTGTCTCGCCGCGGACGAGGTGATTTGCTTCGTTCATGGCAATACTCGGCGCAATCGTCGGCATCGTGATTGGCTTCGCGATCGGCGCTTTCTTCACCGAGGTCGTCTTCGCGAACAACGCCAGCTGGCCCGACGTGATTCCCTTCGCGCTCGCCGTCCTGGGCGGGCTCGCGGGAAACCAGCTCGGACGGCAGCTCTCCGCCCGGCGCGCGGACCGCACCCGCTCGGCGTAGTTCCGGCTCGGGAGCCGCGCCGCCGCTTTGCTTCCTTGCGCCTTGGGGCCACCCCGAACCACCACCCGGCATGAGCGTAATCAGGAAAGTGTCACGCGTGTGTGACGCACCTGTGCCGAAAGCGTGAAACCGCCTCCCGTCGCTAGGATCGGCCCCCTCGAACCCAAGCGAGGAGCCCAAGACGATGGATTGTGACGTTGCCGTCCTCGGCGGCGGGCCGGGCGGCTACACCGCTGCGATCCGCGCCGCTCAGCTCGGAGCCAAGACGATTTGCATCGAGAAGGAGCCGGAGCTCGGCGGCACCTGCCTCCGCATCGGCTGCATCCCGACGAAGGCCTGGGTGCAGACCGCCTTCTTCATCAAGGAGGCCGAGGAGAGCTTCGCCAAGCTCGGCGTCAGGGTCTCCGAGCCAACCCTCGACTTCGCGACCGCGAACGAGTGGAAGGCCGCCGTCGTCAAGCAGATGACCTCGGGCGTCGCCAGCCTCTTCAGGTCGAACGGCGTCGAATGGGTCAAGGGCACCGGCCGCTTCACCGGCCCGAACACCATCGCCATCGAGGGCGGGGAAGACGTCAACTTCAAGCAGGCGATCGTCGCGACGGGCTCCTACCCGCTGCGCCCACCCATCCAGGGGCTCGACTCGCCCCGCTGCGTCGACTCCGAGGGCCTCCTCGGCCAGACCGAGGTGCCCAGGCGGCTGGTCGTCCTCGGCGGCGGGATCATCGGCTGCGAGTTCGCCTCGATCTTCCACCGCTTCGGCTCGGAGGTGACGATCATCGAGATGCTGTCGCAGCTGATCCCGCAGGAGGACGCCGACGCGGCGAAGGAGCTGGCCAAGCAGTTCAAGAAGCGCGACATCGTGCTCCACCTCGAGACCACCTGTGACCGTGTCGAGGAGACCGAGAACGCGCTTCGCGTCCATTTCGGCGGCGAGTCGGTCAAGGCTGACCTGATGCTCGTCGCCACGGGCCGCGGGCCGACCGTCGAGAACCTCGGCCTCGAGGAGATCGGCGTCGAGTTCGACAGGCGCACGGGCATCGCCTCCGACGAGCACCGCCGCACCACCGTTCCGCACATCTACGCGGTCGGCGACTGCGCAGGCTACTGGCAGCTGGCGCACACCGCCTTCCGCGAGGGCGAGGTCGCAGCCGAGAACGCGATGGGCCACGACGCCGTCGTCGACAACCGCGGCGTCCCGCGCCCCATCTACACCGATCCGGAGATCGCCGGCGTCGGGCTGACCGAGGCCGAGGCGCGCGAGCAGCACGGCGACAACGTCTCCGTCGGCGTCTTCCCCTGGCTCGCGAACGCGCGCGCCGTCATGCAGAACGAGACTGTCGGCTGGGTCAAGTCGATCCACGAGACCCGGTACGGCGAGCTCCTCGGCGTGGTGATGGTCGGCCCGCACGTGACCGACCTGATCGAGGCCGGCACCGTAGCGCTTGACGCCGAGGCCACGGTCGAGACCGTCGCCGACGGAATGACCGCGCACCCGACGCTGAGCGAAGGAATCAAGGAGGCCGGCCTGCTCGCCCTCGGCCGTGCGATCCACTTCCCGAATAAGCGCAAGGCACCCGCAAGCACCTGAAGAGCCACGTCCGGGGATTGCGCGATACCTGCTAGAACACCCGGATGAGCATCTTCAATCGCCGCAACGCCGTCATTGGCTGGGGTGTCTGGCAGGTCGCCAAGCGCACTGCCAAGGTCAAGGCAAAGGGGTCGCCGCTGCCCGCCAGATCCGGCCGCAAGACTGGCAGCAAGACCAAGCCGGTGGTCGCGGCCACCTTTGCCGGCGTCGTCGGAGCAGTCGCCTTCTGGCGCAAGCGCCGCGCCAGCGCAAGCTCCTAGCCCGCCGCCGCCGAGCGAGGCGTAGGATCGGGAGACCCGACCGGAGGAGGCCTCCATGTACGCACGCGTGATCACGTTCTCGGGTGCCGAGTCGTCCAAGCGCGAGCCCGCGCTGGAGATGATCCGCGGCACCGTCATCCCGATGCTGCGTACCTACGACGGCTTCGAGGGCTACATCAGCCTCATCGACACGGACAACAGCCGTGCCAAGGCGATCATCCTCTGGGAGAGCAAGGACGCGGCCGACGCCGCCGAGGAGACGTTGGAGGAACGCCGCAAGGGCATGACCGCCCAGATCGGTATCACGATCGAGTCGATCGACCTCTTCGAGGCGCCGGTCGTCGAGCTCGAGGGCGCCAAGGTCTGAGCACGAGGGCCGGAGCCGGCTCGGCCGGCTGCGGCGCCCAACCGAACCGCATCTCACACGGGAGAGATTTCCGGTGAGGTACTCCGGCCCCCGCCAAGAGATCGGCCGGACGAGGCCTAAGCCTGAGCAGTTCTTTGGTTCGAGTAAGGCTGGAGCGCTGAAGCAAGCCGTTCCAGCCCGATCTCGAGGATCTCCTCGGTGACCGCCAGGCTCAGGCGCGCCCAGCCGGCGCCGCTCGGACCGAAGCCTTCACCGGGCGCGACCACGACCCGGTGCTCGGTGAGCAGCCGGTCTGCCGTCACGCCGCCCGGGAGCTCGAGCCAGACGTAGAACGTCCCCTCGCAGGTGAGCGGCCCGAGCACCTCGCGCACGCGGTCGCGCCGGCGCTGGTAGGTGTCGCGCCGCTCGGCGACCGAGTCCTGCGGCCCGGTCAGCGCCGCGATGCAGGCCTCCTGGACCGGCCGGAAGATCCCGACGCGGCAGTGGTCGTTGAGCAGGTTGACCCGCTCGACGATCTCCGCGTTCCCGACCACGAACCCGACCCGCCAGCCGGCCATGCCGTAGGACTTGGACATCGAGAACATCTCGACGCCGACCTCCTTCGCGCCCGGCGTCGCGAGGAAGCTGCGAGGCGCGCGCCCGTCGAACACGAGGTCGCCGTAGGCAAAGTCGTGCACGACGGCCGCGCCGGTCCGCTGGGCGTAGGCAATCGCGCCCTCGAACGCACCGTCCGGGACGGCGATCGCGCAAGGGTTCGAGGGGTAGTTCAGGTAGATGGCAGCGACGTCGTCTGTCGGCGCGCTGCCGAAGTCCGGTGCCCAGCCGTTGGCCGGGTCGAGCGGCACGTACCCGATCCGCGCGTCGGCGAGCGCCGGCCCGGACGGGTAGTCCGGGTAGTACGGATCCGGCAGCACGACAACCTGCCCCTCGTCCGCGAGCACGAGGGAGAGCTCGACGATCGCGGTCTTGGTTCCCGGCAGGACGGCGATCTCGGCGTCCGGATCGAGCTCGACGCCGTAGGCGCTGCGATACCGCTCGGCAAGCGCCGTCCGCAGCTCCGGCAACCCCCGAAACGGCGAGTACCCGTGCACATCGGCCCGCCCGGCCGCGCGAGTCAGAGCCTCGACGACGTGGGGCGGAGGGCCGGTCTCCGGATTCCCCCGCCCAAGGTCTACGAGCTGCGGACCTGCGTCAGCTGCAACAGCCGAGACGCGCCCGAGCAAAGCCCCGAAGTACTGCTCCGGAAGCCGATACACCCGAGCCGGCCGCACGCGCATGGCCGCGAGTATGCGTCAGAATCGCCGCGTGCGAGACGACGACGTTCGGGCCGCGTGCATCGCGCACCTGTCCGTGCTCGTCGCCGAGTTCGGAGAGGACGTCCCGTACGCCGGCGGCCTCGCCCGCGGCTTCCCGTTCCGCGGCTCGCGCGTCCCGTTCCTCAACTACCAGAAGGGCATCTACCGTGCCCGCGTCCAGACCGGCCCGGCGGCGCTGGCGATCCAGACCTCGTCGTCGAAGTCGCCCTACGACGACGAGATCCTCGCGGACGGCTTCCTCTACGCCTACCGCGCCGGTGCGATCGACCAGCCCGACAACCGCGCCCTCCGTGCCGCCCACGAGCTGCAGGTGCCTCTCGTCTACTTCATCGGGACAAGGCCCGGCTGGTACAAGCCGGTGTTCCCCGTCTACGTCAGCGCGGACGATCCGGCCCGGCAGATGGTCACGGTCACTCCGGGCGCGCTCCGGGGGCCGCTCGACGAGCCTGAGCCGGTGGTCCTCGAAGACCCAATCGAGCGCCGATACGCCGTGCGCCAGACGCGAGTCCGCCTCCACCAGGCGCGCTTCCGCGGTCGAGTTGTCCCCGCGTACGCCAGCCAGTGCGCAATCTGCCGGCTGAAGGAGCTCCGCCTCCTCGACGCCGCCCACATCCTCGGCGACGTCGAAGGCGGCGAGCCGGCAGTGAGCAACGGCCTGAGCCTGTGCGCGATCCACCACCGAGCGTTCGACCAGAACCTGGTCGGCGTCTCGCCCGACTACGTCGTCCACGTCTCCCGCCGCCTCCGCGAGGACGAGGACGGTCCGATGCTCGATCTCTTGAAGGGCTTCCACGAGGTAACGCTCAACGTGCCTAGGCGGAAAGCAGATCGCCCGGACCGCGACCGCCTCGACGCCCGCTTCGCCCGATTCGTCGACCTTGCCGCCTAATGAGAAGCCCGCCCAGCGGCGGGCTTCTACGGTTGAAACGGGCTCACGTCCTGGCTTAGCGGAGGCAGGCCCGGGTGAAGCAGTGCAGTCAACCGTAGAAGGGTGATGGATCAAGTGACCCCTCCTGGGCGATACTCCATCTGCAACCAAGAAAGAACGCGCCCCGATGCGGCGGGGGCGCTTCCGAAAACGAAGGGCCCTGTGCGGCGGGGCCTGACGAATTTACTGCGGCTCTCTCTCACGGGAGACTGAAGCGGGACCGGGCGGCGGTCCCGCTTTTCGTTGTCTTGAGATAACCCCCGGCCGGGGGAGGACGCGGGTGCGCGGTCCGCCGACGATGCGTCTGCGCGAACCGGACGCCTGGGCCGCAGAGACGTTCGGACGCGCACTCGAAGGGCGGCCGACGGGCCGCCCTTTCCTTTGCCTGTCAGACCCGAGCCGTAGGCTGCGGGCATGAAAGGTCAAGAGAAGCCCAAGAAGCTTCAGAAGAAGGCCGCGCAGAAGACGCTGAAGGAGAAGCGCAGCCAGAAGCGCGCCAAGAAGCGCGGCAGCGACTTCTCAGCCTAGGGCGGCGGCGTGGCCGGCTCGAGGCGCGGGCTCGACACCGCCTGGAAGACGACCGCGCCGAGGACGATCGCGCCGCCGGCGAGGGTCGCTGCGCTCGGCTGCTCGCCGAGGGCGATCCAGACCCAGAGCGGGCCGAGAACGACCTCGAGCAGCGTGATCAGCGCCACCTCGGCGGCCGGGATCAGGCGGGCGCCGATCGTCACGAAGATCAGGCCGAGGCCGATCTGGCCGATGCCGAGGCCGGCGAGGAGCGCAACGTCCCTGCCGTCGAGCTGGCTCGGGTGCGCGAACGGCGCGGCGACGACCAGCACGATGACCTGCGAGAGGCAGGTCGCCGGCGCCATCGAGAGCTCGCGCAGGTGGCGGATGATCACGAGCGAGCCCGCGAACGAGACCGCGCAGAGGAGCCCGAGCGCGGTGCCGAGAGCGCTGGGGCGGCCGGGGCCGCCGATCATCAGCGACACGCCGGAGAGGGCGATCGCCATCGCGAGCCAGGTGCGGCCCGACACGCGCTCGCCTGCGAGCGTGCCCATCGCCGCCGCCAGCACCGGCCCGAGCGCGACGAAGAAGAGCACGTTCGCGACTGACGCGTAGTTCAGGGCGACGATGAACGTGCTGGACGAGATCGCCATCAGCGCCGCGACCGCGATCCCGCCGCGGCCGATCGCGCGGAAGGACTGCAGCACGTGGCCGCGCTCGGCGATCGCGACGTAGGTGAACAGGCCGGCCACCGCGAAGACGGCGCGGCCGGCGACCTGCGTGCCGACGCCCACGGTCAGCTCCCGCTGCAGTAGGCCCGCGGTCGACCAGGCGATGGCGGCGAGCGCCACGAACGCGCGCCCGCGGCGCTGCTCGGCCGCCGAGGTCACGCGGAGAACCCTAGTCTGGCCCGGTGCCTCGGTTCGTTGGACGCGACAACGTGCGCAAGCGACTCGCCGGCCTGGAGGAGGGGCGGACCGTCTACGCGGGTGGCGCTGTGCTGATCGAGAGCGGAGAGGAGACGCTCGTGGTGCGGCCGCCGTTCGGGCTCGCGCACGAGGGCGAGTACGACCGGATCGAGCTCGGGCCGCTGCTGGGGGCCCTGGACGCCGATCACGTCGTAGCGGCGCTGCTGGTGCGGCTCGGCGGCTATGCGGTCGGCGTCTTCGAGGGCGAGCGGCTGGTCGCGTCGAAGGTCGGCACGCGGTTCGTCAAGGGGCGGCACAAGAAGGGCGGGTCGTCGGCGAACCGCTTCCGGCGGCGGCGCGAGCAGCAGGCGCGTGAGCTGGTCGAGGCGGCCGCGGAGACCGCGCTGCGCGTGCTCGAGCCCTACCGCGACCGGATCGAGTTCGCGGCGCTCGGCGGCGATCGCCGCGCCGTCGACGAGGTGCTCAGCGCCGAACCGCGCCTGGCCTGGCTCGCCGAGCGGGCGCTGCCGCGGTTCTTCACCACGCGCGACCCGCGGCAGCGCGAGCTGGAGCGTCTTCCCTACGACCTGTACGCGGCCGAGCTACACGAAGGGCGCCTGGTGAGGCGCCCTTCGCAGAACCGTCACGGCTGAGAGCTAGTGCTGGTGCGCGTGTCCGTGGCCGTGCTGGTGGCCGTGGTGACCGTGGTGCTTGTGGTGCTTGTGGTGCTCACCGGTCGCGCCGGTCGTGCCACTCGGCCCGCTGGCGCCGCTCGGCCCGCTCGGCCCACTCGGACCGCTCGGCCCACTGGGCCCGCTCGGCCCGACGTGCTTTCCACAGCGGCCGGAGACGAAGACGGCGGTGTCGTCCGACGACCCCGAGCCCAGCTGGGCGTCGAAGCTGCCGGCCGGGTCGAGGTTCCCGGAGAAGTTCGCCACGAGGTGCGCGCGGGCGCCCCTGGCCTCGCCGCGGGCGAAGCCCGAGAGCGAGCCGCTCGTGTCGACCGCGCTGAACGCGCCCCGGGTGTGACCGTGCGCCGTCTTGACGGAGAACGTGCCGTCGACGGTGCCGAGGTTCGTGGCCGGGTTGTACAGGGTCTGGGCGCTCAGCTTCAGCGCCCCGTTGACACGCGGATCGGCGCTGGTCGCCGTGCCGGTGTACATGCCCTTCGTCAGCGTGTAGGTGCCGTCCGCGCCGGTGCACGTCCTCGACTTCATGTGCGTGACGGTCGCGGTGAACGCCGCCGAGACGGGTTGGACGGAAGCCGGGCTCCAGCTGTGCGCGAGCGCGAAGCCCGCGAGAGCCAGTGCTGTCACCGAGACCGCGAGGGCGGCCAGCGGCTTGCGATGCATGTCTGCTCCTTGGTTGGGTGCCAGAGAGGGGTCGGCGTCCGTGCCCGCGCTCGACGCACCCTTCTCAGTGATTGCAGGGGCTTACGTCGGTGAGCCGGTGGCTGGGCGCCTTGAGGTCACCCCAACCGGACGACGGCGGGCGGCTCGAACCGCCGTATTGTCGGCGCGTGATCCCGGCAAAGGCCAAGCGCGTCGGAATGGGCGCCTATGCGAAGGGAAACGCGGTCGCGGTTCGGGGCAAGGACTGGGCCGACCGCCAGGATCCGGCCACGCGCCGGGGGGCGACGATCGGCTGGTACCGGCGCTTCCGGGAATCGGACGGCGGCCTGTTCGCCGTCCTGCTGACCGCCTACCTCTTCATCACCGTGATCCCGGCCACCGTTGTGATGATGGGCTACGTCTACAACGATCCGACCAAGCTGGCCGATCGGCTCTCGGGTCGCCTCGATCTCACAGGCAGCGTGAAGACCATGCTCGACTCCGTCCTCGCCGGAGCAAGCGGGCACCAGTTCGTCGCGACCCTGATCGCGGTCTTCAACGTCCTGTTCTTCGGCCTGGGGTTCGGCCGGGTGCTGCAGATCGCCCACGCCCGTGCCTGGCGGATCGACCTCGGCAAGCCGCAGTTCTTCGACCAGGCCCGCTACCTCGTGACCCTGGTGGTCCTTCTCGGGTTCCTGCTCGTCTTCATCCTCCAGACGAGAGCTCTGCACGGGCAGCCCGGCTGGATCGGCTGGGTGCTCCTGCCCGTCTGGCTCTTCGCGCTCCTCTCCTACTTTGTCTGGGTGCCGCGCATGCTCCTGCACCGGCGCGTGACCCACCGCGACGTCGTCCCGGGAGCGGTTTTCACCCTACTCGGCCTGGTCGGGCTGCGGCTGTTCTCGGCGCTCCTCTTCCGGCACTGGCTGGTCTGGTACTCGATGTACTACGGCAGCCTCGGCATCGTCATGGCGCTCTTCTTCTGGATCCTGATCTACGCGAGCCTTCTGATCCTTGCGGCCGCTCTTGCGCCGGCGCTGGCACACCGGCGAGACCTCCGGCAGGCCAGGGCCGTGGCGGCGTGACATGCCCCGCGTAGCCCGGCCGAACCTGCTCGAGCGCCGGATGACGAGCTTCCTGCGCAAACCGCCGTCCGTGCAAACGGCAGCCGGGGTCATCATCACGGCGACGGTCCTGGTGGTGGTCGTGGGTGGTGTCGCGATGCGGGTGCTCGACCACACGGAGTACTCGAGCATCTGGGTGGGCATGTGGTGGGCGATCCAGACGGTGACGACCGTCGGCTACGGGGACGTCACGCCGGCGCACTGGAGTGGGCGGATCGTCGCCACCCTCGTGATGCTCGAGGGCATCGCCTTCCTGACGGTCATCATCGCTGCGGTCACATCGACCTTCGTCGCCCGGGCAGAGGCGGAGCGCGACGCGGCGGAGGCCGCCGAAGACGAAAAGCAGGAGGATCGGCTCGAGGCCCGGCTCGACAGCCTCGACGAGCGTCTCGAGCGGGTCGAAGGGATGCTCCGCAAGCTGACGTCCTAGCCCGAGGGCGGGGGTCGACCCGCGTCTAGAATCGGGCTCGGGTTCTCACGACCGGAAGGAGAGCAAATGGCCGTCAAGCCGATTCCGGAGGGCTACCACAGCCTGACGCCCTACCTCGCCGTCGAGGACGCCGCCAAGGCGATCGACTTCTACAAGGAGGCGTTCGGCGCCGAGGAGGTGCTGCGGATGCCCGGGGAGGACGGGAAGATCGCGCACGCCGAGCTGCAGCTCGGCGACTCGAAGTTGATGCTGTCGGATCCGTTCCCGCAGTCGACCGTGCAGCCGCCGTCCGAGCGCGGCGGGCCGACCGCGTCGATCTTCATGTACGTCGACGACTGCGACGCGACCTTCGAACAGGCGCAGCGCGCCGGCGCCACGGTGGAGATGGAGCTACAGGACATGTTCTGGGGCGACCGCTTCGGCTCGCTTGCAGATCCGTTCGGGCACATCTGGTCGATCGCGACGCACAAGGAGGATCTCTCGGACGAAGAGATCGCCGAGCGCAGTAAGGCCGCGATGGCCGAGATGGGCGCCGGCTAGCTCCAGCGGGGGACAGAGAGTCACGCTTTCGCGGCACTCGCGTGACACCCCCGTCACGCGGGTGCCGCTAGCCTGAA
>Ga0335080_10004701_pt1 | contig 13928 bp, 13 predicted proteins | sample Lox_Sample_34_FD_206720 | JGI IMG/M metagenome (GOLD analysis project Ga0335080, IMG submission 206720) | Soil microbial communities from Loxahatchee National Wildlife Refuge, Florida, United States - Lox_Sample_3.4 | ecosystem: Environmental > Terrestrial > Soil > Wetlands | place: USA... | reverse complement strand
CGGGCGCCTGACCGCGCTGGGGTTGCAGGTGCATATCACGGAGATGGATGTGGCGCTGCCAGTGGATGCCGAGGACAATCCCCTACACCCGGAGGATTTGACTCGCCAGGCGGAAATCTACGGCGAGATCGCCACGGCCTGCCTGCGGCATCGCGGCTGTACTGCGTTGCAAACCTGGGGTTTCACCGATAAATATTCCTGGATCGGATGGTTCACCCACAAGGCCAAGGGAGCGGCGTTGCCGTTCGACAGATCGTACAAGCCGAAGCCTGCCTACAATGCACTGCAGGAGGCTCTCCGCCCGCGACTGAGACCCGGGAACTGAAAACTGATAACTGGTTTTCTACGAAGACTCACGCACGGATTTCGACATCCGCAACAATCCAGTGACTCGCATAGGAAGTTGCTCTGGCCGATAGAAAGGTAGACCCTAAAACTCCGGGGACGCGAAGGACTTCGCGCAGAGGCCGCAGAGAGGGATTTGTCTGATGGGGCGGGTAAGGCATGTGTTCTGCGGCTTATAATGAAGCCTCGTAAGTACGAGCGGGAACGCGGCCAGCATCTAATTTCACGTGACGACACCCTCCAACTCCAAAGACGAGCTCTCTCGCCGCCGGAAACTCATCTATTCCCTGGCGGCAGGCGTTTTCCTGCTGCTGGTGGTGATCGTCTCGCAGACTTCGTTCGATCTTCCCTTCCTCAAGCCGGACAGCAACTCGCAATTGGCGATCTTTGCCGGCTTATCGGCGCTGATTTTTCTGCTCTTTGTCGCCCTGACCTACGCCCTGGTGCGCAATCTGCTGAAGCTCTCAGCGGAGCGCCGCCTGGGAGTTTTGGGATCGAAGTTTCGCACGCGCATGGTGGTCTCCGGGCTGCTGCAGTCGTTTCTGCCGGTGATCGTGATGTTCTGGTTCGCCTATGGCCTGATGAACCGCTCGATCGACAAATGGTTCTCGCAGCCTGTGGAGGAAGTACAGCAGGATATGGCGGCGATGGGGCCGACGCTGGCTGACTACGCCGCGCAGAATGCGCGCTCCGAGGCGCAGTCGATCGCCGCCGAATACGAGACGCAGCATGCCTTCGAGGGCCATAGTTTTTCAGCCGTGCTGGGCCAGTTTCGCCGCCACCAACCCACGCTGCAGGGCGGCTTCGCGGTTGCACTATTGGATGGAAACGCCGAGGCCAGCTTCGCCATACCGGCGTCCTGGCCGGAGCTGAGCCGCAAGCTTCCCGATGGCTGGCAGGCGGCCACGTCTGCGCCGGAACGGCTGGTGTGGGAGCAGACCGACTACATGCTGGGCACTGCGCCAGTCGGGGACAATGGATTAATCCTGGTAGGAATGCCCCTGCCACAGAAATTCACCGCTACCGTAAAGCAGGTGGAGGCCAGCCAGAAACGCTATTTCGGCCTGGCCAAGCAGCGGCGGCTGGTACGGCGCACCTACATGGATCTTCTCCTTTTGCTGACCGTGCTGGTGCTGTTCACTGCGCTGTGGCTGAATCTGTTTCTTTCCAAGCTGGTTACCCGGCCGGTGGTCGCCCTGGCCGAAGCCACGCAGGAAATTTCCCGCGGGCGCTTCGACTATCGCGTAGAAATTTCCGCCGCCGACGAACTCGGCGACCTGGTGCGGTCCTTCAACCGCATGGCGGAAGAGCTGGAGGCGAGCCGCCGGCAGCTCGACCACTCCAGCCGCGAGCTTAGTGTAGCCAATGTGGCTTTGGAGCAGCGGCGGCAGCACATTGAGACGATCCTGGAGAGCATTCCCACCGGAGTGCTGTCGCTGGACGCGCAGCGCCGCGTAACCCATGCCAATCATGCCTTGCTGCGGCTGTTCCGTTCCAAGGAGCGGGAGCACGCGGAGCCGGCGGTGCTGATCGGGGCGGCCCTGGTCGACATCTTCCCCCGTGAAGTGGTGGAGGATCTGGAGCCGCAACTCCGGCGCGCCGACCGCATGGGCACGACTACCACGCAGATGGAGCTTTCGCTTCCCCATGAACAGCTCAACGTGGCGGTCACGGTAGCGACCTTGCGCCACCGCGGTTACGGGCTGGGTTACGTTCTGGTCTTTGAAGACCTTTCTGACCTGCTCAAGGCACAGAAGCAAGCGGCGTGGCGCGAAGTGGCGCGGCGGGTGGCCCATGAGATCAAGAATCCACTCACGCCCATCGCCTTGTCGGCGGAACGGATTCTGCGGCACCTAGAGCGGAACGCGGTTCCCGAGGGAGCTTCCGCGGATGTGTTGCGAGGATGCGCCGAAACCATCGCGGGCGCGGTGGAGACGGTGCGCACGCTGGTTAACGAGTTTTCCACGCTGGCGCGATTTCCCACGGCGCAGCCCAAACCCGCGAACATCAACTCCATCGTCGAAAATACGCTCGCGATGTTCAACGGCCGGCTCGACGGCATCCGCGTGCAGACTTCCCTGGCGCCCGATCTGCCCAACGTCATGGCTGACGCTGAGGCCCTTAAGCGCGCCCTGGCCAACCTGGTGGACAATGCGGCTGAGGCCATGCAGGATTCGCTGCTGCGCGAAATTCACATCACAACTTCCCTGATCGGCGGCCACGACGCCGTGGAGATCACCCTCGCCGATACCGGCCACGGCGTCACCAAGGAACTCAAAGAACGCTTGTTTCTTCCCTATTTCTCCACCAAAAAGCGCGGCACCGGTCTGGGGCTGGCAATTGTGAGCCGCATCGTGGAAGACCACCACGGCGCCATCCACGTGGAAGAAAACAAGCCTGTGGGCACGAAGTTCGTAGTCGAATTGCCGGTTGCGGCGGAAGTGATCGCCGCTCCGCCTGCCATCCAGCATGCCTAAAATCCTCATCGTGGATGACGAGATCACCATCCGGGAATCGCTGCAGGGCGTCCTCGAAGATGAAGGTTATTCCGTAGCCCCGGCGGAAAGCGGCGAAGCCTGCCTGGAGACATTGCGCAAGCAGCCCTTCGATGCGGTTCTGCTCGACGTCTGGCTGCCCGGTATGGATGGCCTGGAAACCCTGCAGAAAATCCGCGATCTGGAGAATGCGCCCGAGGTCATCATGATCTCCGGCCATGGCACGATCGAAACCGCCGTCCGCGCCACCAAACTGGGCGCCTATGACTTCCTAGAAAAGCCGCTCTCCATCGAGAAGACGCTCATCCTGCTCAAGAATGCGATTGAAGCCACGCGCCTGCGCCTGGAAAATCGCGATCTGCGCAAACAACTCACTCCGCGAAGTGTGATCGTCGGGGAGAGCATCCCGATGAAAGCGCTGCGCCAGCAGATTGCCCTCATGGCTCCAACCAACGGGCGAGTGCTGATTTACGGAGAGTCCGGCACCGGCAAGGAGCTGGCGGCTCATGCCATCCACGCCCAGAGCCTGCGTAAGGATGAGACGTTTGTCGAAGTGAATTGCGCGGCCATCCCCGAGGATTTGATCGAGAGCGAACTATTCGGCCACCGCAAGGGAGCGTTCGCAGCCGCAGCCGCCGATAAAGAGGGCAAGTTCGAGCAGGCCCATGGCGGCACGCTCTTCCTGGATGAAATCGGAGACATGAGCCTGAAGACGCAGGCCAAGGTGCTGCGTACTCTCGACGAGCAGCGCTTTACCCCCGTGGGCAGCGATCAGGCCATCACCGTGGACGCTCGGGTCATTGCTTCCACCAACAAGGATCTGGATGAGGAAATCTCCACTGGAAATTTTCGCGAGGATTTGTTCTACCGGCTGAACGTCATTCCCTTTTACGTCCCCCCGCTACGAGAGCGCAGCGAGGACATTCCCTTGCTGGCACGGCATTTTCTGAAGGAGTTTTCGGCGGCCTATGGACGGCGGCCCAGGGAAATTACCGACGATGCCATCGAGACCCTGATGCGCTACTCGTGGCCGGGCAACGTGCGCGAGCTGCGCAACGTGATCGAACGCATCGTAATTATGAACCCGACCACCACTCGCTTCGAGCGCAAGCACCTGCCGCCGCTGGTGCAGCGCGATGGCAGCCGGCGCACGGCCGGAAACGAGTTCTCCACTCTGCACCAGGCCCGGGCAGCTTACGAACGCGACTACATCCTCAAGAAGCTGGACGAAAATCACGGCAATGTCAGCCGCACCGCCGAGGTACTGGGACTGGAACGGAGCCACCTTTACCGGAAGATGAAGACGTTGAAAATTGCCGTGAAAGAGTAGTGGCCGGGCGCGCTGCCCGGCGATCCCACGTCACTCCAGGAGCACAGCCGTAATTGCCTCCCACTCCGCCTCCAGGGACCCGCGCGCCAGCGGTTTGCCCGCTCGCTGATACCAGTACGCGGCGTTGGAGGCATCGCCTTCCTTGCGATGCAGGTAGGCATGCACCCAGGCGCCGGCGGAGCCTTCGTCCTGTTGTGCTGATTCATGAGCGCGGGTCCAGTCGCCCTTGGCGTCCCACCAAAGGCCGGCGAGGGCGTGGTTGAGGTTGGGCGGCGGACTGCTGCCGGCCAGGGATTTGCGGAAGTTTTGCAGGTTCATCGCGGAACTCTTCGAGGCACAGCATATCGCATGAGCCAGCGACACGATCTAGCTTTCTGCGCCAACCATCACTGGGCTATTCTGCGTAAGATTCGGGGACGGACCGCCCACGGAAAGATGGTATTGGCTCTGAGCGCTAGGTTGATCCGGACTGGGGGAGTCGATGGTCAAGCTGGTGTATTGCATCAGGAAAAAACCGGGAATGAGCGACCGCGAGTTTTTTCACTACTGGGAGCGGGTTCACGGGCCCCTTGGCGCGCGCATTCCTGGTTTGCGCAGGTTGGTGCAGAGCCATCGTTTGAATGTGGACGGTGACCGGCGCCAAGCAGACTACGACGGTATGGCCGAACTCTGGTTTGACGATGTGCAGGCCCTGCTGGATGCGCGCCAGTCGGTGGAGTGGAAGGCCGCGAGCGAGGATGAAGCCAATTTCATCGACCACAAGAACGTGGCTTATTTCGTTTCGGAGGAGCGAGTTATTTTTGACCGGCCCGGTTCCGGTGAAACATCTGGGTAACTCGGACCAGTGCCCTGCGTTCTCGTCCTACAGTTGAAATGCGTGCGGAGGTTGGAGATTCAGGGTTGTTATGCCGGCAAGGACATATCGTACTGCGTCCCTCGCTTCGCTCGGGAGACGGGGCAAGCCCCGTCCCGACACAGGCTGATGTTTCTTTATGGCAGCCTCTGCATTACGCCGGGTAGGGCCTTCACCAGGTCGTTGTAGATCACCATTGCAGCGAACAGGACGAGAAAAACGAATGCCGCCTGGTAGATACGCTCCTTGATCGCCAGGCTGATGTCGCGGCGCATCAGGCCTTCGACCAGCAACAGGAGGATCACGCCGCCGTCGAGAATCGGGATGGGCAGCAGGTTGAAGATGCCCAGGTTCAGGCTGATGGCGGAAGTCAGCTCCATGAGCGGCGTCCAGCCCTTGCGGCTGGCGGCCTGGCCGGCAGCGCGGCTGATGCCGATGGGCCCTTCGATAGTGCGCAGCGAAATCTGGCGGCGCACCAGCTTCTGCACCAGTTCCAGAATCAGCAACGAAGTCTTCTTGTTCTGATCGAGCGAGCGTTTCACCGCCGCCACAAACGGCAGGCGGCCGACTTTCATGCGCGGCTCGCCCTGAAAACCGATGCGGTAGCGCATTTTGCCGCCGGTATCGGCCAGCACCGGCGTGACCTGGAAGTGCAAAGTCTTGCCATCGCGCAGGACTGTCAAGTCCACCGGCTTGTCTTTGCTCTGCTGCAGGTTGTTGATCATCGAGTCGAGCGTGGGCAGCGGATTGCCGTCCAGGGCCGTGATCTCGTCGCCTTCTTTCAAGCCGGCCTTTTCAGCGGGCATGCCGTCTTCCAGGTCGCCCACGATGACCGAGCGCTCCGGCGCCCATCCCGCGGATCCGATCTGCGAGGCGGTGACCGGCTCGGGAACCACCGTCTTGTTGAAGGTCTCATTCCCGCGCTGAATGGTGACGCTCAGCGGCTGGTTGGGGCTGAGCATTTCCTGGGGCTCAACCTGTTCCCAGGTTGGGTTCTCGACGTCGCCAATGCGCGCAATTCTATCGCCCGCCTGCAGCCCGGCCTTGGCAGCCGGCGAATCCGGCTCAACCCAGGCGATGACCGCCGGCTTGTCGAGATACACCGCGTGTTCGTAATGAAGCATGTAGACGCAGGCCAGCAGGCCGACAGCGAGAAGAATGTTCATCGCGGGCCCGGCGATGGCAATGAGAAAGCGGTGCCAGCGGGGATGCGACATGAACTCGGCGGGATCGCCGGTGGTCTGGTCCATCGGGTTCTCGCCGCTCATCTTGACGTAGCCGCCCAGGGGCAGGGCGTTCACCCGGTAGTCAGTGTCTCCGCGGCGGAAGCCGAACAGCCGCTTGCCGAAGCCGATGGCAAACTGTTCCACACGCACGCCTAGCAGTTTGGCGGCGGCATAGTGGCCAAACTCGTGGATCAGGATCATGAACCCCAGAACCACACCGACAGCGAGAATTGCAGTAAAGAATCCAGCCATATGAGAGAGTTTTCAGTCCTTTGATAACACCGATCTTGACATCAGGGAAGCGGATTTCAATCCAGCTCCTTTTTGGTCCAAACGCGCCACCTTCTCCTGGGCATTACGCCGTGCTTCCCTATCGACGGCCAGTACTTCTGATATTGACGCCAATTTCCCGAAAGAAGTTTCACCCTGAACCAACTCCACCACCTGGGGGATCTGGTCGAAGCGGATGCAGCCATCCAGGAAGGCGGCTACCGCGATCTCATCGGCGGCATTGAGTGCAACCGTTTGCGCACCTCCGGACTCCGCGGCGCCATACGCCAGGCGCAGACAGGGGAATTTTTCCATGTCCGGCGGGTGGAATTCGAGGTGTCGTAAGTTCATGACCGGGAAGCGCATATCGGAGGCCACGCGCTCGGGATAGGTGAGCGCATACAGAATCGGCAGACGCATGTCCGTCACCGAAAACTGAGCAAGAATGCTGCCATCTATAAACTCTACCATGGAGTGAATGGTGGATTGGGGATGCACAATCACGCTCACGCGGCTGGGAGCTATGTCGAACAAACGGCAGGCTTCGATCACCTCGAAGCCCTTGTTCATCAGGGTAGCGGAATCGATCGTAATGCGCCGGCCCATGCGCCAGGTGGGGTGGTTGAGCGCCTGATCCACCGTGATTGACGAAAATTGTGACTGCGGCGTGTTCAGGAAAGGCCCCCCGGAGGCCGTGAGCCAGATGCGGTCGACTTCTTCCATCCGGCCGCCGCGCAGGCACTGGTGGACTGCATTGTGCTCGCTGTCAATGGGGAGGAGAGGCTTGCCCTGCCTGCGGGCCTCGGCGGTGATGAGTTCTCCCGCGGCAACCAGGCATTCTTTATTAGCGAGGCCAACGCTTTTGCCCGCTTTCACTGCTTCGTACGTGGCTTCGAGGCCCGCAACACCGACGATGGCGCTTACCACAAAATCGGCTTCAGCGAGGGTGGCGACTCGTACCGTCCCGGCGGGTCCGTGGACTACTTCAATGCCTTTGATGCCGGCGGCTGCCAGCTGCTTGCTGAGAGTTGCAGCATCAGGCTCAGCCGCCACCGAGACGACTCGAGGCCGCCAGCGCTTCGCCTGCTCGAAGGCAGATTCCAGGTTGCGCCCCGCGGCGAGTGAGACAACCTCGAACTTGTCCGGGTAGGACTCGACCACGCTCAGGGTGCTGCGCCCGATCGAGCCTGTGGAGCCCAGGATGGCGATCCGCTTCATGGGAGACATATCTATGAAACCACAAAGGAGGCGAAGTTACACGAGGGAAACGCGCGGGGACCCAAAGGCCAGCTCAGAGGCTCCATAGGGCGCTCCGCGGTTCTCCGCGGCCTCCAAGGGGGTTCTTGGCGGCCTCGGCACTTTAGGGTTCTTGGAAAGCCGCCTACAAAGACAAAATCCTAAACCGCAGAGAACGCGAAGAACATCCGCCGAGTTCGCAGAGAAGACGCATGGATACTATTGCATCACTCTCCAGGCCGCGACGAACCACAGCACCGGCGCCGCGAACAGCAGGGCGTCGATGCGATCGAGCATGCCGCCATGGCCAGGCAAGATCGCGCCCGAATCTTTGACGTCCGCGCCGCGCTTGATGAGCGACTCCACCAGGTCTCCCAACTGCGCCGCTACGTTAATTGCCGCCGAGAGCAGCAGGATCGCCCATAATGGCGGCTTCTGCAAAGCGAAGAACCCTTCGCGCCGCTCGAGCATGTGGGTCGTGAGCAGCGCCGTGCTGATGGGCAGCGCATACTGGTAGAGCACCCACCCCACAGCCAGTCCGGCGAACATAGAGGCGACGGCTCCTTCCCAGGTTTTCTTAGGGCTGATGCGCGGCGACATCAGGTGGCGACCGATGGACTTGCCGACGAAATAGGCCAGAATATCTCCCGCCCATACGCTCACCAGCAGATACAGCACTAGAATCGCCCCTGCCCACTGCTCGCGCATTTGAACGAGAAGCCCCAGGGGCAGGGCCACGTAAACGACGGCGAAAACCGAGGTCAGGGCGGCGGGGAAAGCCTTGCGGAGATCGGCACGCCGCATGGCGGCGGCCAGAAAGAGGAATGGCGCCAAAGCCGCCGCGAGTCCCAGCAGCCAGAGAAACAGCCCTGTATTCAGCAGAGGCTTGTCTCCACCCGGGCTGCCTGCCAGCAGGAGGAAGAAGAGTCCCACAAAGACGTAGGTTGTGCCGTTCAGCGGTTGGATCGCGTAGCCCTTAGACAATACGAGTAACTCGCGCACCGCCAGCAGCGCCACTGCACCGGCCACCAGCGCCAGCACCGTCACGGGCGCGCGCAGCACCAGCAGCAGGACAACCGGAATCAGCACGACCGCGGTGAGAACTCGTTTGAGCAGGTTCAAGGGTTTAGAAAGACGGGCCTAGTCTCTTGATTTGCTGACGGGCTGTCAAGCGCGGCCGCCGCATCGGCCAGGGGATTCGACAGCTCTCCGGAAACTCAAGCTTCAACAAAATTACTCTTTCAGATCTACATGCTGCACGGCAGAGATGGGCCTTCCCAGAAAGCGCGCGCCAAGGCGGCGGAATTTTTCCGTGGAATCGGTGGCGAAGAACTGGATCTTACTTTGAGCGCCGGTGGCACCTGCCGGAATCTCCCCCAGGGCGGATTTCACAGCGCCCGCGGTAGATTCTGCCGAGTCCACAACGGTGACGTGCGGCGGGGCGACTCCCCGCAGCAGAGGCTTGATCAGCGGATAGTGAGTGCATCCCAGCACCAGCACATCGGCCGACTGAAAGCCATCGGCGAAAGCTTCGTCGAGATAGATGCGCGCCACCTGTTCCGTGACCGGGTGTTCCACCCATCCCTCTTCCACCAGAGGCACCAGGAGCGGGCAGGCCTTTTCCCGCGCCTGCACGCCGCGGGCTTCGAGGGCCTTCAGATAGGCGTGGCTGCTGATGGTGGCCTCGGTGCCCAGAATTACAACCTTGCGCTTCCTGCTGGCGGCGGAGGCCTGCTCCGCTCCGGGTTCGACCACGCCGATCACTGGAACCTGAACCGCAGCCTTGATCTGGTCGAGCGCCAGGGCGGTGGCTGTGTTGCAGGCAATCACCAGCATTTGCGCACCGTTCTGCTGCAGGTAGTGCGCGGCCTCCACCGCATACTTGGCGACGGTCTCCGCGGATTTCGACCCGTAAGGAAGGCGAGCGGTGTCGCCGAAGTAGAGATAATCGGCGCCAGGAACCGCTTCGAGCAGAGCTTTAAGGACGGTCAGGCCGCCGAAACCGGAATCGAAAACGCCGATGATTCGCGGATCGATGATTCGCCGATCAATCGTTCGCTGATGCACGGGAACAGCGTACACTATCGTCGTATGAAGAAAGTGACGTTCACGGCCGACGAACGCCTCAGCGAGCGCAAAAGGTCGCGAGATCCCAGCACCGCACCCTGAACGACGCGTTCTGCGATTGGCTGCAGCAATACGCGCAGCGATCGCGAGCGGCGGATGAATTTGACGCTTTAATGAGACGCCTCAGACACGTGCAATCGCACGGTCCCTATACGCGAGATGAGATGAATGCGCGGTGAAATTCCTTTGGATTAGAGACTGGGTGAAAAAGCAACGGCCCGATTTCTCGGGCCTGCAATCTCAAAAAAATGATATCTTAGTCACTCCGCAGGCGGCAGCGGTTCGCTGGACTTCTCTCCATTGTGTTCCTGGTCTCGCTTGATCCCATAGCGCACCGCGGCGCCCACGCCCAGAGTCATGAACCCCAGGGGCGGGATCAACAGCACCAGCACACCCCGGCTGATGGCTCGCTGGCCCTCTTTGGCCGAACCCGCGGCGCTGGTGTAGCACATAGCGCAACCTTGCGCAAAGGCAGGCCCAGCCCACAGCAGAAACAGCAGAACGAAACCCGGCAGCCGGAACCTCATCGCACACCCAGCCTGACCACACGGATCGCATCCGGCAGGAATACGCACATCAGGGAAAGGCAAACCACCAGCGAACTCATAGTGAGCCATTTCATCTGCGAGATTTCAAACTTCATGTGCATGAAATAGGCGATGATCAGACCCGCCTTGATGATCGAGAGCCCCATCAGGATGCTCAGCATCCGGATCGGCTCCATGTTCTGGTAAGCCAGAAATACTTCGATCCCGGTCATGATCAGCAGCGCAACCCACACCCAGATGAACTGCGCCTTGTTATGATGGCGGTGCTGCTCGGCAACCTGCTCGGCCAGCGCGACTTGAACGGCATCCATGCTCAGGCTCCCCTACCGGATGTCTCCCCACGGATCAAGCGTCCACCAAGATAACTTTATTCCGAGGGAAAAACAACTGCATTGGCTGATCCCTTTGCGACCTTTGCGATCTTTGCGGTTATGAAGATCTGCTGCGCTGATCGCAAACGACGAACAGAGGACGATTCTGCATGGTATGGGCAGCGATAACCGTCCGCGGCCTCGATACCCCAACTCACCGTCAAAAGCCGACCGCACACTCCCCGATCCGCGCCGTACAGTGTGGCCGGTTTGCAAAGTCGGCGGCTAGTACGAGAACATAGCCGTTTGCCTTAATCCCAAGGCACTCATAAGGAAGGCACGCAAAAATGCCGACAGCGAAGTCACGCGCAAAAACCCAGCCGAAGCAGCAGTCTAACAGCGATATTCAGCCCGCCAAGGGCAAGCTGGGGATCATGATCCCCGGCATGGGCGCGGTGGCCACCACGTTCGTGGCTGGAGTGGAAGCGGTGCGGCGCGGACTCTCCGCGCCCATCGGGTCGCTTACCCAGATGGGCACAATCCGCCTGGGCAAGCGCACCGAAGGCCGTTCGCCCAAGGTGAAGGAGTTTGTTCCTCTCGCCGGCCTGAACGATCTGGTCTTCACGGGTTGGGACATCTTCGAAGACGACATGTATACCGCGGCCTCGAAGGCGGGCGTGCTGGAGCGCAGCCTGCTCGACCAGATCAAGCCCTTCCTCAGCTCGGTGAAGCCGCGCAAGGCAGTATTCGACCGCAACTACGTCAAGCGGCTCGACGGCCCCAACGTCAAGAAGGGCAAGAACAAGATGGAACTGGCGGAACAGATTCGCGATGACATGCGCGAATTCAAGAAAACTTCCGGCGCCAGCCGACTGGTCACCATCTGGTGCGGCTCGACCGAGATTTTCCTGGAGCCGACGGCGGCCCACCAGAGCGTAGCTGCTTTCGAGAAAGCGATGACGCAGAACGACGAAGCCGTCGCCCCCTCGATGATCTATGCCTACGCTTCGCTTATGGAGGGCATCCCCTTTGCCAACGGCGCCCCAAACCTCACCGTCGATCTGCCAGTGATGCTTGAACTCTCGCGCCAGAATGAAGCTCCCATCTGCGGCAAGGACTTCAAGACCGGCCAGACCCTGATGAAGACCATCCTCGCGCCCGGCTTTAAGGCGCGACTGCTCGGGGTAAGCGGCTGGTATTCCACCAATATTCTCGGCAATCGCGACGGCGAAGTGCTGGACGATCCGGCGTCATTCAAGACCAAGGAAGAATCGAAGCTGGGAGTGCTGGAGCACATCCTGCAGCCGGCTCTGTACCCTGAACTTTACGGAAATATTTTCCACAAGGTGCGCATTAACTATTACCCGCCCCGCGGTGACAACAAAGAGGGCTGGGACAACATTGATATCTTCGGCTGGCTCGGCTATCCCATGCAGATAAAGGTGGATTTCCTGTGCCGCGATTCCATCCTGGCCGCGCCCATCGTTCTCGACCTGGTTCTGTTCCTCGACCTGGCGCACCGCACCCCCGAACTGAGGGGCCTCGGCATTCAGGAGTGGCTAAGCTTTTACTTCAAGTCGCCGATGACGGTGCCGGGGCTATATCCCGAACACGATCTGTTTATTCAGTCGATGAAACTGAAGAACACGCTACGCCACCTCCGCGGGGAGGAGATGATCACGCACCTGGGACTGGAGTATTACGACTGAGGGCCCGGTCCCTCCGCGACCTCGGTGGAAGTTCTTCGCGGCCTCGGCGCCTGAAGGCTTGCGCCTCCGTTCGCTGGAGCCAAATCGCTCGCTCCGCTCACGCGCGTTTCTTCGGTAACCTTCGCCAGCTTTACTATTGGCCGCACACAGATGAGAATGATTTGTCTGCTTGTGAAGCGTGCTTTCTGAGGCTCAGCTCGCAGGCGGTGTAACCACCTCCCCACCCGGGGCACAGGAGCAAAACGTCATTATGGCAGCTACTGGAGAACTCATCCGGCTCATCAATTACGTGGACGATATTGACACCACGCTGCGGCGCATCAGCGCTTCGATTCCGGTGATGGACGGTGACGAGCGCAAGCGGCTCGCCGAGCATCTGGCAACCACCAGCGCCAGCCTGTCGCAAGTGCTGGCGCACTTGAAAGAGGGAGCAGCCTAGTGGCGCAGATCCAGAGTGTGGCGGTGATCGGCGCCGGCATCATGGGGCGCGGCATCGCCCAAGCCGCGGCTCTGGCGGGATACCACACGATTCTGGAAGATTTGCTGCCCAACGCACTGCGCAAGGCCGAAGAGGAAATCCGCGACAACCTTGACAAAGCCGCGGAGCGCGGCAAGCTCACCGCAGCCGACGCCGGCGCCGCTTTCACCCGCCTGAAGTTCGCTGGTTCGGTGGAGGAAGCCGCGCGCGAAGCCGACCTGGTGATTGAAGCGGTCCCGGAAGAAATGGAATCCAAGGTCGAGATCTTCACTCTGCTCGACAAGATTTGCCGTCCGGAGACCATCCTGGCTTCGAATACTTCTTCGCTGAGCATTACCGAGATTGCCAGTGTTACTTACCGCGCCCCCAAGTGTGTCGGCATGCACTTCTTTAATCCGGTGCACAAGATGAAGCTGCTGGAGATTGTGCGCGGACTGGAAACCGACCAAGAGTCGGTGGCCGCCGCCGCCGAAGTGGGAAGGGCGATGGACAAAGAAGTGGTGATCATCAAGGAATCGCCCGGTTTCGTTACCAGCCGCATCAACGCCATGATCGGCAACGAAGCCTTTTTCATGCTGCAGGAGGGCGTTGCCTCAGCCGCAGATATCGATAAGGCCCTGAAGTTCGGCTTGAACCATCCCATGGGCCCATTTGAACTGGTCGATCTGGTGGGACTGGATACGCGCCTGCATATCCTCGAATATCTGCATCGCAGCCTGGGAGAGAAATACCGCCCTGCACCGCTTCTGGTGCAGTACGTAAAAGCCGGGCGCCTGGGGCGCAAGTCCGGGCGCGGGGTGTATGAATATCCGGAAAAGCCTGCCGAGAACAGCTAACAACTCAGAAGGACCTTTGCGGGGCAGCCCGGAGAGAATCAAAATCCCTTCCCTACCAGATCTTCCAAACTAACTGCGGAACCCGAACTACTGCCCGACATCATTTTTTCCACGTACTTTGCGATCATGTCGACTTCCAGGTTCACCGGGTCGCCGGGCTGGAG
>Ga0335080_10004700_pt1 | contig 13933 bp, 10 predicted proteins | sample Lox_Sample_34_FD_206720 | JGI IMG/M metagenome (GOLD analysis project Ga0335080, IMG submission 206720) | Soil microbial communities from Loxahatchee National Wildlife Refuge, Florida, United States - Lox_Sample_3.4 | ecosystem: Environmental > Terrestrial > Soil > Wetlands | place: USA... | reverse complement strand
GTGTGCTCTGGCGATTTGCGATTGCGGCAGTGATTTCGGCGGTACTGGCGGCGAGCGGCGGGTTCGACGGGAAATGGGTTATCGACCGGTCGAGTACCGGCGATGAGCCTGTGCCGGTGCACCTCGTGCAGAAAATGAAGACGAACGGATCGGAAATCGAAGTGGAATCGACGTTCGCCGAGCCGGCCGGCGGCGTGGTGCCCCTGCTCTATGTGGGGATCATGGCGGGCAAACTCACGCTGGCGAGCGACGGTTCGGAACGGCAGAACCAGATTGGCCCGTTCCAGCAGGCTTCGAAGACGACATTGGACGGCAGCACCATGGCCACCGATTGGACGGCCGTGATCAGGGGCGAACCGGTGCAGGGAAAATGGGTGAGGACACTGTCGCCGGATGGGCGTGCGATGACTCTGGAGATCCAGGAATCGTCAAAGGGCGTGGATCATCGGGCCATGCTGAAGTTCAGGCGGCAATGATCTTCTCGATCTGTTGCAGCTCAGCCGCGGTGAAGTTCAGGTTGCGGATGGCAGCGACATTCTGCTCGATCTGCTCGACGCGGCTGGCGCCGATCAGCGCGCTGGTCATGGCCGGCTGACGCAGCACCCACGCAAGCGCCATCTGGGCCAGCGTCTGGCCGCGGCTTTGTGCAAGCTCACTAAGCGCCCAAACCTGTGCCAGGCGCTCCTTCGTAATATCGGCGGGCTTCAGGAAGACGCCGGAACGGCTGGCCCGCGAATCGATGGGGATGCCTTTCAAGTAGCGATCAGTGAGGAGCCCCTGCGCCAGCGGTGTGAAGGCAATGCCGCCAACGCCCTCGCGGCTGAGCTCGTCAAACAAGCCGCTTTCGGGCTCCCGCTGGTACATCGAATACTTCATCTGGTGGATGAGGCAGGGCGTGCCGAGCCGGCGCAGCACTTCCACCGCGCGCGCGGTCTGCTCGGCGTTGTAGTTGGAGATGCCCGCGTAGAGCGCCTTGCCGGAGCGCACGGCGTGATCGAGCGCGCCCATGGTCTCTTCAATCGGCGTCGCCGGATCGGGCCGGTGCGAATAGAAAATATCCACGTACTCGAGACCCATGCGCTTCAGGCTCTGGTCGAGACTCGCGATCAGGAATTTGCGGGAGCCCCAGTCGCCGTACGGGCCTGGCCACATGAGATAGCCGGCCTTGGTGGAGATGATCAGCTCGTCACGGTATGCGCCGAGATCGAGCCGCAAGGCGTGACCGAAGGTCTCCTCGGCGGAACCGGGCGGCGGGCCGTAATTGTTCGCCAGGTCGAAATGGGTGATGCCGAGGGCAAAGGCGCGGCAGAGCATCGCCCGGCAGTTCTCCAGCGTGTCGACGCCGCCGAAATTGTGCCAGAGTCCAAGTGAGATGAGCGGAAGCTGGATGCCGCTGCGGCCGCAGCGACGGTAGGTCATCGTGTCGTATCGATCCGGTTTGGCTTCGTACAAGGAATGCGCTCCTGGATGAAGTAGAAAGACCAGGCTATCAGATACACGGCCCATTTGTCCTTTCGACGCGCGGCGCCGCACGAATATATAATGGGCGCGGCGGTCGTCCATAGCCGCCGATGCACTGAATATCAGATATCGGGCCATGGAGGCTCATGTGAGCACCGCGATACAGCAGCAGGTACCACCTGCGGACCGCATCTCGCTCAAAGAGAAGATCGGTTACTCTCTGGGCGATGCGGCTTCCAACTTTTACTGGAAGACATTCGAATTCTACCTGAACTTCTTCTATACGGACGTTTTTGGAATCTCAGCCGCGGCCGTTGGAACCATGCTGGGCGTTACCAGGCTGGCCGACGCAATCGCCGACCCAATCATGGGATCGATTGCCGATCGCACCAACACGCGCTGGGGCCACTTTCGGCCTTACCTGCTCTGGTTTGCCGTTCCCTTCGCGGCATCGGGGGTGTTGACGTTCACAACGCCGCATCTGGACACCGGCGCCAAAGTGATCTACGCCTACATCACCTATACGTTGCTGATGTTCCTCTATACGGTAGTGAACATTCCTTACACGGCGCTCATGGGCGTGATGACGCCGAATTCGGTGGAGCGCACCTCAATCGCCTCTATCCGATTCATCGGCGCTTTCACGGCCGGCGCGTTCGTGCAGTACTTCACGCCGTGGTTCGTGAAAACGCTCGGCGGTGGAAACGATACGCGCGGATGGCAGCTCACCATGGTGCTGTACGGCATTCTGGCGGTGATCATGCTGTTGCTCTGTTTCGCCAGCACGCGCGAGCGAGTGGCTCCGCCCCCTCAGCAGAAGTCCGATCTGACACGCGATCTGCGGAGTCTGTTCACCAGCCGCCCCTGGTGGGTCCTGGTAGGCGTGCTGCTGCTGGTGCTGGGAGCGTTCGTGGTGAAAGGGTCGGCGGGCGCATATTACTTCAAGTATTTCGTCAAGCGGCCGGATCTGCTGCCGGCGTTTCTGGTTTCGAACAGCCTGGCGTTCCTGGCGGCCGTGTCCATCGCTTCGTGGCTCGCCAAGCGCACCGGTAAGAAGCTGCTGTTCATGCTGGCCATTGGGATTGGCGCACTGGTTGTTGGCGGCTTCTGGTTTGCGGGTCCTTCCGACCTTACGCTCATTTTCGCACTGCAGATCGTGTCCAGCTTCATCATCGGTTTCAACTCGCCACTGGTCTTCGCGATGTTCGCGGATACGGCCGATGAGGCCGAGTGGCGCACGGGCCGGCGCACAACCGGACTTATCTTCGCCTCGGCGATCTTCGCTACCAAGGCGGGCGTGGCCCTTGGCGCTCCCCTCTTTGGTTTCGTGATGACGTATTTCGGCTACGTGGCCAACGTCGCTCAGTCGGCCCGCTCGCTGCGAGGGATTGTGCTGACTTCGAGTTGGATTCCCTGCGGGCTTATGCTCCTCGCCACCGCGCTGATGCAGCTCTACCCCTTGAATGAAAAGCTGATGGTCAAGATCGAGCAGGAGCTGAAGGCGCGCCGGGGCGAACCGGTCTAGGAAGCAATGACACATCGGATGTTCGTTGGCGACGCGGCGCTGCACCGCGGCTCGCGTCTGGTTGAGGGCGCGCACGTCGATCGCGATGGCGAGCGATTCTATCGCATCGCGAATTATGACGCAATGCCGCCGTTCCTGATGACGGTGGTGAGCGATTCGGACCACTGGATGTTCCTTTCCAGCAACGGCGCGCTGACAGCCGGGCGCCGCGATCCGGATCGCGCGCTGTTTCCCTACTACACCGACGACCGCATTCACGACAGCGCCGGGCAGACGGGCGCGAAGACGATTCTGCTGGTCGTGCGCGGTGAGCATGTCTCTTTGTGGGAGCCGTTTTCGGACCGCTATGAGGGCGTTTGGCGCGTGGTGCGCAACCTCTACAAGAGCGTGTACGGGAACCAGGTGGTGTTCGAGGAGGTAAACGAAGATCTCGGCCTGACGTTCTCATATGCGTGGATGAACAGCGAGCAGTCCGGGTTCGTGCGGCAGTCCGTGCTGGCGAACGACTGCGCGCAACCGGTAAGCGTCGACGTGCTGGATGGCCTGCAGAACCTGATGCCGGCGGGCCTGATGCGGCGGTTCCAGCTCGAATACAGCACGCTGGCGGACGGGTACAAGGAAAGCGAACTCGATCCGGAGACCGGCGTGGCGCTGTACAGGCTGAGCTCGATTCCGGTGGACAAGGCCGAGCCGAGCGAGTCGTTGCGGGCCAACGTCGTGTGGTCGCGCGGGCTGGAGCCGGCCCGGCGGTTGCTCTCGACCGCGCAGATGGATCGGTTCCGCATGGGGCTCGCGGTGGAGCAGGAGACTGTGGTTCGAGGCCGCCGCGGCGCCTATCTTCTGAACGCGCGGGTGGCGCTGGCGCCGGGCGAACGAAAGGAGTGGCTGATCTGCGCCGACGTGGAGAAAGACGCCGCGGGCGTGGCGGAGATCGATCTGCGCGGGGATGTGTTGGCGGACGTCGCCCGCGGGACCGCGAATCTGGTGCGCGTTGTGGCGAGCGCTGACGGGTTGCAGCACACGGCCGACGAGCTGTGCCGGTGGCGGCACTTTTCGAACACGTTGTTCAATGTGATGCGCGGCGGCATCCCGGACGACGGATACCGGATCTCGCGCGCGGATTTTGCGTCGTTTGTGGCAAAGGCGAACCGCGCGGCAGCCACACGCTGCCAGGGGTTTCTGGACGAGCTGCCAGAGACGGTGGCGCACGCCGAGTTGCTGGCGCGAACGCGCGAGCCTGGCGATCCGGATCTTGAGCGGCTGGCGCGCGAATACCTGCCCTTTACATTCGGCCGGCGGCACGGCGACCCGAGCCGCCCGTGGAACATCTTCGCTATTGAGCTGAAGGATGAGCACGGCGCGAAGATCCTGAACTACCAGGGCAACTGGCGCGATATCTTCCAGAACTGGGAAGCGCTGGCGCTCTCGTTCCCCGGCTACATCGAGAGCATGATCTTCAAGTTTGTCGATGCCTCGACCGCGGACGGCTACAACCCGTATCGCGTCACGCGCGATGGCTTCGACTGGGAAGTAGCCGATCCGCACGATGCGTGGTCGTACATCGGCTACTGGGGCGATCATCAGACTGTATATCTGCTGAAGCTGCTGGAAGAGTCCGCGCGGTATCATCCGGGTGCGCTGGCGAGGTTGCTACACCAGCGCACGTTCACCTACGCAAACGTGCCTTATCGCATTAAGCCATATGAGGCGCTGCTACGCGACCCGCACAACACCGTCGATTTCGATCACGAGCTCCACCGGAAGATCGAAATGCGCGTCGCGGAGATCGGGACTGACGGCAAGTTCGTGCACGCTGCCAACGGATCGGCATATCGCGTGAACCTGACCGAGAAGCTGCTGGTGCTGGCGTTGGCTCGCCTGACGAACTACATTCCGGGCGCCGGAATCTGGATGAACACGCAACGGCCCGAGTGGAACGACGCGAACAACGCGCTGGTGGGCTACGGCGTGTCGATGGTGACGTTGTACTATTTGCGGCGATTCCTGGCGTTTGCGGCGGAGTTGTTCGGCGCGGAAAGCGGCGAGGCTGAAGTTTCGGCGGAAGTGGCCGCACTCTTCCGTGAAGTGGAGGACGCGCTGGACAGGCTGGCACCGGACAGCAGTCCGAGAGCGATGCTGGATGCGTTGGGCGGCGCCGGCGGGCGCTATCGAGCGGCCATCTACGCTCGCGGTTTTACCGGCACGTCGATTCTCATCGCGTTTGCCGATCTCCGCGCTTTCTGCGAGAGCGCGCTGAGGCACATAGATCATTCGATCCGGGTTAACCGGCGCGATGACGGCCTCTTCCACTCGTACAACCTGATGAAGGTGGCGGATTCGGGTGAGATTGAGATTCGCCATCTGTACGAAATGCTGGAGGGCCAGGTCGCGGTGCTGAGCTCAGGCGCGCTGTCGGCCCGGGAAAGTGTTGCGTTGCTGGACACACTGCGCACCAGCAACCTGTACCGCGCCGATCAGAACAGCTACATACTCTATCCGGACCGCCGCCTCCCGCGTTTTCGCGAGAAGAACAACATTCCCGACGCGGCGGTAGCGAAGTCGGCGTTTCTGCGCGGCATGATTGAGCGTGGCGACCGCAGGATTGTCGTACGTGACGCGCGTGGCGTGGCGCATTTCAACGCGCACTTCCGGAACGCCGCGGTGTTGCGAAAGGCCCTTGAGGACGCCGCCGCCGGCGAGACCGATCGACGGTTCGTTCTCGATTTGTACGAGGAGATGTTCGATCACCAGTCCTTCACGGGCCGCTCCGGCACGTTCTATAAGTACGAAGGGCTGGGGAGCATCTATTGGCACATGGTCTCGAAGCTCGCGCTGGCCGTGGAAGAGCAAGTGAAAAGGGCCGCGGGCGAAGACGGCGCGGTTGTGGATCGACTGCGCGAACACCGTCGCGAGATCCAGGAGGGAATTGGTGTACACAAATCGCCGGAGCTCTACGGCGCGGTTCCCACCGATCCCTATTCACATACGCCGAGCTTCGCGGGTGTACAGCAACCGGGCATGACGGGGCAGGTGAAGGAGGATTTCATCGGGCGATTCACCGAGCTGGGTGTTGTCGTCGAAGATGGCAGAATCCGATTCGATCCGGTTCTGCTGGACCGTGCCGAATTCCTCGCTTCGCCGGCGACTTTCCGCTATTTCGACATATCGGGCGTGGAGCGCTCGATCGACCTCGCGGCCGGCGATCTGGCCTTCACCGTCTGCCAGGTCCCGGTAGTGGTGCATCGCTCTGGGCCGGCGCACGTGGAGGTATCGGGCGAGAGCATGAACGGCCTGGTGCAGGATCTCGCCACCAGCGCGGCTATTTTTGAACGGACCGGCACCGTGGACCGGCTGGACGTCTATTTCAACGTCGCCTGATCCGGAAGCTTGTCGAAGCGGCGCGCATAGTCGCCGACGAAGGTCATGGAGCCGATGTGATCGAGGCGGCTTTCGAGGTCCGCCCAGATCTCGCCGCCCATGTCCGTCCAGCGGCGGCAGAAGCTGAAATCCTCGCTGAGATAGGCGCCCGACTCGGCGTCGATCATGCAGTTGAAGAGGGCGCTGCGCCACTGGCTGTCGCGCAGCGGATCGTCGGCCTGGTGTTCGCGCGCGTAGCGAAGCTCGGGATAGCGCTCAATCATCGCGATAAGCGCGGTGCGGCGAATCATGAAAAAACCAGTGCCCGCATAACGCACCTTCACGAAGCGGCCGCGCAGCGCAATGCGTTCCGGGGCTTCCATCTCGACCACATAGGAGAGCGCCTCGGGTCCGGGCAGCGATTTGCCGGTCTGCGCGAGGGCAGTGAACTTCGGCCAGTCGATGTGCTTCGTGGGGTACACGGCTGCAGCCATGTCCACATCACAATCGAGCAACCGAAAGACCTGGTCGGGTTCGAAGCCGATGTCGGCGTCGACGAACAGGAGATGGGTCGTGTCCGGGTTCTCCAGAAAGTGTGTCACGATGTTCTGACGCGCTCGGGTGATGAGCGCGTCGCCGCCCTGCATGAGAACGGTGAGTGTGATCGTGTGGCGCAGACACGCGTGCTGCAGCCCGAGGAGGGACTTCGCGTACGCCGTCGTCACCTGACCGCCGAAGCAGGGAGTGCCGATGACCAGATGAACTGGCGTTTTCTGCATCAGCCGGTCTTCCCCTTCCCGCCGCAAGCTGCGCATTTGCGCCAGCGGTTGCCGGAGCCGTCGCATTCCGCGCACTCGTCGCCGCTCGAGGTCTCACCGCTGCCGCCACAACGCGGACACTCTTCTTCCCAACCACCCCGGCCGTGACACGACGGACATGTACTCGCCTCAGACATCCTCACTCCGCGAAGACTGCACTCACCGGCGGCTTGCCGCGACTCGCATAACGAATAGTACCCTCAGGGCCGATTCGATACACGGTCCGGCGCACGATCAGCCCGGCAGCGTGATAGAGCGCACCGACGCGCTGGCCTTTGTCCACCAGCAGCGGGAACGGGAAAGAGTAACGCTGCGCGAACTTCTCGTGGCTGGCAGCACTTTGCGGGTTCACGCCGAAGACCGCTGCGTTGCGCTCCTGCGCCACTTGCCAGGAATCGCGAAACTCACACAGCTGTTTCCGGCAGACCGTGGTGTCATCGCCGGGATAGAAGACCAGGACCACGTCGCGCCCGCGGAAATCGGCCAGGCGCACGGGCCGTCCGGTCTGGTCCGGCAGGGTGAAATCGGGCGCGGGCGTGCCTGCCGGCAATGGCTTCGCGAACAGCGACGAGAGCATCGCCTGGATCATCCTTGCGGCGGCCTGGCGTTGCGCAGCACCTTCGTCAGGGTGGCCACCGCCTTGTCCACCAGTTCCTCAGTGATGATGTAGGGCGGCAGGAAGCGCAGCACAGTGTCATGCGTCGCGTTGATCAGCAGGCCTTCCGACATCGCATCGAGGACGATCTGCTTGCCGGAAAACTCCAGCTCGACGCCGAGCATCAGGCCGTACGCCCGCACCTCTTTGATGAAGTGGAAGTGCTTCGCCATCTCCTCCAGCTTCACGCGGAAATATGCGCCCACGCGGACGATCTGCGGAAGCAGCTCGTCGAGGATGTCCGCGAATTCGAGCGCGACACGGCAGGCCAGCAAATTGCCGCCGAACGTGGAGCCGTGCATTCCCGGAGCGATGGCCGCAGCCGCGCGGTCGTTCGCGACGATGCAGCCGAGCGGGATACCGCACGCCAGCGGCTTGGCCGTCACCATCACGTCGGGGAGGATCGCCGGCTCCATGGTCTGATATCCGAAATAGCGGCCGGTACGGCCGACACCGCACTGTGTTTCGTCGAAGACGAGAAGCGCATTGAAACGGTCGGCGAGCGAGCGCGCGGCGTGCGCGAACTCCGAGGTAGCGCGGTACACGCCGCCTTCGCCCTGAATCCACTCCATAACGATGCCGGCGGTACGGTCGCACACAGTCTGCTCGAGTGCGGCAACGTCGTTCATGCGGACGAAGTGCGCACCCGGCAGCAGCGGTTCGAAATCGTGCTGGTACTTCGGCTGCCCGGTGATGGAAAGGGCGCCGAAGGTCCGGCCGTGGAATGAATTGTCGAGAGCTACGATTTCGTACTTCGCTTCATCGATGCGGCGGCCGTGCGCACGCATCATCTTCATCGCCCCTTCAATGCCCTCGGTGCCGGAGTTGCAAAAGAAAGTACGGGTGAGCCCGCTCATCCTGGCCAGGCGCTCGGCAAGGCGGCCCTGGTACTCGTGATAGTACAGATTCGAGGAGTGGAGCAGCATGCCGGCCTGCTCGCGAATCACCTTGACGATGCGCGGGTGCGCGTGGCCCAGCGCGTTGACGCCGATGCCGGTGATCAGGTCCAGATAGCGGTTGCCATCGGTATCGTAGACGTAGCAGCCGCGGCCGCGATGCAGTACCACGGGATAGCGGGCGTAGTTCTGCAGCAAATATCCCTTCTCGAGGTCCATCACCTGCTGCGTCTCGGGGGTGTGAATCCGCGGGGAAATTGTCGGGCTCATTCCCTTCATGATAAAGGGTCAGGCGGCGACGGCCGCCGCGCTGGTGAGCTTTCCGCCCGCGGCGGTGAAATCGGCGAACATCTGGCGAGCCTTTGCATCGTCGAGGCTGCAGACGGCATCGGTGACGACTTCCACCAACTTGCCGCGCTGCAGCAGGCCAAAGGCGGCGAAGCGCACACAGATCTCGGTGACCACTCCGTAGACCACGAAGCGCTGCGCCCGCAGATGCTCGAGCACGTCGGCCAGATTCGGATTGGTGAAGACATCCAGATGCTGCTTTTCGACGAGGATCTGCTGGCAGGAATCGAGCGAGAAGACCGCGCCGCGCACCGACGGCACAGTGATGCGGCGCTCCAGCAGGGTGACGGCTGGCTTTTGCTGGCCGACCGTACCAACTACGCAGTGCGGGGGCCAGTTGGCGAACTCAGGATCGCTTTCCGCGTGCGCGTCCATCGAAGAGAGCACGATGGTACCGGTCCTGGCGGCGTGACGATTAAGGCGGGCGATCGCGGGGACGATCCTTTCGGCGCCGGGCGCATACAACGCGCCAGCGGGGAACAGAAAGTCGATTTGCGTGTCGACATCGACAAACACGGTGTTCACTGGCGCACCTCCGCGCGCAAACGCTCAGACAACGCTCGCAGTTCGGAGCTGTATTCGACCGGGTACGGCTCCTCGGTTTCGAACAGACTGCGGCAGGCCGTGGGCAGCTTCTGTAAACACTGGCGCGCGTAGTCTCGAGACGCTTTTGCCGTGGGAAGCTCACGCACCAGACGGCCCTGGATGATCACCGGACGAATCAGCGCGCGCGGACCGTCGTTGCCGCGGCCGCAGCCGATGCACTCGTCCGAGCGGGCGATTTGGTCGTGATCGGAGAAGCGGAACACCTGCTTGGAGCCAGGCATGGTGTGTTTGCCTTCGCTGTATTTCGCTGTGTATCGCGTGACACCGTTCTCTTCGAGCTCCACCATTTTGTAGACGGCGCCAAGGCTGGGAGCGTCAGCAGAGGTTGCAAGGTCCGTGCCCACCCCGAAAGCGTCGATGGGCGCGCCGGCGGCTGTGTACTCGAGGATTCGGTATTCGTTGAGGTCGCTGGTGGCCATGATCTTCGCGTCGCGCAGGCCCGCCTCGTCGAGGACGCGCCGGACGGCGTGAGCAAGCTCCACCAGATTGCCGCTGTCGAGACGGACACCCCAGAGCGGACGGCCGAGTTCGGCGGCGAGGTGCGCGCCTTTCACTGTGTCGTAGGTGTCGATGAGGTAGATGGTGGATTCGCCGAGCATCTCCTGGAGCTTGCGGTAAGCTTCGCGCTCGTTGAGGAACGAGAGCACCCATGAGTGCGCGGCGGTTCCAAAAACAGGGATGCCGAAACGATAGCCGGTCTCAGTGTTGCTGGTGCCGACACAGCCGCCAATGTGGGCGGCCCGGCCCGCGAGCACCCCCGCTTCCGGGGAATGCGCGCGGCGCGTTCCGAACTCAATGACGGCTCGCGACCCGGCCACTTCCGCAATGCGCGCGGCCTTGGTAGCAACCAGCGACGGAAAGCCGAGCGTGGCCAGCAGATAGGTCTCGACGATCTGCGCCTGGATCAGCGGTGCACGCACGGTGAGCAGCGGTTCCTCGGCGAACACCGGCGTGCCCTCTTCCATGGCGAACAGGTCGCCGGTGAAACGCAGATTCAGCAGATGATCAAAGAACTCCGGCGCGACACGGGCGAACTGCGGCAGGCCGCGCAGGTAATCCACCTCTTCGCGGGTGAACCGCAAGTTGAGCAGATATTCGACCGCCTGCTGCAGCCCGGCAGCGAGGATGAAATTGCGCGAGTGCGGCAACCGGCGGTAAAACAATTCAAAACAACCGATATGCGATGCCATGCCCGCTTCGAAATAGCCCGCGGCCATGGTGAGCTCGTATAAGTCCGTGAGCAGGCCGGTCATAAACGGGAGTGTTCCTGCATCAGGCAATGGTAGCGGAAAACAAACGCCGGCGCACGAGCGCGAATGACGTCATTTCTTCGCGGCCAGAGGCTTCACCGCAGCGGCCGCTCTCTCCAGGTCATCAACGGCGCCGGCGTCCACCTGATACAGCGTCGGTTCGTTGACGCGATTCGCGATGTAATCGGAGCCCTGCTTCGCACACATCACCTTTTCGGTGCGTTTGTTGTCCTTTGAAATCACCGTGATGTCCATCGATGGCGCGGTGAATCCGGAATCGACGAACTTCGTCGAGCTCAGCTCGCGCAGCTTGTCGATGAAGGACTGGATGCTCATGCTGTCCAGTTCCTTGCCGTTGGCGAACCACTTTTCGCCGGAACGTACGAAGCCGAAGAACTTCGCGCCATCGTGGATCTCGATTTTGCCGGGGTCGTCGAAGCCGAAGTCGAACAGCTTCTTGTTGCGAAAATCGTCAATGGATTTCTGCATGCCGTCGCTGAGCTCTGTGGAGGCCTTCCAGACGCCCGGCACTGCGCTCGATCTGGCGTAAATATCGCCCGACTTCGTCTTGCGCAACTCAAGTTGCTGCGTGGCAGCGCTGTCGGTGAGCTTCGCGGTGGCCACTAGCGTTGCGGAGGGAAACGCTGCGACGGCCTTTTTGCGATCGTCTTCGGAGGTGGAGAGGTCCATCTTCGCGTCCCGCAGCTTACGAATCAGCTCCTCGACCTGCAATGCGTCAGCACGATATGGCGCTGGCTTGAGGATCTGCCAGTTGCCCTCACTGTTCTTGCCGAACTCCATGTGCTGGTTCTTCGCGTCGAGTTCCACGCGCGCGAGCGAGCCGCCGTCGACGGTGAGCAGACGTTTGTCGCGCAGATCGTTCACGCTTTTGTCGAAAGAGCTTCGCGTGAACGAGGCAACCGTGAAGATCCGGTTGTCGCCTGAGGTCTTTGCATAAACCTGGCCGCCGGTAGGCGCTTCGTCGCCGAAGAACACGCTGAGAGTCTTGCCGCCGTGGCCGGTGATGACGACAGTTTCGGAGGGCTGGCCAAGTCCGAACTGCCCGAGATCGGACGATTTCTGTTCAACTACGTTGTCGGCGGTGAGCGAGCTCAGGCCGGACGCCACGGAGTTCACCATGTCCTGATCGGCGGTGTACGGTTCGGGCGCGGCGATGCGCCAGTCGTTGCCGCTCTTCTCCAGCACGATATCCTCGCCGGTCTTCTTCAGTTCGATGCGGGTCATGTCCGGCTGGGGGATGGAGACAATCTTCGGCGAAGTTGTCGAAGGCGGCGGCGCCAGATCCTCCTTGGCCTTCTGTTTGTTCGACCAGTAAATGACACCGGCCAGCACCGCGAACAACACGGTCGCGATCAGTAATCCTCGGCCTCGCATCCCGCTACCTCCGCCGCCACCAGACCGCGATTCCGGCGACGATCACGATGATCGGCAGGAGGAACTGACTCACCGAGCGAATCATGGTCATTTGCGCGCGCGTCACGGTGATGCGGCGGTCTTCCGGTTCCTTCGGACGGATGGAAATCAGGTCCTCGTCCGAGGAGAGCCAGTTCATCATGTTGAGCGCGAGGTCGCGGTTGCCGTTGAAGCGGATGAAGCCATTGGCGGCCCATGCGGAATTGCCGACGACGACAAAGCGGCCCTGCTTGCTGGCCTGTCCGGTGCTGTAGATTCCCGCGGCGGCGAGCGTGAATGGACCGGGCTTGCTCTGTTTCGGGTCGGCGCTGATTGGGCCGGGACCCAGATTGGTGGTGGCGAAGCTCCCGTCGGAGGAAGAAAAAAGCTTGTCCACCGTGGTCTTGTCGCCCGACTTCGTGTCGAGCGCGCGTGTGAGCGGGAAGCCCGTGGCTGTGCCCTTCATGGGAGCGACGATGGCGTGCGATTCGTAGTTCATCACCAGCGGCACTTCAGGACCGAGGCCGGCGAGCTGACCAATGGGATTCTCATCCAGAACGAGGTCCTTCTCCGGCGTGACGCCCCAACTGGTGAGCAGGGTGTCGAGCGGCGCGTTGTCGGCAATTTCACGGCCACGCACGCGCAGAGGAGGATCGAGCAGGAACAGCACACGGCCGCCGTCTTCCACCAGCTTCTTCAGCGCGTCCACTTCGGGCTGAGCGAGGTCGGTGGCGGGGCCGCCGACGACGACCGCGGTGCAATCGGACGGGACCTCGGCCTTGGTCAACAAACTGATCGCTTTCGAGGCATAATTGTCGCCTTCGAGCAACGTCTTCAACTGTGAGAATCCAGTGCGATCAGTGTCGTCAAGCTGATGCTCACCGTTGCCCTGAATGAAGCAGACCATGCGCTGGCCGCCCTTGAGGGCTCGAACGACGGCGCCGGTGATACCTTCCTCATCGAAGGTCTTTGCCTCTTCGTGCTTAGCGCCGATATCGATGGTGGCGGTGCCGATGTTCTTGATGCCCGCGGCGCGCGCGGCTTGCGGCTGCTTGAACGGATCGACAAACTCGACGTGAACTTTGCGCGAGAGGTTGGAATAGCGGTCGAGCAGGTCCTGCCCTTGCTGGAAATTGGTCGATTTGTCCCAGTAGGTGATGCGGACGTCGTTCTTCAGCTCGCGGACCACCTTGGCAGTCTGATCCGACAGAGTGAAGCGCTTGTTGGCGGTGGCGTCGTAGCTCTTGTTGTAGCGGTTCGCGAGGTAATTCGCCGCCGCGATCACGCACAGGATCACGATGATGTACAGGGTCGCGTAGGCAGCGTACCGTGTCTGTCTTGCTTTCATCCAGGCCGATGCCATTTACGACCTCCACCGCAGCGATTCCATCGAGCGCGACGTCAGGAAGAGCCCGAGGAAAATCACCGAAACATAGTAAACCGCGTCCTTGGTATCGAGGACGCCTTTGGTGAACGACTCCAGATGCTTGATCACCGAACAATAGGCCATGACCTGCGACCACGTTGAAGTGTCGTAGCTGTTCCACTCGAAGACCCACAACAGCAGGCAGACGCCGAAGGTGGCCGCGGCGGCGATGATCTGG
>Ga0335080_10004699_pt1 | contig 13934 bp, 11 predicted proteins | sample Lox_Sample_34_FD_206720 | JGI IMG/M metagenome (GOLD analysis project Ga0335080, IMG submission 206720) | Soil microbial communities from Loxahatchee National Wildlife Refuge, Florida, United States - Lox_Sample_3.4 | ecosystem: Environmental > Terrestrial > Soil > Wetlands | place: USA... | reverse complement strand
CATGAAGGGCGGCACCACGTTCCATTTCGTCACCGGCGGCATCCGCGCGGCGCTCGACCAGGCCCGGGCCGCGGCGGGCGACAAGGACGTGCGCATCGGCGGCGGTGTCGCCACGGTCCGCCAGTTCCTGCAGGCGGGTCTCATCGACGAGCTGCACCTCGTGCTGCGGCCCGTGCTGCTGGGCGCCGGCGAGAGCCTCTTCGCGGGGATCGACGCGCGCGCGCTGGGCTACGAGGTCGCGGACTCGGTCGCGGGCGAGCGCGCGACGCACATGTTCCTGCGCAAGCGCGGATGAGGGCGCTCTAGCGCGCGAGCGAGGCGAGGAGCCGGCGCACCGGCGAGGGCAGCGCCGCGCCCTGGAGGTCGGCCAGCGCGAGCCACGCCGCGGGCCGGCCCTCCGCGAGGCGTCGCGTGCCGCGCGCGCGGATGCGCCACGGCGTCACCTCGAGCGTGAAGTGCGTGAAGGCGTGCTCGAAGGGCTCGAGCGGCTCGACGTCCGCGGCCTCGATGCCCCAGTCGCGCGCGAGCGCTTCGGCGGGCGCCACGGCGGCGTCGGCCTCGGGCAGCGACCACAAGCCGCCCCAGATGCCCGCGCTCGGCCGCTTCTCGAGCAGCACCTCGCCGCGCGCGAGCACGACCAGCATCGCGATGCGGCGGCGCGCCCGCACGGCCTTGCGCTTGCGCCCCGGCAGCTCGGCGATGCGGTCCCGCGTGCGAGCGACGCAATCGGCGGCGACGGGGCAGAGCCGGCAATGGGGATCGCGCGCGACGCACACGTCCGCGCCCAGGTCCATCATGCCCTGCGTGTAGGCCGCGATGCCGCGCGCGGGCAGCCGCGCCCCGGCCTCGGCCCACAGCGCGGCTTGGACCGGCGCGCTCGACGGATCGCCGCCGATGCCCGCATGGCGCGCGAGCACGCGCCGCACGTTGCCGTCGAGGATCGCGCGCTTCTCGCCGCCGGCGAACGCCGCGATCGCGCCCGCGGTCGAGCGCCCGACGCCCGGCAGCTCGGCGAGCTCGTCGAAGCGCGTCGGAAAGACACCGCCATGGCGCTCGATCACGGCGCGCGCGGCGCGGTGCAGGTTGCGCGCCCTTGCGTAGTAGCCCAATCCGCTCCAGAGTGCGAGCACCTCATCCTCGGCGGCCCGTGCGAGGTCGGCGACGCTGGGGAAGCGCGCGAGGAAGCGCTCGTAGTACGGGATCACGGTCGCGACCTGCGTCTGCTGCAGCATGACCTCGGAAAGCCAGATGCGGTAGCCGTCGCGCGTGCCCTGCCACGGCAGGCCGTGGCGGCCATGGTCGCGCTGCCAGCGTACGACGCGCGCTGCGAAAGAAGGGGAGGGCGCAGTGGCCGCTTTGGACGTTCGGGACTGGCGCCTGGCCATCGTGCTCGGGGTGGTGAGTGCGGTCGCGACCGCGTGCATGCTTGCCTACCTGCCCGCCATCATGCCGCAGTTGGCCGCGCGCGTGCACGTGTCGCTCGCCGTCCTGATGGCGGCCTTGGTGCCGCCGGCCTTCACATCCCGGTAGGGAAGGTCTCCGGCGACTCCTTGCTCTTCTGCGACCCGCGCTCGAGCGGATGCAGCGCGCGGGTCGCGTCGATGTGGATCAGCGCGTCGAACTGCTCCGCGAGCCGCGCGTGGAAGTAGTGGCTCTGTCGCTCGGTCTCGGGACGGTAGATCACGCCGATGGCGCGCTGCAGGCGGCGCTCGGGCAGGTCGTCGGGGACCGAATCGCCATCGAGCATCAGCAGGAACGACGCCATGCCGAGCTCGTGGAAGAGCGCCTCGTAGCTTCCGGGCAGTCCCGGCGGCACGCGCTGGGTCTCGGCAGGCGCGTCCCAGTGGCTCGCCGCGGTCACCGTGCCCGCATAGGTGCTGAAGCCGATGAGGAACGCATCGGAGCCGTATTGCTCGCGGGCGAGCTGGCCCAGGTTGAGCTCGCCCGCCTCGCCCATCTCGGTGGCGCGCGCATCGCCCAGGTGCGCGTTGTGGGCCCACACCACGACCTTGGCCGAGCTCATGTGCATCTCGAGGTGGCCGACGATGGCGCCGAGCGTCTCGGCCATGTGGCGGTCGCGCAGGTTCCACGACGAGATGCGGCCGCGGAACATGGTGCGGTAGTACTCCTCGGCGTTCCTCACCAGGCGCGCGTTCTGCGCGGCCGAGAAGGCCTCGTCGCGTGCGCCGCGGCCGTCGCGCAGCGCGTGCTCGCCCGCGCGCTTCGTCATGTCGACCAGCTGAGCGACCACCTGGTCCTCGCACGCCTTGTCGATGCCGTACGAGGCCGCGCAGCCGTACGCCTGCGAGCCCGCGCCGAAGTGGTCGAAGCAGGCGCAGCGGTCGCGCGCGCGGCGTGCCGCGGCGGGGTCGGTGCGGTCGAGGAAGAGCAGCACCGCCTCCATGGACGCGAACCTGCTGTAGAGGTCGAGGCCGTAGAAGCCCGCGCGCGGCTGTCCCGGGTCGAGCGAGTCGTTGTGCGCGCGCATCCAGGTGAGGAACTCGGCGACGACGTCGTTCCTCCACATCCACGCGGGGAAGCGCTGGAAGCCGTCGAGCGCCTGCTCGGGCGATCGGTCGGAGCCGCGCCCGCGCAGCCAGCGGTTCACGCGCCAGGCGTCGGGCCAGTCCGCTTCGGCCGCGACCGCCGTGAAGCCCTTCTCGACGATGAGGCGGCGCGTGATGCGCGAGCGCTCGGCGTAGAACTCGTGCGTGCCGTGCGAAGCCTCGCCGATCAGGACGATGCGCGCGTCGCCCACGCGCTCGAGCAGCCGGTCGTAGTCGCCCGCGCGGCCGGCGAGCGGCTGGACGGCGTCGTGCAGGCGCGCCATGGCGTCAGTCGCTGGGCGAGAGGCGGTTGTCGACGTCGCGCACGCCGCGCACGTGCCGGGCGCAGGCCACCAGCTCGCCGATCTTCTCCGCGGTGGCCGGTCCCTTGAGGATCACGGTGCCGCAGCGCACGCGGATGTCGACGCCGTGCGGGTCCGGCACGACGTGGCCCATCGCGGCGCGCACGCGCTCGAGGAGGATCGCGTCCTCCACCGTTTCCTCGGGCTCGACCTGGTGGCGGATGGCGGCGATGGCGCCGCGGATGTGGCCGAGCGCGCGCCGCGCGAGCGCGTCACGCGTGTGGGCGGCCGCGCGCGCGTAATGCGACGACTTCCCCTGCACGTCGGTGCGCCGCCGGCGGCCGTTGGCGGGATCGAGGAAGAACATCAGCGCGACGCCCGCGCCGAGGCCCAGCAGCAGGGCGAGCGCCGTGCCGCCGGAGCCGCCGTCGCGCGGCCGGTCCTGGGTCATGTCCATGGGGTCTCTCCGCGGGTCTTGGCGGGTAGACCGCGCGCGCGGAGTCACGGTTCGGCGCGTAGTCGGGTCGGAGGGTACCGGGACCCTTGACAATTAACTAACTCATTAATTAGGATCACCAGCTCCGTTATTTTCCCATGCGCAAGCCTCCCCCTTCCCAGCGCGCCGCGGGCGCGGGTCGCAGGCCGGGCGCCGATTCGAGCGGGCGCGAGCGCCTGCTGGACGCGGCGATCCGCCTCTTCGCCGAGCACGGCATCTCCGAGACGACCGTGGCCCAGATCGCCGAGGCCGGCCAGGTCACTTCGGCCATGGTGCACTACTGGTTCGACCGGCGCGAAAGGCTGCTGGACGCGCTGGCCGCCGAGCGTCTCGCGCCCGTGATCCGGCGCATCTGGGACCAGTCGGAGGCGGAGCGCGAGGATGCGGTCCTCGCCGTGCGCGGCCTCATCACGCGCATGCTGGATGTCACCGAGGAAATGCCGTGGCTGCCGTCGCTGTGGCTGCGCGAGATCGTCCAGGAGGGCGGCCTGTTGCGCGAGCGGGTGATGGAGCACCTCCCCCGCGAGCGCATCGGCGCGTTCCGCCGCATCATCGCCGATGCGCAGGCGCACGGCCTGATCGATCCCGACATCGCCGCCGACCTGCTCTTCAACTCGCTGATGGCGCTGGTGATGCTGCCGCTCGCCACGGCGCGCACCTGGCGGCGCGTGAATCCGGAGGTCGTCGTCGACCGGCCGCGGCTCGAGCGCCATGTGATGGGACTGACAATGCGCGGGCTGTCGGTGACGGCACCGGTGCGCGCCCCGCGGCCCGTGAGGAGGGTGAAATGACGATTTCGTTGCATGGCATGCGCAGGCTCGCCGGCTTCGCGCTCGCCGCGACGCTCGCCGGCTGCGCGGTGGGGCCGAACTTCCGGCCACCCGATGCGCCCGCCGTGAGCACCTACACCGACACCCCGTTGCCCGAGCAGACCATCGCGGCGCCGGCCGCCGGCAGCTCGGGTGCGGCGCAGCGGTTCACCGCCGGCGAGCTGCCCGCCGAATGGTGGACGCTCTTCCGCTCCGAGGCGCTGGACCGGCTGGTGCGCGAAGGCCTCGCGCACAGCCCGACGCTCGACGCCGCGCGCGCCACGCTGCGCCAGGCGCAGGAGAACTACGCGGCGGGCCGCGGCGCGTATCTGTATCCCGGCGTCAACGCCCAGCTCGGTGCGTCGCGCGAGAAGGTCTCCGGCGAGCCCTTCACGCCCGGCGCGCTCGGACCGTTCAACCTGTACAACGCCTCGGTCGGCGTCTCCTACGCGCTCGACCTCTTCGGCGGCAACCGCCGGCGGCTCGAGGCGCTGGAAGCGCAGGTCGACTTCCAGGGCTACCAGCTCGAGGGCGCGCGGCTCGCGATCAGCGCCAACATCGTGACCGCCGCGATCCGCGAGGCCCAGCTGCGCGCGCAGCTGCAGTCCTCGCGCGACATCCTCGCCGCGGAGCAGGAGAGCGTGAAGCGCGTCCAGCGCCAGTACGAGCTGGGCGGCGCGGGCCGGCTCGACCTCGTCGCCGTGCAATCGCTGGCCGCGCAGACGGCGGCGGCGATCCCGCCGATCGAAAGGGACCTCGCGCAGACGCGCCACCAGCTCGCCATCCTCACCGGCCATTTTCCGGGCGAGGGCGGCCTGCCGACGTTCGAGCTCGATTCGCTCCACCTTCCCGAGGACATCCCGCTCAGCGTGCCCTCGCAGCTCGCGCGCCAGCGGCCCGACATCCGCGCCTCCGAAGCGCTGCTGCACGAGGCCTCGGCGCAGGTCGGCGTGGCCACCGCCAACCTGTACCCGCAGATCAGCCTCTCGGGCAGCCTGAGCGGCCAATCGAGCGAGCTGCACAACGTGTTCGCGGGACCGGCGCTGTGGAGCCTCGGCGCGGGCCTCACGCAGCCGATCTTCCATGGCGGGCAATTGCAGGCGGAACGCCGCGCGGCGATCGACGCCTACGACGCGGCGCAGGCCCAGTACCGGCAGACGGTGCTGCAGGCGTTCGGCAACGTGGCCGACACGCTGCGCGCCCTCGCGGAGGACGCGCGCACGCTGGACGCGCAGGCCGACGCCGAGGCGCTGGCGCGCGAGCGCCTCGCGCTCACGCGCAAGCAATGGGAGCTGGGCGGCACGAGCTACCTCGCGCTGCTCGACGCCCAGCGCCAGTTCTCGCAGGCGCGCGTGCTGCTGGTGGCCGTGCAGGGCAACCGCTACGCCGATACTGCGGCGCTCTTCCAGGCACTGGGGGGCGGATGGTGGAACCAGAAGCGGGAGAACGTTCAATGAAGAAGCGCATGGCGATCATGCTGGTGAGCGTGGGCATCCTTCTCGGCCTGCTCGTCGGCTTCAACTGGTTCAAGGGCTACATGATGGCCAAGTACATGGCCTCGGCGCCCATCCCGGCCGCCACCGTGACGGCGATGGCCGCGGGCTACCAGGAATGGCAGCCGCAGATCAGCGCGGTCGGCACGCTGCGCGCGGTGCGCGGCGTGGACGTCACCACCGAGATCGCCGGGCTCGTGCGCACCATCGAGTTCAAGTCCGGCGACGAGGCGAAGAACGGCCAGGTCCTGGTGCAGCTCAACAACGACTCCGACGTCGCCCAGCTCAATGCCCTGCAGGCCGCCGCGGATCTCGCCGCCACCACGTACGACCGCGACAAGGAGCAGTACGCGGCCGAGGTCATCAGCAAGGCGCAGCTCGACAACGACGCCGCGGACCTGAAGGCCAAGCGCGCGCAGGTGGCGCAGCAGGCGGCGCTGGTGGAGAAGAAGACGATCCGTGCGCCGTTCGCCGGCAAGCTCGGCATCTCGACCGTGAATCCGGGCCAGTACATCAACGCGGGTGCGGCCATCGTCACGCTGCAGAGCATCGATCCCATCTACGTGGACTTCAACGTGCCGCAGCAGCAGGTGCCGCAGGTGAGCGTGGGCCAGAAGGTGGCGCTCACCACGGATGCCTTCCCGGGGCAGAGCTTCGCCGGCAAGGTGACCGCGATCAACCCGCGCGTCGACACCGCCACCCGCAACGTGATGATCGAGGCTAGCATCGCCAACCCGAAGAAGCTCCTGCTGCCCGGCATGTTCGGGACCGTGACGCTCGAGACCGGCGAGGCGCAGCGCTACCTCACGCTGCCGCAGACCGCGCTCACCTACAATCCGTACGGCACCACCGTGTTCGTGGTGAAGGCCTCCGACAAGAAGGACGCGAAGGGCCAGCCGGTCCTCGTGGCCGAGCAGGGCTTCGTCACGCCGGGACCCACGCGCGGCGACCAGGTCGCGATCATCAAGGGCGTGGACGCCGGCACGCAGGTGGTGACGAGCGGGCAGGGCAAGCTCAAGAACGGCACGCCGGTGATCATCAACAACGCCGTCCAGCCCGCGAACAGCCCCAATCCCACGGTGCAGGAGCAATAGGCGAGCGGAGGCGGACATGAGCAACTTCACCGACATCTTCATCCGCAAGCCGGTGCTCGCGATCACGATCAGCCTGCTGATCCTGGTCCTGGGGGCGCGCGCGGTCACGAGCCTGCAGGTGCGCCAGTACCCGCGCACCGAGAACGCGGTGGTCACCGTGAGCACGGCCTACTACGGCGCCGACGCGCAGACCGTGGCCGGCTTCATCACCCAGCCGCTCGAGGCCGCCATCTCGCAGGCGCAGGGCATCGACTACCTCTCGTCGACCAGCTCCACGGGCGTGTCCACCATCACGGCGACGCTGCGCCTCAACTACGAGGCGAACAAGGCGCTCACCGAGATCAACACGCAGGTCGCCTCGGTGCGCAACCAGCTGCCGCCCGAGTCGCAGCAGCCGGTGCTCACGGTGCAGGTGGGCCAGACGGTCGACGCGATGTACATGGGCTTCTTCAGCGACGTGCTGCCCAACAACGGCGTCACCGACTACCTCTCGCGCGTGGTGAAGCCGCGGCTCGATTCCGTCGAGGGCGTGCAGACCGCGGAGATCCTGGGCGCGCGCCAGTTCGCGCTGCGCGCCTGGCTCGATCCCAAGCGCATGGCCGCCTACGGCGTCACCGCGAGCGACGTGCGCACGGCGCTTTCCAGCAACAACTACCTCGCCGCGCTCGGCACGACCAAGGGCCAGATGGTGAGCGTGGACCTCACCGCGGCGACCAGCCTGCACAGCGTGGACGAGTTCAAGCAGCTCGTCGTGAAGCAGAGCGGCGGCGCGATCGTGCGGCTGCAGGACGTGGCCAACGTGGTGCTCGGCGCCGAGAACTACGACTTCACGACCGCGTTCGGCGGGCGCAACGCGGTGTTCATCGGCATCAAGGTGGCGCCCGACGCCAACGTGCTCGACGTGACCAGGCGCGTGCAGGACGTCTTCCCCGACATCAAGCGCCAGATGCCCAACGGCATCACCGGGGAGATCGTGTACGACGGCAGCGGGTTCGTGAGGAGCTCGATCAAGGAGGTGGAGACGACCCTCGTCGAGGCGCTGCTCATCGTGAGCGTGGTGATCTTCCTCTTCCTGGGCAGCTTCCGCGCCGTGGCCATCCCCGTGGTCGCGATCCCGCTCTCGCTGGTGGGCGCGTTCTTCGTGATGCTGGCGCTCAAGTACTCGATCAACCTGCTCACGCTCCTCGCGCTCGTGCTCGCCATCGGGCTGGTGGTGGACGACGCGATCATCGTGGTGGAGAACGTCGACCGCCACATGAAGGAAGGCAAGACGCCGTTCGAATCGGCGATCCAGGCGGCGCGCGAGCTGGGCGGCCCGATCATCGCGATCACCATCGTGCTGATCGCCGTGTACGTGCCGATCGGCTTCCAAGGCGGCCTCACCGGCGCGCTCTTCAGCGAGTTCGCGTTCACGGTCGCGGGCGCGGTGGCCGTCTCGGGCGTCGTGGCGCTCACCCTCTCGCCCATGATGACCTCGCGCATCTTCAAGCCGGAGCAGGAGCAGGGCCGCCTGGTGCACTTCATCGACCGCCAGTTCGACCGCCTGCACCGCGGCTACGGGCGCCTGCTGCACAGCCTGCTCGAGACGTGGATCGTGATCGTGGTGATGGGGGCGCTGCTCCTGGCCGGCACGGTGTACCTCTTCATGACGTCGAAGTCGGAGCTCGCCCCGCAGGAAGACCAGGGCATCGTGCTGGGGCAGATGATCGGGCCGCCGGACGCCTCGCCGCAGCAGATGCTCACCTACGCGAAGCAGATGTTCGAGGCCGCGAAGTCGCTGCCCGAGTACGAGCAGATGTTCCAGATCACCGGCGTGCCCACGGTGAACCAGGGCATCGGCGGCGTCCTCTTCAAGACCTGGGACCAGCGCAAGAAGAGCGCCAACCAGCTGCAGCAGGAGCTGCAGCAGAAATGGGGCAGCATCGCGGGCGCCACCACCGCCGCCTTCCAGTTCCCGCCGCTGCCGGGCTCGCAGGGTCTTCCCATGCAGATCGTCATGAAGACCACGGAGCCCTTCGAGCAGCTGAACGACGTCGCGCAGGCGGTGCTGCAGAAGGCGCGCGCGAGCGGGATGTTCTTCTACGTCGACACCGACCTCAAGTTCGACAAGCCGCAGGTGACCGTCGAGGTCGACCGCGACATGGCGGCCACGCTCGGGATGAGCCAGCAGGACGTGGGCGCCGCGCTCTCCTCGGCGCTGTCCGGCGGCTACGTCAACTACTTCTCGATCGGCGGGCGCTCGTACAAGGTGATCCCGCAGGTGCTCCAGAGCGACCGGCTCAACGCCTCGCAGGTGCTCGACTACTACATCCGCACGCCCGACGGCTCGCTCATGCCGCTCGCCACCGTCGCGAAGCAGAAGACGACCACCGTGCCCGAGGGCATCAACCACTTCCAGCAGCTCAACTCGGCCACGGTCTTCGGCGTGTATTCCCCCGCGGTCTCGCAGAAGCAGGTGCTCGACTTCATGAAGAAGACGATCGCCGAGACCGCGCCCGCCGGCTACCAGATCGACTACTCGGGCCCGTCGCGCCAGTTCATCCAGGAGTCGGGCGGATTCGTGGTGACGCTCTTCTTCGCGATCGTCATCGTGTTCCTGGCGCTCTCGGCGCAGTACGAGAGCTTCCGCGACCCGATCGTGATCCTGGTCTCGGTGCCGATGGCGCTCTTCGGCGCGCTGATCTTCATCAATCTCGGGCTCGTCACGCTCAACATCTACACGCAGGTCGGCCTCGTCACGCTGATGGGCCTGGTGAGCAAGCACGGCATCCTCATCGTGCAGTTCGCCAACCAGCTGCAGCTCGAGGGCCGCAGCAAGCGCGCGGCGATCGAGGAGGCGGCGGCGGTGCGGCTGCGGCCGATCCTGATGACCACCGCGGCGATGGTGTTCGGGGTGATCCCGCTGGTGATCGCCTCGGGCGCGGGAGCCGCCGGCAGGCACGCGATGGGCCTGGTGCTCTTCACGGGGCTGTCGATCGGCACGCTCTTCACGCTCTTCGTCGTGCCGGCGATGTACATGCTGCTGGGGGCCGAGCACCATCGCGCGGCCCCGGCCGAGGCGGCGGAAGGGGTGCCGGCGGAGGCTTGAGCGGGCGGGGTGACGGCGTTCGACTCGTCAGAACGCGAACGAAAGCGCGAGCTGCCCGTATCGGTCGTCCCCCTGCTGCCCCACGAATTCCCTGGACCGCTGCACCATGGTGAACCCGACGCGAGCGTGCGGCCACACGAGAGCGGCGCCCACCTGGGTGTCGTTGCCGAATTTCTCGCGGGCCACATGCGGGCCGCCCGAATAGGTCGGCGCCTGCAGGAACGAGTTGTAGGCGACGGCGTGCAGATCGAACCCCGCCCAGACGTACCAGCCGAACTGTGGCGTTCCGCGAAATCCGTCTCTCGGCGGCCCGAGCGAGATGTGCGTGACGGGAAGATCGCCCGGCAGATGCGAGCCATAGCGCAACACGGCGCCCGCATCGGCATACGTGAGCGGGGTGCCGACGGTCGCGCCGCCGCGAAGCGACAGGTCCGCCTGCCGGTTCCCGACGGGTCCCCGCAGCACGGCGGGCCACGCGCGCTCGTAGCCCACCATCAGCGTCGCGCGATTGCGGACCTGCGTATCCCACCCCTTGGAGGTGTTGTCACCGATCAGCGTGTGCACGTTGTTCTGGGTCTCACGCGCACCGGATGCGGGACCGACCATGCCGAGCGTGACCGTCAGGTGGTCGATGGTCGGCGCGGCCCGCGTGCGCATGTCGCCCATCACGTAGGCCCATCCGGCGTACGGCCGATCGCCGGCATCCGGAATGCGAAGGTCCTTGTCCGTCGGCGTATACATGCGCTGGCCGACCGCCAGCACCGCCTGGGGATCGGCGCTCATCGACCGAAGCCATGAGGGTGCGGCGTCCAGGTCGGTGAGAAACGCGACCTGCACGCCGTTGGTGTAGTGCTTGTCGTAGCCGGCGAAGAAGTCGTTCTCGAAGGTGAAGGACGTGAAATGGGTTTCGGCGGACGCCGGCGGCGCGGCGGCCGCGATGAAGGCGGCGGCGAGGACAAGCTCGCCGGCGCGCATCGCACGCGCGCACACGTCGAAACGCCGCCCGATGCCGTCGCATTCCTGTCCCATCGCCTTGCCTTCCGCCGTGAAATTCGATGACGCAAGGCTAGCGAGCGCACGCGCGCAAGTCGTAACGTTTCCGTCCGCAGTGCGTCATCGTCGAGGTCGTTCGCAAAAAAAAAGCGCCCCGTGAGAGGCGCCGCGGAAGGCCGGACCGGGAGGAGGAGGGGGTCCGGCGAGGAGAGCGTCGATCAGTGCGCGACCCATTCGCGGCACGCGCGCGCGGCCGCCGATCGCGTGAAGAAGAAGCCGCCGCGCTCGAAGCCGCTCACGAGCGTCGCCTTGGCGCGCACGACGCGCCCGGTCGGCGCGCGCTCGACGACCGCTTCGGCGGGCAGCCCGTCGAGCAGGTGGAACGGGGCGGGCCTGCCGTCGAGGAAGCACGACGGATAGATGCGCATCGTCGCGCAATCGAGGAAGGCGGGGCGGAAGCCCAGGCGCCGGACAAACGGCGAGCTTTCGGCGTGCACGGCGTTCTCGGCGGCGATTTGCGCGGCATCACGATCGCTGCGGTTTTTCATGGGAGTCCCCGGTGGGTTGGCGAGTATGGGATCGCGAAGGTCACGGTGCGGCAAAGCGACGTCGCGTAAGGCAGGCGAGGAGACGCGGACGGATGCGATCGGCTTCATCGACGTTCGTCACTACGAGCTCGAGCAGCTCGCAGATTTCGCACAGGGCGCGCTCGGCCGTGATGCGGCCCGCTCCCGCCGCATCGACCGCGTCCTGTCGCGCGGCCGCGGGCGACGCGATTTCCGAGCCCGGTGCCAGCGTCGTATCTCCTGCAGGCATGAAGCGATAGCCGCGGCGCGCGACGGTCTCGATGAAGCGCGGGCTTCGCGCGTCGTCGTGAAGGATCTTGCGTAGCTTCGCGATCACCGTCTTGAGGACCGACTCGGTGACGAAGCGATGCCCCCACACCTCGTCGAGCAGCTCGTTCTTGGTGACCAGCGAGCCGGGACGGCGTGCCAGCGCGCACAGGACCGCGAACGGCTTCGGCGCGATCTCGAGGACGCGGCCGTCGTTCACCACCCGCGCGTTCTGCTCGTCGAGCTCCAACGCTCCGAAGCGCGCGACGAGCGGGCTGCGCGCGACGCGCGGCCGCCGCATCGGGATCACCTCCGCCTCGGGTGCCGGGCGCGCTTGCGGCAGTCCGAATCCGACTCCAAACGCATTCATCGACTTTCCCCCACTTGGCCGATCGCGAAGTGCGATCGATGGGGCCACTGTGCGCGGTTGCGAGGCCGCGGCGCTTCCCTCTGTTGGCGCGCCGCCGACGCTCGATCGACGGGGGTCCTGAGTCCCTCAGTGGGGGGACGAGTCTTTCTCCCCGGCGTCGCCGAAATCGAGCCGCTTCCAGCCGAAGAGGCGCGCGTCGATGGACCACCTGCCCGGGCCCATGAGCGTGATGGCGAGCGCGATCGCCGCGACGAGCAGCCAGAAGAGGAGGTCGCGCGGCGGCGAGAGCGCGATGCACACCGCGTCCAGCGCGCCGAGCGCGGCCACGAGCGGGGTCCACAATCCGATGAGGAGGAGGGCGCCGATGCCGCCCGAGGCGATGGCGAAGGCCGCGTCGAACGGCACGGCCAGGCTGAACGCCGCGAGCATGTGGACGATGAGCGCGACGCCGGCGACCGCGCGCAGCACGAGCAGCCCCGCCGCGGGGGGGCCGGCGGCGAAGCTCGAAAAGAGCCTTCTCATCCGACGAATATGCGGGCTGCGCACCCCGCTCGTCATACCCCGATCGAGGGAGGCCGCGGTCCCCGATCCGGTGCCGCCCCCCTACTGCACGGCGCTCGCTTCGAGGCGCGCCGCGGCGGATGCGTACGCGCGCGAGGCCGAAAGGCGCAGCTCGACCTGGGTTCCGGCGCCGGGACTGGTGGACACGGCGAGCCTTGCGCCGATCGCCCGCGCGCGCTCGTGCATGCCGCGCAGGCCGAAGTGCCCTTCGCGCGCGCCGCTCGCGAGGATGGCCTCGTCGATGCCCTTGCCCTCGTCGCGCACGCGCAGCCTGAACTCGCGCCGGCCATAGTGCAGCTGGAGCGCGATGCGCTTCGCCTGCGCGTGATGGAAGGCGTTGCGCAGGGCCTCCGACGCGATGCGGAAGACCTCGTCGTGGACGATGGGATGGAGCGGGCGCGGCGCGCCGTCCACGTCGATGCTCACCTGGGCGGACGGCGATGCCGATGCCGCCGACAGATCGCCCGCGAACGCGCGCAGCGCTTCCGGCAGGTCCCCCATCGCCGGGGCGCGCAGTCCCTGCACCGCGTCGCGGCCTTCGGTAACCGCCCGGGCCGCCTGGTCGATCGCGTCGCCGAGGACCTTCTCGGCCCTGGGCGGGTCGCGGCGCAGCACCACGAGCGCCGCCTGCATCTGCTGCAGCAGGCCGTGGAAGCGCTGCAGCAGGGTATCGTGCAGCTCGCGGGCGATGCGCATGCGCTCGGCGAGACGCGCGCCGAGCTTGAGCTCGATCTGGGCACGCAGCTGCCGGATGCGAAGCAGATAGGCCGCCCATGCAAAGGCGAGCACGGCGAGCGCGCAGAGCGCACGAAACCACGTGGTCTGGTAGAACGCAGGACTGATCGTGAAATCCAGGCGCGCGATCGCGTCCGACCATGCACCGTTGGCGTCGCTCGCGCCGACCTCGAATCGATAGGCCCCGGGAGCGAGGCTGCGATAGCTCACGACGCGGGCGTTGCCCGCTTCGTGCCACGCCTCGTCGATGCCGGCGAGCCGGTAGCGGAAGCGCACCGCTTCGGGATGCATCAAGCTCACCGCCGCATAGGTGATCTGCACGCTCGACGTGCGCGCCGCAAGCTCGACCGCGCGTGCGGGATCGTAGCCGCGATCGTCCGCGACGACGGACTGTATCGAAACCGGTGGCGCGGCGGTCGTGGCCGCCGCGCGCATGGGATCGAGCCATACCACGCCGTGGCTTCCGGCGAACCACAGCCGGCCGTCGGTGCCTTCGATCGCCGTGGGCATCATGCGCAACTGCGATGGAAGGCCGGGAAGCCCCGCGTGCCGGTCGAAGCGCTCCACGCTCACGACGTAGGCCGGATCCTTCGAGGCACGGGCGATCTCTCGGG
>Ga0335080_10004697_pt1 | contig 13939 bp, 7 predicted proteins | sample Lox_Sample_34_FD_206720 | JGI IMG/M metagenome (GOLD analysis project Ga0335080, IMG submission 206720) | Soil microbial communities from Loxahatchee National Wildlife Refuge, Florida, United States - Lox_Sample_3.4 | ecosystem: Environmental > Terrestrial > Soil > Wetlands | place: USA: Florida... | reverse complement strand
GGCTGAGGAAGTGGAAGGCGAAGCGCTGGCCACTCTGGTGGTGAACAAGCTGCGTGGCACGCTGAACGCCTGCGCCGTGAAGGCTCCGGGCTTCGGCGATCGCCGCAAGGCTATGCTGGACGACATCGCCATCCTGACCGGCGGCAAGTCGATCATGGAAGAGACCGGCATCAAGCTGGAAGGCGTTCGTCTGGACGACCTTGGCAAGGCCAAGCGCATCGTGGTGGACAAGGACAACACGACCATCGTGGAAGGCGCAGGCAAGGAAGCCGCGATCCAGGGCCGCATCAAGCAGCTCCGCGCCCAGATCGACGAGACCACGTCCGACTACGACCGCGAGAAGCTGCAGGAGCGGCTGGCGAAGCTGGCCGGCGGCGTTGCGGTGATCAAGGTTGGCGCGGCCACCGAGACCGAGATGAAGGAAAAGAAGGCGCGTGTTGAGGATGCTCTGCATGCCACTCGCGCCGCGGTTGAGGAAGGCATCGTTCCCGGCGGCGGCGTGGCTCTGCTGCGCGCGGCCGAGGCTCTGAAGGGTTTGAAGGCGGATGGCGACGAGCAGATCGGCGTCAACATCATCCAGCGCTCCTGCGAAGAGCCGGTTCGCCAGATTTGCGGCAACGCCGGTGTCGAGGGCGCCATCGTGATCGAGAAGGTTCGCAGCAACAAGAGCTCGAACTACGGCTTCAACGCCGCCACACTCGAGTACGAAGACATGGTGAAGGCCGGCGTAATTGACCCGACCAAGGTGACCCGCTCGGCGCTGCAGAACGCGTCGTCGATTGCGGCGCTGATGCTGACGACGGAAGCGATGGTGGCGGAGATTCCGGAGAAGAAGCCGGCCGCTCCGATGGGCCCCGGCGGACACGGCGGACCGGACATGGACTACTAAGGCGCTAACCGAGTCTCAAAACACGAAGCCCGCGGCGGAAACGTCGCGGGCTTTTTTCCATGGAATGCGGCGGCTACCGTGTCGCGACTACTACCTGCGCCCAGGGATCGGCGAACACAACTCGCAGGCCATCAACGTCGTCAAAAGCCGTGTTCAACACGTAGAAGTCGAAGCCGGACAGCAGAGTCGGAACGTGCCGCTCGATCGGCCGGAGGGCGCGAATGTGGTAATAACGACGGTAGAACTCCATCTCCGACTGCATCGTCCAATTCGTACTAACCGAGACCGAAGCCGGCGGCCGCTGGGCCGTGCGTTCGCGCAACAGACCGGCGATCTCGCGATTGTCCATCGCCCATGGCCAGCTTACGAAGGCCCGGGTTTGTAGTTGAGTTACGCATTGCAGGGCGAAAACGACGAAAGGGAGCAGCCACACGAGGCGTACAACCGAATGGTTGGAGGAATCGCCCGACACCGCCCACATTGCGGCCCCCAAAGGCACCGCGAAGAGAGCCGCTCGATCCACCGGATACGGCAAGCTGAAGAGGAAATGCGCCACAACGATCCCGCCCAGGGTGACCGCGAGAGTGACCAGTGGAACCAATCGCACGCGTGCCGCGGGATCGCCCAGCAGACGAAGGGAAAATGCGATTGAGATCAGGGCCAGCGCCGGCGCGAGAAATGTAGCAATGATCTCGAGACCTCGAGAGGTGCCAAACAATCCGGGACCCGTCATGGCGCGGATTGAACTCCATATCAAATGGAGCAGTGTCTGCCGGAGCGTTGGAAAACCGAGCGTGAAATCCCCTCGTTGTGCCGAGCGCATTGAGGCAAAACAAATCACGGCAAACAGGGCGAATGCGGAAGCTGTCATCTTCACCGGGACTCTTCGGCAATCCCTGTATTCAAGGCACGTGACGGTGAGAATCAGCGCGAGCGACGGAATCACGATGGAGAGATGGGCCGACGCCGCGAGACCGAGCAGCAACCCGCTGGCCACATATCGCTTGCGAAGCGCGTAGCAAACCGCCCAGACAAAGAACGCCTCGGACATGCCGTAGCCGCGGGCGGCAATCGAGAAATCCAGCATCAGGGGATGAAGGCAAACGGCAATGAACGCCGCCCAACGAAGCGAGGGGGAACGCACCGTCTGCTGGAGTAAATCGAACACGCCCAGAATCAGCAGCAGCCCCGCAAGCACGCTCGGCAAACGAAGCGTGAATTCGGATATTCCGAAAGCCAGGACGGATAGCTTCGCGCAAATCGTGAACAAGACGTGATTGTTGACGTCGTACGGCGCTGCCAGAAGCGACCACGGGCCAGACACATAAGTGTTACAGGTGGTGGCTTCGTCGATGGTGATTGCCTGGCGCCACGCGCGGTAACAGCAGAAGGCAAACCGGGCCATTGCGCAAGCGAGCGCTAGGTAAAACTCGATGTTCACTGTCCGTCGATTTTCACGCGTGTGGGACATTAACACCTGACGTGATCCCGCCGTTCTGAATCAGCGAATCGTGACCGCCTGACCGTTGTACTTCACCTCCTTAACACCGCCGCTCCCCTCCGTCACCGCTTCAATCTGCTTTCCGACATCGTGCTCCCGCCAGACCAGTTTGCGCGGTGCGCCTCTGGCTGCCTCCACGCGGAACACGCGCTCGGTCTGCATCCCCGGGTAAGACCCCTCGCGCGCGCCGATGGTCAGTGTTGCCGCTTTGTCGTCCCAGTGCAGCGGGATGATGGCGTGCTCGCCTTTCTCATAGGCGTAGGTGTCGCCGGCATCCTCGTACAGGTCGAAGTCGCCGTCTGCGCCGGGGTAGACGAGCAACTCGGTTGGCTCGGCCGATTTCTGCGTGGCGTATTCGATCTCGGGACCCATGGGAAGAATTGACCCAGCGCGCACGAATAGCGGGATGCGATCGAGCGGCGCTTGCGCTTCGACGCGCTGTCCGCCGGCCAGCTTTTCGCCGGACCAGAAGTCGTACCAGGCCGCCGCCTTCGGCAGATAGAGCCAGCGGCTGGTTGCGCCTTCTTCGGTGACCGGATTCACCAGCAGCGCGGGACCGAACATGAACTGGTCGCCAATGGCCGCGACGCGCGGATCATCGCGCCAGTCCATCACGAGCGGGCGCTGGATGGTGTAGTCGTCGCTGGTGACGCGCCACGCCAGTGAATAGATGTAAGGCATCAGGCGGTAGCGCAGTTTGTCGTATTTGATGAGGATCGGCGTCACCGGCCCGTATGAGAACACCTCGTTGGTTTCGTTGACGCGGTGGCCGTGTGTGCGGAACACGGGGCAGAACACGCCGTATTCGAACCAGCGCGCGTACAGCTCCTGATAGGTCGGATCGCGGGTGTCGCGCTCCCAGGGCCAGCCGTAGCCGGCGATGTCGGTAGTCCAGTAAGGCAGCCCGGAAAGCGCGAAGTTCAGGCCGGCGGGAATCTGCCGCTGGAACGTCATGAAGTTCCCAATGATATCGCCCGACCACACCACGGTGGCGTTCCTTTGCTGGCCGAGAAACGCCGAGCGGGTCAGAAGGAAGACGCGCTTCGGATTTCCGCTGGCGCGCCAGTGCTCGTAGACGCCGCCGGTGTGCAGCAGGGGGAAAACGTTGGTGTAGCGCGCGCCGCTGCCAATGGCCAGTTTCTTGTCGAACAGAATCGCGTCGCCGCGGCCGTTCAGGATTTCGGGCTCGGAGCTGTCCAGCCAGAAGCCGTCCCAGCCCTCGGCGAGGATGGGCGCCATCAGCAGCTTCCAGTAGGCATCGCGCGCGGCAGGACTGGTGGCGTCGTAATCGTAAGAGCCGGGAATGATGAAGCCCTTCTTCGCCAGCTCCTGCTCGTTCGCCGATTTCGGATCCATCATCGCCCACACGGAAATAATGGCGTGGACGTTTTCGTCGTGCAGCTCGCCTAGAGCGCCGGGGACGTCGGGATGCGGCTTCAGGTACTCGTCGTTGAATTCGACATCGCCCTGATGTTTCCACCAGAACCAGTCCTGCACCATCACGTCGAGCGGTACGTGCGCGGCGCGATACTTCGCCGCAACGTCCAACAGCTCCTGCGCCGATTTGTAACGATCCTTCGACTGGATGAAGCCGTACGCCCACTTGCCGAACAGGGGCGCGTGGCCGGTCATCTGGCGGTACTGGTGGATGATGGAATCCATCCCGGGGCCGTAGATGAAGTAGTAGTCGATGGCGTCGGCGGCGTCGGCGGTGAGCTTCAGCTCGGTGGGGAAACGGCAGTCGAACCAGGAGCGCGCGGCGGTGTTCCACAGGATGGCCGAGCCGTTGGAGGAGACCAGCAGCGGTATGGCGACGTCGGTATTAGCCTGGCCGAGTTCGATGACCGAACCGCGGTAGTTGAACACACCGCTCTGGTGCTGGCCGAGCCCGTAGAGTCCCTGGTGGCCGTCGAGCACGAAGCGCTCGCTGACCCGGTAGACTCTCTCGCTGTTGACCTCCATGGGCTCATAGAGGCGCGGGACGCGGTCCGATTCGGCCTGGAGTCCTTCGCCGGCTGCATTTTGAAACGTGAGACGGCCGTCTTCCAGATTGACGAGGACCTTCAGCCCGGCGGTGCCGAGGGTGGCGCGCTTTTCGTCCTGGGTCAGTTCGAAGGGCGCTGTATGGCACAGGGAGACGAACCACGGTTCGGCGGGCGATGCGGCGCGCGCCCCGGAAGGGCTGGCAACCACGTGAACGACGGTGGCTCCGCAGGCGGCGATGCGCACGGTTTCGCCGCCGTTGTGCACCACAATGCCGGTTGCGTCGCGCTCCACTGTGACGGACGGCGCGGCCGCGAGCGTGACTGCGCCGATGAGGAAGAGACTGAGCCGTTTCATGAGCACAGTCATCTTATCTCACCCTTTGCGGCGAGAGATTCCGATTGAGAGATGCGAACTGCTTACCGCGTGGCGCGGTCGAAGTAGCCCTCGCCGAGCTCGGGCTTCGCTGCCAGGGCGCGCTTCCAGTAGCCGCGAGCCTCGTCCTGCAGGCCCTTTTCCTTCATGGCGTGGCCCAGATTGAGGAGCGCTTCGGCGAACTCCGGCTTCTCTTCGAGCGCTTCCTTGTAGAGGCGGATGGCGTCGTCCACCTGGCCGGATTTCTGCAGCAGCAGGCCGGTGTTGTAGAACAGCTCCGGCGAACGCTCGCCCGCTTCAATCAGCTTGGCCTGATAGTCGAGCGCATCGTCGTAGTTCTCACGTTCCACGGCAATGGCGGCCAGACCGCGTAGCGCGTCCACTGGATTCGGATCCTGCTCCAGCACCATCTTGAACGCTGACGTCGCGCGATCCAGATCGCCCAGGTTCCAGGTGGCCAGACCGAGATTGGTCCAGGCCTCGGGCCACAGATTTCTGCGGTCCACGCAGTTCTGGAAGGCATCCGCCGCGGTTGGATATTCAGCTTTTTCCAGCTTCAGATAGCCGAGCCGGAACCAGGCCTCGGGCATGTCGGCGTTCTTCTGCAGCAGCCGCAGGTAGAGGTTTTCAGACTGTTCCTTCGATTCGTCCTGCTCCACGACCGATGCCAGGTTGAAGAGGACGTCGGTCTGATCGGGCGCGATCTGCAGGGCCTGTTCGTAGGCTTTACGCGCATCGCGCAGGTTGCCGCTGGTCTGGCAGGCAACGCCGAGGTTGACCCACGCCTCACGGCCTTCCGGACGCAGGCGGGTGGCTTCCTGATAGGCAACAATGGACTCGTCCACCTGGCCCAGCTTCTGCCGTGCCACGCCCAGATTGAACCAGTTCTCGAACTTCTCCGGCAGCACGTCGGTCAGCCGGGCCGACAGTGTGGCCGCCGCGTGGAAATCCTCGCGGGCGAAGGCACAGGCCGCCAGGCCTTCCAGCGCGGCGGTGGAGGACGGACTGGCGGTCAGGAGCCGTTCCGAGTAATCCTGCACGGCGGTGTAATCGTATTTCGAGAGCGACAGGGCGATCAGGTTACCCAGGCATTCCTCCGAGCCCGGCTTGCGCTCGAGCACCGCCTGGTAAACCGCGATCGCGTCGTCCGGCCGCCCCAGCTTTTGCAGGCAGACGCCCTTTCCAAACAAAGCCGTTGGATGGCCCGGCTCAATCGTCAGCACGCCTTCGAACTCGGCTAATGCCGACTCCGTCTGCTCCAAATGCAGCAGACAGATCCCTGTGCCCACGCGTGCATCCAGCCGTGACGGATCGATTTCCGCCGCCTTGTGGAAATACCCAGCCGCTTCCCGCCAGTGACCGCTGCGTTCATGGCAGATGGCCGCGTTGAAATAAGCGTTGGGATGGCCCGGCTCGACCACGAGCAGCTTCTCGTAGCTGGCGGCGGCGTCATCGAACAGGCCCAGCTCGTACTGGATCAGGGCTGCCGCTGCCCACACTTCCGATGACGACTCGCCGGCCGAAATGGCCTCTGCCAGCACGTCCAGCGCTTCCTTGCGCTTGCCCTCCAGGTGAAGGGATACCGATTTCGCCAGCGCGCCAGAATGGGCCCGGCCGTTCGTCGAGTTCTTCGCGTTTCCGTTCTCTTTCATCTGTTCCAGCTCCCGTTGGCGCTGCTCATCCCGTATGGCGTCAGGTAAGCACACAGCTTGCCCAGCATGTCGTAATGATGCGAGACTTCCACCCAGCGAAGGCGTGCCAGCTCCCCTCTTTCGCAGAAAAAGCCCACCCCGCCCCGCTTCAGGCGTCCATCACTCCAGAAATCGACGATCTGGCCCTGAATGATTAGGGTGAAATCGTCACCCTGTATATCCATGCGGGCACGGAACAGCATGTCTGTCCGGATGGTCAGGGGTAGAGGCTTCTGGACGCGGTCGGCGACCTTGCCATCGATGACCGCATAATGAATCAGATCGACGAGCGGCAGGGGGCCGGGGCGGGTTACAACCAGCCGGATCGCCTCATAGTTATCGGTATCCTTCGCCCGTACCACCCAGCCCATTCCGCGACGTTCAAGCTGGCCGAGGAACTCCATGCGGTAGTCGCTCAGATCCATGCTCGGGCGGTAAAGGGCCAAATGCGTCGGCATGGCGAAGCCGGAGCCATCGTATGCCCAGGGCGCGGCGCCGGGGCGCGTCTCCCAGTCGTCGAGGCCCGAGCGGAAATCGTCGTTCAGGTTGATGGCGGCGCGCTTCACCACGGAACGCTGCAGGTCCGCCCAACTGCGGTCCAGAGAGCCGCTCAGATTCAGGTGCTGGCTGGCTGACGCCTGCAGATCGGGCATGCCAAACCGCAGCATGAATAGAAAACCGGCTAACAGGAGAAGAATGAGCCCCTTGCCCGCGCTCTTGCGCCAGTTCCAGCGGCTGATGACCACGGGAGGCGGGAGGATGAACGGGCGCTCCCACTCGACCGGTTCTCCGCGGAAACGGACAGTCCGGTACTCCGGCTGGATCATCGGCGTTGCCGCCGGCGGCAATATCCGCGGTCCCGAAGCTCGGTTTACCAGATGCCGGATGGGGTACAGGCGAATCCGGCTGGTGGCAGGGACATGTCTTCGTGTCAGCCGGGTCGGTCTTGCGTCCTCGGCAACGGCACACTCGTGCTGCGCGCGCTCCCAGGCTTCCCGGTGAGCGTCCGAGCAAAAATCGCCGTTCTGCAGCTCCCGCAGGAGTGGCAGTCTTGCCCCGCAATACTGGCAACGCATGGAGGCTGATCTCCAGATTCCATGCTAAAGGTGCCCTGTTCGGAATACCACGCGTGAAACCGCTTAACTGCGCGCGTTTTCCTAAGAAACCGCAGGCTGGTACTAAGGTCAGTGACTGAGTGGAGCGGGATGCGCTCGGGCTGCGGCCTCAACGGGATACACTGGAATCGTGCCCCGTTGTCTTGGTCTGGCCCTGGCCGTGTGTGCCGGGTGGATTGCCTGCGCCGAAGTGCCGCCCGCGCCTCCCGTCACCGTGGCCCGGCTTGGCGAAATGACCGCGCAAACCGAGCTGGATCCGGACGCCTGTTTTCGCGTCAACGACCTCAGGATCACGCGCGAAGATGTGAGCGTCTACCTGACTTCCGGTTATCTGATGCTGGCGAAGAAGGTGGACGGGTTTCGCACAGCCGCTGTGTTCAGCGCAGACATCGACGCCGGCGACGCGGAGGTCGTGGTGATGCCGCCCAATCGCGGCGAACGTCTTTCGCTGGCGCAGTTTACCGGTTCACCCAATCTCGACGAGCACTTCCGCGCCGGTTTGATGGTATTCAGCGACAACACGGGCGCGGAGCTCGAGCAGCTCATCGATAAAGATGCCGCCGGGCACGGCGGCTATCGCCGCGATCCGGAAGAGGCCGCCCAGCTTGCGGGCCGGTGGAACGAAGCGGTGCGCGCGCTCTCCAGCAATTTCGCCGTCCGCACCGTGCAGGACCTGCTATCACCTGGCACCCCAGGATTTTTCTTCCTCGCCGCCGCCGGCATCAAGCTCGGCAACTTCGACGTCCTCTATGATCCGACGCTGCCGGATCAGATCACGATCGGTCAGGTGAACGAACGCAGCCAGCAAACGTTTTTCGACACCTGGACCGCTTTTGCCGGGCGCACTGCGCGCGAGAGCGCCAATGCGACGGTCTGGTCTCCGTTCCGCTCGGACGATTACCGCATCGATGCCGATCTGGACAACGAACTGGGAATGCACGCGGTCACCCGGGTCAGAGTCACTCCTTCGGAGAGTGCCGGACGCGCCTTGCCGTTTTTGATTTCCGGCCGTATGCATGTGAGCGCCGTCAATATCGACGGCGTCCCGGCGGAGGTGTACGAGCGGCCCTCGCCGTTTGGCAACCCGTCCTGGATCGGCAACGACGAAGTGTTCCTGGTGGTGCCGCCGGCGGCGCTGAAAGCTGGCCGGCAGTATGAATTCGAGTTTCACCACGAGGGCAACGTCATCACCGAATCGGGCAAGGGGATGTACTTCGTCGGGGCGCGGGGAACCTGGTATCCCCATTCCCTGGTGGACCTCACGCACTTCGACATGACATTCCACTTCCCGCGGGCACTGGATCTGGTGGCAACGGGAGATGTTGTCAACAAACATGTGGACGGCGATCGCACAACGATCGAGTTCCGCAGCACGGAGCCGATCCGCTTCGCGGGTTTCAATCTGGGCCGCTATCAGCGCAAATGCGTTTCGCGCGACGGATTCCGCATCGAGGTCTGCGCCAATACTCCGGACGAAGAGGATGGGACGGCGACGCTTCCCGCCGCCACGGCGCCGCGCATGGAAGAGATCGCCAATGAGGTGATCTCCGCGCTGCAGTACATGAGCTCGCAGTACGGCCCTCCGCCGGTGCATTCGCTGACGGTCTCGCCCATACCGACGACGTTCGGCCAGGGGTTCCCGGGGCTGATCTACCTTTCGTCGCTGGCCTATCTCAATCCCGAACAACGCCCGACGGCGGCGCGAACCAATGAATACACCGAGATTTTCTATTCCGACCTGATGGCGGCGCACGAGACCGCGCACCAGTGGTGGGGCAACCTGGTTTCGCCCGCCACTTCGCGCGACGACTGGCTGATGGAGGCGCTCGCCAATTACTCGGCGCTGATGTATCTGGAGAAGAAGAAGGGTCGCGAGACACTGGACCGGATCCTGGAAAATTATCGCGCCGATCTGCAGGTGAAAGCGCCGGACGGCCGCGAGGTGGAGTCGGCGGGTCCGATCACGTGGGGGCTGCGGCTCTCATCTTCCGCGTTCCCCGATGCCTGGCGGGTCATTACTTATGAGAAGGGCTCGTGGATCGTCCACATGCTGCGCATGCGGCTTGGCGACGACCGGTTCCAGGAGTTTCTGGCCGAATTGTGCCGCAAGTATCGTTTCCAGACCCTCTCCACAGACCAGTTCCGCATGATGGCGGCGAAGTTCCTGCCGGCCGGCTCAAAGGACGCGACGCTGGAGACGTTCTTCGACTCCTGGGTCTATGGGACCGGCATCCCCACGCTGCGCCTGAAGTACGCAATCAGGGGGACGCGCGTCACCGGAACCGTGGAGCAGTCCGGCGTGGCCGACGATTTCAGCGCTCTGGCGCCCGTGGAGATCCGTACCGGGTCGCAGAAGACGGTTCTGGAGTGGGTGGAGACGGGTAGCGATCCGACGCAGTTCTCGCGTTTGTTGCAGGAAAAACCGCTCGTGGTGGCGTTGCAGCCGGAGACCACTCTGGCCACAATACGAAGGTGAGCGCGCCGCACTCACAGCCGGAAACGGCGGGTAATCAAAGAAACATTGGCCAGAATAAGACTGTGACCCTCGCATCCGGAACGCCCATGCCCGAATCCGAGCGGCAGCATCCGTGGACCGCGCTGCTGCCCACTTCCGAAACCCGGCGCCGCATCTGGCAGAGAGTGGCGGAGGCGATCGAGGAGTTCACCGAAGCGATAGAGCACGGACGGGTGACGCCGGAACTGGCGGTGGACCGGATGCGCGAATCGCTGGCGCGGTTCGATTTCAGGACGCCGGTGCCGGCTGAAGAGGCCATCCGGTTCGTTACCGAGGGGCTCACCGAGTTTCAGACGCACACGCCGCATCCGCGCTATTTCGGCCTGTTCAATCCGGCGCCGACGGCGATGGGTGTGGCCGCGGACATGATTGTGGCGGCGTTCAATCCGCAACTGGCGGCATGGAGCCACAGCCCGCTGGCGGCCGAGATTGAGCAGCACACCATCCGCGCGCTGGGCGCGAAGTTCGGCTACGATGTTGCAGGCACCGACGGCGCGTTCTGCTCGGGGGGCATGGAGGCGAATCACACCGCGGTGCTCACGGCGCTCACCAGCATTTTCCCCGAGTATGGCGAGAACGGAGTTCAGGGCATCGCCGGGCAGCCGATGCTGTATGCTTCAGGCGAGAGCCACCACTCGTTTCTCAAGGCGGCGCGCATGTGTGGCCTGGGAACGGGGGCGGTCCGGCATATCGCGGTGGATCAGGGGTTGCGCATGCGCCCCGATGCTCTCGCTCAGGCGATTGAGGAGGATCGGACGGCCGGTGCCTGTCCGTTTCTGGTGGCGGCGACGGCTGGGACCACCAACGCGGGCGCGATCGATCCCCTGCGCGACTGCGGCCACATCGCTCGCCGCTACAGCCTCTGGTATCACGTGGACGCGGCGTGGGGCGGGGCAGCGGCCTTCCTGCCCGATTCGCGCGGGTTGCTGGATGGCATCGCCTCCGCCGATTCGATCACTTTCGACGCGCACAAATGGCTGAGCGTGCCCATGGGCGCGGGAATCTACCTGACGCGCCATCGCGACATTCTGGACCGCACTTTCCGCATCAACACGGCCTACATGCCGCGCGAGGCGGCGGGGCTGGACATCATCGATCCACACCAGCACACGATGCAATGGTCGCGGCGGTTCACCGGATTGAAGGTTTTTCTTTCGCTCGCGGTGGCGGGCGAGAAGGGATACGCGGACGCGCTGCGTCATCAGGTGGCGATGGGCGACCTGCTGCGCTCGGAGCTGGCGCGGGCGGGCTGGCGAATCGAGAATCAGACGCCGCTGCCTGTTGTCTGCTTCACCGATCCGGGGGGCGCCGATCCGCACCGGATTGCAATGCGCGTGGTGGAGTCCGGCGAAGCGTGGATTTCGACCACGCTGTTGGCGGGCTCGAAGACGGTGCTGCGAGCCTGCATCACGAATTACCGGACGACGCCCGCTGACATCGCCGCGCTGATTGACACATTGGGACGGGCGCGCGACGGCGCTTAGCTCTCGGGGGATTCAGGATGGCACTCCAACGGAAACGTGTACCACCCTCGGGCCGAACTCTGGTGGCCGAGGCTGTGCCGGAAATGAAGCCGGAGGCGGTGGAAGAGGGGCCGAGCGGCCCACGCGTAACCGTAATCGTCTCCTCTTATAACCAGGCCCCGGCGCTGCGGCGGTGTCTGAAGGCGCTGGAGGCGTCGGATGAACGTCAGCTCATCGAGATCATCGTGATGGACAACGGTTCACGCGATGAAACGCCAGAGGTGGAGGCGGAGTTCCCCGAAGTGACGTTCCTGCGTCTGCCGAAGTACTTCGGGCGGACCAAGGCGCTCAATATCGCGTCGCGCACAGCACACGCGGAGCTGCTCTTCTATTTGTCGCCGGAGGTGGAGGTTACGCCACTGGTGGTGTCGAAGCTGGCCGAACGGATGGAGGCCGAGCCGGATTCATTGGGAGCGGCGTGTCCGATGGTGCTGGATGAACAGGGTGAGCAGGCGCCGGTGTTTTTCCGGCTGCCGTCGCGCGCAGCGCTATATAAGATGTGGGCCACGGGCGCCGGGCTGGAGCCGACGGCGGTGGATGCATCGGCGGAGTTCGCCACGGTAGAGTACGCGCGCTTCGATGCATTTATGGTCACGAAGTACTTCGTGCGCGGCCTGAATTATCTGGATGAGCGCTTCGGCGAGAGCTGGGCCGATGCCGAGGTGTGCTGGCAGATTCGACGCGGCGGGAAGAAGGTGGCGGTGCTGCCGCGGCTGGCAGCAACACGGCACGATCCGGAACAGCCGCATCGGCCGGCTTCGGTTCGCGCTGTGCTGGCGTCGGATTGTGGCGTGGGTGCGGCGGCGTTTGTGGCCAAGCACGATGGGTTCTTCGCCGGTCTGTTCTTCCGGCTGCGCCTGATCTTCACGTCGCTGGGCCGGGCGCTCACATTTCGTGACGCCGGTTACAATTTCGCGCTGTTCGGCTCGCTTCTAAGCGGCCAGAAGGTGGATGGAACACAGACCGCGATGATGTAGCAGGCAATTCACCGAATATCGTGATAATCTTGGGCGAAAGGTGCGAGATTGACACGCGCTATTTTGTGTTTCGCCCTTGCGGCACTTGCCTGCAGCGTCTGTCTGCCCACGAATGCGCAGGCCCCGGCGCCGGTCGTTCTCGACGGCAGCGTTATCAACAGCACCACGGGCGCTCCCATGGCGGATGTGCGGCTTCGACTCTCAGCGACGGGAGACGAGCCGGTTTACGCGCGCAGCGACAAGAACGGACAATTCCGGTTTGACGACCTGAAGCCGGGGCGATTTGAACTCGAGGCCGATCGTCCGGGCTTCATGCCGGTTAACAACTCGAGTCCTTTCCCGCAGCCAATTCCGGTCGACCTGACATCGCGCGAGGCGCCACACAGCATCACAATTCGCATGGTCGCGTATGGAGTGGTTTCGGGCACGGTGACCGACCCGGACGGAGTTCCGATGGTCAGAACGGCGGTGGAGGTGCTGATGGACTCGCCCGCCGGGCACACCGCGAACGCCCAGCAGATTCGCGTGCTGACCAGCTTCACAGACGACCGTGGCGAGTTCCGCGCTGCGAGACTTGCACCGGCCACTTATTACGTGACCGCTGTGAAATCGACCTGGGCTAACGGCTGGCAGGACAACTGGCGTACCACGTGGTTTCCTCATGCGCTCGATGTCGCGTCGTCGCGGGCGCTGACGATTGCGGCCGGCGATCAGGTTCGCGCGGACATTCGCGTGGTGCGTCAGAATGGCGTTCGCGTCGCTGGCAGGCTGATCGCACCCTCGGCCGCGGAATCGGCTCTGAAGACGAAGCTGGTGCTCGAACCCCAAGTCTCGAGTTCCACGGATTCCGGCGTTCCCCATGCGACGGTAACCGGCGACCGGTTCGAGTTCGCCAGTGTTTTGCCGGGCCAGTACGTGCTCACCGCCATTACCAGCGCCGCGAGCGGGGACCCTTACGCCGCGGCGGAGAAGGCGATCTACGGCGTTCGCCGCAGACTGGACGTCGGGGCGGGCGGCATTGCCGAGTTGAACATCGACCTGCAACCGCTGCCGCCGATTTCGGGAAGGGTAGTGTTCGCGGAGGCGTGCAAGCCGCGGCCTCTCCACGTGGACATCGGCGGCTTCACGCCGCTCGCCTCGTCCGGCGCTGACGCCGTGACCGCCAGCGACGGTTCGTTTACGCTGGCCGGCCTGAAACCGGCCCGATTATCGCTGAGTGTACGCGAGCTGGAGGGAGTCTTCGACGACGCTACCCTCATTTCGGCGCGCCTGGGCGAACGGGAGCTCTCGCTGGCGCAGGGATTCGACTATCCGCTTGCTGCGGACGCGCCGCTCACGCTCACCGTGGGATGCGGAGCGTCGGGGAGGGC
>Ga0335080_10004696_pt1 | contig 13939 bp, 12 predicted proteins | sample Lox_Sample_34_FD_206720 | JGI IMG/M metagenome (GOLD analysis project Ga0335080, IMG submission 206720) | Soil microbial communities from Loxahatchee National Wildlife Refuge, Florida, United States - Lox_Sample_3.4 | ecosystem: Environmental > Terrestrial > Soil > Wetlands | place: USA... | reverse complement strand
TATGCCAAGGGCAGCCTGAGGTTTGGCGGTCCGTTTGCGGACGACTCCGGAGGAGCGGCGGCATTTGAGGCGGCCGACCAGGAGGAAGCCAAGGCGATTGTCGCTGCCGACCCGGCGGTTACCTCTCAAGTGTTTGTAGCTGAGCTGCATCCGTGGGCGCTGATTTCCTGGAAAAGTCTGCTCAAGAAGTGACGCAAGCCCGAGTTCTTGCGTGATGGTCCCTGGGGCCCGCGAAAAGACAGGGGCGTCAGATGGCCGCGTTCCTCCGGGCGTCGTGCTCGATGTGCGCGCTGGAAACGACAAGCAGTACGGCGCCGATGGCCGCAAGCGGGAGGATGGCCACGAGGGCGGGCATGCGCGTCTGGAACAGGCCGCTGAGCATGGCGGCAACGCCATAGACGGCGAAGACGCTGGCCTGAAGGCCGATGTGTGCCGGAGCCGCCGCGGCGCTTTCGGGCTGAGGGGTGGTCCACGCCAGATGAAGTTTTCTGGTAAGCCCGGCGACGAGGCTGGTCAGAGTTCCTGTGACGTACGTCGTGGCGACGCCGGGCAGGTTCAAGCGGCGCACCGCGGCACTTTGAATTCCCATGGCGGCGGCGGAGAGGCCGATCAGGGGATAGAGCACGGAATGGCCGGTCAGTTGGTCCGCGGGAGTCAGGTGCCACAGGGCGGTGAAGGCGGCAAGCAGAAACGCTTCGAGAGAGATGGCCCAGGTGACGCGGCGGTCCCAGACGCCGGATTTGCCGCCGCGCTCGACAATCAACGCGCCGAACAGCAGGCCCAGGCCGAAGGCGCCGAGAGCGGTCAGGTTGGACCAGGCGGCGAGGCCGTGTCCCTGGCCAAGGGTGATGCCGAGCAGCACGGTGTTGCCGGTCATGTTGGCGGTGAAGACGTGATTGAGGCCGAGGTAGCCGATGGCGTCGACGCTGCCGGCCGCGCAGGCAAGCAAGAGGACCAAGGCATCGCGACGCGCGTGGCTCAACATTTCCTCGTGCGTGCTGGTCATGGGGCGCTCCTCACGCAAGATTCTGCAACGTATGCCGTCCTCTTATAAGGCGGAATCCATGCCACGGGAAGCAGGATTCCCATGTGTGGTCCTGGCGATCAGCCGTCCGGCCGGGCGCAGGAGGATTACTCATAGGATAGCGCCGCGGCCCGAGCGAACCATTTCCCGATAGAATCCTTCGGAAGCGCAGGCCGGAGTCTTCCAAGTGAAGCGCATTGCATGGTTGCTGGCGGTGGGTCTCGTGTCCGCGGCGTGGCTAGCCCAGCCAGCCACGGCGCAGAATCCGCAGCCAGCAGCCACGCAATCCGCTGCGCCGGCAGCCACCCCGCCGCCTGCCGAGAAGCCCGCCGTCCCCGCGTTGCCGACCGCCCGTGAGATTTTTGAGCACTACGCGCAGGCCATCGGGGGGCGTGAGACCTGGCAAAAGCTGAATACCCGCGTATCGCGGGGTACCGTGCGCATTGAAGGCGTCGACGGCACAAACACGATCCTGGTGTACGAGCGCGCGCCGAACCAGAGTCTTTCTCTGATCAAAATGGCAAACGGCGCCACAATCCGCGACGGGTTCGACGGGAAAGAGGGTTGGGAGCAGAACCTGGCCGGGGCGGTGAAGGCCGTGGACGGGGCGCGCTCCGCGGATATTCGCGCCGAATCCGATTTCTATTTTGAAGTGAACCTGGCCAGAATTTTCCCCCACGCGAGGACGATGGGCCAGCGAACGGCGGATGGCCGGCTGGCGTACGTGGTGGAGGCGTCCGCGCCGGGCGGATCGCTGCATTGGTATTACTTTGACGCCGAGACGTGGCTGCGGTTCCGGACGGACGTGTTTGCGAATCCATTGTCGCCCACGCCGACGACGATCGAGCGGTTTGACGACTTCAAGGATGTGGACGGCATCAAGGTGCCGTTCAAGGTGAGCGCGAAGGGCTCGGGGAACTCGATCGACATCAGGTTCACGGTGGTGCGGCACAACGTGGGGATCGCGGAAGACGAGATCGCGCGGCCGGCGTCAGCTTCCAACTAAGCTGTTGCAGCGTCGAATTCACTGACTCCTTCAAAACCTCCGTCTTTTTCAGCGGAATCGCCCGCTGCGCGGGCGGGATTCGCCTTGCTTCCGCATTCGCCGAGTCATATCCTACTGCGCGACAGCGAGCGTCCGGTCGCATAGCGGCGGGCGCGGCGACTCGGCGCGCGGGGGGAGGCGCGGGAGTGTGGGAGCAGCGGAAGTCTTTCTTGTCCGCGGTCGGCTGATCGAGTGGTCCTTCCCCAACGTCCGATACTTTCCGCAATTTTGGTGTGAGGGTTGCAGCAGAAACCGTGCGGCGTTGCAAGGCGCAGGGACGCGGATCGGGACGGAGTATGAGCGGTCGTTCCGGAGCCTGAACTCTTAATGTCAGCTCAGCGCACAGCCCCTATCGTCGAGCCCGGGCATTCCTTCGGCACCGTTACCGACAAAATCAGCGCAATTGTACTGGGAAAGCGCACACCGCGCGGGTGGTGGATCGGCTTTGCGGTCGCTTTTTCCGTGCTCATGGTGTTCCAGACGGCGGTGGGTTACCTGCTGATCAAGGGCGTGGGCATCTGGGGCATCAACATCCCGGTCGGCTGGGGCTTCGCAATCGTCAATTTCGTTTGGTGGATCGGAATCGGCCACGCCGGGACGCTGATCAGCGCCATCCTGCTGCTGCTGCGACAGACGTGGCGCACGTCGATCAACCGGTTTGCCGAGGCGATGACGCTGTTTGCGGTGGCTTGCGCGGGCGCGTTTCCGCTGCTGCACATGGGCCGGCCGTGGCTGTTTTACTGGCTGACGCCTTATCCGAACACGATGGGCACATGGCCGCAGTTCCGCAGCCCGCTGGTGTGGGACGTGTTCGCGGTGTCCACCTACGCGACGGTGTCCTTGCTGTTCTGGTACGTAGGGCTGCTGCCGGACCTGGCCACGCTGCGCGACCGCGCGCGCGTGCGGCTGGCGCAGAAGGCCTACGGGTTCCTGGCGATGGGCTGGCGCGGCTCCGCGGTGCACTGGCACCGCTACGAGACCGCGTCACTGCTGCTCGCAGGGCTGGCCACGCCGCTGGTTGTTTCCGTGCACACAGTGGTGAGCTTCGACTTCGCGGTGGGCGTCATTCCCGGCTGGCACACGACGATCTTTCCGCCCTACTTCGTCGCCGGCGCGATCTATTCGGGCTTTGCGATGGTGATGACGCTGGCAATTCCGCTGCGGAAATACTACGACCTGGAGGATTTCATCACGCAGCGGCACCTGGACAACATGGCGAAGGTCATGCTGGCCACCGGGTTGATCGTTGCCTACGGCTACATGATGGAAACATTCATGGCCTTCTACTCGGGAGACAAGTACGAGACGTACATGATCCTGAACCGCTGGAAGGGGCCGTATGCGGGGGCGTACTGGTCGCTGATTGCGTGCAACATCGTGATTCCGCAATTGATGTGGTCGCGGCGCATCCGGCAGAACGTGGCGGTGCTTTTCGTGATCTCGCTGATCGTGAACGTGGGCATGTGGCTCGAGCGGTTTGTGATTGTGGTCACCAGCCTGCATCGCGACTTCCTGCCGTCGTCGTGGGGCATGTACTACCCGACGAAGTGGGACTGGTTCACGTACATCGGGACGTTCGGGCTGTTCCTGACATTGTTCCTGCTGTTCATCCGGTTCCTGCCGATGATTGCGATCTTCGAGATGCGCGGGTTGGTGCCGGAATCAAGAGAGAAGGGCAAGGCTTAGGGAGAGCGCGAGAGACCCGATGGCGCAGATTTTCCATCCGAGCACGAACACGATTTCGCGCGTCAGCATTTACGGGTCGCTGGCCGTGTTGCTGGTGTTGAGCTTCGCGCTCTACGGCTTGAGCAGCTCGCCTTACTTTACGGATGTGGACCTGGCGAAGGACCAGCCGGTGCCGTTCAGCCACCGGCACCACGCAGGCGAGCTGGGAATCGACTGCCGGTATTGCCACACGTCGGTGGAGACTTCGTCGTTCGCGGGGCTGCCCCCGACACAGACGTGCATGACGTGCCATTCGCAGATATGGACGAACAGCGGAATGCTGGAGCCCGTGCGCGCGAGCTACCGGACCAACCGGTCACTCGAGTGGGTGAGGGTAAACGCGCTGCCGGACTTCGTATATTTCAATCACAGCATCCACGTTCACAAGGGAATCGGCTGCACCACGTGTCACGGGCCAATCGCGGAGATGGCGCTTACCTGGAAGGCCAACACCCTGCAGATGAGCTGGTGCATCGGCTGCCATCGCGAGCCGGAGAAGTACGTGCGGCCGCGGGACCAGGTTTTCAACGCGCGGTACGAACCGCCCTCGAGATTTCATCCAGTGACGGCGATGGGCAGGGAATACACGGACCAGGACGCAATGGGCGCGGTGCTGGTGAAAGCGTACAAGGCGGCGAGCCTGACGAATTGCACGACATGCCACCGGTGAACAAGGGCGGCTGATCAGGCGAGTGGCGAGTAAAGAGAACCGATGAACGTTGACGACAAACGCGGAAGCAAGATAGTCCAGATCAAGGCCAGCGGAGAACACCGTCTGGACCTGGATGCGGTGCGCGCCCGCCTCGAGGCGACCGGCGGGCAGCGCTACTGGCAGAGCCTCCAGGAGCTGGCCGGAACGCAGGAGTATCAGGACCACCTGCACCATGAGTTCCCGAACGACCCAGAGAAGGAAGAGAAGTCAGGTGTCGGGCGGCGCGAAGTGCTGAAGTACATGGCCGCTTCTGCGGCGCTGGCGGGGCTGAGCTCCTGCACGAAGCTGCCGGAACAGCGCATCGTGCCCTACGTCTCTGCGCCGGAAGAGATCATTCCGGGGAAGCCGCTGTTCTACGCAACGTCGATGCAGAGCCCGTCAGGCGGCGACGCGATCGGGCTGCTGGTCGAAAGCCACATGGGCCGGCCGACGAAGATCGAAGGGAACGCGCAGCACCCCGGCAGCCTGGGCGCCACGGACGCCTTCGCGCAGGCCGCTGTGCTGACGCTTTACGATCCCGACCGCTCGCAGGTGGTTGTGCGCGAGGGCCGCGTAAGCACCTGGAAGGCGTTCATCGATTTCCTGGGGCCCGTGCTGCAGGACAAGAAGCGCGCGCGCGGCGCGGGTTTGCGGCTGCTGACTGAGTCGGTGATTTCTCCCACGCTCGGCGACCAGCTCCGGCAACTGCTGGCGGCATTCCCTGAGGCGAAGTGGCACCAGTGGCAGGCAGTGGGGCGAGACAACGCGCGCGAAGGCGCGCGCCTGGCGTTCGGACGCCATGTAAATACGGTCTACAGGCTGCAGCGAGCGGACGTGATTCTCTCGCTGGACGCCGACTTCCTGCGCAGCGGGCCGGGCGCGTTGCGGCATGCGCGGGACTTCTCCGACAGGCGCCGGATCGAAGGGCCCGAGTCGAAGATGAACCGGCTGTACGTGGTGGAGCCGGCGCCCTCGAATACGGGCGCGATGGCGGACCACCGGCTGCCTCTGCGGGCGTCGGAAGTCGAAGGCTTTGCCCGGGCGCTGGCGGCCGCCCTGGGAGTCCCCGGGGCCGGCGCCTCGCCAAGCACGGCTGCGCCGCAGAAATGGCTGCAAGCGGTGGCGCGGGACCTGCAGAGTCATCGGGGGGCGGGCCTGGTGATCGCCGGCGAGCAGCAGCCGGCCGCGGTGCACGCTCTGGCGCACGCGATCAATGCCACGCTCGGCAACGCGGGGCACACGGTGGAGTACACGGACCCGCTGGAAGTTGAGCCGGCAAATGAGAAGGAGTCGTTCAGCGCGCTGTGCGAGGCAATGAGCGACCCGCGGGCAGTGGACCTGTTGTTCATCATCGGGTCGAATCCGATCTACTCAGCGACACCCGACCGCAAGTTCGCCCAGCGCCTTTTGAACGTGAGGACGCGCGTACACATGGGCGTCTACGCCGACGAGACGGCAGAGCTGTGTCACTGGCACATCCCGCAGACGCATTTCCTCGAGTCCTGGGGCGACGGTCGGGCCTACGACGGTACGGTGACGTTCGTCCAGCCGCTGATCGCGCCGTTGTATGAAAGCAAATCGCCACACGAGTTGCTCGCGACGCTGCTGGGCAATGCGGGGCAGACAGCGCATGACGCGGTTCGCGGCTACTGGAAAGCCCTGCGAAAGGACAAGGACGAGAAGACGTACGAAGCGTATTGGGAGACCTCTCTGCACGATGGATTCGCAGCGGGCACCGCGCTGCCGGTGAAGCCGGTCGCGCTCGCCGGGACCATTCCCGCCGCCACCGGCGGCACTGCGCAGGCGGGCGCGCTCGAAGCAATCTTCCGCCCCGATCCGACGATTTTCGACGGGCGGTTCGCGAACAACGGCTGGCTGCAGGAATTGCCGAAGCCGTTTTCGACGCTCACATGGGACAACGCCGCGATCTTCAGCGTGGCGACGGCGAAGCGGCTGGACGTGACAAACGGCGACGTGGTCCGGGTGCAGCTCGCAGGGCGGCATGTGAGCGCGCCGGTATGGGTCCTGCCGGGCCAGGCCGACGACACCGTGCTGATGCACCTGGGCTACGGGCGGAAGCGCTCAGGGCGCGTGGGCAACGGGCAGGGGTTCGACGCCGGCCCGCTGCGCACACCGGATACGCTGTGGATGGCAGCCGCGCCGCAGGTGGAGAAGACCGGCAGCACTTACCCGCTTGCGGCGACGCAACACCATCACATCGTGGACCGAGCGGGACACGCCGCGGAAGAGGAAAGCGACGCCGCGTTCGAGCGCGAACTGGTGCGCGTGGGAACGCTCGCGGAGTTCAAGAAGAATCCCGCATTTGCGCGCGACGAGGAAGAGGACAAGACGGCCGGGCTGACGCTCTATCCCGGATTCGCCTACAACGGCTACTCGTGGGGCATGGCCGTTGACACGCACAGTTGCATCGGCTGCGGCGCCTGCGTATTAGCGTGCTCCTCTGAAAACAACAGCCCCGTGGTTGGCAAAGAGGAAGTGCTGCGCGGGCGCGAGATGCACTGGATTCGCGTGGACACCTATTTCCGGGGGGAACTGGAGAATCCGGAGACGGTGTACCAGCCCGTGTTCTGCCAGCACTGCGAGAACGCGCCCTGCGAGGGCGTGTGTCCGGTGGCGGCCACGGTGCACAGCCCGGAAGGGCTGAACGAGATGGTTTACAACCGCTGCGTCGGCACGCGCTATTGCTCGAACAACTGCCCGTACAAGGTGCGGCGCTTCAATTTCCTGCTGTTCTCGGATTGGACCACGCAGAGCCTGTACGGCGCGCGCAACCCGAACGTGACGGTGCGCAGCCGCGGCGTGATGGAGAAGTGCACGTACTGCGTGCAGCGCATCCAGGCGGCGAAGATCGAGGCGGAAAAGCAGGACCGCCCGCTGCGCGACGGCGAGGTGGTCACGGCCTGCCAGGCCGTCTGCCCGACACAGGCGCTCGTGTTCGGCAATATCAACGACCCGGCAAGCAAGGTTTCACGGTTGAAGGCGCAGGAACGCAACTACAGTCTGCTGGCGAAGCTGAACACGCGGCCGCGCACCACATACCTGGCGCGCGTGCGCAATCCGAATCCGGAGCTGGAGGGCTAGGGACAGGGCGATGGCACGGCAGACACTCTACGGCCTGATGGCTGAATTCGACACGGTGGAAGACCTGCTCGCGGCGGCGAACCAGGCGCGCGAGGCGGGCTACCGCCGCATGGACGCATTCACGCCCCTGCCGGTCGAGGGCCTGGCGGAAGCCGTCGGGTTCGAGCACACGCGGCTGCCGCTGATCGTCATGATCGGCGGGATGGTCGGGTGCTTCTCCGGGTTTTTCCTGCAGTACTACGGCAGCGTGTACGGATATCCGCTGAACGTCGCCGGGAAACCGCTGAATAGCTGGCCGGCGTTCATTCCCATCACGTTCGAGCTGACCGTTCTGTTTGCGGCGCTCTCCTGCGTGTTTGGGCTGCTGGCGCTGAACGGGTTGCCGACGCCGTACCATCCCGTGTTCAACGTGCCGCGCTTCGCGCTGGCATCGCGGGACCGTTTCTTCTTGTGCATCAAGGCGCGTGACCCGAAGTTCGACAAGGAAAAGACCAGGGCATTCCTCGAGACCCTGAAGGCGCGCGAGGTGGTGGACATTGTTCCGTAGGCACCGCCAAAGCGAATTCTCCCGCCGCGCCGCGGCCGGCTCCGTGTTCGCCGCGGTGTTGCTGTTCGCGTCCGCTTGCCGGCTCGACATGCATCTCCAGCCGAAATACAAGCCGCTGGCAGCCACGGATTTCTTCGGAGACGGGCGCTCGGCGAGGCCGGTAGTCGAAGGGACTGTGGCGCGCGGGCAACTGCGGCTCGACGAGCACCTGTACAGCGGGAAGGTGAACGGGCAGCTCGCCACCACATTCCCGTTCCCGATTACGCGGCAGGACCTGGAGCGCGGGCGGGAACGGTACAACATCTACTGCTCGCCGTGCCACGATGCGACGGGCTCCGGACGCGGCATGATCGTGATGCGCGGGTTTCCGCGGCCGACGTCATACCACATCGACCGGCTGCGCGAGGCGCCCGTCGGCCACTTCTTCGACGTGATCAGCAACGGGTTGGGCAACATGTATAGCTACGGCTCGAGAGTCACGCCGGAGGATCGCTGGCGCATCGTGGCGTACATTCGCGCGCTGCAGTTGAGCCAGTCCGCCACGCTGGCTGACGTGCCGGTGCAAGAACAGGAAAAGCTCCAAGCGCTGCCGAAATGACCGGGAAATGAGCGAGAACGAACAATTCGACGCGGAGATTGGCCGCGCGCAGAAGCCCGCGCTATTGGTGGGCGTAGTCGGAGCGCTGCTGCTGGCCTTTGCGGGCTACCGGGATCCGGCGCAGTTCTTCCGCTCGTATCTGCTGGGCTACGTATTCTGGATCGGCATACCGCTCGGTTCGCTGGGCCTGCTGATGCTGCATCACCTGACCGGCGGCGGCTGGGGATTCGTGATCCGCAGGCTGTGCGAGGCGAGTACTCGAACGTTCCTGTTGATGGCGGTGCTGTTCCTGCCGGTCGTGGCGGGCATGGCGAGCCTGTATCCGTGGGCGCAGCCGGAGTGGGCGTCGGAAGTGCATTCCGGGCTCAAGGCCGCATACCTGAGCCGCGGGTTCTTCCTGGGCCGCGCTGTGTTCTATTTCGCGGCGTGGATATTTCTTGGAATGATGCTGAGCCGGTGGTCACTCGATGAGGACAACTCACACGATCCGGCGGCACACGGCCGGATGGAAAACCTGAGCGCGCCGGGGCTGTTACTGTACGGTTTCACCTCGACGTTTGCCGTCATCGACTGGGTGATGTCGCTCGAACCGCACTGGTTTTCGACGTTGTTCGGGATGATTTTCATCGTTGTGCAGGTGCTTTCGGCGATGGCGTTCTCGATCCTGGTGGCGCGCAGGCTGGCAGACCGGCAGCCCCTGGCCGGTGTGGCGTTGCCGTCGCGATTCCACGATCTGGGCAATCTGTTGTTCGCCTTCGTCATGTTGTGGGCCTACTTGTCGTTCTGCCAGTTCCTGCTGATCTGGTCGGGCAACCTGAAAGAAGAGATTCCCTGGTACATGAGCCGGCTGCAAAGCCCGTGGGTGGCCGTGGCGCTGTTCCTGATCATTTTCCATTTTGCGGTGCCGTTCCTGGTGCTGCTGAACCGCCCTATCAAGCGGCGAAAGCATGCGCTGGCGGCGATCGCCGGCGCGCTCTTGCTGATTTCCATGGTGGACGTGTACTGGCTGATCGTGCCGGCGTTCTTCCCGAAGGCTCCGCAGGTGCACCCTACGGACATCCTGGCGCTGGCTACAATTGGGGGACTCTGGATCTGGGCGTTCGCGGGACAGCTGCGCGGCAGGCCTCTCGTGCCGCAGGGTGACGCGCGCCTGGAGGAAGCGCACGAGCATGGACACTAGCCACAACCCGGGTGGAACGCCGGGCGCGCCGCCGCCGTACGAAACGCGTGACGCGAATCCGCGCAGCCTGCTGACTTTTGGCGGCGTGATGGTCGTGACGCTTGTGGTGGCCTGGGGCGTCTCGTTGCTCGTGTACAGCTACTTCGGCCGCAAGGACGACTTGGGCCCGAGGCCGACGCCCTTTGAGCAGACCCGCGCGGTTCCGCCGCTGCCCCAGTTGCAGGTGCAGCCTGTGGACGATCTGGTGGAGTTTCGCGCCGCGCAGGAGAAGGAGCTGGATTCCTACGGCTGGGTGGACCGCGGCCGCGGAACAGTGCACATTCCCATCGAGCGCGCGATGGAACTGCTGCTCCAGCGCGGCCTGCCGGCGCGACCGGCGGCGACGGCATCGGGATCCAGGGCCGCAGGTACTCCCGCGGGCAACGGGCAGGGAAGCGGACACTGATGAACCTGGCTTGCAGAATCCGTTTGGTATGGCGCGCCGCGGCGCTCCCGGCGGCGGCGTCGGTCGCGTTGCTGTTTGCCGCGCCGATGGCGAAGGCGCAGGGAGAACCACTGCCGGTGATGCAGAACCCGTCCGGTGATCCGGCTTTGCTCAAGGAAATCGGCTTTGACCAGAAGCTGGGCGCGCAAATTCCACTCGACTTGAAGTTCCGGGACGAGAAGGGCGCGACGGTGACCCTCGGCCAGTACTTTGGCCGGCGTCCCGTAATCCTGACCCTGGTCTATTACGCGTGTCCGATGCTGTGCACGTTCGTGTTGAACGGCACGCTCAACAGCGCGAAGGCCCTGGCGTTCGATATCGGCAAGGAATACGACATCGTGACGGTAAGTATTGACCCGAAGGAAACGCCGCTGCTTGCTGAGTCGAAGCACACGATGTACGCGGGCTTGTACGGGCGTCCGGGCGCGGTGACGGGCTGGCACTTCCTGACCGGCGAGGAAGCGGCGATTCGGCAGCTCGCGGCGTCGGTAGGCTTCCGGTACGTGTACGACAAGACTTCGGACCAGTACGGACATGCGAGCGGGATCATCGTGGCTACGCCGCAGGGGCGCGTGTCGCGCTACTTCTACGGCATCGACTATTCCCCGCGCGACCTGCGGCTGGCGCTGGTGGAGGCGTCCGACGGGAGAGTCGGCTCGCCGGTGGACCAGATTCTGCTCACCTGTTTCCATTACGACCCGATGACAGGAAAATACGGCCTCGTGATTTCGCACGTGGTGCGCTGGGCAGGCGGGCTTACGGTGCTGGCCATTGGCGCGATGATGTTCGTGTTTTTCCGCGGCGAGCGTTACGAACTGCCGGGCGGCGGCCGGAGGCGCGCGTGAACCCCTGCGCCATCGTGGCCGCGCTCGCCGACCCCGGCCAGAGGTGGCCGGGATTCGAGTTGCATCCGGAGAGCGCCTCGACCATTGCCGACGGCGTGGACCTGCTGCACTTTTTCCTGACGGCGATCACACTGTTCTTTACGTTCGTCATCTTCACGGTGATCTTCTACTTCATGGTGAAGTACCGGCGGCGCTCTGAGGACGAACAGCCGCCGGAGACGAACACCTATATGCCGCTCGAGATTACCTGGACGCTGGTGCCGACGGCATTGTGCGTCGTGGTGTTCGTGTGGAGCTCGAGCCTCTACTTCCGAAACTCGCGGGCGCCCAACGCGTCGATGGAAATCTTCGTTGTCGGAAAGCAGTGGATGTGGCACCTGCAGCATCCGGAGGGCGTGCGGGAGATCAATGAACTGCACGTGCCGCTGGGCGTGCCGGTGAAGCTGACCATGACCTCGCAAGACGTGATCCACGACTTTTACATCCCGGCGTTCCGCGTGAAGAAGGACGTTCTGCCGGGGCGGTACGTGCAGATCTGGTTCCAGGCCACGAAGACGGGGCGCTTCCATTTCTTCTGCTCGCAATACTGCGGCACGGGGCACGCCGCGATGATCGGGTGGGTGGAAGTGATGGCCCCCGACGACTACGCCGCGTGGCTTTCCGGCGGCACCCGCGGCGAAACCATGCAGCAATCGGGCGAACGGCTGTTCCAGCAATACGGCTGCGCGACGTGCCACGTGGCGGACGGCAGCGGCCGCGGCCCTTCGCTCGTAGGCCAGTTCGGGAAGCCCCAGAAACTGCGCGACGGCCAGACGCTCGTGGTCGATGAGGGCTTCCTGCGCCGTGCCATCACGCAGCCGAATTCGATGCCGATACCGAATTATGCTCCGGTGATGCCCAGCTTCCAGGGTCAGCTCAACGAGGAGCAGATTCTTCAGCTCATCTCGTACATCAAGTCGCTGCCCGCCGGCGAAGAAAGGAAGACGAAGGGCCAATGAGCGCCGCTCTAGCCGAAGCACCCGCCACGCCGCGTGTGAACTACTTGAATGCGAACTATGGCGTCAGGTCGTGGCTGCTGACCACGGATCACAAACGCATCGCGCTGCTCTATCTCGGGTCGATCACGCTGATGTTCTTCGTGGGCGGAGCGCTCGCCGTGCTGATGCGCCTGCACCTGATCGATCCTGCCGGAGCGCTGGTGCACCCGGACACGTACAACAAGCTGTTTACGATGCACGGGATCATCATGATTTTCTTTTTCCTGATCCCTTCGATCCCCGCCGTGCTGGGCAACTTCCTGGTGCCGCTGATGGTGGGCGCAAAAGACCTGGCGTTTCCCAAGATCAACCTGCTCAGCTGGTACGTCTTCATCACCGGCGCGGGCCTCGCGCTCTATTCGCTGGTGGCCGGCGGCGTAGATACCGGCTGGACCTTCTACACCCCGTACAGCACCACCTACTCGAACTCGCACGTGATTTCCATGGCCGTCGGCGTGTTCATCACCGGATTCTCCTCGATCCTCACCGGGCTGAACTTCATCGTCACCATTCACAAGATGCGCGCGCCGGGCCTCACCTGGTTCCGCATGCCGCTGTTCCTGTGGGCCATGTATGCCACCAGCCTGATCATGATTCTAGGCACTCCCGTGATTGCCATCGCCATCCTGCTGGTCGGCGCGGAACGCATCCTGCACGTGGGCATTTTCGATCCGGCTCTGGGCGGCGACCCTCTGCTCTTCCAGCACCTGTTCTGGTTCTACTCCCACCCCGCTGTCTACATCATGATTCTCCCGGGCCTGGGTGTGATCAGCGAGTTGGTCACCTGCTTTTCGCGCAAGAAGGTTTTCGGCTACCACTTCGTGGCCTTTTCCAGCATGGCCATCGCCGTGATCAGCTTCCTCGTCTGGGGGCATCACATGTTCGTGGCCGGGCAGTCCGTGTACGCCGGGCTGATTTTCTCGCTGCTCAGCTTTCTCGTCGCCATTCCTTCCGCGATCAAGGTCTTCAACTGGACCGCCACCCTCTACGAAGGCTCGATTTCCTACGACGCGCCTATGCTCTACGCGCTTGGCTTCATCGGCCTCTTCACCATGGGCGGCCTTACCGGATTGTTCCTCGCTTCGCTGGCCACGGATGTGCACCTCAGCGGTACTTACTTCATCGTCGCCCATTTTCACTACATCATGGTCGGCGGCGCCGTGATGGCTTACATGGGCGGCCTGCACTTCTGGTGGCCCAAAATCACCGGCCGGATGTACCCGGACCTCTGGGCGCGGCTGGCTGCGGCGATCATCTTTATCGGCTTCAACCTGACGTTCTTTCCGCAATTCATGCTTGGCTACCTGGGCATGCCGCGGCGCTACGCCACGTATCCCGCGGAGTTCCAGATTCTGAACGTGATGTCGTCGGCGGGCGCGTCGATTCTGGGCATCGGCTACTTGATCCCACTGGTTTACCTGCTCTGGTCCATGAGGTACGGACCCATCGCGCCGCCGAATCCGTGGCGTGCGAAGGGACTCGAGTGGCAAACGCCGTCGCCGCCGCCGACGCAGAATTTCGAGAGCACGCCAGTGGTCACGGAAGAAGCCTATGCCTACGGACCGCCGGGCGCCGCCACGGAGCACTCTCATGGCTGACGCGGCCACGCCGCACGCGGCGGAGCATCCGCCCTATCTGGCCCACCACTTCTCCGACATCGG